>Ga0335074_10002346_pt1 | contig 25797 bp, 21 predicted proteins | sample Lox_Sample_23_FD_206715 | JGI IMG/M metagenome (GOLD analysis project Ga0335074, IMG submission 206715) | Soil microbial communities from Loxahatchee National Wildlife Refuge, Florida, United States - Lox_Sample_2.3 | ecosystem: Environmental > Terrestrial > Soil > Wetlands | place: USA... | reverse complement strand
ACCAGCGGGCCGTCGATCAGCGGATCGCCCGCGTCCACCTGGTCGCCGGTATGCACGCGCGACTGGCGGTCCTGCGGCACGTGGTGTTCTTTTTCCACGCCGCCGGAACCGCGGATGATAATGGTCATCTTGCCGCGCCGCTTATCGGAACGCAGTTCGATGGTGCCGGAAATTTCCGCCAGTACCGCCGGATCTTTGGGCTTGCGCGCTTCAAAAATTTCCGTTACACGCGGCAGACCGGAGGTGATGTCCGCAGTGCCTTTGATTTCCCGCGGCTGGCGGGCCAATAGTGTACCAGGCGCCACCAACTGCCCTTCGTTCACGTCAATACGTGCTTTAGCCGGCAGGTAGTGGAAGTCGAGAATCTTTCCATCCGCCGGGTCTTCGATCACAATGCGCGGATGCCGTTCGCCGCGGTGTTCGACTATCACAAGGCGCTTATTCTCGGATTTACCTTCAGCTTCGGCGCGGGCGGTTTCACCTTCCTGGATGTCTTCGAATTTAACCCTGCCGCCCTTTTCCGCCAGGATCGGCGTGCGGTGCTGGTCCCATACGCACAACTGCTGACCGCCGCGAACGGTTTCGCCTTCCTTGACCAGGATGGTCGCTCCATAGGGAACGCGGGATTTTTCCAGTTCACGTCCCTTGGCGTCTTTAATCACAATTTCGCCGTTGCGTTTGAGCACGACAATGTGCCTGTTGCCGTCGGCTTCCGTGACTTCAACGGCATTCAGATCGTGATATTCCACAGTGCCCGCGGCGCCGGCGCGCACGTCGTTTTTCTCCAGAATACGCGTTGCCGATCCGCCGGTGTGGAACGTACGCATCGTAAGCTGCGTGCCCGGTTCACCGATGGATTGCGCGGCGATGATGCCGATGGCCAATCCTTCTTCCACCAGCGTGTTGCTGGAAAGGTCCACGCCATAGCAACGGGCGCAAATACCCGCAAAGCTTTCGCACGTGAGCGGACTGCGCACGCGGACGGTTTCAATATTCAGGTCTTCGATCTTACGGGCGATCACCTCAGAGATGATCTGCCCTTCCTTAACGATCGCCTCATCAGTGACGGGGTTGATCAGCGTATCGGCCGCGCAGCGTCCGATGATGATGTCCCTTAGCGGCACGTCAATCTGCTCGCCTTTGTAAATCGCGCTCTTGCGAATGCCGTTCTGCGTGCCGCAGTCATGCTGCGAAACGATCACGTTCTGGGCAACGTCCGCAAGTTTACGCGTCAGGTAACCGGAGTCGGCGGTCTTCAGCGCCGTGTCCGCCAGACCTTTGCGGGCTCCGTGAGTCGACGTGAAGTACTCGAGCACCGAAAGCCCTTCGCGGAAATTCGTCTTGATCGGCGTTTCCATGATTTCGCCCGAAGGACGGCTCATCAGACCGCGCATGCCCGCCAACTGGCGGAAATTATCCACGTTGCCGCGTGCGCCCGAATCCGCCATCAGGAAGATCGGGTTCAAGTACGGCACGCCCGCGGGATCCTTGGGCAACAGCGGAGCCGACGTCTTGGGGTCGCGCGTGTCGTGCTCGAGTTCCTGCATCATGTCTTTGGTCACTTCTTCGCGCGCGTGGGCCCAGATGTCCAGCAACTGGTTGTAACGTTCGCGTTCGGTGATGGCGCCGAGGTTGAGGTTCTTTTCCACCCGGTCGGCTTTCTTCTGCGATTCTTCGATGATCTGGGTTTTGCGCGCCGGGATGCGCAGGTCGGTAATGCCGAAGCTCAGCCCCGCCAGCGTCGACATCTTGAATCCCAGTTCCTTCATGTCGTCCAGCAAGTCGATTGTCGCCGGGCGGCCCAGAATCTGATAGCAATCGGCGATGACACGGCTGCCGCCTTTGTTGGACAGCGTATAGTTATAGAATGGCATCTTCGGCGCCAGAATGTCGTTGAACATGCAGCGCCCGACCGTAGTGAGAATCAACTTGTTCGCCGGCGTTGGTTCCGGCGGCTTATTCTGGCCGTTGACTACAGTGGTTCGGTCGATGCGCACTCGGACCGGCGTGTGCATCCCTATTTTTTTGTTGAAATACGCCAGCAGCGCTTCGTGATAGTCGCGGAAGCTGAGTTCCTTGCCCGGCTCGCGCACACCAGCCTCGCCCTGCCGCATCGCGGTAATGTAATAAATGCCCAGCACGATGTCCTGCGACGGGCCGATGATCGGCGAGCCGTTGGCGGGCGAGAAAATGTTGTGCGTCGAAAGCATCAACAGGTGCGCTTCCGCCTGCGCTTCAACCGACAGCGGCAGGTGCACCGCCATCTGGTCGCCGTCGAAGTCGGCGTTGAATCCCTTGCATACCAGCGGATGAATCTTGATCGCGTTGCCTTCAATCAGCACCGGCTCGAACGCCTGAATGCCGATGCGGTGCAGCGTCGGAGCGCGATTCAGCAACACCGGATGACCCTTGATCACTTCCTCAAGGATATCCCAGATTTCCTTATCGCGGCGTTCGATCATCTTCTTGGCCGATTTAATCGTGTCCGCCAGACCGTGTTCCTTGAGTTTGCGGATGATGAACGGCTGGAACAGCTCCAGCGCGATTTTCTTGGGCATGCCGCACTGGTGAATCCTGAGTTCCGGACCAACCACAATCACCGAGCGCGCCGAGTAATCCACGCGCTTACCCAGCAGGTTTTCACGGAAACGCCCCTGTTTGCCCTTGATCATGTCGGTGAGCGACTTGAGCGGCCGGTTCGATGACCCCAGCACCGGACGGCGGCAGCGTCCATTGTCAAACAGTGAATCAACCGCTTGCTGGAGCATGCGCTTTTCGTTGCGAATGATCACTTCAGGCGCATTGAGGTCCACCAGTTTTTTCAGACGGTTGTTGCGGTTGATGATTCGGCGATACAGATCATTCAAATCGCTGGTCGCGAAATTACCTGATTCCAGCAGCACCAGCGGACGCAAATCCGGCGGAATGACCGGAATGACTTCATAAATCATCCAGTCGGGCTTATTTTCCGACTTGCGGATCGCTTCGACCACTTTAAGCCGTTTGGTCAGGTCTTTGATCTTTTGTTTGCTGTTGGTGTTATCAATTCCTTCACGGATCGCCAGCGACACCGCCGCTAGGTCCATGAAATTCAGCAGCGAGCGAACCGCGTCGGCGCCCATTTCCGCCTTGAAGGCGTCGGCGTATTTTTCCCGTGCGTCGCGATATTCTTCTTCCGTCAGAAGTTGTTTGCGCTTCAGCGGCGTGGTTCCCGGATCGGTGACGCAGTAATCCTGGTAATAAACCACCTTTTCCAGGTCGCTGGTTTTCATGTCCAACAGGTTGCCCAGCCGGCTGGGCATCGCCTTGAAAAACCAGATGTGCACAATCGGCGCTGCCAGGTTGATGTGACCCATGCGCTTGCGGCGCACGCGGCTGTGCGTGACTTTGACGCCGCAGCGGTCGCAGATCACGCCCTTGTATTTGGTTCCTTTGTACTTTCCGCAGGCGCATTCCCAGTCGCGTTCCGGACCGAATATGCGTTCGCAGAACAGACCGTCGCGTTCCGGACGGTACGTGCGGTAATTAATGGTCTCAGGCTTTTTGACCTCGCCGAAGCTCCACGAGCGGATGTCGTTGGGGCTGGCCAGGGCGATTTTTACAGCGCCGTAGTCATTAATCCGATCATATACAGGTTCAGCCATGGGTATTTACTCCCAAACGTTTCGGGGCCATCCGGCGCCCGTGATGTTTAAATTTTTCCGGCAGATCGTCGGACCCGCCGGTCGCACTTACTTTAAATTCCTTTTCGCTTTTCCAGCGTAATATTCAGGCCGAGGCCGCGGATTTCGTTGCACAACACGTCGAACGAAACAGGCGTGCCCGCCTCAAGCGTGTTGACGCCTTTGACCATGCTTTCATAGATCTTCGTGCGTCCTTCAACGTCATCCGATTTAACGGTGAGCAATTCCTGCAATACGTACGCAGCGCCGTAGGCTTCCAGGGCCCAGACTTCCATTTCTCCAAAGCGCTGACCGCCCGTGCGCGCCTTGCCGCCCAGCGGTTGCTGCGTAATCAGGCTGTACGGCCCCGTCGAACGAGCGTGTATCTTGTCGTCCACGAGGTGGTGGAGTTTAAGCATATACATGTAGCCGACCGTTACCTTCTGTTCGAACGGCTCGCCTGTGCGGCCGTCAAACAGCGTGATCTTCAGCGCCGGCGGCATTTCCACCGAAATTTCGTTCGGCGGCGGCGGCTGTTTCTTTTCCAGCAGTTCTTTCCGGCGGCTGCGCACGTGCTGATTGGCTTCTTCCACAACTTTGTGGATTTCGTCTTCGGTCGCGCCGTCAAAGACCGGCGTAACCGCCTGGAAGCCCAGCACCGACGCCGCCCACCCCAGGTGCGTCTCGAGAATCTGCCCGACGTTCATACGCGACGGCACGCCCAGCGGATTGAGTACAATGTCCACAGGCGTCCCATCTTCAAGGAACGGCATGTCTTCCGCCGGAACGATACGGGCGATGACGCCTTTGTTTCCGTGCCGGCCGGCCATCTTGTCGCCAACAGACAACTGCCGCTTGGTCGCCAGGTAAACCTTCACCATTTCCAGCACGCCCGACGGCAATTCATCGCCGCGTTTCATATGTTCGAGCCTGCGTTCTTTTTCTTCCTTCAAGGTGTCAAGACTGGCGCGATAACGGTTATAAGTCTGTTCGCCGTGTTTGCGGACATCTTCCGAACCCTTGATCCAATTGACGTTAAAGTCCCTTACCTGATCCAGAATGACCGCGTCTTCTTCTGATTTTCCGACCTTCTGCCGCGTCGACGGGTCGACCATCGTCTGGCCGGTGGCTTCATTGATTTCATCAGCCATCTTCCTGAACAGCGTCGCGATCCGCGCGTCCATTTCCTTCTCGAATTTGCGCATTTCCTTGCCGAGCAATTTTTTCTGTTCATCGCTCATGTGCATGCGCCGGCTGAAGCGCTGGGCGCCGATCACCACGCCTTCGGTGCCTGCCGGCACTTCCAGCGAATCGTTCTTCACGTCTTCGCCGGCGCGGCCGAAAATCGCGTGCAAAAGTTTTTCTTCCGGAGAAAGCTCTGTTTTGCTCTTGGGCGAAACCTTGCCCACCAGAATGTCGCCGGGTGCGACGCGCGTGCCGGTGCGCACGACGCCGGCTTCATCCAGGTTCTTCAGCGCTTTTTCGCTAACATTGGGGATGTCGCGGGTGAATTCCTCGCGGCCCAGCTTGGTTTCGCGGATTTCCACGTCGAATTCCTCGATGTGGATCGACGTAAACGTATCGTCTTTGATCAGCCGCTCGCTGACCACGATCGCGTCTTCAAAGTTGTAGCCGTCATAAGTCATGAATGCGACCAGTACGTTGCGGCCCAGCGCCATTTCGCCATTCCGGCACGCCGGTCCGTCCGCGATAATCTGGCCTTTTTTGACCTTCTGACCCATGGTTACCAGGGGTTTTTGCGTCAGGCAGGTTTTATCATTCAGGCCGGCGTTTTTCCGCAGCAAATATTCATCCGAATTATCGATTACGATGCGCAAAGCATCGACAAACGTCACGGCTCCGGCGCGTTCCGCTTTAATCACCATTCCGCTGTTGGGTGGAACCTGCTTTTCCAGGCCGGTCGCCACCACCGGCGGATCGGTCACCAGCAAAGGCACCGCCTGGCGTTGCATGTTCGATCCCATCAGCGCACGGTTCGCGTCATCGTGTTCTAAAAACGGAATCAGCGCCGCGGAAACCGCCACCACCTGCTTGGGCGAAATGTCGACGTAATTGACATCCGCGCCTCGCACCTGCTGCAGGTCGCCGTTAACACGAGCCAGAACCAGTTCCTGTTTAACCTTATGGCTTTCCACATTGACCACTTCCGGCGGGGCCAAAACGGCCTTCATTTCTTCGTCGGCGCGGAGGTACTTGACCTGGCCATTGACCTTGCCGTTTTCCACCACGCGGTATGGCGTAATCAGGAAGCCATATTCATCGATACCCGCGTAAATCGAGAGTGACGCGATTAAACCGATGTTCGTACCTTCAGGCGTTTCAATCGGACAAATACGCCCATAGTGCGAGATATGCACGTCACGAACTTCAAAGCCGGCGCGTTTGCGGTTCAGACCGCCCGGCCCCAGCGCCGAAAGCCGCCGTTCGTGCGTAAGCTGCGAAAGCGGATTGGTCTGGTCCACCACCTGCGAAAGCTCGCTGCGGCCGAAGAAAAATTCGATCGAGCTGCTGATGCTCTTGGAATTCACCAGTTCAACAATCTTGGTAATTTCCTCGGGCGCCTTGAGCGAAAGCCGTTCCTGCACCGTGCGGCGAAGCTTCAAAAATCCCTTGCGCAGCTCTTCCTGCGCCAGTTCGTCAATGGTCCTGAGGCGGCGATTTCCAAGGTGATCGATATCATCGACGTAGCCTTTGCCGCCGCGCAGTTCAATGATGTACTTAATGCTGCCCAGAATATCTTCGGGGCGCAGAGTCATGACGCCTTCGGGCACGTTCTGTTCGAACTTGCGGTTAATGCGGAATCGGCCTACGCGACCCAGCCGATAGCGGTTGGCGTCGAAAAATTTCTCCGCGAAAAGCGTCTTGGCTTTATCGTCATTCGGCGGGTTGCCCGGACGCAGGCGGCCGTAAATTTTCCGCAGGGCTTCCTTGTGGCTGTGGGCTTCATCTTCCTGAAGCGTATTAAGGATGATCGGATCCGAGACTTTTTCGATGACCTCGACCTTTTTAATGCTGCTGGACTGAATTTTCGCCACACGGTCGCCGATCTGTGCGCCCGATTTGACCAGTTCTTCGCCGGTCTGGGTGTCCACAATAGCTCCGACGGCGTAATAATCCGCCTTGAGCTGCCCCACGCTTACCGTGCGCGTTTCATAAAACGTACGGATGATGGCTTCGTCGGTTCCGTACTTTTCATCCATCGCCCGCAAAAAGGTCGTCGATGGAATTTTGCCCGACTGATCGATTCGCACCGCCAGCACGTCTTTCTTGGTAACGTTGATTTCGATCCAGCTTCCGCGCTCCGGAATCACGCGGCACGCGTGCAGCGGGCGGTCCCCTTCCTGGGTATCAATCACAAAATCCACACCCGGCGAACGGTGCAACTGCGAAACGATTACGCGCTCCGCACCGTTGATGATGAATTCCCCGCCGCCGGTCATGATCGGCACTTCGCCGAGGTAAATTGACTCTTCCACAACCTCCGCCTTGTCCTTGCGGCTCAGGCGGACCTTCACACGCATCGGCATGCCGTATGTCAGGCGCAGCGCCCGGCATTCGTCCTGCGAGTAGCGCGGCTTGCCCAGTTCGTAGCTGAGATACTCGAGTTTCATCGAACCGTCATACGATTCGATGGGAAACACTTCCCGCAGCAGCGCCTCAATGCCTTCATGTTTGCGCTTCTCAGGGTCTACATCCGCCTGATGGAATCGTTTGTATGCCGCGGTCTGTACTTCTATGAGATTGGGAATCGGAAGAGCATCACCGCGTTTCGAATAATTACGCACCTGCGTTATACGCATAGATTCACCTCACTGCATAACCTGGTCCGGTCGGTTTTCTTATACCGCCGCCGTCAAAATTTCTATTACGTCTTGGAATGGGAAAGGTAAGAATTCACAAGTAATGGCCGAGCATTCCATAGCCCCTTAATTTACATCAGTTTGTCTTATAATGCAAGTCCTGTTTCGTGCAAATGTAGATCAACCTGAACAGTTTTGTTCCAAAAGCGTATTTTCGGCCTTTGGGAGTCATATAAACAGCAAAAATCTCTTACCTTGTTGACATTCCGCTTCTTTCCCGCTATCTTGCTGGTCCTGATTTGGGGCCGGACCACGGGCCGTAACAGTGGGAGCTTTGGACTTAAAAGTCGGGCGAAAATCATGTCAGTCTGCCCTCCGGGCATTTTTCGACATCATTATAGCCCGCCTTGATGGAGAATTTCGATGGCGGTTAAGTTACGCAGCAAACGCTACAGGGCGTCTCTGGAATTTCTACCCAAACAGGCGGTCACGGTTGAAGAAGCCGTTCCCGTGCTTAAGAAATTCAAAAACACCAAGTTTGACGAATCCGTCAACCTTGTGATTCACCTGGGCATCGATGCCAAGCAGGCTGATCAAACCGTACGCGGTTCTCTGAGTCTGCCTAAAGGCATCGGAAAAACGCGCAAAGTCATCGCGTTTGTCCAGGGCAACAATATTGACGCCGCCAAAGCCGCCGGGGCTGTGGAAGCCGGCGCCGACGAGCTGGTCAAAAAGGTCGGCGATGGCTGGACCGATTTTGACGTCGCCATTGCCACACCGGACATGATGCCCAAGATCACCAAGCTCGGTAAGGTCCTCGGCCCACAGGGCAAAATGCCCAGCCCCAAGGCGGGAACTGTTACCTCCGACATCGCCACCGCGGTGCGCGAATACACCGCCGGCAAGGTTGAGTTTCGCAATGACGCCGGCGGAAATGTGCATGTCGTTGTGGGCAAAGTCAGCTTTTCTGAACACGACCTGGCCGCTAATGTTCATGCGTTCCTGAACGCCATTCGCCGGCTTAAGCCCCCCACGGCTAAAGGCGCCTTCATTAAAAAGGTAACCATCCACAGTACGATGAGCCCGGGCGTGCAGCTTGATGTTACGCACCTGGACACTGAACTTTCTGAAGAAGAAGAAAATGCATAAGAGGTTCCAGCTATGAGTAAACGCATAAAAAATCTGATCGCATCGGAATTGCAGAAGCGCTTGAAGGGCGCCGAGAGCGTGGTCATCATCGATTACGCCGGCATCAACGCCAACGATACCAACAAGCTTCGCGGCACCCTGCGCAAGAAAAACGCCCGTTTGACCGTCATACCCAACGCCCAGGGTCGCAAAGCCCTCGACGCCGCCGGCCTTAAGGGCGCGGAGAAGATCCTCATCGGCACTAACGCCCTGGTTTATGGCGGCGAGTCGATCGTCGATCTGGTCAAGGAGCTTGTCACCCAGGCCAAGGATCTGGAAAAACTCAAAATTAAAGCCTCCGTCGTTGAAGGCAAGTTACTGGACAAAAAAGCCACCGAAGCGCTGGCCACGATGCCCAGCCGCAAGGAATTACACGCAATTATTTCCGGCCAGATTATTTCGCAGGGCCGCAATCTTGCCGGCCAGATTGTCGGGCCGGGCCGCAAAATCGCCGGCATTATCAAGGCGGTTATAGAGAAAAGGGAAAAAGAAGCACCGGCTGCGGCGGCTTAACTAAAAAACAGTAAGAATATTTTGCTGATTGCGAGCCTGTCTCGAACAGTTAAAACGGGGCGTGTGGCCCTGGCTGGCAGTCGCGAATAGTTTAGGAAAGGTTTATACCATGGCAGAATTTGCTGCAGAAATTACGGAACTCGGCGACAAGATCGTCGCCCTGTCGCTGCTTCAGGCGCGTCAGCTCAGCGAGTATCTTAAGGAAAAGCACGGCATTGAAGCCGCCGCGGGCGGCGTAATGGTTGCCGCAGGCGGCGCCCCGGCAGCCGGCGCGGCTGCCGCGCCAGCCCAGGAACAGACCACTTTTGACGTGGTCCTCAAGGCGCCAGGCGAAAAGACCATTCAGATCATCAAGATCGTCCGTGCCGCGACCAATCTTGGCCTCAAGGAAGCCAAGGACCTGGTTGTCGGCGCTCCCAAGGTGGTCAAAGCCGGCATCGAGAAAGCCGAAGCCGAGAAGCTCAAGAAAGAACTCGAAGCGGAAGGCGCCCAGGTCGAACTCAAATAAGTTCGCCCCAGTTCTATTTGCAAATCAATCGGGCCGCGGGTTGGAACCCGCGGCCCTTTTTTGTTTAGAGACTCTAACAAAATAAGATAGGGCCGCGACGCCGGGAATTTCGGTCCCAGACAAAGAGCTTCGATGAAGATTGACACAACCCTTTCAGGGTTGATGACATTCGGGTTCCCTGTCCCGGCGTAGTCCCGATAAATCGGGACAACACCGGGCTGAAATATACAGCCCCTTCGGGGCAGTCCCGAGAACAGGCTCGACCTCGGCGTTTAAAAAATTATTTCAGATCCCCTATGGCCAGGCGGTCCATGTCGTCGAAGGTCTGGTTCTCGCCGCCCATACCCCAGCAAAAACAATAGGCCTGTGTGCCGGCGCCGGCGTGAATCGACCAGCTTGGCGAAATCACCACTTCACGATTGGCAACCAGCAGGTGGCGGCTCTCCGTCGGTTCGCCCATGAAATGAAATACCCGCGACGTGGAATCCATGTTGAAATACATGTACACCTCGGTGCGCCTCAGATGGGTGTGCGGCGGCATGGTATTCCAGACGCTCCCCGGTTCGAGCTGCGTGAAGCCCATCACCAACTGGCAGCTCTTGATACCATATTGATGAATATATTTATATATTACTCGTTTGTTGGCCGTCATATCCAGGCCGATCGGCGAGGCCGTCGCCTGGTTTTTTCTGGCCACCGCCGTCGGAAAGATCGCGTGCGCCGGGTAACTGAGCAAATAAAACTCCGCCGGTTTTTGCGCATCGCGCGAACTGAAAATCACTTCGCGAGCCCCCTTGCCCACATACAGGCAATCCATGCTGTCGATCACAAAATCCTTGCCGTCGACTTTCACCTTCCCCGGACTGCCGATGTTCAAAACACCCAGTTCGCGCCGCTCGGCGAAATATTCCGAACGAAGTTCATCATAGGTCCCGAGATGCAGCGGCTCTTCTTTGGGAACCGCAAAACCGATCACCGCCCGATCGGCGTCGGAGTAGACCAGCGATATCGCCCCCGGATTAAATAATGACTGGACCAGAAAGGCTTCGCGCAATTCGGCGGTATTCAGGCTTTGGGTACGGACAGCATCGGGCATTTGATAAATTTTCATATCTAACTCACATCAAAAAGACCGCGGCGACCACCGCCGTCGTCCACAAGCCGTTTTTGTCCCCTTCAGCGGTTTGCACGATGTTGCGGGTTCGCACGATGTTGCCGCTCATGCGGTAAATTTCCTTTCGCTCGTCATAGTTGTGCTGCGGGTCGAATTCGATGCCCAGCGTGGTGGCGAGCATGGTGGCAGCCATGTCCTCGACGTAGTCGCCGGTTTTTTCCTCCGTCATGCCGTAACCATCGTGGCGCGCGATGTAACCATACTGATCACGAACCGGCAGCGCCACACCCAGGCCGGCGCACAAAAGTCGATTGGGTTCATTGGTGCTCGATTCGCTGATCACACCAAAAGCCACCTGCCCGGGAATCAGCGCCCGGATTCCTTCGCCGACGGTGATGATCTTGCAGCGTGCCGGCAAAATTCCCGATACCTGCACGAGGTTGAATTTTTCGATTCCCGCATGGCGGAAGGCGAGCTCCTGCGACTGGGGCTTGAACCGGTGACGCCCGACGCCTTTGGTGAAAAAGACGCGCGTCGGAATCGGCGCCGTCCACTCATGTGCCATGGTTAATTCCTGTATATTTGCTCAACGCACGCATGATATAATCGGAACCGATGACACGCAAAGAGAAAAACAAGCCCGACGATGTAAAAATGATCTTCGCCAGCAGGCTGGATAAGCGAAAATAATGGTAGGTATTGCATGTTCAACCCACCGCCCATGGTAGATTACATACTCAAAGACTATGTGAAGCAGATTGGAACTCTATCGGTGATAATTGTTGCACAGGAGCCAAGTAACATTAAGGTAATTGAAGATCTCGGTGGCGAAGTTAACCTCAATGGCAAAAATCTCTGGCGAATCTACTACGACAACGAAGATCAGCTTGCGAAAATTCTTCAGACACTCCAAGACGCAAATTTTGTATTCGGAGATGGACTGAGTGGTTGGCCACCAGCAGGAGTTGCCAGAATGTTACGTGAAAAAGGTAAGTTTCACGGTTTGATCCGAGGAGTATTATGGGAGGGTCCCCAAAAGACAATATTGCGTGTGACGTGATAATCTCGTGATCGGCTTAATGAAGTGCAAAATCCCAAAATTTCAAAATATTCATGTTCATAGCGTTAAAAATCGTTGTGCCGTCGTGTCGTTGTGGTAAAAATTTCTCAGGTTAAAGATTCAAATTCGGCAAATCCTGCACGGCGCGGCGCAGCGAGGCGTCCCACTGACTCTGCACCCGCTGGAAATCCTCATCGTCCTTGTTAAACCGCCGCACGCGCGTCAGGCTCAGTTTGTCCGTTTCATAAACGGCCATGTCCACCGGCGGCCCCACCGCCACGTTGGAACGCATGGTCGAACCGATGGAAATGAGCGCATATTTAATCGCCATCGGCAGCGGCGTGGTATCAAAATGCACGCCGCGATCCAGGATCGGCCGGCCGTATTTGCTTTCGCCGATCTGCAGATAGGGGCTTTCCTCCGAAGCGCAGAGCGGATTACCCTGCGGATAAATCATGTAGAGCGCCGGCTTTTCCTTGCCGATCTGTCCTCCGAGCAACAAATGAACGTTGAAGCTGAAGTTATCGCGCTCGAGTCCTTCGCGATCCATCTTGGCGACGTTGCGCACCTGTTCGCCGGCGACCCGCGCGGCATCGTACATATTTTCCGCGCTGGCCAGGCCGCGTCCGGCGGCAAAATCGCGTTCCAGAAGCGTGGTGATCGACTGGCTGCATGAAAGGCTGCCGCTGGTCAACGCGATCAAAACGCGATTGGAGTCGCGGACAAAAGTATGCAATTTCTTACATATGTTGGCCTGATCGTAACCGGCGTTGGTCCGGCTGTCGGACGCCATGACCAGCCCCTCCCGCGTGATGATTCCGACGCAATATGTCATATAGAGCCTCTAAGAAAAGAAACCGTATTTAAGCTGTTTTGGCCCAGGGTTTCCACCCCGGGCTGTATCATCCGCACACCAATTCAACACAGCCAAATTAATTTGTCTTCACACAGGCCCCGGTAATCCCGTCGACGTAGCTCGGGGCGGGAAATGCCGGGGCTATTTACGCCGAGAAAACGCGGCTCCCGGCTTATTTTATTGGGGCCCTTTTACCTTTTATTGCTGCTGTTGCTGCTGTTCCACCTGTTCATCGAGAATCCAGGGAACGATCTGCCCGCGGCTGGACGGCCGGAATATCGGCACATCCAGCATGGTTACGCGTTCTCCCACGAACCGCGGTGAAAGTTCGGGCAATTCCTCTGTTTGCACGCGCACCTCCATGGTTTCCCGAGCGCTGCCGCGATAAACGCCTTTGTGCGGCGGAACGTCGCGATAATGCCGCCCGACCGCCATCTTTACAAAATTGTCACCGGTCAGGCAATTATTTGTCGGATCGAACCCGACCCATCCCACCGACGGAAAATAAACCTCGCACCAGGCGTGGGTCTGCGCGGCCCCGCGATAGGCGTGCTGCCCGGCGTGAATATAACCGCTCACGTAACGCACAGGCACGTTGAGTTTGCGTACCAGCGCGATCATCAGATGCGTGAAATCCTGGCACACGCCGCGGCGATGTTCCAGAAGTTCGGTGATCGGGCTGGACGCGGTGGTAACTCCCTTTTCATACTGAAAGTCCGTGTTGATCATATCCATGATTCCCAGAATCGCCTTGGCCAGTGGAACCGTTGCCTTAGGACGTACCCGCGCCGCAAGCTCATCGAGCGCCGGGCAATCCGTCACCGGACCCTCGAGACGCAAAAAATCCGCCAGCGCATAATCAGCCTGCGAGGGCAGGGGCCAGCTATCGGGCAAATCGCCGGGGCTGCGACCGCGATTACTGGTTTGCACCACGCTGGTGGCCACAATTTTGATGTTGCGATGTAGCCCGGTTACCGCGAAGGCATGGACCGTGTTGCCCAGCCAGTCGAAATAATTACGTACGCTCGCGGCCGGCCCGATCGCCAGATCAAATGAGAGCCGATGCTGCCAGCGTTCCTGGCGCGGCGCCATGCGCATCTCCATGACCGTTTCGTTGATCATGCCTGAATACTTCAATTCCGTCGTGTGTTCAACTTTCATCAGCACAATTGCACGCAACTTTCTCTGTTCTAAGCGCGGCTTCGCCGCGATTCACCATGCTCCGGCTTTTCCGTTCTGATCGCTGGTATGTAAAAACCATTGTTCCTGCACCGCCACCGCGGCGTCCGCGTTGGAGAGGCGGAGTTCCTCCAAAAATACCAGCAAATCCTCGACGGATGATGGCGCCGTCTGGGTGTATTGCAGATCGGCGAACAGCCGCCCCAAACGCCGCTGCACTTCACGTCCGGTGTCGGCGGAAAGCAAACTGCGGATGCGCTCGACCGCTTCGAGGGCATGGCGCACGCAGAAATGAATACTGCGGGGAAAAGTCGGTTCAAAGACGAGGAAATTCGCCACGCGCGACGGTTCCAGATCGCCCAGGTTCACCCGCCGGTAAGCTTCAATGCTGCAACAGGCACGGAGGACCGCCATCCACTGGATAACCAGCAGCGACGCATCGAGCGTGGAGTCAAATTTAGTCAGCGTGCGAATTTTGGCGGAAAGTATCCGGCAGGTCATATCGACTCTTTCGAGGTACTTGGAAAGCTGAATAAACAACCACACCTGGCCGTGATCCATCGTCTGGTCCACCAGCCCCTGCATTAAAAGCGACCCGGACATAACGGCACGCAAAAACTCCTGCGGCGAATCGTCGAAGCGTGCGATGGCGTCTTCGGCTTTCAGGGACCAGTAAAAAGTATTCAGATGCTCCCACATTTCGGTGGAAATGCTTTCGCGTATGCTGCGGGCGTTTTCGCGCGCTTTACTCAGACAGTTGATGAGGGAATTGGGATTATCCGCGTCCAGCGCCATGTAGTGGGCCACCGCCAGCATTGCCTGGCTGGGCGTCCGGTCGGCGGGCGCCAAGTCCGCGAACATGTGGTCGCGCTGAGTGATTCGCAATACATCGCACGCCGTTTCGCGGGCAAAACGTTCGTCCATGTCGCCGGCGCCGGTCAGTACGTCGGAACTTACCAGCAGAACCCGGGCGATGTGCTCGGCGCGTTCCACGTAGCGGCTCATCCAATAACTCGCGTCGGCCACGCGGGCCAGCATGGCTTGCGGCATACGGTAATTGGCGACGTGCAGCGGGTCTTTATTTCCTGAAGCGCTCATCATGCCAGGTCCTCTTCCAAAACCCACGTGTCTTTGCTGCCGCCGCCCTGGGAACTATTAACCACGAGGCTTCCCTCTTTGAGTGCCACGCGCGTCAGCCCGCCGGGCATCACGATCACCTTGGAGCCATAAAGGATGTAAGGCCGAAGATCGACCCGCCGGCCGGCGAACGATTCACCGACAAAGCTGGGATGCTGGCTGAGCTGCACCACCGGCTGGGCGATGAAGTTGCGCGGATCGTTGCGGATTTTTTCGGCGAACTCATTACGCTCCGATTCCGCTGCCTGGTGGCCCATCAGCATGCCGTAGCCGCCGGCTTCGTTGGTGGACTTGATCACCAGTTCGGAAAGATGATCCAAGACATATTGGCAATCATCCGGACGCGCACACACGTAGGTGCGCACGTTCTGGAGAATCGGTTCCTGCTTGAGATAAAACCGGATCATGTCCGGGACGAAGGGATAAATCGCCTTGTCGTCGGCGACGCCGGTGCCTACGGCGTTGGCCAGTGCCACGTGCCCGAGGCGGTAAACGTTCATCAGACCCGCCACACCCAGCAGGCTGTCCGGCCGGAAACACAATGGATCGATAAAATCGTCATCGATCCGGCGGTAAATGACGTCGACGCGCCGCATCCCCGCCGTGGTGCGCATGTAGACGTAATTGTTGTCCACCAGCAGGTCGCGGCCCTCAACGAGTTCCACGCCCATTTGCCGGGCCAGAAAGCTGTGCTCAAAATATGCGGAATTAAATACACCCGGCGTGAGCACCACAATGCACGGATTTTCCGCCTCCGGCGGCGCCAGGTATTTCAGGCAGCGCAACAGGTTCAATGGATAATCCTCGATGCTGCGCACGTGCGCTTCCTGAAAGAGCGCGGGAAAAACTCGTTTCATGATCGCGCGGTTTTCCAGGACGTAGCTGACGCCGCTGGGCGTGCGGCAATTATCTTCCAGCACCAAGTACTGGCCCTCTTTATCGCGGATGAGATCGGTGCCGCAGATGGTGATGTAAATATCGCGCGGGATGTTGATGCCCATCATTTCGCGGCGGAACATTTTGGCGCCGTAGATCAGGCCGGCGTCGATCACTTTTTCCCGCAGGATCGCCTGCTTGTGATAGATGTCGCCACAAAATAGATTCAATGCCGTGATGCGCTGCTCCAGCCCGCGTTCGATTACATCCCACTCTTTGGCCGGAATGACGCGCGGCACCATGTCGAAGGGGAATATTTTCTCCACGCCCAGCGCGTCTTTATAGACGGTGAAGGTAACGCCCTGGTTGCGGAAACACAGATCGGCCATCCGCCGGCGTTGGTCAAACGCGGCCATTCCCATGGCGGTGAGGCGGTTATAGATGGAGGCGTAATGCGAGCGCGGTTTACCAGGCGCTTCGAACATTTCGTCGAAAAGCCCGTTTATGTGATATTGATCGAACATATGGAAGCCGGTTCCTTTACAACGACCAGCCTCCGCCGGAGAGGATTATGCGCTATGATTGGCGGGTCACGCAAGAACTTCTTTAACTGTCTGCAATTTAAGGAGTTAGCAGTTTCGATAATCTAAACATTTATCGCCAACTCGGTTAAATTCCATCATTTATTCTCACAATGCTGAATTTTTTTGAGGAAATCCTAGCCTGTTAGGCGTGAAGCCAAACGATACAATGGCCATTCGGTTGTCATGGTTTTCGAAGACAAGAACCAGATGAGGTGATTTATTGGTCCGATACACAACAAAAATTACAGGCTCGGGGGCCAACTGTTCGTAGTTGCCGCGGTGTTTACCGGCGGCGCGGCTTTTTATTATTCGAGATCGAGCGCAACATACAGTTTGGCCACTTTGTATTATGTAATCGCGACTGCCGATGTACTATTTGCGGCATTTCTGCTGAAAAAGAGCAAGGCGTCATAATGTGTTTTGATTAATCCGCAGATGACGCGGCTCGACTGAACTCGCCGAAGTCAGATTTTTTTAGCCACAGAGGACACAGGGGTCACAGAGATAAAATTTTAACCACTGATTACACGGATGACACGGGTTTTTGTGGAGTTTTGTGGGCCAGAAGAATTGCTGGCGCTGATCGAATAAACTCGTGCAATATGAATACCGTTAAGATTCAATATTATTTTTTACTGCCCCAGATCATATCTTTGATCTTGGCGATGTTCGAGGGCATTTACTCCTATTATGTGTGCGTATTTTCCTTGGTCATAATATTTTTCTTGTGGCAAGCTATATGGGGGCGAAATAAAACAATATTAATTGTCGTTGCATGTCTTTCAATTTTAATATCACTTTTTTACATTGATATATTTTCGGATACTTTTCATACGGCGTATTTGGATATAGCTCGTAAATATTCGACCCCAACTCCACAACTATTATTTTCTACTCGAATGCATATTTTGATTGTTTCTATTGGATTCATCGGCAATGCCATCGGATTGTGGTTGCGTTATCGAGAAATGAAACGGCTGGGTATGCAAGTTGATGCTATTCGCGTTGATGAAGTTACAAAATAAATTTCAAACTGAACCAGTACCCAATTTCTCCGATTCTTGCAAAGAAATCTGAACGCCGGTACGATTTAGGGTTTATTCGCCCAGGTCGGCGGCGGACTGCATATAGACCGCTGTCGCCAGGGTGAAAAGAGGCGTTTTAGGATATTTTACGGTTAACTTAAGAGGGTTGGCGTGGCAGTAAAAATTCGCTTAAAGAGGTTCGGCCGGAAGAATCGAGCTTTCTGGCGTATTAACGCCGTGGACAGCCGCTCTCCGCGCGACGGCAAGGTGATTGAAGAACTCGGGTTTTACGACCCCATCGCGAAGGATCCTACGCGGCGCGTGGTGGTGAATAAGGCCCGCATTGAACACTGGATTAAAGTGGGCGCCAAGCCGAGCGACACGGTCGCCAGCCTGCTTAAAGACGCGACGGATTCACAACGGCCTGTTTCCTAAAGCCGGCGCAAAATCCCATGCGGCAGGAGGCGGCGGAGAAGATCCCGATGCGCGTTGACGTGCTGACGCTGTTTCCGGAAATGTTTACCGGGGTGCTTGCATCGAGCATCCTCAAGCGCGCCGCGGACAAGGGACTTGTCCGCTACCATTTGCATCAACTGCGTGACTATACGCAGGACCCGCACCGTAAAGTGGATGATAAACCCTACGGCGGCGGGCCGGGAATGGTGCTGATGTGCCAGCCGGTGGTCGACGCGGTTCGCGCGGTGGAAACGATGGATCCGGAACCGGCGACGCGAATTCTGCTTTGCCCGCAAGGCGAAAAGTTTTCGCAGGCCAGAGCGGCAGAACTGGCGAATTGCAAACGGCTGCTGCTGATCGCCGGGCATTACGAGGGATTTGACGAACGGATCAAACTGATCCTTTCGCCGCTGGAACTGAGCATCGGCGATTATGTGCTTTCCGGCGGCGAGGTGCCGGCCATGGTGGTGCTGGACGCCGTGGTGCGATTGATCCCCGGCGTGCTGGGAGACGAAGAAAGCAGCGGCGGCGAATCGTTCTCCAGTGAGGACAAAACCATCGCCGGCGGACTGGAATATCCGCATTACACGCGGCCGCGGGAATATGAAGGCCGAACGGTTCCGGAAGTGCTGCTGTCCGGAGACCACGGGAAAATAGAAAATTGGCGGGCCGCCCAGGTGCGGCAAAAAACAAAACAGCGCCGTCCGGATCTGGTTCCGTAATCGGCCAAAGAAAAGTAAAAGGGTCCTAAAGACCTGATTGATCAAGAGCGGAGTTTCTCATGCGAAACGCACTTTTAACCCACGTGGAATCCCAACACCTGCGCCCCAAGGCCCCGGCATTTGACGTCGGCGATCTGGTCGACGTGCACTGCAAGATCGTTGAGGGAGACAAGGAACGCATCCAGGTTTTTTCCGGCACGGTTATTTCCCGTAAGGGAACCGGAACCAATACAACCTTTACCGTCCGGCGCATCGTCAATAACGAAGGCGTTGAACGCATTTTTCCGCTGCATTCGCCCAAGATCGAAAAGCTCGACGTCAAGCGCAGGAGCAAGATTCGCCGGGCCAAGCTCTACTATCTGCGCGAGCGCACCGGCAAAGCGACGCGCCTGAAAGAAGGCGCACCGGTTGTGCCGTCGGATTCATCGGCGGAAGTCCAGGCGACGGCAGCCGCGGAAGCGCCAACCCCGGCTCCAGCCGAATCCTCAACAAAATAAACCTCAAAAGTTTTTAGCCACAGAGACCACAGAGAACTCAGAGAAAATTTATCCCGTCTCATTTTGTGTTCTTCGCGGCTTTGCGGTAAAAACAACTTCGCAATGAATTCTTTGATTAAAAATTTATCCTGTCTATTGGTTCTGTTCCTGATCCTGACATTTCCCGCTGGCTGCTCCAGCCCTCCGGCGCCGGAGCTGCCGCAAGGCCCGAGCCTGGAATCGGGCTATAACGACTTTATCAACGGCGAATATGCTGCGGCCCAAAGCGTTGCCCGCCAATTCATACAGAATAATTCCGAGAGCCCCTACCTGGCCGAAGCTTATTATCTGGCGGCGATTTCCGAAGAAGCCCAGGGCGAGATTACCAATGCGCGCAATGATTTTCAGGAAGCGATCGATTTAACCGATCGCCCGGACCTAAAGGCCAAAAGCTACAAATCTTTGGGAGATATCGCTTATTCGGTATCCGATTATTCAACGGCAATTATCAATTACCAAAATTCCCTCGCGGCCGGCGGCCCAGATCACCCGGACCAGTGGCTCTTACTCAAACTCGGTTCGGCGCTGCAGGACAACGGGCAATGGGGCGAGGCGCGGCAATATTTTCTGGAAATTATTGCCGATTATCCGGGCACGCAGACTGCGATAACGGCGCTGGAGCGCGTGGGGGAAAATCATTTCGCTTTGCAGTTCGGGGCATATCAGACCGCGGCGATCGCCTACAACGCCGTTGCAGGATTAAGGCAGCAGGGAATCCCGGCGAGCATGAGTACGGTCAATAAAAACGGGGCGCCGCTGTATCTGGTTCACAGCGGCTGGTACAACACACACACCCAGGCCATGGCGGCGCGGGATTATCTTGTGGGAAGATTTCCGCAGGTGATTGTGACGCCATAAATAATTTTGCGCCACAGAGTTCACAGAGGGCTCAGAGAAAATTTATTTTTACCAGATTTTCGTAGTTGGGATTAGCGCTTATCAGCACTAATGCGTTGTGCTTTTCACCGTAATAATCTTATTTCCGATGCAGCCGATGTCATACGGATGCCGGTCATAAGGAAAAGGAATCGGATCAAATGGCGGAGAAAAGGCCGTCTCCGGGATGCTGACCAGATTGTAATCACCGGGTGGTAAAGATAATGAAGATGATGAGACGCCGTTTAATACCTGGTTATAAATTGGATCCAAGTTGTTACTCAGAATATAAGTGGGGGCCGGGTTCTGAACTGATATCGTAGGGATTGTGTTGGTGATTGGTGAGATTGGTAATCCGGTTTCGTTGATAATCGGTGCCCCGTCCTGTGCCTGCACCGCCCCATACAAAGCAAAGCATAATGTCCCAGCAAAGATGAGCGCAAGAAGCGCTTTTAATCCACGATGAAAGTTTTGGGGAGACTGTGGTGTTGCTTTAGTAATCATTGCACACCTATTACTAGATTATATAAGGATTGAGGTGGGGGAAGTAGAGCGCGATGGGAAACGTTTTTTCACCACAAGACATAAAGAAGGCCCCGGGTTTCCACCGCGGGGCTGTTTATGGCTCAGGCTGGAGCCATTCGACTTGCTCAGGCTGGAGAGCCTGAGCTACATTTAGCCTCTCACCCAAAAGCAATTTAACGCCCACTCCCGCCATTGATGGTACGACGTTTGCTCAATGTCTCGTGTTTTGACTCTCTGTAGCAATCAGCGTCCATCCAATATCATATCAACGCTTTCAGAAAGGCCTTTCAATGAGCGATGCACCACAACAAGAAAAAGATCGGGTAATGAGCAAAGCAGAACAACACGCCGCGAACATGGAGCGGGCGCGAATTATTGCCCTTATACCGTTTGGTATTGCGCTGAACTTGGGGTTGGGGACATTAATAACAGCGTTAAAAGTTCCTTTGTATCTTGACGCCGTCGCCGTCACTTTGCTTGCCGGCTTTCGGGCTGGTGCGATTGTCGGCGTGGCCAGCAACCTTATCGGCGGAGTACTGGTCAATCCGGTATTACCATGGTACTGCGGCACGCAGTTTCTCCTCGCCGCGTACACGGCCCTGGTTGCCAAAATGGGATGGCTGGCAACAAGCAATCGTGAAGATTCACGTCTGCGGCTGCCAAAGTGGGTGCTGATCATACGACTCCTGGTCGTCGGCATTGGTTTGGGCCTGGTGTCCGCGTTTGCCAGCGCACCCGTGAGCGTGTTTCTGTTTTCAGGCATCACCGGTAGTGGTCCATCGGTTGTTGTAGCTGTATTGCTCAAGGCGGGTAAGTCGGTTATGTCTGCGGTCCTTTCAACCGCCGTGTTTCTTGATCCCCTGGATAAGACGATCGCACTATTGATTTCCATCGGTTTAATACGCGCGCTTCCGCCATCGTTAAAACTGGCTTTTGGCGGCGGCTACCTCAAAAAGAACAGGCTGGAGGGGTCATGAAACTAACACCCACGGCGCGCGGACGCCTTGCGGCGTCGGTTTTGGCCATCGCCGGTGCTGTGATTACCTCAAATTTATTCCTATTGGCGGCCGGTTATATTGTGCTTGTGGGCATTTTAGCCATCGGTTCCGCGCTGCGAATTCACCTGAAGTTTATAACGGTTATTGTGCTGCCGATCGCCGTTTTTTCGCTGATCGTGTGGCCATTATTAATGGGCGCTCCTCCGGGAGAAAAAGCGGGAACAGATCCGGCCGGTGCGGTGCGTTTTGCTCTACTAATCAGTCTTCGTCTGGCTTTTGTCGGCGGCATTATACAAGCCTGCGTGTTAACGATTCATGCGCGCGACCTGGCGGTCACTTATCGTCGATGGGGTCTGCATAAGGAATGGCTCGTTGCGGCATTGGGGGCAACCGTATTAGCGCCGGAAATGAAACGCCGCGCCGAACGCGTGTACACGGCGGCGTTGGCCAGAGGTCTTATGCCGGACAGATCCATCTGGAGCCGAATGCGGGTTTTGCCCGTCATGTTGATACCACTTACCGCATGGAGTTTGCGGTCGGCAATCCACCGGGCGGATAACTGGCATGAAAGAAGGCTGCTGGAACGGATCGATAAGCTCTCCGAACGCCCGGATACCGGATCCGTTCCGGCCAGCGTTGTTTTAATTTTCATTGCTACGGCATGGCTGTTGGCGAGCGTCGTCTTACGATGGATGGTGTTCCGGCATGCTTAAGCTTTTTGACGGACCCAATTTCAGCGGACGCACCACCGCACTTCGCGACGCCGTTCTGGCGGCAAAAGAAAATTCCCAGCAATCGGTGGCCTACATCGGCCCTGAGGTGTTTACCTCGTTTTCAGGCCTCGCCGCCACTCTCGAAGGCGAACTGGAGTTGCTGGATGAGGGTGTGGGCAAAGAGATCGTAACCACGCTGAAAATTCAGCATCTACTGGAGCGCAATTTGTCAACGCTTTCCGGCGGAGAAGAAGTTTTATGCGCCATTGCATCAGGGTTGGCCTGTAGTCCGGCGATTATCGCTTTGGATTGTGTTCTGGAGCAACTGGATTTTCACCGGCGCACACAGGTGCTGGATGTGCTGGGCAGATGCTTTGTGCAGGACGTTTCGCTGGCCGATAACCGATCACAAGAATGGGCGAACGGCAACACTCTTCGCGAGGTGCTGCCGATTCGTGAGGAGAATAACGCCAAGTTCAGACCCATAGACGGCCAGATCAGAGAACTCAAAAGTGCTGACTGCGCTTCAGAAATTATCATGTCCGGGTTATGCCATCGCTATGGCAAAGGGCCCTGGGTTTTAGATGATCTGAATCTTCAATTGGATCCAGGCCGCATCGTTCATCTCGCCGGTGAAAACGGCGCCGGAAAAAGCACTTTAGCCAAAATTCTGGTCGGCGCTCTTGAGCCCAATGCCGGCAAAATCCAACACAACGGCACCGAGAGCACATGGAGTAAACCGGGACGCCTGGCTTCATACCATTTTCAAAATCCCGACATGCAGCTCTTTCGGACCACCGTACAGGAAGAATTGCTGGCTGGCGCCCGAGTTCATGGCCGAAGCGCGGATGTGGTTGCCGATCTGGTGGATTCGGCGGCGGTCATTTTCGGTTTAAGCGGAATTTTGTCCGCTCATCCGCTAGATCTGCCTTTCAGCATGCGAAAACGGGTGGCCTTGGCGGCGACTTTTGCCTGTGGAACGCCCTGGATTATTCTGGATGAACCCACGCTTGGACAGGACGACCAATCCGTTGAACAGATTGCGTCAATTGTGAAGCGCATGGCGGAAGGTGGTACAGGGATTATTTTAATCACACATTCGCGGTCATTCGTCGACAAACTACCGCATCAGAGGATTATGTTGGCGAATGGGAAAGCAGAAAATGGGAATTAGATATTTTAGCCACAGAGGGCGGCTGTGCCGAGTTGGGAGTCGGGAGTAGGGAGACGGGAGAAAAGCTTCACCACAACGACACGACGATTTTTAACCATGAAAAGCACTAAAAGATTACTACGACCCTTACAGGGTCGTTGAAATGGTGACATCGTATCCTGTGGGTCTTTAGACCCACGGCTACTAATTTTGACCCTTTCAGGGTCTCATGGAAAACCTGCAGCGCGGAGAAATGCTCAGGCTGGAGAGCCTGAACTACATTTAGTGGGTAAATCTGGCTTGCGGTATGGCCATTTGGCTAGTATAATTACGCCATATGGCTAAATAAAGGAGCGGTTATGCTGACGACCAGAACCCGGATGAATGCCCACGCGTTTCGAGTCAAGCCTAAAGTTGGGAAACCGCGTCCAGGCGCCCGCATGCTTGGGATCGGTACTAATAATTCGCTTCAGATCGTTCGGCTGGTTCGGGCCGGGTTTGCTTATAGCCGCCTGACGCGGTTTCAGAAGACCACGAAGTTGCCCTGGGAGATGGTCGCGCACTTCGTTGCCATACCCCAGCGTACGCTCACCCGTCGACGAAGCGAGGGCAAGCTGCAGCCCGATGAGTCTGATCGGGTGTGGCGAGCCTCCACGATATTCGACATGGCGGTGGATTTGTTCGAGGGTGATATCGCTGCTGCGCGGCGGTGGCTTCAGACGCCGCAGGCGGGGTTGGGCGGTTCGGTCCCACTGGAGTTCGCTTCCACGGAAGTCGGCGCGCGAGAAGTTGAGAACCTCATAGGCCGCCTTGAGTACGGTGTGTTCGCATGACGATCCACGCCTGGCGTATCGTCAAAGCCAAGCATTCGGCCAGCGCGTTTTCCGGAGATGGAGCGGAGAAGTTCGGTGCACGATGGAATAGTCGCGGCGTGTCCGTGGTCTACGTCGCCGGTAGTAGATCGTTGGCCATGCTGGAAATATTGGTGCATCTTCAGTATGAGGAGTTGCTGAAGCGTTATGTGGTCTATGAAGTGGCCTTCGATGACGCATTGGTGTCTTCAATCAACCCCGCCACACTGCCCAGAACCTGGCGCAAATCGCCTCCACCGGTAACAGTTCAGCAGATCGGCGACGCCTGGATTGCCGGCACTTCGTCGGCTGTTCTGCGCGTACCCAGTGCGATCGTTCCAACGGAATTCAATTATCTGCTTAATCCTGCACATCCAGATTTTGCCAAAATTAAGATCGGCCCGAAACAGCCTGTTCAATTCGACTCGCGCCTAATCAAAGCACTAAAAAAGTAGAACCCGCCGAGGCGGGTTAAATATCGGCCAGATGTTCAATCCACGAGCAATTTGAAGGCGTGATTCCATTGGTTTTTGGTAAAACCGGGAATGCACCAGAGCAGGCACAGCGGTTCGATGGCCCGGGCGGCTTCGGCCCGGCCCATGTCGGCGATTTCCCAACCGAATTGATCGAGAATTTTTTCGACGGTTTTTTTGGCGCCCTCGTCGTTGCCGCAGATAAACATGGTAGGTTTGCCGGCTTTAAAATTGGGATTCACCATAAGATCGCTGCCTACGGAATTAAATGCCTTGACGAAATGGGCCTTGGGAAATTGCCGCTGCAGACGTTCCATCAGGGATTCATTTACATCAGTAAAGAATTTCAACACGCCATTGACGGGCGGAGCGTCGGCGACGGGGTTGGTGGCGTCGATGATTGTTTTGCCGGCCAGATTCGCTTCGCCGGCGGATTTCAGGACTTCCGCAGCCGCCAGGCCTTTGACGGCCAGAACGATGAGTTCCCCGAATTTGGCCGCTTCGGCGAACGTGCCGACTTTGGCGCCCGGGTGGGATTTGGACCAGTCAGAAAGTTTTTTGGCGTCGCGCGTTCCCAGGGTGACCTGATGAGCGTGTTTCAAGAAGCCTTCCCCAAGAGCTTTGGCGACATCGCCTGATCCGAGTATGCCGATTTTCATGATGCTTACTCCAAATAAAGCGGGCAAGATACCCGCGCTCCATATCGATGAATTCTAGCCACAGAGGCCACAGAGAAATTAATAAAAATTAATTGTTTACCACTACGAGACGACGGTTTTGAACCACGAAAAACACGAAAGTATTAATAGCTCCCGCCTTAATTTTGTTAGTGACACTAAACACATATTAGGATTTATTGCTCCAATTTTGGACCTCCTAACCGTTACAACGTTACAAAGGCTTATTTTATAGAGTATTTCGCACTTTCTGATCCGTAACATGATTCGTGCTTGTTGCGCCTTTAAGAGTGG
>Ga0335074_10002345_pt1 | contig 25798 bp, 22 predicted proteins | sample Lox_Sample_23_FD_206715 | JGI IMG/M metagenome (GOLD analysis project Ga0335074, IMG submission 206715) | Soil microbial communities from Loxahatchee National Wildlife Refuge, Florida, United States - Lox_Sample_2.3 | ecosystem: Environmental > Terrestrial > Soil > Wetlands | place: USA... | reverse complement strand
GACGTCGGCAAGCCGGCGACGTTCCAGCCGGGGCCGGGGCGCATTCGCTTTAACGGTCATGTAGAGGTGGGAGTACGCATTGCTGAGGAGATTGCGCGCCGCTTGCGGTTCTCAAACGACGAAGCGGCGCAGGTTGCGGGGCTGGTTGAGAATCACATGCGCTTTGGCGATGTGGAGCGGATGAAAGCATCAACACTGAAGCGGTTCTTCCGGCTTAATCAGTTTGAAGAGCATTTGGCGCTGCACAAGATAGACTGCCTGGCTAGTCATGGCGACCTGACGCTCTATGAATTTGCGAAGGCAAAATACGAGGAGACACCGAGCGAGGAGGTTCGTCCAGCCCTGCTGCTGACGGGTCGAGATCTGATTGCGGCGGGGTATAAACCTGGCCCGGAGTTCAAGCGGCTGCTGGGCCTCGCAGAGGATGCGCAACTGGAAGGGCGCATCCACACCAAGGAAGAGGCGCTGGCTTTGGTCGCTGAGCCGAAGCAGGATTAATCGCGGCTACTCGGTGACGACGGCCTTGACCAAGTTGCGCGGCGCGTCCACGTTGACTCCATTCAAAATGGCAGTGAAGTATGCGAAGAGCTGGAGGGGCACGACTTCGAGCAGGGGGAGCAGGAATTCATCCACCGCCGGGACGGCAACGGAATAGCGACTGAGCCTGGCGGCTTCGTCATCGCCTTCATTGATCACGGAGAAAATCGTTGCGCCCTGTGCCCTCATGTCGCGCATGAGCTGCAGGGTTTTCTGGTAGCGGAGGACTGAATCCGGGTCGCCTTCATCGCGGGTTGCCAGAATTACCAGCGGCGAGTCTGCGCCGACGAGTGCATTCGGCCCGTGCTTGAGTTCTCCCGCCGGATAGCCCTCAGCTTGCATGTAGGCGGACTCCTTGAGCTTGAGAGCGCCCTCGCGCGCGATGGCGTAGTGGATGGCGCGTCCCAAATAGAGAAAGCCCTTTGCCTTATGAAGATGCTTTGCGATTTCGCTGATCTGCTCTTCCCATTCGGGCATTGAGGTTTCAAGCCGGCGGGGCAGACTGGTGAGATGTTCGAGGTGCGAAGTCGTGGTTTGTGCTGTCATTCTCCCGTTGAGCCGCGCGAGGTACAAGGTAAGCAGATAGAGCACAGTTAATTGAGTGGTGAAGCTCTTGGTTGCAGGAATGGCCTTTTCCCTTCCTGCGATGGTCGGCAGGGAGGAATCAGCCTCGCGCGCCATGGTGGAGGAGGCATTGTTGGTGATGGCCACAGTTGCAAGTCCCCGAGTGCGTGCTTCGCGCAGGGCTGCGAGCGTATCTGCAGTTTCACCGGACTGGGAGACGACCAGCACGCCGGGGTCGTGCAGTGTGTGTGTGGAGCGGTAGCAGTATTCGCTGGCGTATTCGACATCGACGGCGAGGCCGGCGTAGTCCTCCAGCATGATCTCTCCGGCCAAACCGGCATGGCGGCTGGAGCCGCTGGCCGCGATGACCAGGCGCTGTCGCCCGCGAAAGATTTCGGCGATGTTGGGGAAGGAGTCGGTGCTGAGCGCTCCACCTGGAGCATAGCGTTCGATGGTAGCGGAGAGGGCCTCAGGCTGTTCGTAGATTTCCTGGAGCATGGCGTGCGGATAGATACGAGAGTTGATGGTCTGCGACATGGCGTTATTCATCTCTGAGCAACGTTACTCCGTTTTTGATTCGGATTTGTCTGTATATACGACTATACTTGAACTCTCTGTACAGATTGAGATGAGTGTCCTATCCAATGGCGTTCACGAACCGTGCAGCGATCGACTCCGGTCGCGTGATGGCCGAGCCCACGACTACCGAGAAGGCACCGAGTCTGAATGCACGGCGGACTTCATCCGGCTGTGTGATATGCCCTTCTACAACGAGAGGAATGTGAAGGTGTTTGACCAGCGCTTCGACCATCTCCCAATTGACGGACCGGGCGCCACCCGTCTGCGGAGTAAAGCCATAAAGAGTGGTTGCGACGGCATCGGCGCCATTGGCCTCGGCGGCGAGCGCTTCTTCAATTGTCGCGATGTCGGCCAGCGCGGGTTTTTGGAGTTCGGCGTGAATGCGAGCGATCAGCTCCGGCCAAAGCTCGGCTTGCGCGTGGCGCGCGACGGAGCAGTCGAGAGCGATGACGTCGGCTCCTGCACGGGCGATGGCATCTGCCGAAACAAAGTCGGGCGTAATCGAGAGGGTCTGACCGATTTTGCGCTTCTGGATGCCGATGATTGGATGGGTGGTTTCAGCGCGAAAGGTGGCCGTACATTCCACTCCGTTCGCGCGCAGGCCTCCGGCCCCACCGCGCAGAACGGCGACTGCCATGCGCCTGAGTGTATCCACATTATCCAACGGATCGCCGGCAGGCGCCTGAACGGAGACGATGAGTTTATTCCGGAGCGAGGCTGGAAACGGCAGAGAGGACATTCCAGGCGGGTTCCTCCATTTACAAGTGTTGCCACGCCTCAATATTAATTCGGCGCTGAATTCGGGTGGGCGTGGCAGCGGCGCGTACGGTGGCGAATACAGGAAGGGACAAGGAGTCAAGGTGGCCAAGGCAAGAACCAGCAACCAGGAGCGGGAAGGCGCAGTGCAGCCGCTCGACAAGAATGGCTTTATCCCGCTGTACTACCAGATTCAGCGCGTGCTGATGGAGAAGATAAGGTCGGGCGAGTTGTCGGAGGGCGACCCGCTCGCGTCGGAGGAAGAGCTGTCGCGCACTTACCAGGTAAGCAGGATGACAGCCCGACAGGCGCTGCATGGGCTGAAGGCGAGCGGGTACGCATTCAGCGAGAAAGGCCGGGGGACATTTGTAACACGCCCGAAGCTTGAGAAAAACATCATGCACCTCCAGGGATTCACGGAGGACATGCGGCAGCGCGGCATGAAGGCAAGTTCCCGCCTACTGGAGCAGGCCGCAGTTCCCGCGAATGAAGAGCTCCGGGAAAAGCTTAAGGTGAATCCGGGTGATCGGGTACTGCGGTTGCGCCGGTTGCGACTTGCGGATGGAATTCCGATGGCGGTCGAAGAGTCGCACATACCTCTGAGGCAATTTCCGGGATTGGAGAGTGTGGACTTCGCGACACACTCTCTGTATGCAACGCTGCGTGAGCGATACGGGGTGCGAGTTGGATATGCCGATGAAATCATTGAAGCTCTTCCAGCGACTCGCGAGGACGCCGAGCTGCTGACAATACCGAGCAGAGCCAGCATTCTTTCGATCAGCCGGATCATTCTTACCACGCAGGAAACGCCGATTGAGTCTGCATGCTCACGATATCGCGCTGATCGATACCGAGCCTTCATTCGCGTTCCGATGACGTCGATCCGATAATTTTTGACACCATACTCCGCGCTACGTGCTCCAACGAGTGCGGAAATGCATTGTGCTTGTGCTCTGCGGGCAGCACGGGGTGAGATTGTGTGTGAAATTGATTTTAAGATCACGGCTTTGAGAGAGCGGCGCCACAAAACGATCCCGAACCCTGATAGACTGTGGTTTCGCGTCAACCCTTTATCGACCTTGGCCACCCCCCAACACGCTGGAACGCTGTTCCCGGGAAAGGACGAATAATGGATCGGGAATGGTTGCGGGCAGTACCGAGAACAGGGGCCGCAATTCTATTTTTTCTGCTCCTGCCTGCACTCGCGTTTGCTGACGGTCCTCAGTCTGTGCCGAGTATTTTCGCGCCCGCGTCAACGCCTGCCTCCGACATTTACGGCGTTTCGCTGTTTGCTCTTGCAGTCACCGGCGGCATATTCGCCGTTGTAGGAGGGCTTCTTGCGTATGCCCTCGTTAGATTTCGTGACAAGGGCGATGCGAGCGACAAGCGTGAACCGGCTCAAATCTATGGAAGCACGCAGATTGAGCTGGCGTGGACGGTGATTCCTATTCTGATTGTTGTGGTGCTGTTTTTGACGACGGCCCGCATGATTTTTGCAATTCAGGACGCGCCCAAGCCGCCTGACGCTCTGGATGTGACGGTGGTGGGACACCAGTTCTGGTGGGAGTTCCGCTATCCCAAGCTGGGGATTGTGACGGCGAATGAGCTGCATGTTCCGCTGAGCCCAAAGGATCATCCGGAGCCGACGTACTTGAAGCTGTATTCGGCAGATACGGATCATAGCTTTTGGGTGCCGCAGCTGGCGGGCAAGACGGATCTGATTCCTAATCATCCGAACATCACCTGGATAGAGCCCCAAGAGCCGGGTCTTTATCTGGGGCAGTGTGCTCAGTTCTGTGGCGTGGAGCACGCGAAGATGCTGCTGCGCGTGTATGTGGACACTCCGGCGCAGTTTGCGGCGTGGGTGAAGAACCAGGAACAGCCAGCGGTAGAGGATAACGAACCGGAAGTGCTTGCAGGCCGGCGGGTGTTCGAGACTGAAGCGTGCATGAATTGCCATGCAATTCGAGGTACCGCTGCGACCGGGAGGTTCGGGCCTGACCTGACACACCTGATGAGCCGCAGCACAATTGCCTCCGGTGCGGTGCCGAACACTGAGGCCAATCTGCGGGAGTGGATTAAGGATCCCGACTACTTCAAGCCGGGGAGCCTGATGCCAGCGATGCAATTGACCAATCAGCAACTGGACGAGGTGACTGCGTACCTCGAAACCCTGAAATAGAGAAGAGCGATGGCAGACCGAACATTTCCCGTTGAAGGAACATTGGATCTTACGCCGGCGCGGCCTCGTGAGAACACATGGCTCGAAACGGCCCATGAGTGGGTGACGACGGTCGATCACAAGAAGCTGGGTATTATGTACGTCACCTACGCAATTGTGTTTCTTCTGGTCGGCGGAGCCGAAGCTATTGCGATTCGCATTCAGCTCATGTGGCCGCAGAACAAATTCCTGTCGCCGGAGGTTTTCAACCAGTTCTTCACCATGCACGGTACCACCATGGTCTTCCTCATGGGCATGCCGATGATCTTCGGGTTCGCGAATTATCTGGTCCCGTTGATGATCGGCGCGCGCGACATGGCCTTTCCGCGCCTGAATGCCTTCAGCTTCTGGATGACAGCCTTCGGCGGCCTCCTGCTCTACTACAGCTTTCTTGGCGGAAGCGGACTTTACGGAGTTGGGAGTGCGCCCGACGTAGGGTGGTGGGCCTATGCGCCGCTCACGGCTCGCGCATTTTCGCCTGGTCACGCGACCGACTACTGGGCGCTCGCGCTGATTGTCACCGGCGTTGGGACGATCGGAACGGCAATTAATATCATCGCCACCGTGCTCTCCATGCGTTGCAAGGGGATGACGCTGATGCGTATGCCGCTCTTCGTCTGGCTGAGCATGGTGACATCCGGCCTCACGCTGATCACTATCACGCCACTTACCGCAGCGCAGATTATGTTGCTGATTGACCGCTATCTCGGCGGCCATTTCTTTGATACGCAGGCCGGTGGGTCGGCAACCATCTGGATGCACTTCTTCTGGATCTTCGGCCATCCGGAAGTCTATGTGCTGGTGCTGCCCGCTTTCGGCATCGCGAGTGAAGTGATTCCGGTCTTCTCGCGGAAAGCCATCTTCGGATATCCGGCTATGGTCGCAGCGTCAGTTGGCATTGCCTTCATAAGCACGGGGGTATGGGCACACCACATGTTCACCATCGGCATGACGTCCGTCTCGAACGCTTTCTTCGTGCTCTCGACGATGCTTGTCGGCATCCCCACTGGCATAAAGATATTCAACTGGATCGCGACCATGTGGGGCGGAAAAATCCGCTTTGCCACGCCGATGCTCTTCCTTACTGCTTTTGTCTTTCAGTTCCTGGCCGCTGGCCTTACCGGCATCATGTTGGCAGTGGCGCCCTTTGACTGGCAACTGCACAATTCCTACTTCGTGATTGCGCACTTCCATTACGTCCTGGTAGGCGCCATCGTCTTCGCGATTTTCGGTGGCCTATATTACTGGTTCCCCAAGGTTACCGGACGCATGTTGAATGAGAAGTGGGGCAAGTGGAACTTCTGGCTTTTCCTGATTGGTTTTCACGTTACGTTTGACACGATGCACTTTGTGGGGATCCTGGGCATGCCGCGTTCGATATATACCTATATGCCGGATCGCGGCTGGAACAACCTGAACCTAGTTGTTTCCATCGGCGCGTTCATCCAGGCCATCTCCGTACTGATCTTCGCGGCGAATCTTGTGTGGTCGCTATTTCGCGGAGAAATTGCCGGAAACGATCCGTGGGACGCCTGGACGCTGGAATGGGCTGCTGCCTCCCCGCCGCCGGTGTACAACTTTTCGACCGACCCCTCGGTGGAGAGCCGCCGTCCGCTGTGGGACCTGAAACATCCTGAAGACCCTGACTGGAAGTACGAATAATGAGTACAACTACTCTGATTCCTCATGCGACACACGCTCCCGAGCAGGAGTGGAGTCTACCCTCGCGCGGGCGCGTGGCGATGTACTGCCTCATCATTGGCGAATCAGCGATCTTCACCATTTTTGTTGTCGCCTACATTTACTACATCGGCCGCAGCCTGACCGGGCCCACGCCGAGGCAGGTACTTGACGTGCCGATCTTCAATTCCATCTGCCTGCTTTCAAGCAGTCTTACCATCTGGCTTGCAGAGCGCAGTCTGGAGCGGAACAAGATCAAGCATTTTGGTGCGTGGTGGGCGCTGACGCTCACGTTAGGGGCAATCTTTCTTGTGGGCACTGGGATTGAGTGGCACACGCTGATCTACGAGAAAGGCCTGACCATCAGTACCAATCTGTTCGGCACAACGTTCTACTCGCTCGTGGGCCTGCATGCGACGCACGTGATTTTTGGCCTCATCGGGCTGAGCACAGTGCTCATCTTTACGCTAATGGGGAAGGTCCGCGAAGAACACTCCGAGCGGATTCAGGTTCTGGCGTTGTACTGGCATTTTGTGGATGCCGTGTGGGTTGTTGTTTTCACGGTTGTCTACATTCTGGGGCGATAGGAGGCGACAGGAAATTATGAGCGAAGAGAAAAGATCCGGCTCGCATGTCGAAACCATCCATCTACCGGCTCCCACGGCATGGCCCATTGTGATGGCTTTTGGAGCGACGCTGGTTTTTGCCGGGCTGGTCACAAATATGGCTATCAGCGCACTGGGCGCGGTGCTGACGCTGGCAGGAGTTGTAGGCTGGTTCCGTCAGGTACTTCCGCACGAAGCGCACGAAGATATTCCTGTGGTTGTGGAAAAGGTCGTAATTGAAACGACGCGACCGGAGGTGGAACGACTTGTAGTCGATGAACACCACCGCGAACATTTTCCTCTTGAGACCTACCCGATACTCTCCGGACTCAAGGGTGGCATCGCCGGTGGTATCGCGATGATTCCTCCCGCGCTACTCTACGGATATTTGAGCCACCACAGCATCTGGTGGCCGGTGAATCTGCTTGGTGGTGCGGGCCTCGCCAACTGGCACCATCCTTCGACTGCGGACATTGCTCATTTCTACTGGGGCGGGTTAGCCGTGGCCTGCGTGATCCAGGCAATCGTCAGCCTTCTTGTCGGTCTGTTGTATGGCGCTATGCTTCCCATGCTGCCCCGGCACCCGATTATTCTGGGCGGGATTCTGGCGCCGGTTTTGTGGACTGGTGTGATCCATGCGACGCTGAACATCATCAATCCAGTTTTGGACAGCAATATTGCGTGGGGATGGTTCCTGGTTTCACAGGTGACGTTTGGGCTGGTTGCCGGGTGGGTGGTTTCGCGCCAGGAGCGAATACGAACCGCACAGTCCATGCCTTTCATTTTGCGAATGGGCGTTGAAGCGTCCGGTCTCTCCCATGAAGACGAGGACCACAAGGCATGAAGATCTATGCTCTTGCAGGCGGTGCCCTGTTGCTGGCGATTATGGGCTGCTCGCAGTTACCCGGCAAGCCGAGGCCTGGAGTTGAAGTTCCGAGGCCGGATTCGGTCATGAACTTCGCGGTCCTGTACCACGAGAACTGTGCCGGCTGCCACGGAAACAATGGGAAGAACGGCGCGGCATTCGACCTGGCAAATCCGGTTTATCTGAACTGGGTGGACGACTCGACGTTGCGAAAGATTATTGCGAACGGCGAAACCGATGTACAGATGCCGGCGTTCGTTAAATCGCAGGGGGGCATTCTGACAGATGCGCAGATTGACGCTTTAGTGCACGGCATGCGGACCGACTGGCCGGCTGCAGATGCAAAGCCACAGGGTCAGGTTCCGCCGCCATACACAACAACGTTGAAGGGCGATGCTTCCCGCGGAGCGCAGGTGTACCAGACTGCGTGCGCACGCTGCCATAAGCAGTCGACGCAGGGCATCACGAGTCCGACGTATCTGGCACTTGTGAATGATCAGTCGCTGCGCAGCCTGATCATTGCGGGACGCCCGGACGTTGGGCAACCAGACTGGACGGGGGATGATCCCGGACATCCGTTGACCGACCAGGAAGTAACCGATCTGGTGGCATGGCTTGCTTCGCAGCGCACAATGACGCCGGGCCAGCCCTACTCACAGCCACATTAGGGGAACAAATATGACGTACACCGTACACGAGGAACACGAGGCTCCGCCGGAGGATCCAAAAGAGGTATCGCGCCGCTGGTTCCTGTTGAAGATCGGCGCCCTCTTCAATGTAGTTGTGGGCATAGCCATTGCGACTCCAGTCGTCGGCTACTTACTGGGGCCGGTGCGGCGGAAGAACTTCTACAATTCGTGGGTTTCGCTCGGCTCACTGGACCAGTTTCCAGCGGGCGAAACCCGGCTTGCGACCTATGTGAACCCCTACCGCCAGCCGTGGGACGGCGCAACAGACAACACCGCCTGCTGGGTACGGCACATCTCCGGATCGAGCTTTCAGGTGTTTGCGATCAACTGCGCCCATCTGGGCTGCCCGGTGCGCTGGTTTCCCCAGTCCGAGTTATTTATGTGCCCGTGCCATGGCGGCGTGTATTACGCGGATGGAGAGCGTGCTTCGGGACCGCCGGAACGTGGGTTGTTCCAGTACCAGTACAAAATCGTGAAAAGCGAGCTGCACATCTACGCCGGACAGATGCCGACGCTCGCGAATTCGGCCAGCCTGCGAATTCTGAATAACACCGGAAGCAAAGGATGCGGCTCATGCGCTGGGTAAAGGAGACCTACAACTGGTTGGAGAGCCGGCTTCAACTGGAGGCGCCGGTCAAGGACGCCGTTCTGCACCCGGTACCGAGCCGTACCGCGAGCTGGTGGTATGTCTTCGGCAGCGCGGCGTTCACGCTGCTGGTTCTGCAGATTGTGACCGGGATTCTGCTGGCGCTCGTTTATGTGCCTTCCGCAGCCGGAGCGTGGAACAGCCTGAACATGTTGAACCACCAGCTTCCGCTGGGGTGGTTTCTGCGCGCCATGCATGGATGGGGATCGAACTTCATGGTCGCCATTGTGCTTATCCACATGGCGCAGGTGTTCATGTTTGGCTCCTACAAATATCCGCGCGAGCTGACCTGGATTCTGGGCGTCTTCCTATTGCTGATGACACTGGCGATGGCCTTTACCGGGCAAGTGCTGCGCTTTGACCAGGACTCCTATTGGGGTCTCGGCATCGGAGCCTCGATTGTCAGCCGGGTTCCTTTTATCGGGGAACCGCTAGTTCATTTATTGTTGGGCGGACCGATTATTGCTGGCGCCACGCTTACGCGCTTCTTCGCGCTGCATGTGTTTATCATTCCGGGCGCGTTGCTGTTATTCGCCTGCATGCATGTGTGGATGGTGTTGAAGCTCGGCATCAACGAGTGGCCGATGCCGGGACGCGTGGTTCGGCGATCGACTTATATTGCCGAGTACAACAAGCTTACCCATGCGGACGGGATTCCGTTTGTACCGGGAGCCTTCTGGAAGGACCTGTTCTTCTCCGGCGCCGTTGTTGCTGCGGTAGCGGTTTGCGCGGCTTTTTTCGGGCCTTACGGGCCTTCCGGACAACCTGATCCTACGATCATCCGGACTGTTCCCAAACCGGATTTCTTCTTCCTTTGGATCTATGCTGTGCTGGCCTATCTACCACCGGACCTTGAAACTCCTTTCCTCCTGATAGCGCCCGTGTTCGCGATTGCAGGACTCGTGGCGCTGCCCTTCATGGCCGGTGAAGGTGAGAAGAGCTGGCACCGCCGTCCCATCGCTGTGCTTACGCTGGTGACGGTCGCCGTGATGTGGGGTGTCTTTACGAACCTGGCGACTTACACGCCGTGGAGTCCGAAGATGAACGCGTGGAGCGCGGACACGATTCCGGCCCGGTATCTGCAGGGATTGACTCCGGTCGAGCGTCGCGGCGCTGTAGTGTTCCAGGCCATGCAATGCCGCAACTGCCACTCGATTGGTGGCAAGGGCGGCGAGCGTGGGCCGGCGCTGGACGCGGTGGCGACGCGTTTGACAGAAGACCAACTGATTCGGCAGGTGGTGCAGGGAGGCGGCAATATGCCGGCCTATGGCAAGAACCTGTCTCCGCCGCAAATTACGGCGCTGGTGAGTTTCCTCGACACATTACATCCCCGCGGCCAGCCTGAAGCGACGGATGCCGCCGAAAGAGCCACAACGGCCATTCCTGCGGAGACGGGAGCGAAAGGCTCGGCAAAAGTAAAGGCCGTATCTCCGCCGCAGGCGACGGGCGTACCGGCCGGGAATTAGCGCCGTGCCCCCGACTTCTTTCTGGGCGATGTGGGATTTTCCGCCGGTTGTCTGCTCGGAACTGGCGCTGGTCAGCCTGATCTACACAATAGGCTTTCTGCGGATCCGGAGGTCGCGGCCCCGGATTTTCGACCCGTGGCGATGGTGGTGCTTCATGAGCGGGATTGCGGCCCTGGTAATTGCCCTATCATCGCCGCTGGATACCCTTGACGACCGACTACTCGTGATCCACATGATGCAGCATTTTGTGCTCATGTCCATCGCGCCTCCGCTGATTCTCCTCGGTGCGCCGGTAGTGCCCATGCTGCGCGGGCTGCCGAGGCCCTTTGTTCGCGGCGTGCTTGGGCCGCTGATTCGGGTACAGACTATACGCCGCTTCTTTCACGCTCTCGTGCAGCCGAAGGTTGCCTGGCTGCTCATGGTTCTGTCTTACATCAGCTGGCATGTCCCCGCAGCGTATGAGGCCACGCTGGCGAATGAGAATATTCATAATTGCGAACACGCCTGCTTCTTCTTCTCGAATATTCTGTTCTGGTGGCCAATTATTGAGCCGTGGCCCAGCCACTTTAAGGGCTCCCGCTGGCTTCTGCTTCCCTATCTGTTCTTCGCGGGAGTTGTAAATACGGGGATCTCCGCGTTCCTGATTTTTTCCGGCCGGCTCATCTACCCGAGTTATGGCGAGCATCCGGGAATGTTTGGATTGAGCCCGTTGGCGGACCAAGCCGCTGCCGGAGCATTCATGTGGGTCGCCAATTCAATTGTCTTCATCATTCCCGCATACGCCATTACCTTGGAACTGCTTTCTCCCCGCAAGGTAAGGATCTGGAAGGCGCAGACGACTGTCCGTTAATCAGGCATTTCGCACCGCTCAGCCTCCGGTCGCTGCACTCGATCCGCAGAGAAGGACTTTCAGGCGTAACTCTAATGATTTGTGGTTCGTACGTGGCGCCCAATTACAGGCGAAGGGCAAGTGTGAAAAGATAGTCAGAGGCTCACATCGCAAGATTAAAGGCAGTAGGTTAGCGAGACTAGATCTTCCGCAGTAGATTGACCTATGCAGACGTTCGGCGACTTTCGACTCGATTCGGTGAATGAATGTGTTTGGAGGGACGGCGAGCGCCTGTCGCTTACGCCTCGGCCTTTTGCAGTGCTGCGCTATCTGGTCGAGAATCCCCAGCGTCTTGTTACGCATGACGAACTCCTTGAGGCGTTATGGCCAGAGACCTACGTTCAACCACAGATTTTGAGGACTTACGTACTCGAGCTTCGGAAGCTGCTCGGCGATGATCCCGCGAACCCGCAATACATCGCCACCATTCCCAAGCGCGGCTATCGCTTTGTGGCTACTGTTACGCAGGTAAATACTGCCCAAAATGTTAATGGAGGCGACAGGCCATCGCTGGTTGGGCGCGACGCCGAGCTTGCCTTCCTGCATACGCAGCTTGATCGGGCGCGCAAGGCTGAGCGCCCCACGATCTTTCTGACGGGAGAAGCGGGCATTGGCAAGACGGCGCTCATGGACACGTTCTGCAACGAGGTATGCGACGGCAAGCCGCCGGTGCGCATAGCGCGAGGCCAGTCCATCGAGGGGTTCAGCGGCAAGGAGACGTTGTATCCAGTACGCGAGGCCCTGAATGGCCTGTGCTCTGAGGAGGACGCCAAGGCACGGGCTGTGCTTTCGAGTGCCGCGCCCGGATGGTTCACTCATAATAGTTCAGCCATGCCGTCGCTTGGAGAGATTTGCGAGGGTTTGGAATCTCTGAGCCAGAGTGAACCACTGCTACTGGTCTTCGAGGACATTCATTGGGCGGACACGACCACGCTTGACCTGATTGCCGCCCTCGCGCGCCGCCGTACTCGCGCAAAGATCATGCTGATGGCGAGTATTTGCCCGACTGAGCTCGATCCGAAGGGCCCGCTGCGGCGGCTGCAGCGGGACTTAGCTCGTGGCGGGCGCGTTGAAGAGCTTCAACTTGGCCCGCTGAACAGAACTGCAGTGTGCGAATACATCCGCCGCAAGCTGCATGCTGCGAAGCTGCCCGTCGGGTTTGACAGCCTGATCCTTCAACATTCGTCAGGTAATCCACTTTTTCTGAGCGCGATTCTCGATCATCTGAGCGCGCAACACGAGCTGCGCAGCCAAGATGGAGAGGTGGTTTTGAGCCGGCCGCTGGCTGAGATCGAGTTGGGCGTGCCTGACGGGTTGCTCGGGATCATCGAGCTCCAGCTCGACCGACTGAGTGACGAAGACCGGCGGCTGCTGGAAGCCGGCAGCATTGCAGGTACCATTTTTCCTGCCTGGGCCGCCAGCGCAGTGCTTCAGCAGCCATTGGAGGATGTAGAAGAGGCGTATGCGTCGCTAGTGCGCTGCATTCACCTGCTCTCCGTGGGAGGGCATGACGAACTTCCCAACGGTACGCGCTCGGCGTTTTACGTTTTCGCTCATGAGCTGTACCGCGAGGTGCTCTACAAGAATATTCCAGTTTCGCGTCGCGGCCAGTGGCACAAAAGGGTTGCGGACGAACTGCGGGTCCTGTTTGCCGGAAACGAAGCGAGCGTAGCCCATGAGATCGCAGCACATACCGAGGCCAGCATGTCGCCGCGCTGACGGCGACCGTCGCAATCCGAGAGCTGCCAGCCAGCAGGTGCCGTTGGTAATGAGTAATCGACTTTTGCCCCTTCGCAGCGGAAGTATCCGGCAGAGCCAAAGTATTTATCGCCAGACTTTTTAGTCGCTGGCCATCTCAGATTCATAAAGCCGTCGTCAGAGAGACCGTAGAATCACTTCGCCAGATTTTGCAGTTGACGGAGAGGTTATGAAGAAGAAGTCATCTTTGTATCGTAAGAGCAGGGCGCGTGCATCAGTATCTTCGCCGCAGCCAGTCTTCGCGCAGCCTGTGCCGAGTCCTGATCCGACAAGCTTCAGGACTCCGATCACCGATGAGAAATTCAAAGAGGTAGCAAACCTTGAACCTGTTCCGCAGCCCGCCGGCAATGCGGTGGAACCGATTCTAACCCTGGCTCAGGTTTATGGCGCCGCAGGAGCGGCAAAGACGGCAGCAATTCAGGCCGCTGGGCAGATAGTTTTCCATTCTGCTGGAGACACCGGGAGCGCGAAGGGGCCGGAAACCCAGTCTCTTGTTGCCGACAAGATGGTTTCTGATTTTAGCGAAGCGAAGTCCGCCGACATTCCGGCCTTCTTTTTTCATCTGGGAGATGTGGTCTATTACTTCGGTGAAGGCGAGTACTACTACGACCAGTTTTATGAGCCGTACCGTTTGTATCCAGGCCCCATCATTGCAATTCCCGGCAATCATGATGGAGTGGTATACGCGAACGATCCGGCACCTACACTTGACGCTTTCCTGCGCAACTTCTGCGCGCCCGAGCCAGTCGTTACACCGGAGGCGGGCGGTCTGCCACGCACGGCCATGATTGCGCCCGGCGTGTACTTTACGCTGGATGCGCCATTCGTTAAGATACTTGGGCTCTACAGCAACGTGCTCGAGGACCCCGGTGTGATCTCCGAAGAAAACGGGGCTAATCCTATGCTGGACAACCGCCAGATTGGCTTCCTCACTGCGGCCCTGAAGCGCGCAAAGGCCCAGAAGTTTTCCGGAGCGATTATTGTTGCGGTCCATCACCCCCCATTTACCGGCGGCTCCGATCACGGCGGCAGTCCCACTATGCTCGCGGACATTGACAGCGCATGTACAGCGGCCAGCGTGTGGCCCCATGCCGTATTTGCCGGACACGCACATAACTATCAGCGTTACACACGCCTGGTAAAAGACTACGAAACGCCGTATATCGTTGCAGGATGCGGCGGCCATGCTCCGCTGTCTGCAATGCGCGGCACTTATCGCACCCCATACAAAATCGACAGCACGCTTACGCTCGAAAGCTACGATGACACGCACTACGGCTATCTGCGCGTCACTGTCAATACACAGAGCATGCGGATCGAGTTCCATCCGGAGTCAGATGGCGCGGTCACGAAGACGCCTGACGACGTGGTTACGGTTGACCTTACGACGCGGACAATCAGCTAATCCTCGAACGTGACAAGAGCGGCGCTGGCTGGGGGGAGATCCGCAGCAAAGACCCCATGTTTGTGTTCGAGCGTCACCTGACTGGACGCGGCCCAGTCTCCGTGCGCGCTTACGGCGGATCCTCCCAGAGTGACTCCAGAGGTTGAGGCAAGATCCGGCGCAGAAAGTAGCAACAGCGTTGCCCGTTGCGCGCGCTGACCGGGATCGATTGCAATGCGAACACCGGCGCCGGGATTCTTGTTGAAGAGGACGGTCTTCAAGCCAGAAGCGGTGTTGAGCGAGTAGGCAGCCACCATATCTTCAGGCTGAGGCTTGCTCAGGCGGCTCTCTACGAGCTGACCTGCCCCGGCTAATGCGACCATCAACATGCCGTAATAGATAGGGCGTGCCTCGAAGCCAGCCTTCTGCGTACCGGCGATCGGCGTGTACCAGCCATAGCCGCCGCCGTGAAAGTTGATGCCGATTCCACCCTGCGTGGCGAGCTGATACATAAGCTCTGCTCCCCAAAGCGCAGATGCGAAGGTGTTGCTGACCCCCTGCTTGCCGCCCTGATAGCAGGAGTTGGTTTCCGTGAGCCGGAAGGGCAGGCCGGTGTCCTTGTGGGTCTGGGCCATTCCGGCGAATTCTGCCGCGAGTCTGGGATTGGGCCGCAGCAGACGTTCAATAGTCATCGAGGGATTGGTCGGCGGTCCCTCGGCGTAGTAGTGCTGCGAGAGGAAGACGATTTCATCTTTGAATTCTTTGGCAAAGGGGACCAGCCATTCGTTGTTAAATGCTGTGTCCGGGCCGGAAAAGGGAGCGTTCGGAACGCGCGCGCGAATCACTTTATAGAAGTGCTGCCACTCTTTGGCGAAGTCAGCGAAGTTGTATCCAGGTTTGCGAATGCCATTGCGTGAGAAAAGGTCGGGTTCATTACATAACTGGAAGGAGACGAGCTTGGGGCCGACCAATTTCATGACGTCGGCTGCTTCGTCGGCGGCATCTTCGGCCGTGCCGGTGCCCATGTTGAGCCCATAGATGAGCTTCCAACCAATGGCGTCAACAAAATCGCTCAAGTTGCGGACCGCTTCAGGCGTGATTTTGCGGACCTGGTCGGGATGTTTGCCGGTGCTGGGATTCACGGGCGCCGATGCGGCCGCGAGATCCGCGGGGGAAGCGTTGGGCGTCCAATAGCAGTACTCGCTGGTGTTGCCACCGATGCGCAGCACTCCGGACTCACCCAGCCGACGCACGAGCCCGATGAGCTCCGCATTGTCAGGCGCAAAGAATGTCGGGTCGCCGAGTTGCGCGCTCTCGTAGCTCAGGCCGGTGAAGTCAGGGCCGATGGTGTTGCCGGTGCGGTGAGGATCGACGGTGAGCCGGAGCGAGGTTGCCGGTGAGGCTTGACCCAATCCATACGCTTGGAAGAAAGACGCTCCGGAGACGAGTGCGGTGAGCTGAAGAAATTCGCGACGTCGCATATACCGAATTCGAGCACAACAGAGTGCTCACGCGCAATTCCTGAATCCCGGAATCCGGTATAGTGGTTGCGGCTTTTCTTGAGGAGTGCACAGATGTCTGTTTTTCGTTCCTTGTCGCGTCGTGATTTCCTTCTTGCCGGCAGCGGCGCAGCTGTTGGCGGATATTTCGCAGCCCGAACCATTGACCTGACTGCTGAAGCGCAAGTGGTGGCTCCGGCCCCGAGTGACGTTGTTCGATTCGGAATTATCGGCGTCGGGACGGAAGGTTCAGCGCTGCTGCGCACGGCGGTCGCGTTGCCTGGGACGAAGTGCGTAGCGGCAAGCGATCTTTATGACGGGCGGCATACGCTGGCAAGAGAGATCGCCGGTCAGGATGTGCGGACAACGCGCCGCTATCACGAGGTGCTCGAAGACAGGTCCATTCAGTGCGTATTTGTCGCGACGCCGGATTTCTGGCACAAGCAGGTAGTGGTGGATGCTCTGGCCGCGGGCAAGGACGTGTATTGCGAGAAGCCGATGTCACACTCCATTGCTGAAGGGCAGGAGATGGTGGAGGCGGTGCAGCGCAGCGGTGGAAAGTTCGTCCAGGTGGGGTCGCAGCGGGTAAGTTCAGCGCTGTTTGCCAAGGCGAAGGAGCTGGTTTCAAGCGGTGCGATAGGTGAACTGATGCAGGTTGAACTGGAGCTGGGCCGCAATTCTCCTGACGGCGCGTGGGAGTATCCGCCGCCGCTGGATTTGTCGCCAGAGAACCTGGATTGGGTGACATGGCAGAAGGATGTTCCGAAGAAACCGTTCAACCCTTACATTTTTGCCCGCTGGCGATGCTGGCATGAGTATGGCACTGGAATGGCCGGCGATCTGATGGTGCATTTGTTGAGTGGAATGCAGTTTGCTGCCGGCATCAATGCAATACCAGGTGAGGCGACGGCGATTGGAGGGATCTTCCGCTGGAAAGACGGTCGCAACATGCCCGATGTGCAGGACACGCTATTTCAATATGGAAAGACGCCGGTTACGGTGCGGCTGACTCTGACGACGGAGACGCCGGAAACGACACGCATCATGGGGTCCAAAGGCGTTGTGGAGGTTGCGAACAATTCAGTGACGTGGATTCCACAGCTTGGAATCGATACGAGCCCGAGCTATTACTCGCAGAGCTTTCCCGCGGCGATGCGTGCCGAGTATGACCGCGAGTGGCACACCAAGAACGATCCTATCCTGGCGCGGCATCCACTCTCTGACGTGACCATATACCGGGGGCCTTCGTGGGATGACCTGCGCCCGCATGTTGCGAATTTCTTCAATGCGGTGCGGACGCGGAAGCCGGTGGTTGAGGACGTGGTATTCGGACATCATGCTGCGGCCGCATGCCACATGGCTAATACATCCTATTTTGAAGGGACGACTGTGCGGTCGTGAGAACTGGGCCGCACTACTGCGCGTCGGCTACCGCGTAGTAGCCCTTCCGTGCATACACCTTCAGGCCGTCGCCCTTGCACACAATATTCACCTTACGATAGGTGCCGTCCATCTTACCGTTTATAGGAGTGTAACTGGCCAGATATTGAGTGCGCAGCTCCCGTTCGATTTCGTCGAAGGCATCCTGCAGCTTTCTACCGTTGTTGCCCACGTCGATTACGTGGCCTCCGGTGGCATCGGCCAGTTTTCTCATCTGCGCGTCGCCAGTATAGCCAAATGTGTAGTCGTCGTAGAACCCGCGATCTGCAATGAGGATGACGTAGATGATGGCGTTGGCCTTCTGCGCGGCTTCAATGGCTTGATTGGGCTTGGTAATGGAGCCTTCGTCCTCGCCGTCGGTCAGGAGGATAAGGGCCTTGCGGCCGGTGGTCATAGACAACTTGTCTTTCGAAGCCTCGGCGACGGCGTCATAGAGCAGGGTGCCCTTGGGTGCGCCGTTTGTAGGGAACGGACCCTGGCCGATACCGGGAATGCCTCCTGCGCCGTTGCCTCCTGCGGTATTGATCTGCGCTCTGTCCAATGCGCGAGTGAGATCGTCGACGTTGTTGGTGAAGTCCTGCGCCAGGTCCACATCGACGTCGAAGGTCACCACAAAGGCCTGGTCCTGGGGGCGCAAAATCTGATGCAGAAACCTGCTTCCGGCCTGCTGTTCGAGAGGGAGCACGTTTGTCTGGCTACCGCTGGTGTCAAGCAGAATTCCAAGAGTCAGCGGCAAATCGGTCTCAGCCGAGAAGTTCTTGATCGTCTGCAGCTGGCCGTCTTCGTAGATATTGCAGTCGCTCTTGCTGAGCGTGGGAATGAGGCCATTGTGCTTGTCCCGCACGGTGAAGTAGAGGCTGACCAGGTTTACGTTGACCTTGAAGGTGGTCTCCGGGCGGGTCTGTTGCGTGGTGTCCGGGAAGTTGCTGTCCGGCGGAGGGGCATCCGCAGAGGGTGTGGTTTGCGCGACAGCCCTGACCGCGCACAATAACAGACCGGCGACAGCAATCCAGGGAATGAGGCGGGGACGAGGTTTCGGCATACGTCTATAACATATTAGACGGGTAGGGATGAGGAAAGTTCTGTCCGTCTGGCATCCCTATTGGCGCAGCCGGCGCGATTGAATCTGATAGTCTGAGGGTAAGGCTTGGTTCGTCGTTTCCGGCGAGTTCAGGCGGGTAGTTGGAGGACTTCTGGTGATCCAAGGCGCCTTGGCGTTTGCATTGTGTTTCTTTCTTTTGGGGGCAACGCCGCAACAGCAGCAATCGCAGCAACAGCCGAGTTCAGGGCAGCCATCGAGCATTCCGAACGCGCCAGCGCCATCCGGCCTGTCGGACTTGAAGGACCAGGTGACGCCCGGCGAGGGTGCGCCGCCGATGGCCAATTCCCAAGGCGCGCAGCAAACCCCTTCCACGCCACCCTCGCAGCCTGAGCATTTTCAGCAGCAGCCACCGGTCTTGCCCAAGCCTGGCGAGAGCGGCTCGGAGTTTGTGATCCGCATCCCTGTGAACTACATTGTTGTTCCGGTTACAGTGCGTGACAAGCATCACAACCTGGTGGCCGGACTTACGTATCGCCAGTTCAAGATTTATGAGGACGGGCAGCGCCAGAATATTGCGTTTTTCTCGTCAGACCCGCTTCCGATGTCCGTCGCCTTTGTGATTGACCAAAGCCTGCCATCGGACATTATGCGCAAGGTGAATCAAAGCCTAACAGCGATCGCGGGCGCTTTCGGTCCGTCCGATACCGTTGCCGTATTCACCTACAACACCAGTCCGGACTTCGTGACGGACTTCACGGGCGCGCGGGGGCCAAGGCTTATCGCCGCACTGGATTCGGCAAAGCGGCCAGGCCGCGACATGGGAGTACCGACGGTTGACGGGCCATTTGCAGTAGGGCCTACGATCAACGGGCAGATTGTCGATCCAAATCTGGAGACACAGCGCGGTAATGCCGGTTCATTTCTGAATGTTCCGAAGGAAATCCATCCCCTGAATGATGCGATTCTGGCTGCTGCGAAGCACCTTGCGAGCCAGCCCAAGGGACGGCGCCGCATTATTTATGTGATTACTGACGGCAAAGAGTCAGGCAGCAAGGCGTCGCAGAAGGAAGTCATCAAGTTCTTGCTGACAAACAATATCTCCGTGTACGGAACCCTCGTGGGCGAATCAGCGATTTGGGGTGTCGGCTATCTGGACAAAGTGCATCTGCCTCTGTTGCCGACCGACAACGTGATGCCTCGGTACACCGTAATGACCGGTGGATCGCTGGATTCCGAACTGTCTGAAAACGGCATTCAGAGGAGCTTCGGCGCGATCGCAGCATCGATCCGCAGCCAGTACACGCTGGCCTACTACAGCCATCAGCCAGCGATCAGCGAGAAGCGCCATTCGATCGACGTCGTCGTAGATGTTCCTGGCCTGGACGTAACCGCAAAGGCGTACTACTATCCATCGCTGGCATCCGTAGAGCAATAATGTAGCAGGCAGCTTGCAAACGGCCTGGGCCTTGGTGCGGCTGCGGTTTGGGCGGAGCGGATTTTTCTGGTGGGCTCGTTGCGAAACGGGCGAGGAAAAGCCAGACCACAGGCATGGTGCCGGCAATTGCCGCGACTGCACTCACCTCAATTTGATGGCGGAGTAGAGGAGGAACCCGGAAGGGAGTGTCGTGGGTTCCTTCAAGAGAACTGACCGCTGAATTGCCGTTATTTTGCCTGAGTGGGAGCGGGCGGTTGAGGAGTGTCAGTCTTGGCAACGTTCTCCTGCTGGGGCGTATCGGTGGCGCCCTTGATTCCTTCCTTGAAGCCCTTGATACCTTCTCCGAGACCTTTGCCAAGCTCAGGAAGTTTGCGAGGACCAAAGACCAGCAAAGCAATGATCAAAACGATGATTAGGTGTGTTGGTGTAAACAGATTATCGAGCATCGCAAATCTCCCATGATCCGGCGGCCCTACGGGCCAGCCGGAAAGCGAATTCGACCCGCTTGCTTTATTGTCGCACAGAGGGCTTGGCCTGTGCGTGAAGGCCGGCATACCCGCCATTATTGCTATTGATGGGAACGAATGGCTGGGTTTATTTGGATTTAGCCAGGTTTTGCTGAGCGTTTGCCGTATTGTGCTTGCGAGCAGCCAACAATTGAGCGGAAGCCGCGGATCAGGTGCGCCTGATCAAAATACCCCAGATTCTGAGCCAAAGAGGCATAGTCCAGCTGTTCTAGGCTATGGAGCCGCTCGACCAGTTCATGCAGGCGGTATCCCCGAATTACCGATTTTGGAGGCGGTCCCACGTAATTACTGAAGAAGCGCTGCAGCGAGCGCTTACCGACGGGGGTGGGGGCGGCCACGTGTTCCGCGGTCCGGATGGTGGGATCAGCAAGGATCAGTTGAACCAACTGCGCGCCTGCGAAACGGATGGATCAGGGCCGGGATGGCACCGGTGCAGAAAGGACTGCGCCGTCTCAACCTTTTCGTTGCCCTCAGTGGATGAAACCAACATGGCGTCAAGCTTGCCGACGTCGTTCTGATCAAAAATGGCGGATGCAGGAACGCTACGGTTTCTGAGCGAAGAGGCAGGAGCGTGAAGCAGAGGGCGAAAGGCCCCAGGCTTGAACTTGATGCCGAAGGCGGTTCCGAATCCCTCGAATGATCGCGAAAATTTGCCGGTAGAGACGCCGTTCACAGTGGAGAAGTTCTTCTCAAAAACCGACTGAAAGTCAGGGTGTGGAAGAGTCTCAGTGACAAAAGGTTTCTGTCCGCGCAGGTCCCGACAGACCATCCAATATTGGTCGACGGCATGCGCGAGATCCGCCGCTGGAGCGCGGTGCAGAGGATGGCAAAGTCTACATTAAGGAAAGCATTGTTTCGATTGACGCACCGGATTTGCTGGCCTGTACGATTATTGATCCAAATGACGCCTCAATCCCTGATATTTCCGAAAATTACCTTACGGTGACGCACATGCTTCGCGAGAGAGAGCCGGCAGCATCAACCCTCGAGATCACGCAGGGAGACTATTCAAGAATTGCCAACGGCGAGGAGCGGAACACAGACTCGGCCAATTCGGGCGCTTTGATCCGGCAGCGCATCAAAAATCTTGCTGAGAGACAGTTTAGAGAGCCTGCGAAATAGATTGATAACCGACATATTCCCTCGTTCCGCGCAGGACAGAACCCGCGTCCACCATGTATCGTGAAAGATTGTGGGATATTTGCAACTGTTTGTGTAACGAGCAGGTTTTCGGAGGTTTCTCTCGACGTGCGGAAGAGTCTGTTCTCTCTGATCGCGGCAGCTGCGCTGCTGACATGTTCTCAGTTTTATGCCCGGGCCCAATACACGCAGCCCGTGGTTGCGCCAAATAGCACGCTGGCGAATGTCAGGTACGACTGGCGGTGGGAGGTATATGGTGGTTTTGCCTACTCCCACTTCAACGCGGGACCAACGATTGTTCAGGGGTCTAATCTTGGCGGTTTTGATGCGCAGGTGGCAAGATTCTTTAGTCCACGCTGGGCATTGGCTGCCGATGGGCGCGGCTACTACGGAACGAGCGCCGTACTGCCCAATCCCTACGGCATTGAGGGGCCGTTTGTGAGCGAACACATGTTTCTGGCTGGGCCCGAGTATCGCGGCCCCAGCAATGAGCATGTTTCCATGCTCTTTCATGCCTATGTTGGCGGAGCGTATGGGTACTTTACCCGCGGCCTGCAAGACCAGAACGGAAATCCCGTTCCGCCAGCCAACGTGGGCTTTTTCAACAACCAGATGACGTTTGCCAGCGCGATTGGCGGATCGATTGACCTCAATCGCTCGCCTCGACTGGTGTTCCGGATTTCCCCGGATGCGACGCTGACCGACTTCGGCAGCGCCGGGATTCACGAGCAATTTGCGATTTCGGTTGGGCTGGTCTACCGGTTCAAGGAGACGCGCAGTATGCTGACAACGCATCATCACGGGAAGTGACTGAGAATTTGTATCCGGGCGATTACCAGGCAACGGCTAGATGTGAAGTCAGGCGTGCAGGGCAACCTGGCGGGTCTATTGGCCTTCGCGGGTGGCACGGCGAAGGACGGGCGCTGAGCTTTTCGGATCCATCCTTCACAAAAAAAGAGGTTAACGGGCCGTTGTATACCTGCGAATGGGGCGAGCCGGGTTCGGAAGAAGCCGCTTCGAATCGAACGCTGGTCGTTGACGGGCGTTAAGATCGGCTGGATCCATTTCAAGGGAAGGAAGCTCGCCGGCGGCGGCCCTACGCACAACCCGACGAGCGTGCTAACGTAAAAAGTTCCCTATTTTTTTGCCAAAGGATCCCCGCGGTGGCCACCTCGACTTCGCTAGCTCTTCGTCAGACAGCACTGAACGCGACTCACCGCCGCATGGGCGCAAAGATGGTGGATTTTGGCGGATGGGACATGCCGGTCGAATACTCCGGGCTGATCGCCGAGCACATGGCTGTGCGAACGGCAGTTGGTGTCTTCGATGTCAGCCACATGGGTGACATTCAATTGCGAGGGCCGGAGTCGCTGGCGGCGGTGCAGCACATCTGCATGAACGACGCCTCGAAACTGCAGGTATGCCAGGCGCAGTATTCGGCCATGCTGTACCCGCAGGGGACTTTTGTGGATGACGTGATTGTTCACAAATTCAGCGACAACGATTATCTGATCGTCATCAACGCCGGGACGCGCGAGAAGGACTTCCAGTGGGTGCGGCAGAATGTGCAGCAGTTCCACTGCCACGCGAATGACTTCAGCGATTACTACACCCAGCTGGCGATTCAGGGGCCGAAGGCGGCGGAGACGCTGGCGAAGTTGACGAACCTGGATCTGAGCACGATCAAGGGCTACTGGTTCAAATGGGGCACTGTGTGCGGCCTGCCGAACACGCTGGTGGCTCGCACGGGGTATACCGGGGAGGATGGCTTTGAGATTTATGTGCCTTCGGACGTGGCCACTAGCGAGCGCGTATGGAAAGAGGTGCTGGAGGCGGGCAAAGAGTTTGGGATTTTGCCCTGCGGTCTGGGGGCGCGGAACACGCTACGGCTGGAGTCGGCGATGGCGCTTTACGGACGCGAAATTTCGGAGGCGATCAATCCGTTTGAGGCGGGCCTGGAGCGTTTTTTGAAGCTCGACAAGGGTGATTTTAACGGCTCGCAGGCACTGCGCGCGATTCAGGCGCAGGGGGGTCCGAAGCGGAAGCTGGTGGGGCTTGAGATGATTGAGCGAGGGATCGCGCGAGACGGTTATCCCGTTCTGAATGCGGCCGGAGAGAAGATTGGCGAGGTCACCAGCGGATCGCCGTCTCCGTTTCTGAAGAAGAACATCGCGCTGGCGTATGTTCCGCTGGACATAGCTGCGGCGGGTGGTGAGATTGCCGTGGAGGTTCGGGGGAATCCGGTGAAGGCGAAGATTGTTCCCACGCCTTTCTATCGCAGGCCGAAGAAGAGCGCATAGAGTTCGAGAGCAAGATTGAGGCAGTAACAGAAAGAAAGAGGATTGAATGGCGTATCCGCAGAATTACAAGTACACCCGCGAACACGAGTGGATCGAGGTCACCGGCAACAAGGGAGCGATCGGCATTACGGACTACGCACAGAATTCGCTGGGCGACATTGTTTTTGTCGATGCACCCAAGGTCGGCGACAAGGTTGAGAAGGGTGCGGTTTTCGGGAGCGTGGAGTCGGTGAAGGCCGTCTCCGATCTCTACTCGCCGGTGAGCGGGACCGTGACCGAAGTCAATGAGACGCTGAAGGATTCTCCGGAGAAAATCAATAGCGACGCGCATGGGACCTGGATCATCAAAGCGCAGTTGAGTAATCCCGGCGAGCTTGATTCGTTGCTGTCCGCTGCCGACTATGAAAAATTCATTGCTGAAGAGACTGGTAACTAAGAACGGATGCGCTACCTACCGAAGTCTGACTCTGAGCGTATCGAGATGTTGCGCGAAATCAGCGCTGCCTCGATCGATGATCTTTTTTCTGTAATTCCTGAGGAGTACCGGCTGAAGCGTGACCTGAGCGTGCCGCGTCAGATGGGTGAATCGGAGATCATCGGTTACTTCAAGACTGCCGCGGAGAAAAATGCGAAGGCCTACTTCAGCTTTCTTGGCGCGGGCGCGTACCTGCATTACCGACCGGTCATTATCGATTCGCTGGTGCAACGCGGGGAATTTCTGACGTCGTACACGCCGTATCAGGCAGAGATCACGCAAGGCACGCTACAGGCGATCTTCGAGTTTCAGACAATGATCTGCGAGCTGACCGGCATGGACATTGCCAATGCCTCGATGTACGACGGTTCGACCGGGGCGGCTGAGGCGGTGATGATGGCCGTCCGCGTGACCGGACGCGATGACGTTCTGGTGGCGCGCACGGTGCATCCGGAGTACCGCGACGTGATGCACACGTATGCCCAGCATCAGTGTCACGATGCGAGGGAGGTTGCCTATGGGCAGGACGGGCGCATCGATTTGGCCGCGCTTGAGCAGGCAGTCACAGAAGAGACGGCGTGCGTGCTGGTACAGTCGCCGAACTTTTTCGGGATTATCGAGGACATTCCAGCCATCGCTGAAATCGCGCACAAGAAGGGCGCGCTGCTGATCGTCTCGATTGCAGAGGCGGTTTCGCTGGGCATTGTGCGGCCTCCGGTGGAGGCGGACATTGTTTCGATGGAGGCGCAGTCGTTCGGAGTTGCGCTGAGTTATGGGGGGCCGTATTGCGGTGTATTGGCGGCGAAGGAGAAGTATCTGCGGCAGATGCCGGGGCGCCTTGTTGGTGAAACGAAGGACACAGAAGGCCGGCGCGGGTTTGTGCTGACGTTGTCTACGCGCGAGCAGCATATCCGGCGCGAGAAGGCGACATCGAACATCTGCACCAACCAGGCACTGGTCGCACTGATGGCGACGATTTTCATGACGGTTTATGGCAAGCAGGGAATCCGCGAACTGGCGCTACAGAACCTGGCCAAGGCGAGGTTCGCGGCGGACAGACTGGGAGCAAACAGCAAGCTGTTGTTCGCCGAGACGCCACGATTCCACGAGTTCGTGCTGCAGACTGAGGAGCCTCCGAAGCGACTGAATGCACGCCTGATGGAAAACAAGATCATCGGCGGCCTCGACCTGCGTCGGTGGTATCCGGAGCTAGGAAATGCGACGCTCTGGTGCGCAACCGAGCTGACGACGAAAGAGCAGATTGATGCGGCGGCGGCGGTGGTGGCGGAGATATCCGTTGC
>Ga0335074_10002344_pt1 | contig 25800 bp, 17 predicted proteins | sample Lox_Sample_23_FD_206715 | JGI IMG/M metagenome (GOLD analysis project Ga0335074, IMG submission 206715) | Soil microbial communities from Loxahatchee National Wildlife Refuge, Florida, United States - Lox_Sample_2.3 | ecosystem: Environmental > Terrestrial > Soil > Wetlands | place: USA... | reverse complement strand
GTCCGTCCTCGGGGTTCAAGCCCAGAGGTTTGTCGGAGATGATATGTTTGCCTGCTTTGAGGACAGCCATAACGACAGGCAAGTGGAGGTGATTCGGCGTCGTGTTGTGGATCACCTCCACGTCCGGATCGGCGATAAGCGCATGGAAATCGCCGTAGGAGCGATCGACCTTATACTCTCGCGCCTTTCGCTCGGCTGACTGCTGAGATGAACCCGCAATCGCCACTACGTCCACGTCTCCCAGGCGACGCACGGCGTCAATGTGATGCGCGGCAACGAATCCGGGGCCAATCAGGCCCATGCCAAGCTTCTTCATAGGTGCTTTCCTGGGCTTACTGATTCGGTGCAGATGCGGCCGGACGCGGGTGAGAAGCGGTGCTCCCCTCGGTCATGCCCAATGCCCACTTGATGGCCTCGAAGTACATCTTCCGAATGTCCGGGTCCTGCCAGGAGTCTTCCGTGTGGCCAAGTGTCGAATAAAATACGCGACCCTTGCCATACATCTTGCTCCAGGCCACGGGGAAATCATGATCAGCACGATGGATGCGGGGATTGTTCGAGTAATCGAGCTTGGTCGGATCGAGGCTGAGCAGCACGTTTACCTTGTCCCGAGACCACGCCTTTGGCTGATAGATCTCATCGTATTTCACGAACGCTTTGGGAAAGTGGCGCACAGCGGGGAAATCGGGATCTTCATTGATGATCGGCGCGTTGAACGTACCCCAGGGATGCTGGTCAAACCAGCCCCCGATCATCTCTCCGTATTCGGGCCAGGTGTAATTTGTATCGAGTGCCGCATGAATCCCCACAAAACCCTTGCCGTCGTCCTTGATAAAGGACATCATGTCTACCTTTTGGCTGGCATCGAGATCCAGCTCTCCGGTCGTGCTCGCGAAGATTAGAACATCGAAGTAATTCAGGTTCTTCACGTTTCTCAGCAGATCCTTCTTGGTGATGAGCTCGGTATCCGTCCGCATTGTGGTATCCCATAGACCGCTCTGCTGGCCCATGTTGTAGATGGCAGCCATGGCCGCGGAAACCGAGTCGTGCTCAAATCCCTTGGTCTGGCCGACAACCAGAACGTGTTTCAGGTGTATCTGCTTGGTGTGCGGCGGAGGCGGAACCGTATAGGCTCCGGCCGCCGGTTCCTGTGCTGGACTCACCTGAATGCCGATGGCCAGAGCGAGGAAGGCCAGGGAAAGAAAAAACGAGTTCCGGCGAGGACGCAAGTAGGTTCCTTTCATGCGTTAGATATCGAGCGGAGCGCTCAGTTGGCTTGCGTGCCAAATTGTAAACGTTTTACTCGCCCGATGCGACTGAAGCCTAATGGCGATTAAGAAGGTTCTCGGCAGCCTTCCAACTGAGTCTCACTTACGCCTTCTGGCTCCCCACAGACATCTGCTTATTGCTCTTCCTCTTGCGGAAGCACTCGAGTAAGGTGAACAAAGCCGCCGTCGACGTATATATGCTGTCCGGTCGTGTGCGCCGATTTATCTGACAACAGAAACACCACAGCGCTCGCAATTTCAGAAGGCTCGGTCATTCTCTGGCCGAGCGGGATCTTCCTGGTAATCGCGCGCAATTTTTCCTCGGGATCGGGGAATGTCGACACCCAGTCCCGATAGAGTGGGGTCATCACCTCCGCTGGAATCACCGCATTTACTCGAATCCCGTATGGCAGCAACTCCACCGCCCACTCCCTTGTCAGGGCAAGTTGAGCTCCCTTCGCAGCCACATAGCCCGAGGTATCGCCCTGACCCGTAACCGCTGTTTTCGAACTGATATTGACGATGGCGCCGCGCGAGGTCTTCAGTGCCGGCAGTGCATAGTGAGCCATCGAGTAGTAGTGCCACAGATTGCGCTGGACCGATTCGATGAATGCGTCCGGAGTTCCATGTTCCAGCCCGACTTTGTCATTCGCGCCAGCGTTATTCACCAAAGCGTCAATTCGTCCGCATCGCCGCAGCGTTTCCTCGACAGCGTGCCTGCAACTCCCGGGCTCTCTGAGTTCGATGGTCAGAAGCTCGCATCTGGCGCCCTGTTTACCGAGCCGGTCCGCAAACTGCTGCGCGCCCTCGACATCGCGGTTCACCATGACGGGAATCGCCCCCTCTGCAATGCACGCTTCCGAGATCGCCCCGCCAATGCCTTGCGCACCACCGGTGATCAGAACGACTTTATCTTCCAGGTGCAGATCCACTGAGCTTACCCTCGCAAATTGACGAATCCGCCGTCTAGCGGAATATCGGCACCAGTAATGAACGACGCCTCGTCCGAGCAAAGAAAGAGGGCCAGCGATGCAACTTCTGCAGGCAAGCCCATCCGCCCGACAGGCTGAGCGTTCGAGAGTCTTTGAAACATCTGGTCTTCGTGTCCGGCGTAATGCTCCTTGAGAAAAGCATCGACAAACGGCGTATGAATTCTCGCCGGGGAGATCGCGTTGCAGCGAATCTTATCCTTGAGGTAGTCCTTCGCGACAGAGAGCGTCATCGACAGTACAGCTCCTTTGCTCATCGAGTAGGCGAATCGGTCGCTTAGCCCCGCGGTCGCCGCGACCGAGGCAAGATTCAGAATCACTCCTCCGCCCTGCGCCTGCATTGGTTCGATCACGGCCTGCATGCACTGAAATACGCCCTTTACATTCACGCGAAAAACACGGTCGAAATCTTCCTCGCTTGTCGTATCGAGACGGCCAATGTGGGAAATACCTGCGCTGTTTACCAGAATGTCGATTCGCCCCTGGTCGGCGATAGTCTTAAAAGCCTGTCGGGTCTGCATCGCGTCGGTGACGTCACATTGAACGGCCAATGCAAGAGCGCCGCCCGCTTCTGAAATCTGCGTGGCCGTCGCGTTCGCCCTCTCGAGGCGAAGGTCAACGATATGCACAGTAGCGCCGCTCGCCGCGAACTGCTTTGCGATGGCCTGGCCAATACCGCTGCCGCCACCCGTAACTATTACTGTCTTGCCATCCAGCCGGAACTCTCTCGTCACCACAAACCCCGCTCTGAGAAATAAAGGTCGTCTTGCCCAATTTATCAAGTGTCTCAGTTGAGCGCTGGCCCATCGCGCGTGTGCACCATTCGAGGACCTGGTTCGAGCACTAACAATTTCCTCCCCCCAATTAATGTCGAGGTCATCTGATTTCTGTTGATCAACAAGGCGCGGGTTAGTAATGTGGGATTTCGGCCTGTTCACCCATAGGGCGAGCGTCAACCTACAATAATCGGCATGCATCGATCCGTTCGGACCGTGATCATTATTATCGTCGCCTCCACGGGTTCAATCTGCAGTAGGGCCCAGAGTGCGCCCCCATCGCCCGACAAGGTGTGGCATACCAGGGCGGAACAAAGTACTTCTTACAATCAGGCGAGTGTGCCTGAAGCCGGGTTCCAGGTTGATGTAGCCAAAACATATTCGCTTGCCGAATTGATCGATCTTGCCGAACAACACAATCCTGAGACGCGTATCGCCTGGCAGGGCGCGAAGGCGAGAGCCGCCGTTCTGGGAATCGAACGCAGCGCTCTCTATCCCACGCTTGTGGCTGTGGCGCTGGCTGACACGGCGCGGGCAAGGATCCTCTTCAACTCCGAGTTCGTTCGCCAAACATACGGGGTTTTCCAGCCGCAACTTCACGTTGACTATCTGATTTTCGACTTTGGCGGGAGAAGCGGTGCCATCGATGCGGCGAGAGCAAATCTCATTGCCGCTGACTTCGCCTTCAACGACGTGCACCGTAAGATTATCTTCCAGGTGATGGCAGCGTACTATGGCCTGCTGAATCAGATTGGCCAGCAAGGCGCGGCTGAGGCCAGTTTGAAGAACGCGCAGACTGTCCAGGAAGACGCGGAAGATCGCCTCGCTCATGGGCTCGCGACCAAACCCGACGTGCTGGAAGCTACCGCAGCAACCGCCCAGGCGGAGTACGATCTCCAGGCCGTGGTTGGTGCGGAAGACATCGCGCGTGGAGATCTGGCGACAGCTCTGGGGCTGCCGCCGGAGACGCAAATTAAGATTGAAGCCATTGATTCGCTGCCCGCACCCTCCGACCTGGTGCAATCAGTGGAACAGGCTGTCGATCGCGCTTTTCAGCAAAGACCGGACTTGAAAGAACAGGTCGCGCGGCTTCGCGCGGCGGAAGCCGGTATCAAGCAGGCGCGTTCTTCTTATTTCCCAACGCTTGCTTTCTCAGGAGACGGCGGGGGACAGCGACAGTACGGCCAGCAGGATCAGCTGCCGCCGGCCTATACCAGCGGCGAGGTGTGGAACGTGGAACTGGAGCTGAAGTGGACTATTTTCGATGGCACCCGCCGCGAGCATCAAATCGCGCAGGCAACAGCGGAGAAAGCCCAGGCGCAAGCGAGCATCGACGCTCTGCGAGATGAAATAGCTAATGAGGTATGGGCCGCCTACTCGAATGTGAGAACAGCGCAGCGTCAGCGACAGGCAGCCGTGGCCCTCCTTGCTTCTGCGAATCAATCCTATGACGCGGCTCGCGAGTCCTATCAATACGGCGTACGCAATCTGCTTGACGTCGTCTCAGCCCAAAAGGCGCTGGCGCAGGCGAGCTCCGAAGATATTTATACCCGCACCCAACTGCTGATACAGTTAGCGAACCTGGCCTTCCGCACGGGCGACCTCATCCAGACGCCGCCTGCGAGAACACCCAAAGGACCTTAGCCAGAAAGGAATCTGCTCGTGCCGTTGTCTCGAAGATCGGTGACGTCCATCGTAGCTACGGGCATTTTGCTCGTGGTATGCGGATGTGGCCGCGCACCTTCTTTCAGCATTCTGGGATCATATTTTCCCGCGTGGCTGCTGTGCCTTGTTGCCGGAATTTTGTTGACGGCTGCTGTCTATTGGCTGCTTGACCGCATGCAACTCGCCAAGGAAATGGTATGGACAATCGTCGTGTATCCATGCCTCGCGGCGTTCTTTGCCTTCACCCTGTGGTTGATCTTCTTTAACGTGTGGTAATCATGGCACTTGAGCTCACTCCTGAAGCCCGACGCAGTATTGGTCGCACACTTAGCATTGCGATCATCCTCGCAACAATCGTCATGGGATTGGTGGTCTTGTGGCTGACAACCACCAATCCGCGAACCGACGACGCCGAGGTCTTTGCGAATTTCATCGGCATCGCGCCCGTAGTCAATGGGCCGATCGTCAAGCTTCCCATTGTGGACAACCAGCTGGTGAAGCAGGGCGACCTGCTGTATGAGATCGATCCGCGCCCGTACGCTTATGCGCTGGCCAATGCAAAGTCGGCGCGTGCAACGCTCGAAGGGCAAATCGTCGACGAAAAGCGGGTCATCGCGTCGCAAGAGAGCGGCATAAATGTCGCTTTGGCCAGCAGCCGAGGCGCGGATGCTGCCGTAGCCCGCGCCGCTGCCGCGGTCGATCAGGCTAAAGCAGATGTCGCAAACTCCAAGGCAGCCGTGCAAAGAGCTGAAGCGGAGCTTTCCTATGCCAGCAACAACCTCAAGCGTCTTGAGCCATTGTTGGCGAAGCAATTTGTCACCGTCGACCAGATCGACCTGGCGCGAACTACCGAAGTGGCTCAGCGCCAAGCATTGCAGCAGGCCCGTTCGCAGCTTGCTTTGTCCGAAGCTAGTCTCGTTTCAGCCAACGCCGCCTACAACCAGGCAGTGGCGATGCTAGAGCAGAGCCACCACCAGGTGCAGCAGGCCACGCACTCGGTTACCACGCTGGAGCCGCTGACTGCGGAGCGATCGGGCAGAGACGCGACCATCGATACGGCACAATACGACCTGGATAGTTGCGACGTGTACGCTCCGTTCAATGCGCGCGTCACCAATCTGACCATTTCTGAAGGAGCTTACGCCCGCGCCGGACAGCAGGTGTTCACGCTCATCGATACACGCGTCTGGTGGGTCGTCGCGAATTTCCGCGAGACGCAGCTGCACCACATCCACCCGGGAATGAAGGCCTACGTCTATGTCCTGTCGAGGCCCAATATCCGTTATAACGGAGTTGTGGACAGCATCGGCTTCGGCGTTACCCCCGACGCCGACCTCATCGGCCGTTTCACCAACTCGCTTCCGGATGTGCAGCGCACCCTCAATTGGGTGCACCTTGCCTCGCGGTTCCCGGTTCGGGTTCGTATCCTGACCGGACCCAACGACGTGTTTCGCCTGAGCGAATCGGCCGTCGTGATTATGCGCGGCGGAACCGGCCCGGACTCGCCGTAACCTCGCATTTTCCATAACCGGCGCTCAGACGGCAGCCGTCTTATGTTTGGCAGCGGTCAGAGTTGAGGAGCCACTCGCTTGCGACTTCTCCGCTGTTGGCGTCCTGGAGCGAGATCGTTGCTCCAACTCCCGCAGCGTATCTTTGCTGAGCGGCTTCTCGTGCAGGAGGAGCTCGGCGGCACGAACGCGCGGCGTGATGTGAAACCACCGCTGAAGCACATTGTCCCTGAGAAGATTTGTAACCGCCAGCAGACACATTCCCTGATGATGAGCCATCCAGGACCGAACCAGAACGGGTTCCCTGCCCTGGGTGTAGTCTGCCGCCTCATAGAAGCCGTAAGCCCCGGTCCAATTCATCTCCGACATCCGGCGAAGATTTGCGATCGCTTCTCTGCGCAGAATCGACAGCGCCAGGAAGGTGGAATATGGAGAAATCACCGGGCCGTCTTCTGCTCCGTATTTCAAAGCCAGATCTGGTATTCCCCAAGCCTGGTAACCGTAGCGGCCAAGCGGATCCATCTTCGCAAAGCCCGACTCGGATATACCCCAGGGAATATTTCGCAAGTGATCTCGCTGAATGCGCACCGCGGATTCGAGGGAACGGGCGATCAGAGTGTCTGGGAAAGTGCGCATCCACAGCGCCGGCATCATGTACTCGAACATCGTGCCCGTCCAGGAGAGCAACACCGGACGATCCTTCACGAGAACATGGGATCGGTCGAGCCGAAACCAGGACTGCTGAGGGATGTCTCCCTTGGCGACCGCCAGGAAAGAGGCGATGCGCGCCTCCGAAGCGAGCAGATCGTAGCATGCGGAATGGAGCTCGCCAGTGCTTCCGTCGTAGCCGATCGAAAGTAACTGCCGCGACTCAACAAGCAGAAACCCGTATTCCATTGTATCCGCGGCTTTCTCCGCTCTGGTGGCAACTGCCGTGAGGTCCATCTTCAGCTGCGCCAGATTGTCCTTCGCCGGCGCGAGCAGCGATTGCAGTTCGGTGCCCAGCACCGCGTGTTCCTCATCTGGATGCAAAGTTGCTTGCCATTGAGCAAGCCGATTGCTCAGGTCGGACGCGTACTCCGCTGCCGCTTCCAATCGAGGTATTAGCCGATCGATTGATTCATTGAAATTCGCCGCCTCAAACAAGGGCCCAAATCTGGGTAGGAGCCAGGGCGTATAGCTCTTGATAAGCCGAGATAAGGCCGAGCTGCGTGCGTCAGCCTCGGAATTCTCCCAGCTTTGTGTTGCACGATCTGTCGGTCCATTGTTGGCCGAGTCCGTCTGGAGCGAGCCAATCAGAGTCCGCATCGATGCCGCGCTGTTATTGTCCTCTGAGGCGGGATCACCGCCTCTATGGCTAGCGCTGCGCTTGTGGCTTTGCCGCAGCCGCTGTAAGCCTGTAAAGGTGTCGGCGGTGACTACCGGACGCTTCAGCAGGTCGAGAGCGCCTGAATGCAGGGTATAGAAGGATGCTGCAAGATTTCCGCTATCCACGGCGGATACGGTGAGTGGAGGAATCGCCCTGAGTGTTTCTATGTCGTACCAGTTATAAATGTGGCCCCGCTGCTTTTCGAGACGGTCAAAGGTCGCGAGCGTACCGAGCGTCGCGCGTGCAAATTCCGGTAGCGTAAGAAAACCCAGCTCCAGCGCGGCCTGGCGGGCGTTCAACAACATTCCAAGGTTGGTTGGTGAGAGTTTCCGCACCTGGTAATTGCCTTTTTCTTCCACATTGTCCGGGATGAGCCAGTGATTTTGTTCAGTTCCGAACTCGAGGAAGTACCGCCAGGTGTAGAGCGCTTGCCGCTCCAGAAACTCCCTGTCGCCGGAGGATAATGGTCCTTCCGCTTGTTTGGGCGGAGAATTAAGCCAATTCGCCACAAGCGGCGCGATGCACCAGAGAATCAGAACCGGCGCCGCCGCAAGCAACGAGCGGGCGTGCACGAAGTCCAGCGCGACGCCAATGAGAATTGCAATCAGCGGCGAATAGTGCAGGTAACGGTCGAGCGTTGTTCGGGACTTGTTGCTCTCAGCCTGCGCGGCAGTTTCCCATTCCAGCAGGCGCATCCCGGAGAGCAATCGCCGCCCGAGCGATCGGGCGATCGCGTCGAGCGACATAAACATGTGATGTGGCAGGAACGTCAGGTTCAGGAGGGTAAAGCCGAACGATCTGGCGAATGTGCCAACGCCTTCGCGCATCGCCGCCATGTTCAGGCTGACGAGGGCCCTTCCGAAATTGAAGCCGAGCTGAACCAGCACTGGAAGCAGCAAAAAGACGAGGGTTGCGATCGTCCAGTAGAGCGCGCCTCCGGGCAGAATGAACCACCCGAGAACGAGCATAATAAATGTGACGGGCTCAACCAGGCTGCGGCGGAGGTTGTCGAAGATCTTCCATCGAGAGATGGTGTTGATGGGATTCACGACGTACTTACCTGATTCATCCGGCACTCGACCGAAGAGCCACTGGGCAACCTGCCAGTCTCCGCGTACCCAGCGATGCTGACGCCGCGTGTGAGCGGAGTAGTGAGACGGATAGTCGTCGATCACCTCAATATCGGAGACCAACCCGGCACGAGCATAGGAACCCTCGATAAGATCGTGCGAGAGCAGCGCATCGCGCGGGAAGCGGCGATCCAGAACCTCGTGAAGAATGCGAACTTCGTAGATACCCTTTCCGGCAAAAATCGCCTCACCGAACAGGTCCTGATAAACGTCGGAGACAGCGCGGGTGTAAATGTCGAAACCAGTCTCACCGGAATAAAGCGATGCGAATCGGGATTGTGATGCGGAGGCCACGCTGACACCCACCCGCGGCTGAAGTATCCCATACCCTGCCGTCACAATACGAAGCCGGGGATCGATGATGGCGCAGTTGAGTGGATGCGCCATGGTGCCGATCATGCGCGCCGCGGTGCCGCGTGGCAGCTGCGTATCGGAATCCAGGGTGATGACGTAGCGCACTTTATTGAGGACTTCGACCGGTCCAGCCTTGACGGGAAAACTGTCAAATTTATGCAGTAAGAATTTGTTCAGATCGAGGAGCTTTCCCCGCTTCCTTTCCCATCCCATCCACACACCCTGGCGCGCATTAAAAGCGCGGTGCCGGTGCAGGAGAATGAAAGAGCCGCCCTTCTCATGCGAGTACTTCGCATTGAGGTCATCGATCAATCGTGTGGCCAGCGCCACCAACGGATGACGGTTCTCATCCTGGGGCCGAGAGACGGAATCGGGCAGATCGGTCAACAGCCCAAAATGAAGATTCGGGTCCTGATTCGAGAGATATCTCGCCTCCAGTTCCTCGAAAAGCTCCTCAACCTGTTTCTTGTTGAGCAGCAGGGTGGGCACAACGATAACGGTCGACGCATTTTCGGGAATCCCTTTGGAGAAATCCAGCTTGGGCAGCGACTGAGTTTTGATGAGCGCCGTCACGGTGTTATTGACAAGATCGACGCCTCCCTGAGTTGCCGGCAAAAGTGCGAGCAGCAACGCCCCCATGACGGGCCAAAAGGCATGGTGCGGCACCAGAGGCGCGAGGATCGCCACGATTAAAGCAAGCGAACACAGAAAAATCCCCAGGATATAAAAGTCTTCGTTATTGCGGCGTACAAACCCTCGAATTCGTTCCATCGCTGTGGGGTGGTAGCGAATTCGATCGCTCAGAAGCGGCACGCCCTCAGCGAACAGATAGTAGCCAATATGAGAGGTGCGAAAGGCGCGCCGGGGATCGGGGTCTCCCTTGGCTGCAGCCTCTCGCGCAAGTTCGAGAGCAATCTTTGCGGTCTCGACTTCACTGGTGTCAGCGTTTTTCGCTAATTCCGCAACTCGCAGGTGATATGTGTTGCGAGTCTCATCCTCCATTTGGGCGAAGACATTGCTGGGGTCTTGCCGCAGCACCACATCAAACACGATGAGCGCTTCGAGAATGTTGCGCCACTCCACCTGGTTCAGACGGCGAAGGCTATGGATAATCGCCGAAAACGGGGACTGCTCGATAGGAGGCAGCTCCCCCGCCGCAAAGGCCTCATCGGCACGGTCGAGGATGTACTCGAGCTGGGCAAGCTTGAGAGCCTGGGGCAGAGCGATCACTTCGGCGAGCAACAATGGATCCCGCTTCTGGACCTGCTGCGCGTAAGTCGTGAGAGATTGTGCCGACCATATGCCGCCAGCAGCCGACAGATATCCTTCGGCCAGATTCATCACCCTCGGCAGCTTCCCCTCGGACTCCACCCGAACATGCGGCAATGCGGCGAAGGTGCCACTGGCGCTCTTGCCTGCGACAATCACCGACTCCATCATCCGCGAGCTTTCCAGCAACTCGAGTTGCGGCGTCAATTCCTGTGGAGATGCGATCGCGCGGCACTTCTGCAGTACGGCGGACAGCCTGACTTCGAGCCGCTCAAGGCGCTCGGTGAATCCATCCTGCTTGGCGCCACCCGGCGCCGTCTCCCATTGGCCTGCCAGCGCGTCGGCGTGGTCGCGCAACTGTGCATCCGACACCGTAGGTTGTTCCGGAAGACTGCCAGTAGGAGTATCCAGGACTGGCGCCGTTGACGGCGGAACGAATTCCGATAAGTTCGAGCCCGCTGAAGACTGCGTCATGTAATTTTCCTTCGCATTCCACCCTTGCGGGATTATCGATAGCTCGCTGCCTGCATCTCGAACATCTCCGCATAGAGCCCGCCGAGGGCCATCAACTGTTGATGATTCCCCTCTTCAATCAGACGGCCTCCGGAAAGCACAACGATCCGGTCCGCCATGCGCACGGTCGAAAAGCGGTGCGAAATAAGGAGTGCCATCTTCCCTTCTGTCAGCTCGGCGAAGCGCTCGAAGACCTCGAGCTCACTTCGCGCATCGAGCGCCGCGGTGGGCTCATCGAGAATCAGCATTTGCGCGTCGCGAAGATAGGCACGCGCGAGCGCCATCTTCTGCCATTCGCCACCGGAGAGCTCCACACCCCCCTCGAAGCGCCGCCCAAGCATCTGGTCATAGCCATTCGACAACTTCTCCACAACGGTATCGGCAAGACTTTTATGCGCTGCAGTTTCAATTTCGCTCTGCCGATTCGGCCAGTCGATGCGGCCTACCGAGATATTTTCACGTGCCGTCATCTCGAAGCGCATGAAGTCCTGAAAGATTACTCCGATGTGGCGGTGCAGGTCCTCGAGCGAATACTCTCGCAGATCCACGCCATCGAGGAGAATTTGCCCCTCGGTGGGATCGTAGAGGCGCGTAATCAGCTTGACGACGGTGGTTTTTCCCTGGCCGTTCTCGCCGATCAACGCAATTCGCTCTCCCGGAGACAACGTGAAATTGAAGTTCTTCAGTACCCGCCGCTCTGTTCCCGGGTAGGCGAAAGAAACATTGCGGAATTCGAATCCCCGCTGAATCACCTTCGGCATGAGCTTTCCATCCGGATTGGACGTCACCGTGGGCTTCATATCGAAGAACGCGATCAGGTCGGTGAGGAAAAGCGCCTGATCGGCGATGCCGGAGACCGAAGAAAACACCTGCTGCAGATTCGAGCTGGCCTGCTGAATCGCCGCGGCAAGAAAGGTAAATTGGCCGATGTTGTAAGCGCCATGAATCGTGCGCCAGATCACATAAACATAGGCTCCGTAGTAGCCGAGCGTTCCAATTATGCCGAGGAAGCCGCCCACGAATAGTTTCGATTTCGAAAGAGCAACATCCTCCAGATAGATCTGCCTGGCCAGCGTCTGGAACCGCTCGGTGAAGAACTTGTTGAGGCCGAAAAGCTTGACCTCTTTTGCGCCTTCACGACTCCCGGCTACCTGGCGCAAATAGTCCATCTGCCGTTTCGCCGGCGTCTGCCGGAAATTCTTGGCGTATCCGAGGAATGCGTAATGCGTCTCTCCGATGAAAGATGGGAAGACGCCCACCATAAGAAGCAGGATGAGCCAGGGCGATTCCCACGCCAGAGCAGCCGAGAACGTGAGCGTGGTGATCACCTGCTGTACGAGGCGCCCCATCTGCTGGATCATCGCCAGGCGATCTGTGGCCTGCACGCGCGCGCGCTCCAGGCGGTCATAGAAGAGCGGGTTTTCGTATGTCGTCAGGTCGAGACGGGCGGCCTGCTCCATCACCTTAACGCTGGCATGCTGTGTGTAGCGGTTGGAAAGCAGCGAATCCGAGTAGTCGATCGCGCGAGTGATCACCCCGACCAGCACGTTCAATACAACTTCTGTGCCGACAAGTATCCAGAACCTAGAAGGCAGCGGCTGGCCGCGCAAAACCTGCGCGATGTCGTTGATGATGTACTGCGCTACCTTGGCGATTCCGAAGGGAAGAACCGCAACGATGAGGCGAAGTCCAATCCCCCACGAGACAACCGCAGGACCGGATTCCCAAAGAATACGGAGAACGTGAGGCATGTTGCGGAGGGCGCGCAGCCGATCGAGCCATGGGCTCTCCGCCTTCGTGGGGGTTTTGGAGTCGTTCATAGGTTCGGACTTGAGTAAAAGCCAGCTGGATCGTAGTGTTGCATCTATGGATGCCTCGCCGCGACCAGGTGTTGGATTGTTATGTGGCGCTACGATGTCGTGGTCAAATCATCAGGCTCGGGAATCCCGTTCAGCCATTGCTCGAGAAACCCGACCAGTTCATGCGGCGGTTTGAGCCAGACCTGCGCAGCAGTCTGCCGATACTCGGGACGCACGAGCACAGTCAGCCCGCGACCATTCAACACGCGAAAAGAGTCCTCATCGGTAAGATCGTCGCCGAGATAGGCGATCTCCGTCAGCGGGGAAGACTCCTCGATTATCGATGCAACTGCATCGCCCTTGTCAGGGCGGCCGACCCGCAGCTCGACTCCCGATTCAAAACTCAGAAGTTTCAGGTCGCCGCTGCGGACAAGCGCAGTCCAACCTTCGCGCAACTGCGCCTCAACTTCCTTCGCCTCCGGCTCGCCCATCCCCCGCCAGTGGATCGCGATACCGCCGGGCTTGAATTCCGCCAGGGCAGCCAGATTCGAATCGATCACCCAGGCCTCCGCCCGCGAAAGCAGTTCGCGAGTGCCTGGAGCGGTCTCTGTCAGCTGGTAGGTGCCGTCGGGCAGCAGACGTTCCAAACCATGTGCGCCCCATATTTCGAGATTATCGAGAGGCTGCAGAAAGGGCTTCAGATCGGCAATCGGCCGTCCCGTCACGATCACAATGCGGGAGGTACCTCGCTTTAGGATCTCCCCGAGAAGCGGCACCACATCGGGATAGGGATAGGCATTATTTCGGTCGAGCTGAAAAGGCGCCAGGGTGCCATCGTAATCCAGAAGAAGTGCCGATGCCGGCGCTGTCCGGAGCCGATCGAAGAAGTCCGATAGCGTGCTCGAATCGGGAAGAGAGTTTTCTGTCTTTATGCGCGACAAGTCTATGCCACCGAAACCCTTTCCGGCATCGACGCGGATGGGCTCTCCGTCTGCTCCAGGCGCACCTCGCAGAGCGTTCCAATGAGGCTGCTCGCCCACCAGTAGATGTTGTGCTCACGAACCGAAGTGCGCATTCGCCGCATGCGATCCATCATTTCGGTCACGTCCATTCGCAGAGCCTGGGCAATGGCTTCGCCGGTTGACTCGATGTCGTAGGGGTTCACGATAATCGCGTCGCGCAGTTCCCGTGCAGCTCCGGTAAAGCGGCTAAGGATGAGAACCCCGCGTTCATCCACCTTTGCGGCGACATACTCTTTGGCAACCAGATTCATTCCATCGTGCAGCGAAGTCACCATGCAGATATGCGCTATCTTGTAGAACCGTTGGACCTCCTGCCGGCTGTGCTGGCGCACGCGCAATATGATCGGAGACCAGCGGCCGCGCTTGAACCGGGCATTGATCCGCTCCGCCTCAGCTTCAACTTCTGCCTGGAAGTCCGCGTATCGCTTGATATGCGTCCGCGTCGGTGCTCCTAGCTGGACGAACGTGAATTTACCCTGGTAGCTCGGATATCGCTCGAGGAATGACTCGACTGCCTGAAATCGCTCGACGATACCCTTGGTGTAATCCACTCGATCGACGCCCACACCGATATAGGTCGCTTCAACGCCCAGCTCTTTGAGTACTTCGCGCCGTTCCTCCGTAGCGTCTCTCTGCTCCCCGCCGGCGGCTTCCTCTGAAAACTCCACACTAATGGGAAACGGCAGCACTAGTGACTGATGATCGTTGCGCTTGACTGAGAAATGTTCCCAGTCGATACGTGCCTCCAGCACGTGATCGACAGTATTGAGGAAGTTGTTGCAATGGGCCCTGACGTGGAATCCGATCAGGTCTGCGCCCAGCAAGCCATCCAGCAGCTCGCGCTGCCATGGACAAATCTCAAATGATTCGGGATTCGGCCAGGGAATGTGCCAGAAGATGGCGATCCTTGCATGGGGCAGGCGGTCTTTCACCATGCGCGGCAAAAGAGCGAAATGATAATCCTGGATCAGAACGACGGGGTGTTCCTCGTCTCCTATCTCTTCCAACAGAGCATCAGCGAACTTCTGGTTGGCATTGTAGTAGTGCTCCCAATCCCGCGCGCGAAAGACCGGGCGAGTATGGGCGTTATGGCACAACGGCCAAAGGCCCTCATTGGCGAAGCCGTAATAGTAGCCCTCTTCCTCCTCGGCACTGAGCCACACGCGGCGAAGCGTATAAAGCGGCTCGTCCGGAGGGACCTGCAGCCTGTCATGACCGTCCACCGTCTGCATGTCGGCATCGCCGCTGCCGTGGGCTACCCAGGTTCCGTTGCAGGCACAAAGAATTGGCTCAAGCGCCGCAACAAGACCGCTCGCTGGAACCGAGTATTTGATTGAACCGTCTCTCCATGAATGGATGTAAGGTTCGCGATTGGAAACCACGAACAAGTTGCTTCCGCTGAGTCTGCTGCGGACATGGTCGGCCAGGCGCTGGGCCGTCCACTCTGACTCGTTCGCGTTGCGCAATCTGGCTTCCGCCTCCGCCGCTCCGCGCGCGGTTCTTATGCTTTTCGCTAACGGCGCGACCTCGCGGGTGAGAGGAAGCAGGAAGTCAACATCCTTGGCCGAAGGTGGAACAGCGTGCTGGCCTGTTCGTAGAGCTTTCATCCATTCGGCCACGCGGGCGATGGGGCCAGTGAGACTCCAGCGTACGATCAGGATGGTGATGGCGACGATCACCAAAACCTGAAGGGCAATGCGGACGAAAACGGCGCTCCAGACACGAAAGATCTCGGCCCGGATGTAGCCCGTGTCGATGGCCATGACAAGGCCGCCAAGGACATCGTTGCCGGAAGCGTGCAGCGGCATTCCCACCACGTAGATGCGCTTGAACCGCACGCGCATGTATCTGCTTTCGTCGCGGTTTGTCCTCAGGGCGTCCGTCAGCACCTGGGGCGATCCTGGCATGAGAGCATTCAGGGCGGTCGTAACGACCAGCGGAGTGCCATCAGGTTCATACACGCCGATCCCGAGCAGGTGCTCGCGATCGCTGAACTGCTGTACCATCTGCTCCAGGCGGGCTCGATCGCCTAATTGCAGATAGATCTCCGCTCTTTCGGCGAGGTTATCGCCCAGCGCTGCCGTCTGACGTTCTAACTCGACGCGGAGGGCATCCTTCTGGCTTCTGACCTCGTACCAGGAGGAGGCGAGAGACACTAAAGTGACTCCGACCACCAACGCCACGATCAATCGCCAGCTCAGAATCCGCATGGTCTCCACTACCTGCCCTAAATAACGATGCGCCGAAGCGATAAAGCATTTGATGCCGTCGACAAAGGAGAAGTGGCCTGACCTTCTATCTTAATCTTCAACAAGCACTGCGCCGTAGCAAAAATGCGGCTTTCATTTTAGCCATCGTTCCGCGCTCGCATCGCAACCGGCGTTCGCGTACACTGCATCCAACTTGCACAATCTGAAGAGCGAGGCTCTAGGGTGAAGAAAGCAGGGAGCGCATCCGATCCGCTCTGGTATAAGGATGCGGTTATCTATGAGCTCCATGTGAAGGCGTTTGCCGACGGCAATGGAGACGGCATCGGCGACTTCGCGGGCCTTATCGGCAAGCTTGATTATCTGCAGGATCTCGGTGTCACCTGCATCTGGCTGCTGCCTTTCTTTCCGTCGCCACTGCGCGACGATGGGTACGACATATCAGACTACAAGAATGTCCATCCCAGCTACGGGACCCTCGATGACTTCAAGACGTTCCTCGATGCCGCGCACAAGCGCGGCATGCAGGTTCTGATCGAACTGGTGGTAAATCACACTTCCGATCAGCATCAATGGTTTCAGAGGGCGCGGCATGCGCCCCCAGGATCGCCCGAGCGCGACTTCTATGTGTGGAGCGACACGAGCGAGAAATTTCAAAGCGTCCGGATCATCTTCTCAGACACTGAGACTTCCAACTGGACGTGGGATCCGGTCGCTAACGCCTATTACTGGCACCGCTTCTTCTCTCATCAACCTGACCTCAACTTTGACAATCCGCTGGTACTCGAAGAAACGCTGTCGGCCATGCGTTTCTGGCTAGATCTCGGTGTCGACGGTCTGCGAATGGACGCGATTCCTTATCTTGTGGAACGGGACGGCACCAACTGCGAGAACCTGCCCGAAACTCATGCAATCATCAAGGCGTTCCGTACTGCAATCGATGCCGATTACGCCAATCGGTTTGTCCTTGCTGAGGCGAATCAGTGGCCGAGTGACGTGCGGCCATATTTCGGCGACGGGGATGAATGCCAGATGGCGTTTCACTTCCCTCTGATGCCTCGCATTTATGTCGCCATACGTCAGGAAGACTGTCTTCCGATTACGGAGATCATGGCGCAGACCCCGGATATTCCCTCTAACTGCCAATGGGGCCTTTTCCTGCGCAACCACGACGAGCTGACCCTGGAGATGGTGACCGAGGATGAGCGCGACTACATGTATCTGGCATACAGCGCCAATCCTCGCATGCGACTCAATCTCGGAATCAGGCGGCGTCTGGCACCCCTTCTGGACAACAACCGCCTGCGCATCGAGTTGTTGAACAGCATTCTCTTCTCCTTTCCGGGCACGCCGATCCTGTACTACGGCGACGAGATCGGGATGGGAGACAACATCGAGCTCGGCGACCGCAACGGTGTGCGCACGCCGATGCAATGGAACGCAGAACATAACGCTGGATTCTCCACCGTCGATCCCGCGCGGCTATACAGCCCGGTCATCTCCGATCCTGTCTACGGCTATCTCGCGGTCAATGTCCAGGAGCAGCTGGAGAACCCTTCGTCTCTATTGCAGTGGACGCGCAACATGATCGGCTTGCGCAAGCTGTTCCCGGTATTTGGGAGAGGCAGCTTCCGCATTCTGAACACAACCAACCGGAAGGTGCTGGCGTATCTCCGCCAATATCGGGACCAGACGGTGCTGTGTGTCGCCAACATCTCCAGGTCAGCTCAGCCGGTGTTGCTCGACCTGAACGAATATGAGGGCCGCACGCCGGTGGAGATGCTCGGCTACGTCCCTTTCCCGAAGATTACCGAACAGCCATACGTCCTGACTCTTTCCCCCTACGCCTTCCTGTGGTTCGAACTGCAGCTTACGGTCGACGGCGCGGAGTTGTCGCCGGGTGCGCCCGAGGTACACCCGGAGGAAGCCGCGATCGTTGACGACGCCTGGGATGCGCCGCCAGTGTTGCTCCAGCACGCGCAACCTGCGCTTACCGAACTCGAAGACGGTGTGCCTGTCGGGGAGATCGGGAAGGTTGAGGTAGGAGCCAGTGAATCGGCTGGCAACGCCAAAACCGATCTTCTAATTGTCGTCGACCCAGGGAGCCGGGAAGACCTGGACAAGGCCACCGCCGCAGTTTTAGCGCGGCTTGCGAGTGCAGATCGCCCGATTCGCACCCTGCTCGCATTCCCCGCCCCGGATTCAGACGGCGGGCAGGCGTCCGCGGCTGGCCCTCAGCCGGTGGGTGGCACCCCCTGGCTCAGCCTGTTGCCGTTCGTTCCCAACGGGCGCCTCCAGCCATCCCCGTGGCCGCACACCGCCCAGACCTTCATCAATGCCTCGCGTCTCGTGTCTGAAAACGATGCCCGCACCGCCATGCTGCTCCGGCATGATGTCTCGGCCTTGGACCGGAGGGCTTTGTCTCTGCTCTCACGGGCGGTGCTCAGCGAGTCGGTGGATCTAGCCATGCCGTTCTACTCTCTGAGCCCGTACGAGGGGCTGCTGAACAGTGCGATTCTCTATCCGATTACCCGCGCCTTGTATGGCAGTACAGTTCGTTACCCGCTGAGCGGGGATCTGGCCGTTTCCAGCGCCTTCTGTCAGGTTCTCGGAGCAGCATCCCGGACGTCCGACCCGGAAGATACGATTGTCTGGCCTGCCACAGAAGCGCTGCTTAACGGGAATGCCATCGCGCAGGTGTATGTCGGCCCTCGACACTTCGCCCAGCGCGAGGGATTCGACGTCACGGCCCTGTTGACCAGCGTGGTGGGCGCGCTTTTTTCCGATATCGAGGCGCGGGCCTCGGTGTGGCAGCTTCCCCGGGGGGTGGCGCGCATACGGGAAATCGGAGGCCGCGGTACGCCGGAGCCCGCTCCCGCAGACGCGTCTCCGCCTGCTGACGTCCGGCCGATGCTCGAGTCCTTCCGCCTGGCGGGTAGCAATCTGCAGGAGGTGTGGACGCAGGTGATGACGCCACGGACACTGCTGGCCGTGAACCGGCTGGTGCAGGCGAAGGACAAGGAGCACTTCATGCCGGATGCTCTCTGGGTCAGAATCGTATATGACTTTCTGGCCGCGTATCGCAGCAGGAGCGTAAATCGCAATCACCTCCTTGGCGCGCTGATGCCGTTGTACCTCGGTTGGGCGGCATCGCACGTGCTTGCCATCAGCAGCCACGGGGAGGCGGTCGCAGAGCAGCGGATAGCCGCGCTTGCCAGCGCCTTCGAAGCGGACAAACCTTATCTTCTGGCCCGGTGGCGCTGGCCGGATCGTTTCAATCCATGAGCAACTGCGTCACGATGGAAGGAGAAATCCATGTGGGAACAAATCGAGTTCGCGCTTCATGCTTCGCTGGCTCGGGTCCTCACCAAGGTGGCCACCCTGCTGCCGGCCGTGCTGTCTCTTGTGCTCGCAGTGCTTGTCTGCGGCCTGCTGGGACTGTTTCTCGGCTATCTGCTGCGCCGAATCCTGGTTGCGGTCGACTTTGACGCTCGCGTCAAGGCGAATTCTCCGGCAGGATTGCTGCACTGGTCAGCGATGCAGATGCCTTCGCTGATGCTGTCGCGCATCGTCTTCTGGTGCGGCATCTTTCTGGGACTGGTGCTGGGAATCGCCGCCTTCGGTGCCGCCTACAGCCCTTCGGAGCAGACCACGACGGAGCTTTATCCGTATCTAACTCGGATTGTGACGGCTATCCTGCTCCTGCTCGTCGGAACCGTGATTGCCCGCTTTCTGGCGCGGAGCGTGCTGATCGGCGCGGTGAACATGAATATGCAGTATGCGCGCCTGCTCAGCCAGGGGATCAAGTGGCTGGTAATCGTTCTGACGGTGGCCATGGCTCTTGACCATGTCGGGATCGCCGGCGCGATCGTTGAACTGGCTTTCGGCATTCTCTTTGGCGGCATCGTGCTGGCACTGTCGCTGGCGATCGGACTGGGTTCAAAGGAGATCGTCAGCCGGTCGCTCGAGCCGGAGAGCAGCCGGCACACAGAGGAGTCGGCGACGCGTCCCGTCAGCCACTTCTAAGCTCGATGCCGGGGATACCCCCCTCCCCCCGGGTACTGGCGATTATTCTGTAACTGTAAGATTCAATGATGGTTATGGCATCGATTCATGCGGATATCATAGCAAACAAATAACTTACGAGTATCTCTCAGATAACACGGCAGTTAGCGCGACGTGGTTGAAAACACGGTTCTTATGTAAGGATCGTTGATTCCGGGAACTTTATAGACGCAAATACGAAAGGCCCAGCGACGATACGCTGGGCCTTCTTAGTCTTTCTAAGACTATTATAGCTCTTCACGGGAGAATGATCGGCCATGTTTCTGCGGCCAATTTGGGCAGATGGGACGGCAGGGGCAACCTTAGTCCGGGAGCGCGAACCTAACCTTGAAGAAGGGATGAAAATCCCGGGAGGTTTTAAATGTCTAATCCGCAACAGGGCTCTCAGTTCGGACAGGGTACCCATAAAGACAATCCAGGCAGTGGTCAGCAGGGCGGTCAGCACAGCGGCCAGAATCCACAGCATCAACAGCAGCAGGATCCGCAAAAATCCGGCCAGCAGGGCAATCCCGGACAGGGGGGACAGCACGGCGGCGGAGTCGCCACTCCGAAACAAGGCGATACTGGCCGTAAATAGGCTCGATCTACCTCCGACGACTGAAAGCTAGACTGAAAGCGAATAAAGGGCAATGCGTTGCAGCGCATTGCCCTTTTCTGTTTGCGGCATGCGCAGGCGAGTGCCGCGGCCACGCTTTCTTCCCCGACGCCGCACGCTGCATCTGAAATTAAGGGCCCCACGACCGTTGCCAATCTCCGATGCGCCCGCAATCTGAAACGCGTTTTCTGCTGTGGTGCTTTGTGTCGTTGGGTTCGGATCCTCTCGAACCGCATGCGAATCATGAGGCGCGCGACCTGCCGCGCGAACGATTTTCACGCGGAGAGCGGGAGTGAGTTCCTCGACGGAGGCAAAAGGCCAGAGCCTGCGCGCGCTCACATGGCTCAATTTTTTCGTCGCCGACGTGCAGACCGGGCTTGGTCCCCTGATCGCCGCGTATCTCGCCGCAAATGGATGGAGTCCCGCCCGATTAGGTGTGTTCCTGACCCTGGGAGGCCTGCTCCCTATTGCCCTGCAAATTCCGGCCGGAGGAATGGTCGACGGGATGCGTAGCAAGCGCGCTTTTGCCGCTGTCTCGATCACGTTGATCGCGACGGGAGCGCTCCTGCTAAGCTGGCGGGCCGCGCTTTCGGTTGTGGCATCGGCTCAGGCCTGCCTCGGGGTGGCTGGACTTTTCCTCGGACCTATCCTGAACTCCATCACACTCGGAATTACCGGGGCTTCGGGCTTTGATCGCCAGATTGGACGGAACCAGTCTTTTGCCGCCGCGGGCAACGTTGTCTCCGCACTGATGGCGGCCGGCATCGGTTACTGGCTGGGGATGCGCTCGGTGTTTCTCTTTTCGGCCGTGATGGCGGCTCCGACGCTGGCATGTCTGTCGCGCATTCGTGCAGCCGACATCGATCTCAGTCAGGCTCGTGGTGCTGCGCCGGACGCCGCACAAAAGAGTTCAGGAATTCTTCGAGTGCTCTTCGAAGATCGGGTACTGCTCACCTTCTTTGTCTGCGCCGCATTGTTTCATCTTGCGAACGCCGCCATGCTTCCCCAACTGGGCGAGATGCTGGCTCATGGCAGGCCAAGGCTGGCGGCTCCGCTCATGTCGGCTTGCGTATTGGTGACGCAACTGGTGATTACGTTCGCTGCGGCTTCCACGGGCAGGCTGGCCGCAGGCATTGGGCGTCGCCCGCTGCTGTTGATCGGCTTCGGAGCGCTGGTGATTCGCGGCTGCCTCTACACATTTGTTCACGGCAATGTTGCGTTGATCGCAGTGCAGATTCTCGATGGCATTGCTAATGTGATCTTTGGCGTGGTCTCCGCTCTCGTCGTGGCTGACCGTACACGCGGAACGGGCCGGTTCAACCTCGCGCAGGGAGCGCTGGGCAGCTTCGTCGGAATCGGCGCGGCGCTCAGCACAACATTCGGCGGATTACTCATCAAGCGCTTCGGCTTCAACGCATCCTTTCTCGGCCTTGCCGGAGTCGGGCTGGTTGCATTCATCGTGTTGCTGGCCTTCTTCCCCGAGACTCTCGACAGAAGCCACACCCCAAGGCTCAAAACCGATCAGGTTACTGCATAAGGCAGAGTGTGATCTGTGGATTACTTTCGCCTTATATTCGCCTATACTCGAATCATGTTTCAGGGACCACCAAATCAGGCTGCTTTTGTGATTCGCTGCAAGGGGTGCGGCGAGAATATCCCCGCTCCGGTTGAGACGCTGCCGGCGTCGTGGATTGCCGCGAAGTGTCCCCTGTGCGGCGAGCATCGCCGCTACCTGCCCACGGAGATCTTTCGCGGGCGGCTGTCGTACGCGCTGCTACGCAGACCGGTGCGGTCGGCGCAGGGCGGGACACGATAGTCTGGGATCAGAGGGCGGGAGCGCGTCCAGGGACGCGCTCGATGGAGGGTTGGATCTGGGAGCGGGGTATTGCTGGAGGCTGCGACTCATGGTCGCCGCTGAGTTGAGATTGCGGAGGAACAGCTTGTAGGGGTTGAGATGCCGGGGCGCGTCACGGCGTTGCTCTTGCGGGCCCAGCCGATAAGGCGATGTTGAGATTCAATCCTGCTTACAACTGGGGCACGTCTCGTACAGCGATAGAAATGATTTCAGCGACTCTCCCACGCGGGCCTGGATGACCGCAGGTTCTTCCATCCCCGCCATTCGTACGGCGGACGTGGCGGCCTCCAGGAAATCGATGGCTCTGCCGTGGCACTGTTCGCAGAACAGCAGCGGTTGAATCTCGGTAGGGGAATTATCCACTTTCATAAGTGATTATTCCCCATGCGCCGAGCGACGCAAATGACGCTGGTAACTTGTCGCAATAGCAGTTTGACGATATAGAGGCTCGCAAAGTTTCACGCAACCGGCCGTTCCGGGAGGCTGCCTGTCGGCATCTCGCGCGTTCGCTGTATCATGGCCAGTCGCCCATGATCACTTTTCGAAAACCGCTGGAAGGAATCGACCGCCCGCAGATGGAGGCCGACGTTGTCATTGTCGGCGGAGGTCCCGCCGGAATGGCGTGCGCGCTGCGGCTTTCGCAGCTTATCGACGAGCACAATGCGAACCATCCCGATTCGCAGTTGACGAAGGATAACATCTACGTCCTCGAGAAGGCGCGAGAGGTGGGGCAGCATTGCCTCTCGGGAGCACTGCTGGACCCGAGATCGATGAAGGAACTGCTTCCGGGCTTTGAGAGCGAAGCGCCGATCGATGCCGAGGTCACGAAGGAATCGGTCTGGTTTCTGAAGGAGAAGAAGGCACGTAAGTTCCCTATCGTTCCCCCGCCGCTGCGCGATCACGGGAACTACGTCATCTCGCTCAATAAATTCACAAAATGGCTGGGGCAGAAGGTTGAGGCCGCCGGCATTACGGTCTTCACGGGATTTGCGGGATCGGAATTACTTTTTGACGGTGACAGCCGCGATGTGGAGACGGCGCGTGTGGCCGGTGTTCGCACTGACGACAAGGGAGTCGATAAGCAAGGCCAGCCCAAGGCCAACTTCGAGCCCGGCTACGATCTGCGGGCGAAGATCACGATTCTCGCCGAGGGCACGCGGGGCAACTGCGCGAAGCAGTTGATCAACCATCTGAATCTCGAAGACCCGGATCACGCGCAGACCTATGGCCTGGGCATCAAGGAGCTGTGGGAGATCCCGGCGGGGCGCGTCGCGAAGGGCGAAGTGATCTACACGCTGGGCTATCCGCTGACGACGAAGGAGTATGGCGGTGCGTGGATTTACGGCATATCCGACACGCTGATCTCGGTCGGCTATGTGACCGGGCTCGACTACGAGGACCCGCGGACCGATCCGCACCATGTCTTTCAGGATTTCAAATTGCATCCGTTTGCGCGGCGCATTCTGGAGGGCGGCAAGATGATCCGCTACGGGGCAAAGACGCTGCCCTACGGCGGATGGCTGACGATGCCGCGCATTTATGGCAACGGCTGGATGATCCTGGGCGACTCGGCGAGTTTCCTGAACTCGCAGCGGCTCAAGGGGATTCATCTGGCGGTCAAGAGCGGCATGCTGGCAGCGGAGACCGCCTTCGATGCCCTGCTCTCCGGCGACACCTCGGCCGATACGCTGAGCGAGTACAAGGCTGCGGTCGACAAGAGCTGGATTGCGGATGAGCTGTACAGGGTGCGCAACTTCCACCAGGGATTCGAGCATGGGATGTTCGAAGGCGTAATCCGCGCGGGGATTCAGCAGGTGATGCGCGGCGGCAATCTCGGGCCGGATTACAAGAACCACGCCGACTACACGCACATGCGGGAGATCGACTCGCTGACCTTTTACGGCCCGCGGCGGCATTTTCTGGGCAACGCGAAAGGCGACGGCAAGCTCACCTTCGACCGGCTCACCGACGTGTACCATTCGGGAACGCGCCACGACGACGACCAGCCGGTGCACCTGGTGGTTGAGGACCTGAACATCTGCAGCACGCGCTGCGTGAAGGAGTACGGCAATCCCTGCCAGTACTTCTGCCCGGCGGCGGTATACGAGATGGTGGAGACGGCTGCGGACGAGGGCGGTGCTCCGGCGAAGGAGCTGCACATCAACTTCGCCAACTGCGTTCACTGCAAGACCTGCGACATCATGGACCCGTACCAGATCATCAACTGGGTGCCTCCCGAGGGCGGCGGCGGTCCGAACTACGATGGCATGTGACGCCTTTTTGTGTAATGCGGGCTATCTTACGGTTTACTTTCCTTGCGCCCGAAGGTAATCCGTGAGAGATTACCTTCAGCGATCCCTACTTCATTTCCGTGGTAAACACACTTTCAGGGACATTATTCCCATGCCGGACACTCACCCTATCTGCCCGACGTGCCATGAGGAGAAGCAGCTTCGCAGGTCGCACCTTCGCACCATCGATCTGCCCAATCTCCTGTTTCGGCGGCGCCCGTATCGCTGCCTGATCTGCAATCGGCGGTTCTACAGCCACGTCCAGCGCGCGTCGCATGCCGGACCGGGCGCTTCTTCGCACCACCCTCCTGGGGCGTAGACGAGTTAGCTGAAACTGGCGAGGCCGCGGCGCATCCAATAAAGTAATTACAAACCCATGTCGCTTCCTTCCGGCACATCGGGCGTCGTCGAGGAGACAAGCCTCGGCAGAGTGCCCGTCCTCACCGACCGCTATAACCGCGCTATCACCGACCTGCGCGTCTCGATTACCGATCGCTGCAACTATCGCTGCGTATATTGCCGGACGGGCAACGAGGGCGCGCAGTTCTCCGAGCTGCCGATGGCCGACTATCTGCAGATGGTGCGAATCTTCGTAGGGCTGGGCATCGAGAAGGTGCGTCTGACCGGCGGCGAGCCCCTGCTGCGCAGAGGCCTGGCGGATTTCATCAGGGAGTTGGCGAAACTCAGGACCATCCGAACCGGAGAGCCGCTGGATATAGCTCTCACCACCAACGGGCATCTGCTTGAAGATCTGGCCGCGCCGCTCAAGGATGCCGGCCTGACCCGCATCACGGTCAGCATGGACGCCGTTGATCCGGCAACCTTCGCGCGCATCACGCGGGTACCGGGCAGCTTTGATCATGTGGTTCGGGGCATTCGGGCGGCGCAGCGTGCCGGCCTCGCTCCCGTCAAAGTCAACTGCGTACTGCTGCGCGCCTTCAACGATGACCAGATCGTCTCCTTTGCAAAATTCGCGCGCGAGGAAGGCGTGATCGTGCGCTTCATCGAGTTCATGCCGCTCGAGGAAGACCGCCTTTGGACGCCGGACACCGTCGTCCCGATCCGCGAAGTGGTGGAGAAGCTGTCGAGCTTTCGGCCTGTGGTGCGGCTCACGCCGAACAGCAA
>Ga0335074_10002343_pt1 | contig 25805 bp, 31 predicted proteins | sample Lox_Sample_23_FD_206715 | JGI IMG/M metagenome (GOLD analysis project Ga0335074, IMG submission 206715) | Soil microbial communities from Loxahatchee National Wildlife Refuge, Florida, United States - Lox_Sample_2.3 | ecosystem: Environmental > Terrestrial > Soil > Wetlands | place: USA... | reverse complement strand
CGCCCGGTACACGAGCGCGAGGAGTTCCGTTATATCCGTGCCAATGTGATCATCTGCCCCCATGGCTTGCAGTCTAAGCGCCTCCTGTACGCAAAAGGGGCGAATCTGGCGTCATCGCGGGCGCGTGCCATGCGAGGCGGAGAGCCGCTGGCGGCCCGGCCGATCGCTTTGGTCGCCGAAGCCGAGTTCGGCTACACTGCACTGGCGCGCCAGGGTGGAGCCGGAGGCGCGGATCCCATGGGGTATGGGGTAATTGGCAGCCCGACGGGTTCTGGCCCCGTTAGTCTAGGTTCGAGTCCTGGTACCCCAGCGAAACACGACAGCGCGACCGCCAGCACCTGGCAGTCGCGCTTTATCGTGTTCGTGACCTGCGGTTATGTCCGGTCCCGCTAGAACCGCCGGCGTCGGCGCCCGTGCTCAAGGCCGGTCACGCGCAGGAGCAGCAGGACAACGAGCGCTCCGACGATCGAGCCGAGAAGGCCGGCAGCGCGGAACGAGTGGGTCTCGACGGTGTGGTACTCCACGAGTTCCCACAGGAACCCGCCCACGAACGAGCCGATGACACCCACCGCGATCGTGCCGAGGATGCCGATGTTGTCGCGACCCGGCAGCAGCAGGCGCGCCACGAGGCCGGCGATGAGTCCAATGACGATCAGGATTACTACGAAAGCCAACATGCGGTCCAGGTACCAGATTTGGCCGCAGTCATGCATGCACCGGCGCAGCGCGGTTTGGCGCGGTCCGGGGCCGTACGCTAACCTGAGGAGCCGGCTGGGGACAGAGCGGCGCGAACTGAGTCGCGTGCTCCAGCCTTTCTGCGAGTCAGCCCGGTCGCCTTGCGCAGGCGGACTGCGCGCAGAATAGGAGTACCTGGCCCCGTCGTCTAGCGGCCCAGGACGCCGCCCTCTCAAGGCGGTAGCGCCGGTTCAAATCCGGTCGGGGCTACTGAAGGGCCGAGTCCACCAGTGTGGCTCGGCCTTGATCTTTCGTTGTCCCCGGCTACGGCCGATATGTTCTCCATCCCGCCGCCACGGCGACCGCACGCCCGCTCCACCGCGCGTCGCTGGCATCGACTTACGGCCGGTCGCCTGCTGGCCGAAGCGATGGCGTGGCTCACGGTCTGGTCGTGTCCGGCCGATTGTCGCCGTTCTCGTCCTCGCGGCGACTGCGCCGAGTCGCTCGTCTCGGGCCCCGGCGTTCACGTGCCCTGGCTGAGCGAGGCGGCCTCCTGGCTGACCTGAACAACATGAGGAAGATCACGATCATGCACGCCGCGAACAGCGCCCACGGCGCCAGCATCAGCGCGTCACTTCCGGTCATTGCTCGCCACCTTGGTGGCCGCCACGGATGACGGCCAGTGCCCGTGCCGATCTTGTGCAGCACTGGTGGCTACGCGAACTCAGCACTTCGGGCGCCAGGCGGTTCTTGCGGCGGTCCCGCCAAGACCAGATCCTGCGGAAACCCTCGACCAGAACGCTCAGCAAGGCCGCCGTGCCCACGGCCACCAGCAACGCAGCCCATGGCCGGTCCTGAAATGCCGTCCCGCCCAGGCGACCGAGGGAGTACGCGTAGATCACCCAGATCACTGCGGCGCACGCGGTAGCGACGACAAAGCTCTGGCGCCGGTATCCGACAATGCCGCAGGTAACGGTGACGGCCGTGCGACCACCAGGGATGAACCGGCAGATGATCACCAGGCCGGCGCCGAACCGGCTGAGCATGCCCTCGGCCCAGGCTCGCCTGCGTTGACCACGCTGGCCGGAGAAAATCCGCCGCTCGGCGGCAGTACCGAACCGCTTGCCGATCAGGTAAGCGATGTTGTCACCAGCGAACGCGCCGCCCGCAGCCAGGGCCAAGAGGACCGCGATGCGCGGATCGGCGCTGCCAGCGGTCGCGACGCCAAGGGCGATGACGACGGTCTCACTGGGCACGATCGGCACGATCGCGTCCAGCGCAGGCAGGCAGAACGCCACGAGATAAGACAGCGGCGACGAGACGGCGAGCTCGGTGAGACCGCTCACGGTTCGTGCCAGCCTTCGGTGCGGGCGGTCAGCTTAAGCTGGCCGCGGTCTGGATGATGTCGAGGACGTGCGACACCGGGGGAGCATCCGCCCAGCGGTACTGCTCGGCCGCCGCCTGCGTTTCCGGCAGGTCAGAGTTCTGCGCAAACGACTCGTGGGAATCGAAGAACATGATGGCGAAATACCGGTCGGGGTCCGCATGACCACGGGCGAGCAGGTTGTGACGCACCGTTCGCTTTCCGGCGGTCGCGCGGCACCATTCCTCATCGATCCGGCGTACCTCGTCGACCGCTGACGTGCGGAATCGATGATCTGCATGAAACCCATATCCAGCTCCCGCGGTGAGGGCGTTGAGCGGCGTGCCGCTATGGCGCACGGGCGGTGCCTGCTCTGGAGTGCCAGCACACCTCACGGCTGCGTGGTCTGTGTGCGCTCGACGTGGAGCGCGGGTGGAGTGCACCGCGGCTCGCGGAGACTGCCGACGGCCGGGCGTTCAGGCCTTGGCCGAGCTCCTCGGCCGTGCCTGACCGCCCTGGCCTGCGGGTTCCACCTTGGCTGCGCCTACCGGGCTCGTCACGGGGCACCCAGCGCAGCGCGCTCTGGCGATTGGGTGTCAGTTCTCTGAACCGTCAGCGACCGGTCACAATGTGAGGAGTTCTCGTGTTTCCTCCGGTTGTTCAATGTGCCATTCGCGGTGGGTCTGCCGGAGTGACTGATTGGGCAGCAGTTGCTTGTCGGCAAAGTAGACCGTCAGTTTCGGCCGCTTCACCTTGCTTATCAGGCCCAGCAGGGCGAGCAGCTGGATGAGCCTCCACGTGGGGTCGGGGCGCCAGCCGCGGTCGGGCTCGGCTCCGACGGCCGCTGCCTCCGCGTCTAGCGCGACCTTGCGCCCGTGCCGCGGGCACGCGGGGTCGGCATGGTGCCAGCTGTGGTTACCCTCGCCGCCGGCTACGACAGCGACAAAGGAGTTGTTGCGGCTGTCGTCCGCCCGGTGCTCGCGCCCGCGGCTGTCGATAGCCCGGCTGCCCCACTTGTGGCAAACGGAGTTGACGAAACCGGTGGCTGTCATGAGGGCTGCGGTGCGCAGTGCTCCAGCTATCAGCACCGAGTTCCACCCGTACAGCGGGTAGAACGCCAGCGGCACGGCGAAGTTCGCCACTGCCAGGAACGGGAACGCCCGGCGCTGCCATTGCACAACCGGGTCCTCGGCCAGGTCGCGGTGCAGTCTGTACTCTGTCGGCCGCTCGTACGCGAAGAACAGCCAGACGCCCTGCGCCCAGGCGAGGCCCTTGTACCCCCGCCACCCTGGGTATTCGTACGGCGAGTGCGGATCCTTGCCGACGATGTCGGCGAAGCGGTGGTGGGCGCGGTGGTTCATCACCCATTGCTGGATGTCGCCCTCCAGCGACATGCCGCTCGCCACGGCGAGCACTACCTGGAGCGGGAACTTGACCTCAAATCCGCGGTGCGTCCAGAAGCGGTGATTCCCTAGGGTCACGCCGAACAGCGTGAACAGGTACAGCGCAGCTGCCAGGATCCAGAGGCCGACGCTGGTAGGAGTCGTGAAGGCACGGTAGAGGCCCCAGATCGCGAAGCCTGGCAACAGTATTCCCAGCGTCAGGATGTTGGTATGTATGGGTTCGCGTCGCCTGCCGTTACGGTCGATGTTAAAGCCTAGCGACAGGACCGCCGGCCAGTCGCGCCCGCTTTTTTCTGGCGTCCGCATGACTACCAGCTCCTTTCAAGATGCCGCGAGTTCGGGTGTTTACCGCATGGCCATTTGCATGTCGCCATGCCGCTGCGTGTAGCAAGCCAAAGGGCGCCTCGGGAGCCAAGTATTGTATGTGTGCAGCAAATAGAATCGCGGGATCCCTTGCGACGTTAAGGTCAGATGCTTTTTCTTTGCGGCGCTTCCGCGTGTATCGCAAAAATGGCCGCGGCAATGTGTTTCGCTGGCCGTTGGGCAACACGATCCCGAGGCATCAAAGCTCAGATTCGCGGATGGATGGACGAGGCTGGATCGTGCCGTTGCCATGAAGTTCCGTAGCCCGGCGCGCTGGGCGGAGCTGCGGCCCGGCCGCTCAGCCGGATCGCGGCAGGGCGAGGTTCTCCTGCGCCCGGGTTTATCACGCTGGCACGCAGTCCTCAGGGCTGGCCGCGCACTGACGCCCATACCGACTCCTCAGTCAGGTAATCAGGTAGAGGTACGCCCGTAATCGGTCACGCTGATCAGAGCGCGACGAGAGATTGAGGTCACCCGTCCGTCCTGTGGCGCGTCGCTGGCACGGGTCCGCGTATAAGCAAAAGAAAACCGGGCCCCTGCCGATGCCGTCGCCGATTACGCGCGCATCTTCGCCTGGGTCCGGAGCTTTGCCCTACTCTACGCTTTCCAGTTTTTTGCGTAAAGCCTGCAAGGAGGCCTGCACCTGTCCGAAGTCACCTGACTAGACAGTTGAGTACAGCGCTGGACGACTAGGGAGCAGGTTGGGCTGGTGTCCGCTGGCGTCGGGGTTGTCGCCTGAGAGGGCGATGCGGTCGGAGCGACGGTCCGATGCGGTGTGCTGGTCGTGTCCGCCGGGCTCGTTGGCATGACCCGCCCATTTGGCGTTGGCGTGGCCGGTGACCGCGGCGTGCACGTTCTGGATGGCGAAGATAACTGTCACGGTGAGGGCGGCCAGGCCGGCGATCAGCCTTGTGCGCATTCCGGTGAGCCGGGTCTGCGGCGGTGTGCGCCCGTCCGCCCGGGGTGGGGGCGGGGACCGGGTGGAGCTGCCGGGTGAACGGGGCGGCACCGTGCTGGTGGTGCGGGGCGGTGCTGTTGGCTGGGTCATGGCGTTACTTCCTTTCGGGTGCCGGGGGGCTGATCCCTGCCGACCGTCGGATGCGGCGGCTGTGATCGCGAAATTGCTGCGCTCGTGCTGATCGCGTGGCCGCCCGCCTGGCCGCTTGCCGGTCAGGCGGGCGGGTTGTCTGTCAGCGGTGGGCGTACCGGCGGCGGGTTTTGGTTCCGCCGGACTGGCGGGTGACCAGGTGGTAGACGAGGAGGAGGACGGCTGCCCCGACGATGGCGGTGAGCCAGGTGGAGGCGTTGAAGAAGCCGTGCAGGGTGTGGATGTGGAAGATCTTGGTGGCGGCCCAGCCGCCGCCGAGCGCTCCGGCGATGCCGATCAGGCAGGTGATGATGAGGCCCTGCTGTCGTTTGCCGGGGATGAGCATGTTGGCTATGAGGCCGGCGGCCAGGCCGAGGACGATCCAGGCAATGATGCCCATGGCGGGCTCCTTAGTCGGTGACGTGCGTGCGGTGCGGATGAGTTGGTAGCGGTGCGGTCCGGGCGGGGCGCGGCTGGCGGCAGGCTCTGCGTGCGCCGCGCAGGGTTCCCTGGCAGTTGCCGGGCCTGATCGTGGCTGGTGTCAGCTGGCGGGCCGCTTGCGGCGGTCGCGGCGCATGATCTGCCGCAGCTGGGTGATCCGGGCGGTGCCCGCGGCGGCCATGATCAGCGCGCCGGCGATGGCGGCGAGGAACAGCGCCACCGCCAGCGACAGGTGCAGGTGCGCGCCGAGGAAGCCGATGTTCACGGTGTGCGCGTTCTGGATGATGAAGATCATCACCACGATCAGGAGCGCGAAGCCGGCGATGAGGCTGATCCGCATGCCGCTGATCCGGGTGTGCGCCCGCCTGGACTTAGGCGTGTCGGCTGCCGGTGCCGGCTGCGGGGACGCGCCGTTGGCTGACGGCGGCGGCAGGGTGGTGGCCGTGCTTTGGAAGGCTGGCTGGTCGGTCATGAGGCGCTTCCTTCGCCGGCAAGAGCGGGCCGGTGAAGTCCGGCCGGGCGTCTCGCCGAGTGACCCGGTCTCGTCGGCGGCCGTCGGCTGCTGACTGCCCAGGTCTGGTCCCAGTCTATGCATGAACTCGAAAACTAGCAATGTATTTCTAGAATCATGTGATAGGTTTCTAAATATGGAGAGCCGGAGTTTCCTTACCAGCCACGCCCGGGTGCTGCTGTGCATCGCCCGCGACCCCGGCATGCGGCTGCGCGACCTCTCGGCCAGCCTGGGCATCACCGAGCGGAGCGCCCATGCGATCGTCGCCGACCTAACCACAGCCGGGTTCCTCGTCAAGCACAAGCACGGCCGCCGCAACCGCTACCAGATCCAGGCGCACCTGCCCCTGCCCGAGCCCGCCACCCGCGAACCGGCCATCGGCGACGTCCTCGCCATGCTGGCCGGTGACGGCGCGGGGCAGGAACCGCCGGGCTCAGGGCCTGGCCAGCAGCACGTCGGCATCAGCGACAGCGATCACGAGCAGCTGCGCCGGAGCATTGATGAGCCGACTGAGGGCCCGTGGGGCAGCCAGGTGGAGCGGGTGGAAATAAAGGACATCTCCCTGCCCGAGACCATGAAGCGGTCCATGTCACGGCGAGCGGAAGCGGAGCGGGAGCGCCGCTCTCGGATCATTACCGCCGACAGCGAGTACCAGGCCGCCAAGCGTCTCGCCGCGGCTGCCAACGCCATGGCCCCCGACCCAGGTTCTTCGACAAGTTCACGCCCACCGCGCCCGGCGGTGGCATGAAGTCGGCCGCCGACTCGGCGTCGCTCGCGGACTTCAGCAACGAGGATGTGGCAGCGGCCGAGATCACGAGCGGAGCGACCTGGGCGCCTAAGCTCATCTGAGGCGACGGCGCCACGGGCAGCGGCCCGAGGCGTCCTGGGGCGACGAATTGCGCGAGCCGATTCGGCACCGGATTGGGCAGACCCGGCGACCGGGAATTCGACAGCAGAGAGTTCAGGCGGTGGCCGACCTGGTCGGCTCGCCTGCGCTGAGGCCGGGGAGTTCGGCGCCGAGCAGCTCCGCGAGGGCTAGTTCGCCTTCCGGCGTGACCCGGACCGCCCTGTTGCCCCGGCCCGGCCGGACCCAGGACCGGTCCACCAGCTGCCGGTACAGCACCGCGCCGAGCGCGCCGGCTAGATGCGGCTTGCGTTCGGTCCAGTCGAGGCACGAACGCACAAGCGGACGCGACCGAGACGGGCGCAGCACATCCGGCCCGGCCAGGTCGGTGAACCAGGATCGGCCGGCGGCGGTGAGGGCCAGCCCGTCATCGGTGATCAGCAGGCCACCGGCGGCCATGGCGTCGAAGAACCAGACCCCGAGCGTCCCGGCCAGGTGGTCATAGCAGGTCCTGGCCGCCGCCAGGTCCTCGGCGGCCCTGACCGCCCGGAGCGACCGGGTCGGGACGGGCTGCCCGGCGGCGACGGCCAGGTCCTCGATAAGCCGGGCCACGTCCGGGCCTGCCAGCCGCAGGTAGCGATGCCTGCCCTGGCGTTCCTGCGCCAGCAGGCCCGCCTGGACAAGCTGGGTCAGGTGTTCGCTCGCGGTGGGTGCCGCTATCCCTGCCTGCCGCGCCAGCTCGCCGGCCGTCCAGGCGCGACCGTCCATCAGCGCCAGGCACATGGCGACCCGGCTGCGGTCGGCCAGCATCGCGGCGAACCTGGCTACCGACTCCGGCGAGAGGATCACGGCCCCTCCTTTCGCCCGCAGGTCAGGCCGGCTTCCTGCGTTTCATTGAACAGTAGGTCGGCGACAGTTCGGTCGGCGCCGCACTATCGGAGATCTACGCTGCCGGTCATGAGGACTCCGCTGCCTCCAGGCTTGCTGGCTGACCTGCCGGTAGGGGAGATAACCACGAGCGCGGCGCCGGACCGCTGGCACGGCCCGCTGCGATCGCTGGGCACGCACCAGCGTGACGGGGCCTGGGTCGTGTCCGGGCATCGCGCGGTCGCCGCCGCGCTCGCCTCACCGGCCCTGAGCGTCGTCCCCGCGGGCGGTCAGGGCACCGGCGCCGCGGCCGAGCTTGTCGCGAGGATGGCAAGGTTCTCCGACGGCGAGGATCACCGCCGCAGGCGCGCAGTCGTCAGCAGCCTGCTGCCTCCGGTCCCGCGAATTACCACGATCACCGCTGACCGCGTCAACGACTACCTTCTCCGGCGGACGTCGACGTTCGACGTCATGCCGATGGCTCGCCAGCTGCCGGCCGAGGTACTGGCCCGCGGGCTTGGCCTGCCTGCGGCGAATGCCGACCGGGCCGCGTTCCTGACCGGGGTGCTCTGCGACGCCCTGGCTCCGGCCCTCCAGCCCCGCGAGCTGCCGCCCGGAGCGGCCGACGAGGCGGCGCAGGAGCTCGAGGCGCTGTTCGGCCAGCACCTGCCCGCGGCCAATCCTGAGCGGGTGGACGCCGCGGTCAGCGTCCTGTTCCAGGCAAGGGACGCGACCGCGGCGCTGATCGGAACGGCGATACTCGCGGGGTCCGGTAATCGCAGTGATGCGCACTCGCCCGGGCAGCGGGTGGAGCACGTGCTGCGCCGGGACGCGCCCGTCCAGTGCACCCGTCGGAGTGCTATGGCCGACGCCGCCATCGCGGACGTGACCGTGTCGGCGGGGTCAGCGGTCTGGATCTTCCTGGCCACCGCCGAACAGGGGTCAGGGATGCCTGCCACCTTCGGCAGTGGCCCGCACGCATGCCCCGGCGCCGCCCACGCGACGGCCATCGCCCGGCAGGTCGTCACGGTTATCGACGCCGAGGGCTGGCGGCCGGTGAGCGCCCAGCGGATCGACTACGAGCGGCGGCCGAACCTGAGGGTGCCGGTACGAGTTCTGGTGGCCCGGTCATGACGGCCGCTGCGCGTGCCTTCGCGGCGCTGCACCGGCGCGGGCAGCCGTTCGTGCTGCCCAATGCCTGGGATGTCGCGTGCGCGCTGCTCCTGGCCGAGGCCGGCTTCGCGGCTATCGGCACGACCAGCCTGGGCGTGACCGCGGCCGCCGGCCTGGTCGACGGCGCCGGGACCGGACGCGCGTACACGCTGGCGCTCGCGGCGGCGATCGTGCCGCGGGTTCAGGTGCCGGTGACGATCGACACCGAAGGTGGTTACAGCGACGAGCCCTCGGCCGTGGCCGAGCTGGCGGCCGAGCTTGCGAGCCTCGGGGCCGCCGGGATCAACCTCGAGGACGCCGCGGCCGGCGGCCGGCTCAGGGCGCCCCGCCTGCAGGCGGACATCGTCCGTGCGGTCGTCGCCGCGGCGCCTGATCTGTTCGTGAACGCGCGGACCGACACGTACTGGCTACAGGCCGGGCCGCCGGAGAGCCGCCTCGAGGAAACGATCACGCGGCTCAAGACGTACGAGGATGCGGGGGCCAGCGGAGTCTTCGTGCCGGGGCTTTGGGAGCCGGAGGCGGTCGCCGCCGTGACCGAGCGGGTGGCGCTGCCGCTTAACCTGCTCTGGCGACCTGATCTGGATCTGGCGCAGCTGGCGGCGGCGGGCGTGGCCAGGATCAGCACCGGGTCGGCTCCTTACCGGCGGGCACTCGCAGCCGGGCTCGCAACCGTGATCGCGGCCCGCGACGGCGTCGAGCCTGCCGGACCCGACGTGGCCTATGACCGCCTGCTGGCTCTGCTGAAGTCCGGCCAGCAAGCGTCCTGGCCCGCCGTCAAGGCGGTCGGCGAGCCCGCCGCTCAGTCGACACCGCTCTCCAGGGCGTAGCGAACGAGTTGCGCCTTGTTGTGCAGCTGGAGCTTGCTCAGCGTGTTCTGCACGTGGTTCTGCACGGTCCGCGGCGACAGCGTCAGCCGCTCGGCGATCTGCGGGTAGGTCAGGCCCTTCGCGACCAGGCGCAGGATCTCGGTTTCCCGCTCCGTCAGCTGCGGAGCGGTCGCCGAGCCTGCGGTCAACGATGCGCCGGGAGCCGCGGCGGCGCCCTGGCCGGCCGTGGACTGCGCCAGCCGGCGATACTCGCCGAGGACCAGCCCGGCGAGGCCAGGAGTGAAGACCGCGTGCCCCGACGCTGTGGCCCGGACGGCATCGACGAGGTCGCGCACCTCGGCGGACTTCAGCAGGTAACCACTCGCTCCCGCGGTGACCGCATCCAGGACGTCTTGCCGCTCTCCGCTGGCCGAGAGCATGAGTACCCGCACGGACGGCAGCGCGGCCAGGAGCCTCCTCGTTACCTCGGCACCTGGGTAATCGGGAAGATTGAGATCGAGCAGCACCACATCGGGCCTGGTCGCGGCGGCAACGCGCAGCGCCTGCGCTCCGTCGCCGGCGGTGCCGGCCACGCGGAAGCCCGCCTCGGTCAGGGATCGTGCCGCCGCGTCGCGCCAGATCGGGTGGTCGTCGACGACGAGGACGCGGACCTGGCCGTCAGGGGTCGGCGACATGCAACTCCACCTCGGTGCCTTGGCCCGGACGAGACGTGACCGTGGCCGTCCCGCCAACCTCGCGTATCCGGCCGATGATCGAGTGGGAGACGCCGAGGCGCCCGGTCGAGGCGGCAGCCGTGAGCCGGCCAGGCGGGAAGCCCTGACCGTCATCACGAATGCTGATCCGGACGCCAGCGCCGTCGTTCTCGACCAGGACCCACCCGCGGGCGGACCCGCCCGCGTGCCGTCGGATGTTGTCCAGCGCCGCCGAGGTGGCGCCGCTGAGGGCACGGGCGACGGGCCGCGGCAGCATTACCGGCGTGGCCGGGCACGAAATGGTGACGCGGCCGTCGGACAGCGGTTCTACGAGACTGCGAACGTCCACCATGCCAGTCTCGGTATCCGGCTCCGCGCTGTCACGCGATACCAGCGACCGGAGTGCGCTCTCCTGCGCGGCCGCGAGCAGGCCGAGTTCGGCTGCTTCGCCGCCGATCTCCCGGCCGCGGCTGCTGACGAGGGCAAGGACTTGCAGCACCGAGTCATGGATGCCGCGAGCGATCCGCTCGCGCTCGGCGATGGCCGCCTCCCGCCGCGCGGCCCGGTCGACGGCGGCCTCGGCCCTGAGCGTCAGCCGGACCACGTAGCCGCCGACGCCGCCCGCCACCAGCAGCAGAACGAGTCCGGCGATCATGCTCTCGGTCAGGAACTGCTGCCGCTCGATGACGTCGCCGAACCAGACCACGACCGCGCCGGCCATGCCGACCCAGGGACCGCCAGCCACCGCGCACGCTAGTATCGCCGACGCCACCCAGATCACCGGAATCGTCGGCGCGCCGTGGTTGATCCGGTAGGCGGTGTCGATCCACTTCGTGCTGATGATCAAGATTGCCGCCACGGCCACGTCGGCGGCGATCAGCCAGCCTTTGCGGCCCGGCGGCCGCGAGTACGCAGCGACCGTGACAAATGTCCAGACGGTCATGAAGATGAGGGCCAGGAATCCGCCTAGCGGGTGCGCGTAGTAAGTCTCATCCCTGAGGATCCAGACGGCCGCGTAGACGAGCGTGACGATGCGGTAGACCGCCACCGCACGCCACAACTGGCTCGACATAGGCGTGACGTTACGGCAGTTTCTGCGGGTTTGCGGGTCTCGCCGGACCGGCACCCTGACCGCCACCCGAGCGGCCGCCTGGATCGCGAGCCCGCCCGCCGGCGCGACGTCGCGCTGCCACCAGCGCCACGGTCCCCGTGTGAGGCCAGCGGCGGTGCTCATTCCCGGCGGCCGCCGGACGGGATGGCCAGGCTTATGCGTGTTGCTCGTCTGGCGGCCCATGCCCGTAGCCTGCAGGATCTCGCCCGATGGCCGGCAGAGCGCGCGTACTCAAGCCGGCCTGAGTAGTTCTGCCTAGGTGCCGGGGCGCGGCCGCCGCAGCCGGGCGGCATCCAGGATCGGCGCCGGCATCGGCTCGCCCTGGTAACCTGCCACCTCTCCGAACTCGCCGGCCCGCCAGCTAGCCGCCGCCGCCTCGATCTCCTCAGGGGTCCTGGCCACGAAGTTCCACCACATCAGCAGTGGCTCGCCGAGCGGCTCGCCGCCGAGCAGCATCAGGGTGCTGCCCGCGGGCGCGCTGACGCTCGCCCGCTCCCGCCCGGTCGGCAGGTACAGGAGCCGGCCAGGCGCCAGGACGGCGCCGTCCACATCGGCCTGGCCGGTGACGACGAACAGTACGTGCTCGTAGTCAGGCCGCAACGGGAGCACGCACGACGTCGCCACGTCGGCCGTGGTCAGCTCGGCGCCGACGATCGGCGAGAACGCGGTGGCCGGCGATTCACTGCCTGCCAGCTCGCCGACGAACACCGTCGTCCGCAAGCCCGGCAGGGCGACATCGGGGAGTTCGGCGTGATGCTCGAACGCCGGAGCGACCCGCCGGCTCGCCTCGGGCAGCGCGACCCATAGCTGCACACCGTGCAGCACGGGATCATGCTGCTCGGGTGATTCCTCGGCGTGGGCGATGCCGGCGCCTGCGGTCATCAGGTTCAGCTGACCTGGCCTGATCATCTGCTCGCTGCCGAGGCTGTCGCGATGCAGCACGTTCCCCGCGAGCAGCCAGGTGACGGTCTGCAGGCCGATATGCGGGTGTGGCGGCACCATCATGCCGGTCACCCCGTCGACGTCCTGCGGCCCGTAGTGGTCGATGAAGCACCATGGCCCGACGCTGCGGCGTAGCCGCTGTGGCAGCATCCGGCGCACGGTCACGTCACCGACTCGCGCCTGCCTGGCGGCCGTGATTTCAAGATCCATGACCGGAACGGGGTTGTCCGCGATCTCCACGTCCGCATTAACTGTGCTCATCGGCTGGCCTTCCTTGGGGTCGTGCCTGCTGAGCGGACTCTATTGCCGGGAGGGCCGTCGACACGCAGCTTACGTGTCCTGACGTAGCGCGTATCGCCAGCTGGCAGTGCCCATGCGTCCGGGCTGGCTTCAGCGACCGCAGCGGTCCACACGCTGCCAGGGCCAGTCGGTGGCGAGCCAGCGTGCGACGGCGTCGGCCAATGGCACGTCGAGGCTCGATCTGTCGGCCCGCACCCAGGACTGCACCGTGACGTCCCACTCTTCGGATGCCGAGGGATACAGGTAAACGCAACCGATGACGTCCTTATCGCCCGGGTCGAGGACGGTGAAGGTGAATCCGGCGCGCCGGGTGAAGTCGTCGGCGTGGCGGCGAAGGTCAGCGAGGTTCTCCTCGATCGTCATCCCGCCGCGTGGTGGCCAGTTGCCGTCGGGATAGCCGGGAGTGGAGCGTATGTGCTCGATGCTTGACATCCAGGCGGCATGATCGGCCGGATTGTGCTGCGGCCCCAGCGGTTCGAGGCGGAACTGGCCGGTGGTGAGTGAGGTCGGCGGGTCGAAGCCGGCTGGCACGAACTCATCCGTAGTCATGACCGGGACCGTACCGGGCTGAGCAGAGCTCCTGCAGTCGAGTTTTCCGCCGGCGTGCATAACCGACGGGGGACTTCAGAGTTGCCGAACGCGGGCCCGCAGTCGGCGAGCGATTGCACCGAGGATGATCCGGATGGGCGAAGATCCCAAGGCAATCCGGGAAGTCAGGCGGGGACCCAGCGCGTACGTCAGCGCCCCATCGTCGGCGTATTCCCGCTGCGACCCGAACGTAACAGTGTCGTCCGGCTCGGTTAGCGGCCAGTAATCGGCCATCCCCTGCGCTCCTGTTCATTCTGGCTGTGCCCGCCGCGGCCGGCGAAGGCAGGCGACCTTCCTCAGCTCTTGGGTTAGGCGAGCGAAACAGGCGCGGCACCTGGAGCCGGCCGTCGCCTTATGGCTCTGGCGCGCTGCGCCTCGGCGATAGCCAACCCGCTTCCATCCCGACCGGGCCGCCTCCAGCTAACCCGCCCTTGACTGGCTAAACCTCCGGATCGAGGCACCCCGGTCCTGGCGGCGGCCCGCCCGGATCGCGCACCAGGCACCGATCTTGCGTTCGCCGGCCACGCGGGCCGCCGAGACTGCCCGCCACGGGGCCCGACTTTCCCCCGGTCTGGTCCGATCGGGTGATTGACCGCTATGCTGAGCGGCCCTATCGTCCGGCTAACAGCCGAAGCATGGGATTTGCCATGTTGCTGATCGTTATGTATGAAACGGGCGTCTGGCGAGTGAAGCCAGACGACGACCAGTTCACGTTCGGGCGCGCGCCGACGTGCTCGCTTCAGCTGCCGGCCGAAGATCGCGGCATCTCCAGGCGGGCCGGGAGCTTCGATTGCTCCGATGGCACCTGGTGGATGTACAACGACAGCGCCTCGTCGATGCTCTACTTGGCCGGCGACCGCGGGTTCCGCGCCGACCTGCCGCCCGGGCTGCGGATCCCGCTACAGCAGTGGCACGCCAAGGTCCGGCTCGATGGCCTGCACTCCAGCTACACGATCCGGCTGCGGCTGCCCCATCTCGACGAGGAAAACCCGACAGAGGAGCCTGCGGGCGACACCGGCGAGCAGCCAGTGCCCCGCACCGTCGGCGCAGAACGGATCGTCACCAGCACCAAGCTGCGCGCGCCCCTCAACGCCTCCGACCGGCTCGTACTGGCCGCCAGGTTCGAGGAGTACCTGACCTGGCGGCACTCCGGTGCGGCCAAGCCGCGCAGTGCCAGGGAGGCCGCCGATCGCATCGGCTGGCAGCCGCACACCGTGGCCAAGCGCTGCGAGAACATCCGCAACCGCTACGTCCGCATTGGGGTGCCAGGCCTGCGCGGCCCCCGAGCCCTTGAGGAGCTGGCGGCGCTGCTGATCTCGACCGGTGAGCTGACCGACGAGGACCTGCGGCGGCTCCCGCCCAAACCCTCGTAAGGACGGTCCGCTTAGCCGACCAGCGTCTTGACCGCGGCGGTCATCTCCGCCAGCGCCTTCTTGGCGTCGGCGAAGTACATGCTGGTCTTGGGGTCGACGTACAGCTCGTTGTCGATGCCCGCGTAGCCGTGCCCCATCGACCGCTTGATCACGATGATGCTCTTGGCCTGGTCGACGTCGAGGATCGGCATGCCGGAGATCGCGGTTCCGGGCCGCCGGGCCGCCGGGTTCGTCACGTCGTTCGCGCCGATCACCAGGGCCACGTCCGTCCGCGCGAACTCAGGATTGACGTCGTCCATCTCCTTGAGCTGCGGGTAGGGCACATTGGCCTCGGCCAGCAGCACGTTCATGTGCCCTGGCATGCGCCCGGCGACCGGGTGAATCGCATAGCTGACGTCGATGCCGCGCGACTCAAGCAGATCCGCCAGCGCGGCCACCTCGTGCTGTGCTTGCGCCGCGGCGAGTCCGTAGCCCGGCACGATGATGACCTTGGACGCGTAGGCCAGCTGGATCGCGGCGTCATCGGCGGCGATCGACCGGACGCTGCCAGTCGGGCCGGCGATCGCGGCGGCAGTGTCGCCGGTGCCGAAGCCGCCCACGATGATGTTGCGGATCGAGCGGTTCATGGCGTCGGCCATCAGCTTGGTGAGGATGCCGCCTGAGGCTCCGACCAGCGCCCCGGCGATGATCAGCGCCCAGTTCCCGATCACGAATCCGGCCATCGCGACGGCCGTGCCGGTGAACGCGTTCAGCAGCGAGATCACGACCGGCATGTCGGCGCCGCCGATCGGCATCACCATCGAGATGCCGAAGGCCAGGGCCGCGACGATCACGATAATGAGCAGCGCGGTGCTTGGCGAGGCGATCAGGTAGGCGCCGAGGCCGACCGCGACGGCCGCCAGTCCCAGGTTGACGACGCGTGCGCCGGGAAAGGTGACCGGCGCCGAGTTGATGACGCCCTGCAGCTTGCCCGCAGCGATGATCGAGCCGGAGAACGTCACCGAGCCGATGATCACGTCAAGCAGCGTCGTGACGCTCGTGCTGGCCGAGACGCTCGCGCCCGCGTGCATGTAGTCGTGCACGGCGACCAGCGCGGCCGCGCCGCCACCGACCGCGTTGAACATGCTCACCAGCTGAGGCATCGCGGTCATCTGGACCGTCCTGGCCGCGTACATGCCGGCCCCGCCGCCGATCAGCGCGCCGGCGATCATCACGACCCAGCCGGTGACGGTGATCCCGTGGCCGTGCACAATGATCGCCAGCGTGGCCGCCACGGCGACGGCCATGCCCGAGGTTGACACCTGATTGCCGCGCCGGGCCGTGGCCGGATTGTTCATCAGGTGCAGGCCGAGCACGAAGCACGACGCCGCCAGCACGTAGACCAGCTGAATGACCCAGTCGAAGACGCTCATGTCGCGGCGCCCTTGCGGCCGCTGCCGTTGGCGGCGGCGTTCACCGCCGCCGGGGCCTCACCGGCCGCCGGCATCGCCGGGCGCTTCTTGAACATCTTCAGCATGCGGCCGGTGACGACGTAGCCGCCGACCACGTTTGCGGCCGCGAACGCGGCGGCTACGAACGCGATCACGTAGCCGACCGCGTTGTTAGCGGTGACCGCGATCAGCATCGCGCCCGCGAGCACGATCCCGTGGATCGAGTTCGCCGCCGACATCAGCGGCGTGTGCAGGGTGGCGGGAACCTTGCTGATTACCTCGAAGCCGACCCACAGGGCCAGGACGAAGATCGTGACATCAACTAGCAGCGCCGGGTATGGCACTGGCGCTCCCTTCTCCCGATCCGGCCGAGGCGGACTCGGCGGCATCTTGAGCGGCGGCATCCTGAGTGGCAGGGTCGGCTGCGTCCTGACTGGGCGCGGCCTGAGGCGGCGCGAGCGCCGGATGGACAACCATCCCGTCGCGGGCGACGATCACGCCCGCTTGCAACTCGTCATCCGGATCGAGCGCAAGCTCGCCGTCCTTGACGAGGTACAGCAGCAGCGCGCTGACGTTACGCGCGTACATCGCGGAGGATGCCGCGGGCATCGAAGACGGCAGGCCGCTGGCTCCGACGATCGTGACGCCGTTCTCGGTTACGACTGTCTCTCCCGGACGCGAGCCCGCGACGTTGCCGCCAAGCTCGCTGGCGCCCATGTCGACGATGACCGAGCCTGGCGCCATCGCCCGCAGCGCAGCATCGGTGACCAGCAGCGGTGGCCTGCGTCCCGGCACCTGAGCGGTGGTGATGACGACGTCGTGCCTGGCGATATGCCCGGCTAGCTCGTCCTGCTGGGCCTGGCGTTCTTCTTCGGTCAGCGCCCTGGCGTAGCCGCCCTCGCCCGAGGCCGGCCCGACCGAGGTCAGCTCGATGAACGTCGCCCCGACCGACTCGGCCTCCGTCTTGGTCTCGGGCCGGACGTCATAGGCGCTGACGACCGCCCCGAGCCGCCGCGCGGTCCCGATCGCCTGGAGCCCGGCTACGCCCGTGCCGAGCACCAGTACCTTGGCCGGCCGCGCGGTGCCGGCCGCGGTGATCAGCAGCGGGAAGAACCGGCCGAATTCGGCGGCCGCTATGACCGCCGCCTTGTATCCGGCGATGTTGGCCTGGGAGGACAGCGCGTCCATGGGCTGCGCGCGCGGCAGCATTCGCGGGATCATGTCGAGGCTTACGGCCGTGACGCCGGCGTCGGCCAGCCGTTCCGCGAGCCCGCGGTCCGCCAGCGGCGCGAACAGCCCGATCGCCACCTGCCCTTCGCGCATCCCGGCGACCGTCGCCTCATCGGGCTTGCCCACCATCAGCAACACGTCGGCCGCCATCGCTTCGTTCCGGTTGACGACCTTGGCTCCGGCATCGGCGTAACTATCGTCAGTCAGCCACGCGCCTTGGCCCGCGCCCGACTCGATGAGCACGTCAAGACCGGCCGCGGTCAGCTTGCCGATGGCTTCTGGCACGAGCGCCACCCGTCGCTCGTCAGGCGCGCTCTCCTTGAGCACCGATACCTTCATGGACAGACCTCATTCGGTCGCCAGGGGGTTACGCCTTATGCAGGCCGCATTTCTCAGTATGGACGGATCTGGCATCCTGCCAGCCGCCGACCCCTTCGTACAAGCGGCTCCGCACAGCGTATGGCGAATCTGAAGTTCACAGGCCGCTCTCGGCCCGCGTCGCGTGGGTCAGCCGCCAGGGCCATCCGTTGAATGGCGGCCCGTTACTGCAGAAATGAACGCTGGCAGCAGGCCGGCCGGATCACGAATCTCGGCCAGGCCCGACGAGGTCAGCTGATCGGCAGTCTTCACGCCGTATACCAACTCACGCCACGAGCGCACCGTCCCGCTGAAGCGGACATCCCAGCTTGCAGGCTCCCCGGCCAGCACGTCCAGCGACCGATCGGTGGCCAGGAACGCCCAGTGCTCCGGCTCGGCGTCCGATACCCGAACCGCGACCGCGACCGGCGAGCGGATGACATCCGGCCGGTAGGAGGCCTTGAGCGCTGCCGTTACCCAGCCGAAGACTTGCGCCGGGTCGAACCGTTCCTCGAGCGTGTCGTAGTCGACGGCGGCGTCGCTGGGAGGCCTACGGGCCGGCGAAACGAGGGCGTAGTCGCCGACTGCCTTGAACGTGACCAGGCCCGCGCTATCGGCGCTCGCGGCCAGGCTGACGGTGACCGTCCGCTCGCCGAGGGAGTCGACTCGCGCCCTGAGGGTGATCGGGGCGGAGACGGGGGTGGGAGCCAGGTAGTCGACCGTCATCCGCCGCGTCGCCACCGCTCCGCCGCCTTGCTGTGCGGCTACGAACCCCATCACGTGATCAGCCAGGGTGGCGAGAAAGCCGCCGTGCGTGACCCCTGGTGCGCCCTGCGATGCGCTCGGCACGGTGAGGTGCACAACAGCATCGCCGGCATCCCAATCGATCTCCAGCCGCAGCCCGCCGGACGACGCATCATCGGTTATCCACCCGATCGAGTTGCTATACCGCATGGCAGGTATTGTCCGCCTTCGCCGTCGGCTGGTTAATCGCGCGAGCCGTTGTTGCGGCCAGGGGTTAGGCAGTGCCGAGGGCACCTGCGGCCGGGAGGGGGGCGCCTGGCACGCTGTATTCCAAGCGAGGGGGCGAGCGAGTTGAGCGATTCGTCAGTGCGGCCGGGGGACGACGACGTCCTGGCGTGCAGGCTGGCGAGCGCGCGAAAACTGCTGGCCGAACTGAGACTGCCCGCGGCCGAGGCCGATCGGTTGCGTCGTCAGTTCATCGCCGTCTGCGACGCGATCAAGGCGCCGGAGGCCGACCTGGAGACAGGGCTGCGCCGGGTTGCCGCATTCATGAGCACACTGGAGCAAGCGGTCGCGAAAGCTTCTGGAAATAGCAGCCAAAACGAGAAATCCATGCCTTAAGCTCTCAGTCCGCGACCCCTGGGATTGCACGAGCAATGCGGACCGACACGCGTTTCGTTTCCGCGAATGTAATTGTGCGATGATGCTGCATCGCTTAATTTCAGGCGCATCAGAGGTCGCGAGCCTGGTTCCCAGTCCGCGCGACCTGCCGCTTGGGGAACAGCAGGAGCGTGGGAAATGAACAAGCGTGACCTAATCGATGCAATTTCGGGGCGGATGGGCGATAAAAAGACGGCGACCGAGGCCGTTAATGCCGTCCTCGACACTATCCAGCAAACAGTCGCGAAGGGCGACAAGGTGTCGATAACCGGATTCGGCGTTTTCGAGAAGATGGTGCGCCCGGCCCGCACGGCGCGTAATCCCGCCACCGGCGCGGCAGTGAAGGTACCGAAGACTTCAGTCCCCAAGTTCCGGGCGGGCGCGGACTTCAAGGCCATGGTCGCGAAGAAGCGATAACGCAAGGAACCGGCCGGCGCGGGCCGCGACGAGTTCGAAATGCTCCGCCGCCCGCGCCGCCCGTGTCCGCTATCTGGACCGGCCCGATCCAGGAAACTGCGCGTCGGGGACTAGCGCAGGCCCTGCCGCTTGCTCACGGCCGCCGTGATCAGCCGGTCTATGACCTCGGCGAAGGGCACGCCGGTGGCCTCCCACATCTTCTGGAAGTACGAGGCGGGGGACAAGCCAGGCATCGTATTGATCTCATTGATCAGGATCTGGCCATCGGGCGTGTAGAAGAAGTCGACGCGGGCCAGGCCCTCGCATGAGACGGCCTCGAACGCGGCCGCGGCCAGCCGGCGGATCTCGGCAATGGCGCTGTCGGGGATCGGCGCGGGGATCGCCATTCCGCTGGCCGAGTCGAGGTACTTGGCCTCGAAGTCCCAGAACTCCTCGCCGCCGTCGACGAGCAGTTGACCAGGCAGGCTCGTGTCCGGTGGCGCGCCGTCGATGCCCTGCAGCACCGACACCTCGACCTCGACGCCGTCGATCGCCGCCTCGACGAGCACCTTGGGGTCGTATGCGCGGGCCAGGGCGATGGCCTCGTGCAGCTCGCCGATGTCCCTGGCCTTGGACGTGCCAATGCTCGACCCGCCCCGCGCGGGCTTAACGAACAGCGGCCAGCCAAGCTCGTCGATTTCGTCCTGAACGCGCTTGGCCTCGACCGACATCTGCTCGCCGACCCCGGCAGGCCAGTCTCGCTCGTGCACAACCACGTAAGGCCCGATCGGCAGTCCCTTGGACTTGAAGATCAAGTTCATGTACTCCTTGTCCATGCTGACCGCGCTGGCCAGCACGCCTGCGCCGATGTAGGGCACACCCGCCATCTCCAGCAGGCCCTGAATCGTGCCGTCCTCGCCGTAAGGGCCGTGCAGCACGGGCCACACCACGTCCACGTCCCCGAAGAGCTGCGGAATGTGAGCCGGGGCGCTGGCCACCAGCTCGCCCTCGGAGCCAGACCAGGGCACGACCTGCGCGCCCGGCACCGCCGCGGCCTCCACCGAGGGCAGCACACCGCCCTCGATCGCGAGCTTGCCCGGCTCGTCCACGACCTGGACCCAGTGGCCCTCGGTGGTGATCCCGATCGGGACGACCTCGTATTTGGTGCGGTCGATCGCGCCCAGGATGTTGCCGCCCCCCATGCACGACACGGGGTGCTCGGGACCGCGCCCGCCGAACACGACCGCGACCCTGATCTTCCGCTGCCCGTTCACCTGTCCTCCAGTTCCGGTTGACTAACCGCCAGCTAGTTCCCGTCCGGCCGAGGCTCAGTTCCCCCGTCCTCAGTGGCCGTAACGCTCTGGCTTGGCCGATCTGCTGGCCAGCATCAGCGCAGCCTGCCCGATGTCGAGGCCGTCGTGAATCACGGCCACCATCACCTCGGTGATCGGCATCTCGACGCCATGCGCGCGGGCCAGCTCGAGCACCGGCTTGCAGGACTTTACGCCCTCGGCTCGCCCCTCGGTGGTGGCCTCCACCTCCGGTAGCGGCATGCCGCGGCCGAGCAGCTCTCCGAAGGTACGGTTCCTCGACAGCGACGAGCTGCAGGTCGCGACCAGGTCTCCCATCCCGGCCAGGCCGGCGAACGTGTGCTGATCGGCCCTGGCCGCCGCGCCGAGCCTGGCGATCTCGGCCAGGCCCCTGGTGATCAGCGTCGCGCGGGTGTTGTCGCCGAGGCCCATCCCGACGGCAATCCCGACGGCCAGCGCGATCACGTTCTTCACCGCGCCGCCGAGCTCGCAGCCCACCACGTCCGTGTTGGTATACGGGCGGAAGTAGCTGGTGTGACAGGCCTTCTGCAGCTGACCGGCGGTCGCCTCGTCGGCGCATGCCACCACCGTTGCGGCGAACTGCCGGGCGGCGATCTCCGGCGCCAGGTTGGGCCCCGAGATTACGCCGATGCGCTCAGGCGGCGCGCCGGTCACGTGGGCGATGACCTGGCTCATCCGCTGGCCGGTGCCGTGCTCGATCCCCTTCATCAGGCTCACCAGCAGGGCATCGGGCGGCAGCAGGTGACACCAGGCGGTCAGGTTGTGCCGCAGCGTCTGGGCCGGGACAGCGAGGACGACGAGCTCCGCGTCGGCGAGGGCCACGGCGGGGTCGGCGGTCGCGCGGAGGGACTCGGGCAGCATGATCCCCGCCAGCCGGTCCGGGTTCTGACGGGTCTGGCTGATGGCCTGCGCAACTTCGGGTCGCCGGCACCACAGCACGACGTCGTTCCCCGCATCCGAAAGAACCTGGGCGAACGTCGTTCCCCACGAACCGGCTCCGAGTACGGCGGCCCTCACGGCTGTGCGCTGCCCTCCGAGCTGTCGCTCATGGTGCTCTCCCGCAGCGGCGGGCTCTCGTGCGGCACCGCGTCGTCGTCCGGCCGGGCAGTGTTGCCTTGAGACACCTGGCTCCCCTGGAGCGCCCGGAGGTCCTGCCTGAGCTTGCGCCGCGCGACGGCGGGATGGTACGGCTCGGCGGGCGGCATCTCACCGCGCAGTTCACCGAGCAAGCCCGTGACGTCTTGCATGATCTTCGCGGTCACGGCCCTCAAGACCCGGGTCGTGGGCGCCTGGCCGGCAAACTCCGACAGGTCGACGGGCGGTCCGGCCACGATCTTTACCGTCTTGCGGGGCAGGAAGCGGGGCACGAAGCTGCCGTAGGGCAGGATTCGCTCGGCCCCCCAGTGCGCGATCGGGACCACCGGCGCCCCCGTCTCCAGGGCCAGCCTCGCCACCCCGGTCTTGGACACCATCGGCCACTTGTCCGGGTCCCTGGTCACCGTGGCCTCGGGGTAGAAGATCACGCACGCTCCGTTACGAGCGACCATCTCGGCCTCGCGCAGCACCAGGGCGGCGTCGGTCTGGCCGCGGTAAACCGGGAGCTGGCCGAGCTTGGTGATGATCGTGCCCAGCACCGGGATCGTGAACAGTGAGGACTTGGCCAGGAAGACCGGGTACCGGCGAGCGCTGTCGGCGAACAGCGAGACCGCGAAGATGTCCATGTACGACAGGTGATTGACGGCCAGGATCGTCGCCCCGTCGGCCGGAATGTGCTCCTGACCACGCCAGTCCAGCCGCATCATCATCCGGATACCGGGCCGCAAGATGATCTTGGAGACGTTCCGCCATGCGTTCGAATAGCTTCCATCCGCGCGCTTTGGTGGCCTCTGGCGTGTCATCCGGCAATCCTCTGGGTCGCTCGTGTGGTTCAGTCTGTCCGGTCCCGTCACGCCGTGTCGAGGCGTCACGGCAGGATCAGGTACATGGCACAGGAAGCCGCGCTCGACTGGTCGCTGGTAGTCCCCCTCAAGGTACTTGCCGAGGCCAAATCACGGCTCGCCGTGCTCTCCGCGGACGGCCGGGCTGAGCTGGCCCTGGCCATGGCGGCGGATACGGTCGCCGCTGCGACCGCTGCGGCCAGCGTTCGGACCGTGCTGGTGATCACCGACGACGCCGTGGTGGGCGCCGAGATGGAGCGCCTCGGCGCCCTGGTGCTGGCCGACGAGCCCGCGGCCGGCCTGAACGAGGCGCTGACGTTCGGGGCCGGTTATGCGCGCGAACAATGGCCGGAACGAGGGGTGGCCGCGCTGGCCGGCGATCTGCCTGCGCTGCGGCCCGGGGAGCTGACAACCGCTCTGGGTGCGGTCGCACCCGGTGAGCAAGCGTTCGTCCGCGACGCCGACGGCACGGGGACGACGCTGTATGCCGCCGCGCCGGGCACCAGGTTTGAGCCGCTGTTCGGAGTGGCCTCGGCGAGCAGGCACCACGCGGCCGGGGCGGAGGAACTCGCGGTCCCGCTCTCAGCTGGCCTGCGGCGTGACGTGGACACCGCCGACGACCTGCAGCGGGCCGCCGAGATCGGGCTCGGCCCGCGGACCACCGCGGTGCTTGCCGCCGCGCGCGAGTGGTAGCGGGCCTAGATGTGGACGATCGGGCAGGTGAGAGTACGGGTGATGCCCGCCACGCCCTGAATCTGGGCGACCACGAGCCGACCGAGGTCATCGACATTGTCGGCTTGCGCCCTGACTATCACGTCATACGGCCCGGTGACGTCGTCGGCCTGGGTGACACCTGTGATCTGCCCGATACTCGAGGCCACGTCGGCTGCCTTCCCGACCTCGGTCTGGACGAGAATGTAAGCCTGGACCATGTCGTCCTCCAACGGGCGCGGTCGCACGGATCACGTTGCCACTGCAACGCTACCGTAGGGACTTCCCGGCCGAGGTGACGCGGTTGACGAAAAACGGACAGTTCCGGACCGGCTGCCATTCGCGCGTCCGGCGGGTTTCATGTCGCGCCGGGTCTCGCATCCGGAGATCAACCGGGAGGACGCCATTTCCGTCGGCGAGCTCGGCGAATTCGGCCTAATAGCCGCTATTCAGGCGCGGCTTGCGCCCGACGAGAGGCTGGTGGTCCCTGGCGGCGACGACGCGACGGTCCTCCGGATCACGAACGGGCGGGTGGTGGCGACCACCGACCTGCTCGTTGAGGACCGGCACTTTCGCCGGGACTGGTCAGGACCGGCCGACGTCGGGGTCAAGGCCGCCGCTCAGAACCTGGCCGACATCGCCGCGATGGGAGCACGATCTCGAACGCTACTTGTCGGGATTGCGTGTCCAGCCGACCTGCCGGCCCAGTGGGTCCTGGAGATGATCGACGGCATGGTCGCCGAGTGCGCACGCGCCGGGGCGTCGATAGCGGGCGGCGACGTGACTGCCGCGAACTCCGTCATGCTCGCGATCACGGCTCTTGGCGAACTGGACGGACTGCACCCGGTGACCAGGGCTGGCGCGCGGCCCGGCGACCTGGTTGCGGTTGACGGACGTCTCGGGTGGTCTGCGGCCGGCCTGGCGCTGCTGCGGGCCGGGCGCGCAGACGATCCTGCTCCCGAGATGGCCTCGCTGGTGGCGGCGCACCGTCGTCCGCAACCGCCATATGCCGCGGGCCCCGCCGCGGCCACGGCCGGCGCTACGGCAATGATCGATGTCAGCGACGGCCTGCTGGCCGACCTCGGGCACATCGCGTCGGCCAGCGGCGTAGCCATCAATCTCGAGTCGGCCCGCATCCAGGTAGCCGCGCCGGTCGCGGCCGGAGCGCGGGTCCTTGAGGCTGACGCCATGGACTTCGTCCTCGCCGGCGGAGAGGATCACGCGCTAGCCGCCTCGTTCCCGCCCGGAACCGTCGCTCCTGACGGCTGGCAGGTTATCGGGGCCGTGGCGGAAGGCAGCGGCGTGACCGTGGACGGTTCACCGAGGAATGGCCCGGTCGGCTGGGATCATTTCCGGTAGCCGGGCCCTTATCGGCCCAGGCGCGAGTCCGCCGCGTCCGCCGCACTGGCCGATCCGGTGGCGGCTTGATATAACGCCTTTGATGCCCCGCCATCGCCAGGCGCGCGTACCTAGACATAGGGCGCCTCCGCGAGTCGACGCAACGGCTCGCCGCGTCCGCATGAGTGCTGCGATTTTGGCGGCGAGGGAAGCACTCGAGACGGCTGGCCCGGACGAGGCCGCTGGCCCGGACGAGACGGGCGAGGCAGACGACCAGTCGCAGCAGACAACTCCGCTAAGAGCCATACGCCTCCCGCGTCCTCGGCGCTCTGCCCGAAGGCTCCGCGCCGGCACGGGGCCAGGCGGACCGGCCGGTAACGGGCCGGCCGAGCCCGGGCCGCCGGACGAGCGGCCCGCCACGATCCGCGGCGTTGCGCGCGGCGCAGCCAGGAGCCTGCTCGTGACTCCCTGGTTCGCCGCGGGCGCCGGCTTTGTTCTCGCCGCCGGCCTATGGGTCTACTCACCTCACACCGAGCTGAAGTTCCCGACCGCGACTGCGCCGTACGGCGTCCGGTGCACGATGGTGCAGTGCGGCCCTGCGGGAACTGGCCAGCTGGCGACGAGTTCGCCGAGCAAGCGCATCGTCCGTCAGACGACTCGCGGGCGAACCGCCCAGCCGGATGTGGCCGGGCAGCACTCATCCATCTCGGGACTCACGTTCACCTTCGCCGTGCCTTGGCAGCAGAACGACGGCTTCCAGGCGCTCATCACCGTGCGCGGCAAGCACGTGCCGGCCACCTGGCGCCTGGAGTTCACGCTGCCGGGATCCCATATCCGTTACGTGATCGGAGCCCAGTGGCAGGCCTCGCCGAGCGGCGACGGTGGCACGGCCTTCGCGTCACACGAGCAGTTCGGCGGCGGCCAGGCCAACGGCCAGAGTTACGGAGAAGACAACGCCCACGGGCAGAACCCCGGCGGGCCAGGGCGGCAGAGCGGCAGCATCAGCTTCGTGGTCATGGGCAGCGGCACGCCAAGCACACCGACGAACTGCGTCTTCAACGGGGCCAGCTGCACGTTTAGCTAGGGTCCGCGGCTAGCCGCCAGCGAGCCC
>Ga0335074_10002341_pt1 | contig 25813 bp, 22 predicted proteins | sample Lox_Sample_23_FD_206715 | JGI IMG/M metagenome (GOLD analysis project Ga0335074, IMG submission 206715) | Soil microbial communities from Loxahatchee National Wildlife Refuge, Florida, United States - Lox_Sample_2.3 | ecosystem: Environmental > Terrestrial > Soil > Wetlands | place: USA... | reverse complement strand
GAAACACATTCATAAATCCGTGCATCGTCAGCGATGGACTTTCAGCGTCGTCGTTCAACTGGTACTCGCCCCGTATCGCGTGATGCAGCCCTGCTGTCGCCTTAAACGCGATCTGTGAGTCGGCGCACGCGATGAGAAATCGCGCGACGGTCACCGGATCGGGCATCGAGTCCTCGGTCAAGCCGCCCATTCGTATCTTCGCCAGCGCGCCAAACCGCGCAAGCACCGGCACGATCTCGCCTGCCTTATCGACAGGAAACTCGACATATGGGATAGGGCCGTCAGGCAGGCCGGTAAGCACACGTTCAGCAGTAGCGGGGTCTGTAGCCTTCAGCTCGATGGCGTCGACGAGCGCCGCGCCTTGTGTAAAGGAGTTTATCTGCTCCACATTTTTAGCCGGATCATCCGAGCCAATCACGCTCAGCAGCCAGGCCCTCTCACGCTCGTCGCAGCATACTTCATTAAAGACATCCGTGAACTCGGACAGCCGGCCGACCGGCATAATGAGCCGGCCGAGAGCCCAGCTCTCCTGACCTGATGCGTACTCGGAGTAGTTGCTGACCACTGCCCTCATGTCGAGAGCGGCGGGAGGAAACAATCCTGCGTAGTCGATCATCCCGGCCATCAACGCGCGAATGGCACTCATGCTTACGATCCTTGAAAGTGCTTCTTCAGGCCCTGCCAGCATTCGTAATACTCATGCTGGAGAATCTTCGTCTCAAGCGCAAACTTAGTGGGCCGCACCACCAACTGTGTCTCAAACATGAACGCCAGCGTGTTGCCGAGATACTGAGGCTTCAACTCCGCTCCACTGGCCCGCTCCCACGTCTCGGCGTCGGGACCATGACCGGCCATGCAATTGTGCAGGCTCGCACCGCCGGGAACAAAGCCTTCTGCCTTGGCATCGTACTGGCCGAAAATCAGCCCCATGAATTCATTCATCATGTTGCGATGGAACCATGGCGGACGGAAAGTATGCTCGGCCACCATCCACCGCGGTGGGAAGATGGCGAAGTCCACGTTTGCTGTTCCCGGATTCACCGTCGGAGCCGTCAGAACTGTATAGATAGACGGGTCAGGATGGTCGAAACTGACCGTATTGATGCAGTTAAAGTTTTTCAGGTCGTACTTGTACGGCGCATAGTTCCCGTGCCAGGCAACGACATCAAGCGGTGAATGATCAACCTCTGCGGCCCACAGACGGCCGAGAAACTTGCTGACAGACTGGAAAGTGCCCTCACGATCTTCGAAGGCAGCCACCGGTGTGAGGAAGTCGCGCGAGTTCGCCAGGCCGTTCGCGCCGATCGGGCCGAGCTCAGGAAGGCGGAACGTGAGTCCATAGTTTTCGCAGATGTATCCGCGCGCTCCTGGACCTTCGAGAACTACGCGAAACTTCACACCGCGCGGAATCACACAAATCTCTCCCGGCGCAACGCCAATGATTCCCAACTCCGTGTGGAATCTCAACGAGCCTTCCTGCGGCACGATCAGCATCTCGCCGTCGGCGTTGTAGAAGAAGCGATCCTTCATCGAGGCGTTGGCCGCGTATATATGAATCGCGAGGCCGGTCTGGAACGCCGGATCGCCATTGCCGCCGATGGTGACGATGCCATCAACAAAATCCGTCTTCTCTGCGGGAATCGGGATGGGGTTCCAGCGCAACTGATTCGGAGGGGTGGGGACCTCAGTGAATGGCCCGCTGCGAATCAGCTTGCCTGTTCCATCACTCGGCTCAAAAGGCTTGTGGGTAACGGATGGACGAATCCGGTAGGTCCAGGTGCGACGGTTCGTTGCCCGCGGCGCCGTAAACGGCGTTCCGCTGAACTGCTCTGTGTAGAGGCCGAGAGGAGCCTTCTGCGGCGCATTCTGGCCGTGCGGCAACGCTCCCGCGACGGCTTCTGTGGCAAACTCATTGGCAAATCCAGACTGGTAGCGCAGCTCGTTGCCGGACTTCGACACTCTTCACTCCTTCAAAGACCTGTGTGAGCAGGACCCTCTAACTTATCTGTGAAGATTGGCCTTTGGCAAACGATCAATTCGGTTTAGCGACGCGAATGAGTCCGGGCAGGACTTCGCCCGCTTTTCCGAGAATGACCTCGGTAAACATATCAGCATTCAGCGGCCGTTCCGGGCCCACGTAGACCGTCCGAGCGCCGCTCCTGCGCGCCCACTGTACGAAGCTCGCCGCCGGATGCACGGTGCCCGAGGAGCCGATGACCATTAGTACTGTGCAACGTTCGAGTTCCCTGAAGATGCGATCCATCTCCAGCGGAACCTCGCCGAACCAAACGATGTGCGGGCGAATTCGCGCTCCGCAGTCGCAGCGCGGAATATCCGCCTCGTTCTCATAAATGCTGTCATCGGTGAAGTCGCCGCGGCCGCAATCGTTCTCACAGCGCGAGCGAAAGAGTTCGCCGTGCATGTGGATCAGCCGCTTCGATCCGGCGCGCTCGTGCAACGGATCGACATTTTGCGTGCACAGGAAGAATCTCTCGCCCAGTTCGCGCTCCAGTTCAGCCAGCGCGATGTGCGCGGGATTCGGCTCACACTGCAATGCATCCCGCCGCCGCATGGAATAAAAGCGCCAAACCCGCTCGGCATCTTCTTCCCAGGCCTCCGGCGTGGCTACCTCTTCCACGCGATAGCCATTCCACAAACCGCCGTTGTCGCGGAAGGTCGGCAGGCCGCTCTCAGCGCTCACACCCGCCCCGGTCAGCACGAAGACACGGTCAGCTGGGCCGATCTCGATGGTCTGCCGCATGATCTATCTATATCGAAACAGCATCATGAAGCCAAAATCCATGTGGCTCTGCTGATGGCAATGAAAAAGCGTCAAACCTGGATTGGACGCGAGGAAATCAATCTCCGCCGTGGTGTTTCCCCTCACCACAACTACGTCTTTACGCAGGCCGGACATGGACTTGCCCTCGAGACTCGTCACTTCGAAAGTGTGCCGGTGCAAATGAATCGGATGGTCGTCGGTACTCTTGTTGTGCATGACCAGTCGATAGCGCCTGCCCTCGTCCAGCCTGATCGTATCTGTTTTCGGATAGGACTTGCCGTTGATCATCCAGTAATCGAATTCGCCATGACCGCGAAATTTTGAGATGAAAATCAGAGGGATGCGCACATCGGGTTCGCTTGTCGCAGGGTCCTGTCGCGCGAACGGCCGATACTCCCAGATCATCTCCGGAGGATCGATCCATTTCGCCTCGCCTTGCCGGCCCGCATATTCCACGATCACGCCCATGCCCGCCTTGCGGACCTCCGCGCGCGTTTCTCCCAACATCCACACTCCGGGCTGATTCATTTCAACGAGCAGGTCGATGCGTTCCGCAGGGGCAAGCCGCACCGCCTTCACGCGAGCCTGCACCGGCACGGGATTTCCATCCATCGCTACAACCGTCATATCGTGGCCGGCGAGCGCAAGCCAGTGTGTCATCGTGGCGCTCGAGTTCAGCAAACGAAACAACACTCGCTGCCCGGCGCGCACGCGAATCGGCTCGCCGTGTCCCAGCATCCGATCTCCGATTGTCGAGTAGTCGTAGAAGGCGTCCATAGATGCGTCAGCCGATCCACCCATGTAAGCGTTCCAGTCGTGCAGGCTCAGAAAGATTTCCTGATCGTAGGCGCCGGGGGCATTCTTTGGATCGATGTAGAAACAACCAAACTGTGCCGAGTACAAACCGCGCTTCAGGTCATGCCCGGCATAGATATGCGTGTGATACCAACGGAATCCGGACGGACGCGGCGTAAAGCAGTAGCGGCGCTCGCCGCCCGGCGCAATCATCGGCGAACCTTCCTCCATCGCGCCGTCCTGGTCAGACGGGATCCACAAGCCGTGCCAGTGCACAATCTCCGGAATGTCGGTCCTGTTGACCACATCGATGGTGATCGCCTTGCCTTCCGGCCAGCGAATCAGCGGCCCCGGCACCTGACCGCTGTAAGCAACTGTATGAATCACCTTGCCGGGAGCGATTTCCAGCTTCAGCGGTGCAATTTCGAGCCGAAAATCCGCCGCGGCTTGCGCCTGCGCCAACGCCTGCAACGATGCGCCCGCGCCCAAGGCAGCAACTCCCGCCTGCGCGAGAAATTCTCGGCGATTTATGCTCTTGCCAAAACTCATTGCGTGCTCTCGGAGCCGCCTGCCCGATGATGAGTCCAGTCGAAGCGACGCCCCAAAATCGCCTTCACGATCAGGTGATCGGTGCCTGCCGTCACACCCACTCCCACGCCGAAGTTGATCTCCCAGTTAGGCGAAACATTCAGATCGATCGCCGGAAAAAACTGCTGCTGCTGATTGTGAAATGTGTAGATATCCCGCAGGCTTCCATAGTCGGCATAATATTCGAGCCCGCCCGAGATGTATTTGTTGAAGTCATAACTGAACTTCGCGTTGGGTGCAAATCCAACACCCTGCGAAACGCTCTGCCCATGGAACGATCGTTCGAAAGCAGGGTTGACGGCGAAATACCACCTTCCGATCTGCTTATCGACGATGGGCCGAATCTCCCAGGTCCATGTATCAGTGGAAAAGTCGCGCCGCTGATAGCCGATCTCCGTCGACAAGCTCACGCCTACGGGCCAGTGCCAGCTGTCCGGTGCCCGTACCCGCGGCCGGATATGATCGCCCACCCACTGCCATCCCTGCCCGCTGCGAGCGCTGGTAAAGATGTAAAAACCCACCTCCGACCAGCTGGTGATGCCCTGTGTAATCTCAACGGTCTCGTGCTCAGCATGGTTCGTGGGGTAAAGCTGATCAGCCGCGTAGACAGATCCCGGCAGGGGCTTGGAGCCGTCCACGGTAAAGTTGCTATGCAGCTCAAGCATCGTTGTCCTGGGCGCGACCGTGTCTGAGCCATAAACCTGAATCTCGTAATTATCCTGGGCTGCCGCCGGCTTGACGGCGGAGACGAACAACAGCAGCACAACTGTCCACAGCAGGCCGATCTTCCTTCCTCTAATCCGGCGCAAAACGAGATACACCCCCACGGCGCACAAGACCTGGACATACAAGCTATTCAGACAGAAAGATGAAGGGACCCAGTGCTAGGACGAAAATAACAAGCCCAGATGACGACAATTTCATCTTCGCAGGGCACTCGTTCCGCGTGAATTATGCTGAAGCTATGCTACCTGCGGGCGACCGGCGGCTCGTACAGATTGTCGATGCGGCGACAGCGGATGCCGCGCGGCGATCAGGCAACTGGCTCAAGTGCCGCCCCGGATGTACACAATGTTGCATCGGGGTCTTCTCCATCACGCAGCTCGATGCTGTACGGCTGCGAAGCGGACTTATGGACCTTGAGCAAAGCGATCCGGGGCGTGCGGCTACCGTCCGCGAGCGCGCGCAGAAATCGGCCGATCGTCTCCGTAGCTCCTTTCCGGGTAATGCAGCGACGGGCGAGCTTGATGAGGAGCATCCGGCATACGCGGACTTTGCCAACGACGAGCTTTGTCCCGTGCTGGACCCGGCAACCGGAATGTGCGACCTCTACGCCGCACGTCCCGTGACCTGCCGGATCTTTGGTCTGCCCATACGGTCCGAGGACGGGATCGGTGTCTGCGAGCTCTGCTTCGACGGCGCAACCGAGGCGGAGGTTTTGGGGGCCGAACTGCATATGGAGTGGACCGGCCTTGAGGACTCACTCAATGCCCAGGCTGGAAAGCAGGCAGGACAAAGCGGAGCTACGACGGTCGCCTTTGCCCTGCTCGTCGGGCAAAGTACAGCTCCGTCCATCCATCCCTGAAAACCCGCCGCTAACATCACGTGCTCGCAATCCGTCACGCAGGTGAAGTTGCAGCCGGGACGAATCGTGTCAAAATGCAGTGTAAACAGGGGTTTGTGCGAGTCAGAACGAAAAATCCGGTGCATCGGATTTCATTTCTCACAAAACTAATTGCCACGAAAAATCTCCACAAAAATGCCATCTGACTGCTGTAACCTTATCCCGCTGCCGCACATCACATGCGGCAGACGGGCCTCCCGCCGGCGCATGCCAGGTCTGGGCCCGACACGGAGGAATGACAATGAAGCATTCGATGAAGACCCTGATGGTTGCTGCGGCAGTTTCTGGTTTGCTGAGCGGAGCTGCGACTCTGCAGGCTGCGACTCCCCGAACCACGAACCCAGTGCTCAAGGCGGGCAAAGCGTCGTTCAGCAGCGCCTCGCTCCATCAGGACACCAGCAAGCACTCGTGTAAAGGCAAGAACGATTGCAAGGGCCAGGGTGGCTGCAAGAGCAGCGACAATGGCTGCAAAGGCAAGAACAGCTGCAAGGGCAAGGGTGGTTGCGCAACCGACGGATCCAAGCATCCTTCCTAGTTTTCCAAGCGTGCTTTCGTTTCACTTCGGGGCCGGCACACACCCGTGCTGGCCCTGTAACTTCAGTACCTGGAGTTTCCCGTCGTGCCTGCAAATCGCTTCAATGGTTTTACCGAGTATGGAGTCGGCATTGGCTTGCGGATTCCGCATTATCGCCACATCCTGGCAAAGAAGCCGGTCGTCGACTGGTTTGAGATCATCTCGGAAAACTACATGATCGACGGCGGCCGTCCGCTTGAAGTCCTGGATAAAATCCTCGATCAGTACAAAGTGGTGCAGCACGGGGTGTCGATGTATTTCGGGTCAGCGAGCGATCCAGACCCTCAACACCTTAGGCGATTGAAGCAGCTTGTAAAGCGCACGAATACGCCCTGGCTCAGCGATCATCTCTGCTGGGGGTCGGTCGACGGGCGCTATACGCACGACCTTCTGCCTATGCCCTATACATGGGAGGCGGTGAAGGTCACGGCGGATCGAATTCGCCACGTGCGGGATTTTCTCGAGATTCCGGTAGTCGTTGAGAATGTCTCCAGCTACGCCGAGTATCACGTCTCCGAAATGACTGAGTGGGAATTTCTCAACGAGGTCGTTGAACGCGCAGACTGCGGCATTCTGCTCGACGTGAACAATATCTACGTTTCGTCGCAGAACCACAGCTTCGATCCGTTCACGTATGTGAACGCCGTTCCAGCCGAGCGCATTGCGCAGATTCACATCGCCGGCCACTCGAAATTCGAGAAGTACATCCTCGACACGCACGATCATCCCGTGCTCGAGCCCGTATGGCAGCTTTATGCGCGGACCATCGAACGTGCCGGTCCGACCGCTACCCTTCTTGAGTGGGACGATAATATCCCGACCTTCGAAGAGGTCCACGCGGAAGCGTTAAAGGCAAATCGCTTTCTCGCTGCGGCATCGGCCAGGCAGCCTGTCAGCGATCTCACCTTGCAGGAGACCGCGCGATGAGCGAACTTTTGGAGCTTCAGCGCCGCGTGGCTGCCGCCATCATGCATCCCCTCACGAAGAGTGAGACCATGCCGCACCGGCGCCGCGATGGCGTCTCGAATGAGAGCGAGGCCACCGCATTCATCAAGCCGAACGACCGGCTCACCAGCTTTGAGCGGCTGGAAATCTACAACCGGCAGTACTGGTTCCGTCTTTACACCTCGTTCGAGGAGGACTTTTCTGGGCTGGAAGCGATTCTCGGCCGCGCAAAGTTCGACAAGCTGATGCGCGACTACCTCACCGATCGCCCATCGCAATCCTTCTCACTGCGTAATCTCGGCTCGCAGCTCGAGAGCTGGCTGCTGGAGCATCCCGAGTATCTCGAGCCGCGGCGCCAGCTCGCCCTCGACATGGTCCGCCTGGAGTGGGCGCATATCGAGGCTTTCGACGGGGCAGAAGAACCGCTGCTCGACGCCGACGATCTCGCCTCAATCGACGAGAATTCGATCCTCCGCATGCAGCCCTATCTGCGCCTACTTGAGCTGCACTATCCTGTCGAAGACCTGCTCATCGAGCTGCGCAGTGAGAGCGGCAGCAGTGATTCGTCCAGCAATAACGCCAGCGTGGCACGAAAGACCCGACGCGTTCGACGCGTTGCTGCTCTGGAGCCCGAAGAGATATTCCTGGCGATCCACCGCCATCAGAACTCGGTTTACTACAAGCGGCTCGATCGTGAGGATTATCGCCTCCTCGAGTCGCTGCTCTCCGGGATTGCGATCGGCCAGGCGATCGACTCTGCATTCGAAAACAGCGCTATCGCCGAGACAGATCGCGGCCCATGGCTTCAGCAGGTCTTTGCATCATGGTCATCGCTCGGCTGGTTCACACGATAAGAGAGGCATAGCCTTATGAGTACGTCTTCTGCATCCCTGGCTGCGACGAATGTGTCGGGGCTCACCGGTCTCTACCGCCGCTTCTGCACGGCAGCGCGTCTGCTTCGCTCGCCCTTTTTGCTCTTTGTGCGGCTCTATTGGGGATGGCAGTTCATCCAGACCGGCTGGGGCAAGCTGCACAACCTCTCGCATGTGACGGAATTTTTCGCGAGCCTTCACATTCCTGCACCCGGTCTGATGGCTCCGGCGATTTCGTTTCTCGAGTTTTTCGGCGGCATTCTATTAATCGTTGGGCTGGGAACGCGGCTGATAGGGTTTCTGCTTGCATGCAACATGCTGGTGGCCTACATTACTGGCGACTTGATGGCGTTGAAATCGATCTTCAGCGATCCCGGCAAGTTCTACATCGCCGATCCGTTCACCTTCCTGTTCGCGTCTCTGATCGTTTTCATCTTCGGAGCAGGCCTCTTCTCGGTCGATGCTCTTATCGACAGGGCGTGGCTTAGCCGCCGTGGTATCACCAGCGCATGACCACGCCGGCGCCCGTCGGTCCCCGCGGGACTGCCTCGGAGCAGGCTCTTATCGCGTCGATTCTTGCCGGGCAGCGCGAAAACTTCCATCTGCTCATCCGGCCCTACGAGCAGCAGCTTTATCGCACAGCGCTGGCGCTCGTAAAGAACGAGGCGGAAGCCGAGGATGTTGTCCAGGACGCGGTCCTCAAGGCCTACCGCAAGCTCGCCAGCTTTCGCGGAGATGCCAAATTCAGCACATGGCTCATCGCCATCACCCTGAACGAAGCGCGCGGACGTCTTCGCAAACAAGGCAGGGTTGCCTTCGATTCGCTCGACGAGCAGCATGGCGACTACACGCCCGCCGCACTGACCGATTGGCGAGAAGTGCCTCTGGCCGCGCTCGAACGCCAGGAGATCCGCGCCCTCATCCAGCAGGCCGTCGCCGCACTGCCCGAAACCTATCGCGAGATCATCACCCTCCGCGACGTTGAAGAGCTTAGTATCAACGACACTGCCGCGTTGCTCGGCATATCGGTGACGCTGGTAAAGGTGCGCCTGCACCGCGCGCGCATGCTCCTGCAGAAGAAACTTGTCCCCCATCTACGGCTGCTCACTAAGCCCGCGCGCAAGCGGCTGGGCCTCGGGAGGCTCTCATGGCTTTGAACTGCCGCCACGTCTGGGACCACATCTCCGAGTACATCGACAACACGCTCGACCCCGAGGTGCGCGCCGAGGTGGAGCGCCATCTGGCGACATGCGAAATCTGCTCCGCCATCCTCGACTCCACGCGCAACATCATCGTCCTGGTGGCTGACGATCGCGTCTTTGAACTGCCGCTGGACTTCAGTAAGCGGTTGCACGCCCGCCTCGACGTCGTTCTGAGATCGGAAGACCCGGAACCGCTGGGAATGAGCCCCTAGTGCGGTAGATGGTGCGGATGATGGAGCATGAGATGCGTCCACCACTCAAGGCCGAGCATGACAAGCGTAACGATGGCGAGCACGAATTGAAACCATTGTGAGCGCTTCTCCTTCACGGTCAGCGGCTGGATTCTCCATTGCGATGCCGGACGGCGCCGCAGGTTCCACTGTCTCCACAGGACGTAAAGATTGATGAGCGCTCCCGCCAGCGCGAGTGCCATCATCGGAATGCGGATGGCGTCGCTATGAAATCCCCGCGCCGGCGCGTCCGTGCCAGCGGCCGCCGCCAGCGCCCCAAGGCCAATCAGCACCCGGATTCCACTGATCGTGAGCACTGCCGTACACAGGCTCTGCAGCAGCGCGAAGACGAAGCTGGACCAGTTCACCCAGCGAGCTCGGCGGTCTATCGTTTGCATCAGACGGCTGCACCGTTCAGAATCGCGAGCGAGTCCAGCTTCCCCGAGTCTCGGTTCATAGACAAATCCTAGCAGCCTCAGGAACCTCCCGCGATGTTTTGCCAACCGAAGCGGTCCCTCCGCAAAATCGAATTTATGCGGGCAATAAACAGAACCCAGTAAGTCGTGATAATTCTTGTCTCCGCCTCGGGCCGGAGCTAAAGTGAGCCATGGTGACCGTGGCTTTCCCTGCGACTCTGTATCCCCGCACGTCTCGCCGCACATCTCCCCACTCAGCTCAAGGAGTCGTCCATGCCTGTTGACGTTACAAACCTCTCCGGTGTTTCCCGCCGCTCGTTCCTCCGGTTTGCTGCAGCCGCCTCCGCCGTAACCGCCGTCCCCATCCTCACAGAAGCGCACCTGGCCATCGCGCAGCGCCGCAAATTTACCTACCAGGCGCCGCCTCACGACGCTGTGCGCATCGACGCAAACGAGAATCCACTCGGACCCTGCTCGGGCGCCTGCGCCTCCATCGCCAGCCTCATTCCCGAGGGCGGCCGCTACGACTACGACCTCACCGAGAAGTTCGTCAGCACCTATTGCGCCGTCGAAGGCCTGAAGTCCGAATATGTGCTCCCTTATGCCGGGTCGAGCGAACCGCTGCATTACACTGTGCTGGCCTTTACCTCGAAGGACAAGCCATACGTAACCGCCGATCCCGGATACGAGGCAGGCATGCACGCGGCTGACCTTAACGGAGCCAAAGTGGTGAAGGTGCCGCTTACCTCGACGCACGCGCACGACGTGAAAGCCATGGCCGTTGCTGACCCGAACGCTGGCGTGATCTACGTCTGTAATCCCAACAACCCGACCGGCACGACGACGCCGAGAACAGACGTCGAATATCTCCTGGCCAACAAGCCAAAGGGCTCAATCCTGCTCATCGACGAAGCCTACATTCAGCTCTCCGATGGAACTCCTTCTCTTGACCTTGTCAAGGCGGACAAAGATGTGATCGTCCTGCGGACCTTCTCGAAGATCTATGGCATGGCCGGCGTTCGTTGCGGAGTCGCCGTGGGACGCCCCGACCTGCTCAACAAGATCCAGTATTTCGGCATGAACTCCATGCCCATCATGGCGGTTGCCGCGGCCACATCAAGCCTGCAGGACAAGGACATCGTTCCGCAGCGCAAGAAGATCAATGCCGACATCCGCAACGAGACCTTCGAGTGGCTCGCCGCGAACAACTTCAGCTTCATTCCCTCTGAGACCAACTGCTTCATGCTGCAGACCAACCGCCCCGGACGCGAAGTGATGGCGGCGATGGCCAGGCAGGGCGTGTACATCGGCCGTGTCTGGCCGATTATGCCGACCTACGTACGGATCACCGTCGGGACCCGCAGCGACATGCAGAAGTTCCAGGTGGCATTTAAGCAGGTCATGAGTTCCAGCACGGCCGGTCTCGCGTTGCCCGAGCTTCCCGCGCGGCTCCGCAACACTCCGTTCACTCACTTGTCCTGAAAGGATTGCAGACACAGAAAAAGCCGCAGCCATCGGGCCGGGACATTTTCTTCTCGCGTATCGGTTCTTATTATTTAGAACGTACCGCGATAACCTCGATTTCAACCAGCGCCCAGGGAGCAGCCAGCGCCGCCACCTGCATGGCAGCCCGTGCCGGTTTATTCGGCTGTTCAGCAGTCCCGAAATACTGCGTGTACGCCGCCTGCAATCCGGCAAAGTCGAGCTTTCCGCCCTTCTCGGGATCGCCTGCCATGTACACGTGCATCATCACGACATCCCCGAGCGTCAGGCCCTGCTGTTTAAGAATCGACTGAATCTTCAGAATAGCGCTCGTTGCCTGCGCTTTCGTGTCTCCGAAGACGGCCGCTGTTCCCTTGGCCGGGTCTGCCGGAGTCACGGGCGAAGCCAGCTGCCCGCTCACGTAAAGAGTGTCGCCCGCCCACACCGCTGTCGCCAGCGGAGAAGTCGCGGATTGTATGTGCTTCACTGTCGTCTGAGCGTGGGCGGATCCAGCCACGCATATCGCGGTCGCAACAGCGGACGCACCAATAGCCTGCCTCCAGGTCATGTCTATCCCTCGTTTCAATGGCCCTCGCTTTCTACGCCTGCAGTTTCTTTGCCCCGCCACTCAATTTCGCCGTCTGCACCCGCTCGGCAATCATGCTGACTGCACGATGTGAGGCCAGCGCCGCGCCTTCCTGCCACCCGATGATATGGCTGCAGTGGTCGCCGGAGAAGTAAATCCTGTCGTCGGGCTGGATGAATTCCTTGTACGGGCCGTCGTAATACTCGGTCGATCGACCGGCCACATACGTCGGCGCGCGGCCAACCCAGGAACCGAGGTTGTACGGAATCTCGCCCCAGTTCACATACATCGGATTCTTCAGCTCCTGGCTATGTCCGGGATGCAGCTTTTCGATCGCCTCCCGCGAAGCGTCGATCTTGGCAGCTACGCTCGGGAGCTTCCCGAAGTCGCTGTGGTTCTCAACGCCATAACCCGAGATAACCACTCCACTTTCGGAAAACAGCTTCCCGCTCGGATACCACACCAGGTTCACCGGGCCCTTCACGATGAAGGAAAGCCCGCCATAGAGGTTGTAATCCTGCTCCCAGAAGCGGCGCGACTCCCAGGCCACTTTGTAAGCGGAGTCGTATCCAACCTCGGCGATGGCCTGCTGAATCCGCGGAGAGAAATCATTCGGAATTGTCTTCAGAATGCTGATAGGGAGAGCACAAATGCAATAATCTGCCTCGATCATTTTCACCGAGCCAGACTTCGCATCTGCATACGTGACCTTGACGCCCTGCCCGGTCTTGCGAATCTCCTTCACCGGCGCGCCATACTGCACCACGTCGCCCAGTTTCTTCGCAAAGGCATAGGGAATCCGGTCCATACCACCAACAGGCTCAAACATTGTCGCCTGCATGTCCAACATCTCTTCGAACATCATGCCTTGCCAGAAATTCGCATCGAGAAGCGAGTCCATGTCGAGAGGCGGCCTCAGAACTTCTGTCTGCGGGCCGGCCCCCGCAAACCTGGACACTCCGCTGCGTTCCGATCCGGTGTACAAATAGTCCGGCTTCAGATCGCCATAGATGCGCAGAAATGCCAGCATACGCTCCTGGTCCTCTTTCGAAATTTCCTGATCCAGCGCGTCCTTGCGGATGCACTTGGCCAACAGTTCGGAGACATGGCCGCGCGTGTCATTGATCGCCTCGCGCTGCTCGATCGCCTTGCCGCCAAAGGCCGCGTCGCTCTGCAGCAGTGAGCTGCGCGACGTGTTCACTTCCACTTCGAGCGGCACGCCGAGCTCTTTACAGTAACCGAGCATTGTTTTGTGAATCGACGGAAGCCGGGCGGGACCGGCATTAAAGTAGCTGCTGTCCTCCCAGCTGGCCGTCTGCACCGTGCCGTCGTTAAACCGAATTTTGGTGCCATTGCGGACGGTCCAGTTGCGCCCTCCGGGCCTCTCCCGGGCCTCGAGCACAGTGCACGAATAGCCGACTTTGCCCATCTCGTAAGCCGCTACCAGTCCTGCGATTCCTCCGCCAAGAATAACTACTTTTGTTCCCGTTCCGGAGCCCCCCTCCATTGCCAGCGGAATTGCGTTAGCCTCCGGCAAGGGCATCAATCCAAGATGTTGCATCGTCAGGAACGCCGCGCTGTATCCGCCAGCCCGGCCCACCCGCAATAGAAATTCACGTCTGGTACAACCCATCTTTGTCTCCACTCCAGATCATTTTTAATAACGCAAAGGCGCGGCGTCCGCAACTGCTGCAGACGCCGTAAATCGCAAATCGCACCGGCCTAGAAGATGAGCTTCAATGCCAACTGAGTATTGAATGGTTCGCCAGCACCAATTCCCGGAGCGCCGTTGAAGCTGCCAATGGTAGTGAACAGTGTCAACGCGTTGTCCTGGGTAAACGAGGGATTGAAACTGCCGTTTAGCGGTGGAGCGTAGTTCGTCCTGTTAAAGAGATTGAACATCTCTACGCGGAATTGCGCCGTGACGCGTTCTCCGATCGGGGTGTTCTTGAACACCGAGAAGTCCACGTCGCCATAGCCGGGGCCATAATAGGCATTGCGGCTCGTATTCCCCCAGGTTCCCGCAGGAGCATCCACGAAGGCCGCCGGATTTAGCCAATTCGCTCCAACCGCACCCTTGCGATAGCCTGCATACGGATTGACTCCCGGAACGTAGTTGGCGCGTTGGTTTCCATCGCTTGTACCTGAAGTATCGCTCGAGCTGTACACCGAGAATGGGAGTCCGCCATGGAAGGTCATTAGACTGTTCAGTTGCCAGCCGTGCGTCAGTCCCTTCCACTTCTGTGCTCCGGGAACGTCGTAGGTAAAAAGAGCGACAAAAATGTTGCGATTATCGAAATCGCTCGGTCCATAGTCACCCTTGAAGTTAAAGCTGTCCTGCGGCAACGCGCCGCGGTAAGCCGTCACTTCGTCGAAGCTGTGCGACCAGGTATACGCTGCCTGCGCAGTCAGTCCATGCAGATTTGAAACTCGCAATGTTGCCTGCAGCGCATTATAGTTGGAAGTTCCAATGCTCTGGATCTCATTGATAAATGTGAAGTCCGGGAATTGAGAGAAATACGGGCGACTGCAATTCTGGTAGGTGTAGCCTGCCGGGCAGCCGGCAGCGCCGCTGCTGACGTTGGTCCCCGTGATCGGATCGTCGATATTTCCGCTGTTAAGGGCTGCCTGGTTAATATCTCGGATCGAAAGCAAATGTCGGCCCTCACTTCCTACATAGCCAACTTGCGCCACAATCTTGTTGGTCAAGCTCTGCTCGATCTGGACATTAAAGTTCATGTTGTGCGACGGAACAAAATTCTTGGCGATCGAGAAAATGCTGTTCGATGCAAGCGACGAGGGAAAAACGTTAACTCCAGACACGATTGTGTAATTATTGCGAGTTGCGGTCGTTACTGTTCCGCCCGTACCAGGATTTCCCTCAACCCCATTCGGCGCACCGTTGCCTGGACGATTATCAAGGAACGGATTCAGATTCGGCGTGTCAAAGTAAAGTCCGGCACCCGCGCGAATAACCGTCGTCGGTCTCGCCTGGTAAGAAAATCCGACGCGGGGGCTGAAGTTTGTCCAGGTCGGATCGTAGAGAGAGCTGATCTGATTTCCCTGATAAACCACTCCGCCGAGATTCGGACGGAATACGGAGAGGTCCTTCCACTGGTTATGGAGCGGTCCCTCATAATCGTAGCGCAGGCCATAGTTGACGTTTAATTTCGGACTAAGCTGCCATGAATCCTGTGCGAACAAAGAGAAAGTATTTACAAAGACCTGCCGGTCGGGATCGCCGAGTGCAATTGACGAAGTAACCACATTTCCTGCCATGAAATCGGCAAGAGCGTCAATGCGCGGGTCGCCGGTATCCCATGAATCGGTTGGATTCGCGGATGCGTCGGGTCCCTGGGTGCCATCAAAGGTGAAGCTTCCCAAAGCATGTCTTTGATAAAACTCGTCAAGCTGCGCTTGGCGGAACTCGCCACCGAACTTGAACTGGTGTTTCCCTACAGTCCAGGCAACATCATCCGTCAGGTGACCCGTGATGTCGTTACGGCCCTCGGGCGGGGTCTCACCCACAGCGTCAAAACCCGCGATCTGAAGATTCGCCGCCCCGTTCAGTGTTGAGCCAGTAACCAGACCGAGGCTGGCCATATCGAAGCTGTTGTTGTAGTCGTTGAAAACCTGATTAAAGTAATTTACGCCCAGGAGTAACTGGTTCGTGATCGTTGGCGTAAAGACGTGGTTGTAAACGATCGCATAGTTCTGCACATGGATCGGCGCTACCTCATAGTAGTAGTACAGGCTTGAGCCTACCGGAGCTACCTGATTTCCCTGCCCGACAAACCAATGTGCGGTGAGGCTATTCTTGTCATTGATCGTATAGTCAACCTTGGCCAGACCGTTATAGCTGTAACCATATTCATTGAACGAGCTGGTGTAGTTGTTGACTATTGCCGGCAAGTTACCGGTCGCTGCGGCAGGCCATAGCGTGCTCAGCATCGCCGTGGATACCGGATTTACTGGTACGCCGAATTTGGCCAGGGCTGCATCTGCTTCAGCCTGCCACGGCTGCGACGGCTCTGTTGCCTGATCCGGAACGCCAATCACGAATCTCTGCTTTTCATAGGTTACAAACCAAAAGAGCTTGTCTCGAATGATCGGACCGCCGGCGGAAAAACCATAGTTATAGTTCCGAACTTCCTGTTTCACCGGCGCAGTAAACGGGTTGGTAGCGCCGAAGAATTCGTTGCGGTTGTAGTAGTAGGCCGTGCCGTGAATTTGATTAGTACCCGACTTTAGCGAGAGATTGACGCTACCACCCGGGTTTCGTCCGGATTCCGGAGCTGCCTGCGTCTGCGCCGAGAACTGATCGACGGCGTCGATTGGAAGAATAATGCCTGCAATTCCGGACACACCGCCCTGGTTGACTGCGGGGATGTTATGCCAGAGGTCGTTGTTGTCGATACCGTCAATTTGCCAATTGATCTGATTGGCGCGCGTACCGTTAAGAGAACCATAGCCGCCAGCGCCCGAGTTGGAAAATCCCGGCGACAGAATAAGCAACTGCGTGAAATCTCTGCCGTTCAGCGGCGTGTCCTGGAGCGGTTTGCCGCTTATTACCGCGGTCTGGGTCGTCGACGTGGTGTCGAGCGACAAAGCTGCCGCATTCACTTCAATTGTGGTTGCCTGCTGCGCCACGGATAATTTGATCGGCAGGCTGTAGATCGATCCCGCCTTTACCGGCACCTTATCGAACTTCACTTGCTGAAATCCGGGAGCAGTAGCCGTGACGTCGTACGCGCCCAGTGGCAAATCCTGGAAGGTAAATTCGCCACCGCTCGAAGTAACAGTGGTGTGGGTAATGCCCGTGGCTGGATCCAGGGCAACTACCTCTGCGCTTGGAACTACTGCTCCGGACTGGTCGGTCACAACGCCGTTTAAACCGCCGCGGAAGGTCTGGGCCTGAGAAATCGGAGCCCGTGAAAGCGCGATTCCCAGAAGGAGCAGCAAGGTAAATGATAAAAGTCGCCTGCTTCGGAATGACATAACGCATAGCCTCCAAAGTGTTTTCGTGTGAGTTTTTTTGTGTTATCTGGGTAGCTTGCGAGTGGGAGAAAACTGAGAGATGGATCGGATCAACATCTCTCGAGGTATTTATCCTGCCTCTTACGCAATCTTGCGGGATGAAACGCTGCGAAGGTGACTGCCATGACCTACCGTAGGACATGGGTTGCCCTGATTCAAGAGGAAAGTATCTCTCTATCAGAGAGGCCGATAACTGCTATAAACAATCGCTTATGACGAGCCTGAAGTGTTCGCAGATGTGGAAGCTGTTGGATCTGCGTCAAACACTGGTCATTACAAGCCGGAACGACATCACACTGGCTCACTATAACCAGTGATCGCTGGGATGGATAAAAATCGCTTATGAGAAAATAATTTGCTCTCTTCACGGGCACAAATCCTGGGTGCTCGCTCTTCCCTATTCGCCTCGTAGCGCACGCATCGGCTCCACATTTGCAGCTCGCCGTGCGGGCAGAGCAGCGGCGATAACCGCCACGCCCGCAACCAGCGCTGTCGCAAGGATCAGCACCTCTGGGTCAGCGCTTGAAACTCCAAAGAGCTGACTCTTTAAGAGGCGCGTCATTGCCATGGTGACCGGAACAGCGATAGCGACGCTGATCCCTGCGAGCTTCAGTACATCCTTGAGCACCAGGACGACTATGCCGGTTCGATCGGACCCCAAGGCCATGCGCACGCCGATCTCCCGTGTTCGTTGCGCTGTCGCGTACTCAAGTACGCCGTAGAGGCCAATTCCCGCCAGCAGCGTCGCCAGCACCCCGAAGCTGACGGCCAGCAGCGCAATCATCCGCTCGTTGTTGATGTTCTCGTCGATCTCGGTGTCCATCGTGCTCAGCCCGTCGATGACGAGCTTCGAATCGACCCGCTGCACGGCTTGCCGCACCATGGCCATTGCAGAGTCGGGAGCACTCCATGTCCGGATTTAATAGTGCATGCCGGCGGGATTCGAATTCTGCGCTGCGGGGTGGTACACGGCCATTTTTACAGAGCCGCGCATGTTGCGATGAATGTAGTCGCGTGCTACGCCGACGATCTCAATGTCGTATTTCAGATCCTTGCCGCCGCCGTTGGCCAGTTTCCGTCCAATCGCGTTTCGCGGACTGCCGAAGAATCGCTTCGCTAGCGTCTCATTCACAATCGCCACCGGCGAGCGACTTGCGTCGTCCGCCCGTGTGAATGCCCGCCCCGCCATCAACGGAACATTCAGGGTCGCGAAGTAGTCCGGCGTCACAGAGGGCCGCTGGGCGTCCATGTTCTCGCCTTCCTTCGGCGTGTACCCCTGCACGCTGATGTTTCCGCTCTCGCCGTCGTCGGCAAGCTCAGGATCGTCCGTCGCCCCCACGCTGGCAACTCCCGGGAGCGCCGCCAACCTCTCGAGGACGCGCTGGTGCACGGGCAACACCGCGTCCTTGCCGTATCCGGCAAGATTCGGCTCCAGTCCGAATGTGATCAGGTGATCGGTCGCAAAGCCGACGTTCACGTTGCGCAGGTTGTGCAGCGTTCGCACGAACAAGCCAGAGCACGCCAACAGGAGCAGGCTCAGTCCTATCTGCAGTGCCACAGTAGCCCGCCTGAAGGTCAGCCGCCCGCCCGTGCTGGCCGCGCTCTGTTCCTTCATCTGGCTCACCAGGTCCGGCTTCCAGAACTGCAACGCGGGAGCCAGCGCAAACAGCAGGCTCACGCCAATCGCCAGCACGAAGTTGAATGCCAGCACCGGCGGTCGATGTTGGTCGAGAATGGCGGCTGCCCTTCACCGCTGCTCATCCGGCTCACGAGAAAGTGTGTTGCTGCCGGAACAAGCATGAGGCCAGCCGCTCCGCCGAGGATTCCCAGCACCAGGCCTTCAATCATCAACTGCCGAACTAGCTGCCGGCGCTTGGCACCAAGAGCGTAGCGCATCGAGAACTCGCGCACACGCCCAGCTGACCGCACCAGCACCAGGCTGGCAACATTCACGGCGGCTATCAGCGCAACCAGAACCACCATGCCCATCACCACCAGCAGAGGCGTGCGCAGATCATCCCGCGAATATGAGAAGCCTTGCGAGCCGTCCCGCACCAGCAGAGAGCTGTTATTTATGAAGCCATCGACGAACCGCCTGGAACTGTTCTTGAAGAGAGGCAGTTCCGCCTGACGTAGCGAGTGCCACAACGGAGCCATTGCTGCCTGCGCCTGCGTGCGAGTCTCGCCGGGCTTCAACCGCCCGAGAATATTCAGCCAGCGCGAATCATGATGGTCCAGATCGCTGGTATTCGGCACGACGACCGGCTTCATCGTCATGGGAACAAACAGGTCTGCCGGCGACCCCCAGATAGCGCTGTCAAATCCCGGCCGGGAAACTCCGACAATCTGAAACGGGTGACCGTTCACCGCGAGCGTCTGCCCGACAACGTGCGGATCCGCGCCAAAGTGATTCTTCCAATATCGAAAGCTAAGCACGACCACCGGACTGCCGTTTGTAACCACGTCGTCCTGCTGCACCAGCAACCGGCCCACGGCAGGCTGCACCCCGAGCACATCGAAATAGTTGCCGCTCACCAACTCGGCGTCCACCAGTGCAGACTGTTGCTTCCACTCGATGCCTGCCTGGGCCTGCACCATCGCAACCAGGCCTTCGAAGACCTTGTTCTCGTCGCGCAAGTCCTTGTACATCGGATAAGAGAAGTACGCTTTCTCATCGCCGCCATTGATCGAAGTACTGCCATTCCATACCTCGAAGGGCGTTGCCTCCAGCAGTACCAGCTGTTGTGGATCGCGCACCGGCAGTGAGCGCAGCAGAGCCTGATCGAGCAGCGAGAATATCGCTGTGTTGGCACCGATCCCAAGAGCTAGAGTCAGGATTGCTGTCACGGCAAATCCCGGCGACTTCTTCAACTGCCGTAACGCAAACTTCAATTCATCCAGCATATTTGTCACCACAATGGTTGCTATTTCGATTCGGAAGAGCAGTTCTCACTCGCTCCGCAGGGTCAGAGCCGGATCGATCCGGCTGATGCGCAGCGCAGGCAGCCAGCTCGCCGCCAGAGCAATTAGAGCCAGCAACGCGGGAGCGGCCAACAGCGTAAACGGATCATAGACTCCAACTCCGTACAGCTCGCTGCGCAGCACCCGAAGAGCCAGGAAAGACAGCCCGACACCCGCCGCCACCCCGACAGCCGCCGCCATTACACCGGACGAGCCAATTTCCACCATCGCCTGCCCGATCGAGGAGCCGAGCGCCATGCGAATACCGATCTTCCGCGTGCGCTGCACGACGAGGTTCGACACCAGCGCATAGATTCCGATGGCTGAAAGCAGTAGTGCCAGGCCGGCAAGCGTGCCGAGCAGAAGCACCTCGACGCGCTGCATCTGCAGTTCCTGCCGCATCAGGTCCTCCATCGAGTAGAAACCAGAGAACGGCAGATTCGGATCGGCCTCGGCCATCGCGCGCCCCATCGACTCCGTCAGGCCGGAAATAGGCCCGTGAGCTCGTACGATCCACGAAGGCTGAAACCAGATGTGCCACTGCAGCGGATCGTCGACCTGCGCCGCTGGAACGTAAAAGACAGGCTCGGTCGAAAGCGGAACGTCCCCGGTGATCCCGGGCTCCTTCGTCACATCCGCGACAACGCCGACTACGGTCATCGCTGCGTGTTTATCCTGCCCCCAGCTCAGCTGGAAATGCCTGCCTACCGGGTTCACTTCGCCAAAGAATTTGCGCGCGAACGACTCATTCACGACTGCCACGGGCTCACTCATGGACGAGTCTGCGTTGGAAATGGCGCGCCCGGCGAGCAGCGGCATGCGTAGCGCCGAGAAATAATCCGGCGTGACATAAGTGACGCTTGACCCGTCGTTCGCGGCATCGGTTCCGGCGAGCTTTCCGTCCAGAATTCGAATGGGCAGATTTAGCCCTCGCTCGTAAGGAACGCTCAGTCCAACGGCCACGTCTTGGACCCCGGGGATTCGCCGAATCGCGGCCACGCTCTTGTCGAGCAGCGCACGAAACGCAGCAGGATCCTTGAAGCGGGAATCATCGAGCGATGCCTTCGCGGTCATCACGTTGTGCGCGTCAAATCCCGGCGGTAGGGTTTCGAGATGAGTCAGCGTTCTAACCAGCAGCCCCGCTGCCGCGAGCAGAACGATGGTCAGCGCGACCTCCGCTCCAAGCAAGATCATGCGAACGCGTCCCGATCCGCCCGCAACCGAGTAGCTGCTCACCGCAATCGAGGAGCGCAGATCGACGCGCCGGGTCACTAACGCGGGCAGCGCTCCGAAGAGCAGGCTGGTCGCCAGCGCGGCACCGAGCGAAACATCAGCACTCGCGCATCGATATTAAAGCCGCCCAGCGGAATCATGTACTCCGGCAGGAATTGCCCCAGTCCACGAAGTATCGCGGCCGCAAGCATGAGCCCGGCGCCTGCACCCAGCAGCGCGAGCAGCAGTGCCTCCATCCAAAGCTGACGCAGCACAGCAGCGCGCGAAGCGCCCAGCGCGAGGCGAGTCGCAATCTCCCGCGTGCGCCGAGAAATGCGCACCAGTGCGAGCCCCGCCAGGTTGGCGCACACGATCACCAGAATGAAACTAACCGCCAGCATCAGCACGAGTATCTTCGGACGCATCGTGCTGCTGGCGTAGCCTGCCAGCGGCTGCGCATAGAACCACACGTGCGCTTTCGGGCTCGCATAATCCGGTCGAGGCAGGTGCGCGAGTTGAGCCGCCACCTGTTCCCACGTTGCTCCCGGCTTCAGCCGCATCAGAACGCCGCAATTATTTCCGTCGCACTCACCCGACGGATCGGAAGCTCGCACCGGTGTCCACACGTCGACGGGATTCGGCATCACGGCATTCTTCGGAAGAACGCCGACAACCGTGTAAGGCTCGCCCTTCAGCGTGAGGGAGCGGCCGACGACGCTTCGGTCACCGCGAAACAGTGACGTCCACAGAGCGTAGCTGAGCACCGCGGCCTTTGGCCTGCCGGCGCGGTCTTCGTCGTCACTGAATCCCCGCCCGACTACCGGCTTGATCCCCAGCACATCGAAATAGTGAGCTGAGACGTGAGCGCTATGCACATAACGTACTGCGCCGCCATCTTCGGCGGGAGTTTCGAGATTTGCTCCCGATCCCGCCCCAAACTGATCTCCGTATGCCGCAGCAATCACCTATGTTACGTCGTTGCGCACGGCGTTCCACGTCTTCACATCGACGCTGTCGTCGTCCTCAACGAATCTCTGACCCGTCCTCTGCGAGATTCCCTCTTTGTGCAGTTCGAGAGCGCCAATACGATTCGGCTCGGGATAGGGCAGCCGCCGCAGCAGGAACCCATCCAGCACGGTGAAGACTGCCGTGTTGACGCCGATCCCGAGGGCCAGCGTCATCATCACCGCCAGAGCGAAGCCGGGACTCTTTCGCAACTGCCGAATTGCGAACCTCAGGTCATTCAGCATTTGTCACCGTCACGAGTACAAAATAGACACGCGTTGTTTATCTCACTCTTCGCGCAGCAGAATCGCCGGATCCACCCCGGCTGCTCTTCTCGCCGGCAGCCAGGCTGCGATTGTTCCCAGCAAAACCATCGCAACCACTACGCCGCATATCACCAGCGGATCACGCGGCGTCGCCTCATACACCACCGACTCCAGGACCTTGCTCGCTGCCATACCCAGCAGGAGCCCCGCGATCGAGCCCGCACAGAGCAGCTTCACAGACCGTCCCAGTGCCGCCTGCATCACCTCAACCCGCCGTGCTCCGAGTGCCACGCGAATCCCCAGTTCCCGCATGCGCTTGCTCACCGAATATGACGCCATGCCGAAGATCCCCGTCACCGCCAGCATCGCCCCCAGCATTCCCATTACTCCGAGTGCAACCGTCGCCGCCCTGGCCGCGAACAGCGCGGTGTCCAGTGCTGCCGGCCATGTCTCGATCAGCATCGGCAGCCCCGGATCAAGGCCGGCCAGCGTCTTCTGCAGCGCGGTGGCAAGCTGTGGAGCGCTGCGGTTGGCCCGGACCACCAGCGTGGTATAGGTATCGGTATTCTGCAGGAATGGAAAAAACATCGCTGGCTGCTGGGCTTCAGTCAGCGTGCGGTATTTTCCATCCTGCACCACTCCCACCACTTCGATCTGGCTCTTGTCATCTTTCAGGAAATGCCCGCCAATGGCATTGCCGACCGAACCGAACACTTTGCGCGCAAATGTTTCGTTCACCACGGCCACTTTGGGACTCTTTGCATCGTCGTGCCAGGTGAAATCGCGGCCCGCCAGCAGCGCTGTCTGGGCCGCGCCGAAGTAGCCCGGAGAAGCTTTGTAGTACATCGCATCAGCGACCGAATTCAGCGGCCGGAAATCGGTAGTACCGTTCGCATACACAAAAGTGTCCGAATAACTGACGCCCAGCGGAGCAGTATTGATGTATCCCGCAGCAAACACGCCGGGTATCCGCTCGACTGACTCCAGCGCCTCGCGCTGGAACCGCCCCGCATTCGCGTCGCTGTACCCTGCACTCTTCAGATCGAACTTGGCCAGCATTGCGCCTTCGGGCGAGAATCCGAAATTGCTGTGCAGCGACCGCACCAGGCCGCGGACCGCCACCAGCGACGACGTGACCAGCACCGCGCATACGGCGATCTGCACTACCAGCAGTACATCCCGCAGAGTGAGCCTGCGCCAGACACGCGCCGCGCTCGTCCCTGCCTTCACCAGCTGATAGGCATCGGCGCGAAATACCTGGCGGATGGGCGTGATGCCGAATAACACGCCGCTCACAATCGCAAGCAGCAGTGCAACTATATAGGTGGTTGCATTGGGATTCACCGGTACCTGAATCGGCGAATTCGGTATTACCTCCCAGCCGCTCAGCCAGCGCAGAAGCATCGCCGCAGCTTGCACTCCCACAACGCCGCCGGCGAGTGACAAAATCGCGGCCTCGCTCAACAACTGGCGCAGAATGCGCTGCCGCGTCGATCCCAGCGCCATGCGGATCGCCATCTCGCGAGACCGATCCGCCGCCCGCGCCGCAAACAGGCTGCCGAGATTCGCGCAGGTTGCCAGCAGAATCAAAGCTGCCAGCAGCATGACTCCGCCCAGAAATGCGCGCACCGGACGCCCCAGCGCATCGCCCAGCAGTCCCGGACTCACCAGTCGCACCTGCAAGCCCTGGTCCGTCTGCGGATATTGTGCCGAGAGATGATTCGCGATGACGTTCAGGTCCGATTCCGCAGCCCCGACGTTCACCCCGGGCTTCAGCCTGCCGATCACGAATAACGTGTGGTCGCCGCGGTCGTCCAGATAATTCCAGCCATCGATCTGGTTTTCGTTCACCATGGGAACCCAGAGAGCGGGAGAGAAAAAGAGCTCAGTGCCGCGAAAGGTCTCTGGAGCAACACCGATCACGTTGAACGGATGCTTATTGAGCTGAACGGTTTTGCCCACGATCCCTGGATCGGCACCAAACTCGCTCTGCCAGTAGCCATAGCTCAGCACCACGTAAGGAGCAGAGTTGGGGCCGTGCTCGTCCGAGCTATGGAAAAATCGCCCCAGATACGGCTGAACACCGGCAACGTCGAAGTAATTTCCGGAGGCTTCATAGAACCAGATCCTCGCCGGAGTCTTGCCTGTGTCCAGTCCAGCCGAATTTAGCCGATAGGCTGCCAGACCCGACAGGGCAGAGGTCTGGTCGCGCATGTCGCGATAATCCGGATAAGACTGGGTGGACGAATCCGACGGCATGCGTTGCAGAAACACAAGGCGATCGCCGTGCAGCCGCGGCAGCGGATTCAGCACCAGCGCATTCAGAACGCTGAACACAACTGCATTAGCGCCGATACCGATTGCCAGTGTGAGAACTGCCGTCACAGCAAATCCCGGAGACTTTCTCAACTGTCGCAGCGCGTACTTTAAGTCCGCCAGCATACCTGCCTCCCTTCCCTACTCGCTTCTGAGCGCCTCCATGGGTTCAACTGCAGACGCCCTTCGCGCCGGCAGCCAGCCCGCCAGCGCTGCGCAGATCAACAACACTGCCGTGGCTCCCGCGATGGCCGCGGCATCCAGCGGTTGAACGCCGTACAGCAGGCTCTTCAGAAAATGCGTCAAACCCACCGAAGCGATGAGGCCAACGCCGATTCCCGCCGCGCCCAACAAGACGGCGGAACTAATCGTGCGCCCCAATATATCTTCCCGTGTTGCACCCAGCGCCATGCGGATAGCAATCTCGCGCGTCCTCTCCGTCACCGTGTAGGCCAGAACACCGTAGATCCCCAGCAGCGACAGCAGCAGTGCGATCCCAGCGAATGCCGTCAGGATCATCGTGTTGAACCGCCGCGACGATTCCGTCGTCGCGACCACTTCATCCATCGTCTGCATATCCGTAATTGCCAGCAGCGGATCCAACCGGTGAACCATCTTCGTAAAGTTCGCCTCCAGCGAAGCCGGATCACCCGCCGAGCGCACCACGACGCGCAGATCGCCGACCAACCCGATCATGGCCGCGAGAGGGCCAAGATCCGCGGCCGCCTGCGACGCCGGCTCGTACATCTGCACCATCTGCTCTTCGTCCATGTGGTTGGGCTTGATATCGCCTACCACGCCAACCACCAGAATCGCCGGCATTGGGTTGTCGTAGCGGGGACCCACTTTCAGGTGCATGCCCACGGCGTCCCGCCCCGCAAAATAACGCCGCGCAAATGACTGGCTGATGATCGCCACCA
>Ga0335074_10002340_pt1 | contig 25813 bp, 20 predicted proteins | sample Lox_Sample_23_FD_206715 | JGI IMG/M metagenome (GOLD analysis project Ga0335074, IMG submission 206715) | Soil microbial communities from Loxahatchee National Wildlife Refuge, Florida, United States - Lox_Sample_2.3 | ecosystem: Environmental > Terrestrial > Soil > Wetlands | place: USA... | reverse complement strand
AGCAGCTGCATGGCGCCGAGGTGGCTGTGGGCGTCGATAGCCGCATGAAAACTGGGCCACAGGAGCGCGACGAGAGCGACCAGGCCAAGCGAAAGGCCCACCGCTCCCCGCGCGCGCAGCCGCTCTCCGCGCGGCAACAGGGCCTCAATGGTCGCCACGTAGAGGGGGATCACGGCGACGATGAGCGCGGCCAGGCCGCTGGGCAGATACATCTCGCTCCACACCAGGCCCACGTTGCCGGCAAAGAGCATCATGGCGCCCAGCAGGCCCAGCCACGCCATGGTGCGCGCGCCGTGCCACAGGGGTTTGCCCCGGAGCGCGCAGAAGCCGAGCATAATGGCGGCGCCGGCCAGCATCCGCGTGCCGGCCAGAATGGGCGCGGGCAGCAGGCGGACCCCGATGCTCATGGCGGTGTACGTCGCGCCCCAGCACAGATACACGCTCGAGAACGCAGCCAGAATCGCGAACCGCGCCGGATGGGAACTGGATGTCGAGGCGGAGGACACGGGGTTATCTCCATCGTATCGTTCGCCGCGTCCTTCCGCGCCCTGGGCCTGTAGCTCGACCCTGCGCAAATCACGCGCCACGCCGCGTCGAATGGCGCAATTCTGCGTGCCAGCGCATTTGTTCCGCTCAGGCCATTCACGTTATAGTGGGGAATCTAATGCGACTTGTGACCGCAACGCGTGGGCCACGGCGTTTCTGGGTTGCTGTCCTGGGAATCGTCTGCATCGCGCTTGTGCTGTTCACAGGCATTCTCCGCGTCACCCACTCCCACCCTGACGGCCGCATCGATCCTGACTGCTCCCTGTGCATGACGGCGCACACCGTGGCCCAGGTAGTCGTGGTGGTGGCCATCCAGATCACCTCGCAGCCGGTCGAGCGCTACATCGCTGAATCCTATTGCGCTCCGCTGCCCCGCCAGCGCTTCGTCCTGAAGCTTGCCAATCGACCTCCGCCCGCAACTCCTGCCTTCGCCTGAAGCAGTAGCTCGCCCAGGGACAATCCATATCTTTCGGAGGTTACATGATGCGCACGTCCATGCGCGGCGTGGCGGCACGCCTTTTTGTATTGGTATTCTTCGCGGTGTGCCTGGCGGCCCCGCATGCCTTTTCTCAGTCGATCGTCAACAGCGGGATGATCCGCGGCACCGTCACCGACCCCACCGGCGCGGTGGTGCCCGGAGCCATCGTCACCATTCAGAACCCGGTGAGCCAGTACCTGCGCTCGATGAAGACCGACAGCACCGGCCAGTTCCGTTTCACCAACATCCCCTTCAACCCCTATCACATGACCGTCACTGCGAAGGGCTTCAGCCCATTCGTGCACGATGAGAACGTCGACTCGAGCGTGACGATCACGGTCCCGGTAAAACTTCAGGTGGGCACGTCAGCCACTACCGTCGAAGTGACCGGGGAGGATCTGCTGGAGAACAGTCCCACCTTCCACACCGATGTGGACCGGCGGCTTTTCCAGAAGCTGCCGCTGGAGAGCCAGTCTTCCGGCCTCAGTTCTCTGGTCACCCTCGCCTCGCCCGGCATTTCCGCAGACTCGAACGGTCTCTTTCATGGCCTTGGGGACCACGCTTCGAACTCCTTCTCCATCGACGGCCAGTCCATCACAGACCAGCAGAGCAAAGTGTTCTCCAACCAGTTACCGGTCAGTTCCGTTCAATCGATCGAGGTCATCGACGGTGCGCCACCGGCGGAATACGGCGGCAAAACCAGCGTAGTGATTGTCGCCACCACGCGCTCGGGGCAAGGAATGACCAAGCCGACGGGATCGATCTACAGCTCCTACGGCAGCTTCGGATCGGCGACGGGCGGGTTTGATGTAGGTTACGGCAAGCAGAACTGGGGCAATTTTCTCTCGGTCGATTTGTTGAACACCGGCCGGTTTCTCGATCCGCCGGAGTTTACGGTCTTCCACGACAAGGGCAACGAAGAGAATTTCTTCGATCGCGTGGACTACACTCTCGATCCGAAGAATTCCTTGCACCTGAATCTGAATTACAGCCGCTCCTGGTTCCAGACGCCGAATGCGTTTCAGAACGTGAACGTCATCAACGATGTTCCGGGAACTGGCGCTTCGGCCAGTCCGGTTTCGGAGAACGTGGGCAACACGGATCAGCGCTCGAAGATCGGTACTTTCGACGTCTATCCCAGCTACACGCGGGTGATCAACGATCATTCGGTCTTCAGTTTCGGGGTCTGGGCGCGAAAAGACCTGTACAACTACTTTCCCAGCGGCAATCCTCTGGCCGATCTGGGACCCGCGAACCTGCAGACATCGTCGATTTCGCAAATTCGCACCTTGCTGAACACGGCGGCGCACGCAGACTACACATACGTGAAGGGGATCAACAACCTCGACATTGGCGCCCAGTATGGGCAGACCTTCCTGCGCGAAAGCGACACGCTGGGCATTGTTGATAACACCTATAACTCACCCTGCATGGATGCGAACGGAATTCCCCTGCCTGGATATTCCAGTCAGGCCGATTGCGATACGGCCACGGTGCTGCCCAACGGAAACTATATTCCGGTGCTGGCGCCGTATGACCTGACGCGCGGCGGTTCCAGCTATTACTACTTCGGTCATACGGACGTAAAGCTGCTGTCGCTCTACGTCGAAGACCGGATCCAGCAGCACAACTGGGATTACGACCTGGGGCTCCGCGAAGACGTGTACAACGGCCTTGCTGACGCCAACCAGACGGAACCGAGGCTGGGCGTCTCCTACCAGATCCACCCAACGAACACCGTGCTGGGCGTTTCTTATGCGCGCACGCTGGAAACGCCGTTCAACGAGAACCTGGTGCTGTCCAGCCAGGGCTGCACGAATCCGGTGCTGGCGCCGTTGCTTGCGTGCTCGCCGTCGGTGACAGGAACGGGAGTTGTTTCGAAGAACCTCCAGCCGGGCCTACGGAACGAATTTCACGCAAACGTGCAGCAGGCTTTCGGCAAACATGCCGTAGTGAGCGGGGAGTACATCTGGAAGTACACCCACAACGCTTTTGACTTCAGCGTGCTCGGCAACACGCCGATCACCTTCCCCATCGACTGGCATAACTCGAAGATTCCGGGATTCGCGCTACGCGCGGAGATGCCAACCTGGGATGGCGTGTCGGCTTTTGTGGTGATGTCGTCGGTAGCCGCGCGGTTCTTCCCGCCACAGGTAGCCGGCGCCGGAGCCACCAGCGGCGTCGCGGTGGGCTATCCCTTCCGCATCGACCACGACGAGAAGTACAACGAGACAGCGCACCTGCAGTATCAGATCCCTGGGCGTCATAGTCCCTGGTACTCCTTCAACTGGCGGTTCGACAGTGGCCTGGTAGCTGGTTCCGCGCCTTGCTACAACGTCACCGATCCCAACAGCGCGTGCCCCAACAGCTCCCTCGGGCCCGACGGCAATCCCGCGACACTGAACGGCCAGCCTGCCGTAGCCCTGGTGGACAATGGGATACCGGCCGGCACGAATCCGGTATATAGCACGCCTTCCAGTAGCCTGCCTGTGGCTCTGCCCCTGACGGCGGACGAGGAGTTCCAGTCGGGACTGGCCTGCAACGGGGATAAGGCAACGCCAACCCACCTGATTGGCACGCCGGTGACGATGGACGGCACCACGTATTACGAGTGCCCGGCCAACGAATTGACGTCGAGCCTGCTCAGTATCCCTGCGCCGGGGCAGGGTGACAACGACCACGAACCGCCACGGGTTGCGCCGCGCAGCCTCTTCGACATGGCTCTGGGGGAAGACAATCTCTTCCACGGGGACCACTACCAGTGGAACGCGCGGGTCACGGCCATCAACGTGACCAACAAATACGCGCTCTATAACTTCCTCTCCACCTTCAGCGGCACGCACTACGTGACGCCGAGGGCCATCACAGCCCAGATCGACCTGCAATTCTAGGCCCCTGCGGATTGGGGATGGCTCTGCACGCCGTCCCCTCGGCCGCTCCGGAGGCGCTATGGCTGCGATGAACCTGTGGAAGCGCGGCAGCAAGCGGCGGGTCGCGAAAATTCGCTGGAAACGCTGGGAGATTGTCCACGCGCTCCTCCTCACCCTCTCCATGCTCGGATTTTGCCTTTGGATCGGGTGGTGGGTCGCAACCCACCATTTTGAATGAATTTGCGGCCACCGGTCCCGAAACCCAACCTGCGCCATTTCCCCCGGCCGTGATACAACAAACCGTGGCGCAGCCGGTTCTAATCCCGGGCTGGCGCCCGCAGGTATGCCCACCCAGGAAAAAGTCCTGATTGTCGAAGATGAGCCGCACGCGCTCTCCGGCCTCGCCGAGCTGGTCTCGGGGTGGGGTTATCGCACGGAGACAGCCCGCGACGGCATCGAGGCGCTGGAAAAGGTCACCGCCTGGCAGCCGGGCATCATTGTGTCCGATCTGAAGATGCCGCGCATGGATGGCCTGGAGCTGCTGGCGCGGCTGGGCGAATCGAGCGAAAAAATCGCCGTCATTATGCTCACGGCCCAGGGCTCGATCGAAGCAGCCGTGGAAGCGATGAAAAACGGGGCCTACGACTTTATCCAGAAGCCTGTGGATGCACCTCGCCTGCGCGCGATCCTGACGAATGCCAGCCGGCAGCGTGAGACGGAGCGCGAACTGGAAGTCACGCGCCGCAAGTTGCGGGAAACAGGTGTTCTCGGCTCGCTGGTCGGCGCTTCCCGCAAAATGCAGGAGATCTTCGCCCTCATCGAGCGCGTCGCGCCCAGCAATGTCTCCGTCCTCATCACCGGCGAAAGCGGCACCGGCAAGGAACTGGTGGCCCGCACGCTGCACGATCTGAGCCCGCGCCGCGGCAAGCCCTTTGTCGCCGTCAACTGCGCCGCCATTCCGGAGACGCTGATCGAAAGCGAGATCTTCGGCCACGAGAAGGGCGCCTTCACCGGCGCCATCGAGCGCCGCGCCGGCTGCTTCGAGCTGGCGGAGGAAGGCACTCTGCTGCTGGATGAGATCGGCGAGATGCCGGTTGGAACCCAGGCCAAGCTGCTGCGCGTGCTGGAGGATCACAAGCTGCGCCGGCTGGGCAGCAAGGTGGAATCGCCGGTAGACGTACGCGTGGTCGCGGCAACCAACAAGGATCCCGAGCAGGCGGTTGGGAGCGGCCAGTTGCGCGGCGATCTGTATTACCGGCTCAACGTTTTCAATATTCACATGCCGCCGCTGCGCGAGCACAGCGAAGATATCCCGGCCATTGCGGACTCCATGATCACCGATATGAATCAGAAGCATCAGCGCAAGGTGACGGGCCTGGACAACGAAATGCTGGCCCGCCTGATGGCGCATGACTGGCCGGGCAACGTGCGGGAGCTGCGCAATACCATCGAGCGCGCAGTGGTTCTGTGCGGGGAAGGCCAGCTGCAGCCGCGGCACCTGCCTCCAGGGTTCGGATCGCGGCCGCCGCGGCCCGCCAGCGAGCTGCCTGCCAACGCCATCCAGTTGGAGGTTGGAGCCACGGTAGACGATGCGGAGAGGATGCTGATTTTCAAAACGCTCGAATCCACCCACAACAACAAAACGCGCGCCGCGGAGATTCTGGGCATCAGCCTGAAGACCTTGCACAACAAACTCAGGGAGTACGGGACGGCCGCCAGCGCGGGCTCGCCGGAAGAGTAGTCCGGTATCCTGTGCTCAGCCTGTGCATCCGAGGGTCCCGGCAGGCTCCGGAAGTGGTGACGCCCCGCGAACTTTGACCGTAGTCCATGCGCCTGAAGACCAAACTCGTCCTCGCTATCACCGGGCTCGTCTTCGCGGTCGTCGTGCTGTTTTCATGGATCTGGCTCAGCCAGTTGCTGCAGCAGCACATTCAGCAGTCCTGGTTCTTTACCGACAGCCAGGCGCATGAGGTTCTTCTGGAGGTGCAGACGGCGCTGGATACGGGATTGTCCCAGCGCCACTTCGATCCGCATGATCCGGCTGCCGTCGAGGCTGCGGTCACGGAAACTCTGCGCCAGGATCCGGGACTCAATTCCCAGCTCACCGCAATCGAAGACTACTCGCCCACGGTGCTGGATGTAGCTATTGCCGATAAGCAGGGGCGCGCCGTGCTTTCCACCGACGAATCGCTGGAGGGCCAGGTATTGCCCAATCGCCCCGATTACAGCGTGCTCCTGCATCAGTCGCTGATCAGCACGCTGCGGATTGTCTTCGGGCCTCCGCGCGTCTACGACGTCATCCGCGGCCTCGATCTGGACAACCGGCCTTTTCTTACGGTGCGCATCGGCATTAACACCGGCTTTTTGCGCAATGCCTTTCATCCCTGGCTGGTCGAGTCGCTCACATTCATCGGCCTGGCGATGATCATTTCGATTGTGGTCGCGGCCTTCGTGGCCAACCTCGCGCTCCATCCGATCGAGCAGATCAGCCGCCGCCTCGACGCGCTCGCCGCGCAGGAGGCGGTGGCAGAGAACTCGGTGGGCCGTGAGAACCCGCGATCTGCGGAGCCGGCGCCTGGGGAGCCGTTACCTGCGGCGGAGCCGCGCGGTGGCGATGAGGTCGCCCAGGTTTCCGGCAAGATCGAACGCCTGGGCCAGCGCATCCGCAACGTCGAGGAGGTGTTCTCGGCCTTACGCGAGAATCTCGATCAGATTCTTTCCAACCTGCAGGACGGCGTCATGCTGTTTACGCGCGACGCCCGCGCGGTTCTGGTGTCCAGCTCGGTGGAGCGTTTTCTGAATATCGAGCGCAGCCGGATTTTCGGGGCGGAAGTGCGCGAGATCTTCGACCGCGGCACCCGCCTGGGGAGGACCGTGCGCGACGCTTTCGAAGGGGGCATGTCGATCGTGCAGGAGGAAGTGACCACGGAGACGGGGCGCCGGGTCGAGGTTTCGCTCGATTTCATTCACGACACCCACTCCGCGGACCGGCACTCGCTGGGCGCGCTGCTCACGCTGCACGACCTTGAATCGGTGCGGGAGATTGAGAGCGAGCTCGAAGTATCGCGCCGCATGGCGTCCATCGGCCGGCTCACCGCGGGGGTGGGACACGAAGTCAAGAATCCCATCAACGCCATCGTCGTCCACCTCGAGCTGCTGCGGAACAAGGTGCAGGGCGGCACCGACGCCATGCGTCATCTGGACGTGATTCAGAACGAAATCCGGCGTCTCGATCGCGTGGTACAGACTCTCGTCGACTTCTCTCGCCCGGTGGAGCTGCAGCTGCGCGATCAGGATCTGCGCGGGGTGGTCTCCAGGGTTCTCACACTGGCGTCGGTCGAGCTGCAGACGCGGGGCATCACAGTGGAAAGCCAGGCGCCGGCGTGGCCGGTGGTCTCCCGCGTCGACGCCGACCTGCTGGAACAGGCCCTGCTCAACATCGTCATCAACGGGGCGCAGGCGATGGCTGACGGGGGAAGCCTGGAGGTGCGGCTCAGCGAAGATACGCGCTGGGCGTCAATTCTGGTGCGCGACCACGGCGAAGGGATTCCGGAGGAGATTCGGCCCCGCATCTTCGATCTGTACTTCACCACTAAAAAGGAGGGCAGCGGCATCGGATTGGCCATGACCTGGCGCATCGTACAGATGCACCATGGGCAGATTGACGTAGAATCGAAGCCTGGGAGCGGAACCAGCTTTGTACTGCGGCTCCCGTTAGTTTCTGCCGGTGCGGGACAGCGTGTTCTGACCGAGGCTGTGGCAGCCGCGCTTCCCGGCGAGGTCGCTCGCCAGGGCGGCAAGACCCAGCCGGAAAGGTCCGGACCATGAGATCCGGAAAGTGGATTGCGGGCCTGACGTTCCTGCTGCTCGCGTTGTGCGCAGGATGCGCCCGAAAGCGGCATCCTGTGCCGCCGCCGCCGCAGGCCCTGGCTCCTGCATTGCCCAGCCCTCAGCAGACCACGGCGATGATTCCGCCCCTGCCGCCTCTCCCCGCGTATGCTCCACGGACGGTCATTCTGAATACCGCTGTGCCGCCGGAGACCAGCGAGCCCTCCCGCCGCCACGCGTTCCGACGCCGAGCGAAACCGGAGATCGCCGGCAACCGTCCGGCGGAGCCGGCAAAAGCCGCGCCATCGGCCGTCCCGCCCCAGGAAGCCGGCACCCCCCCTTCCGATACATCGCTGATTGGGCAGCTTTCCACGGCCAACGGCGACGGGAGCCCCACGGACCGAGGAGCGATCGCCCAACTGATCGACTCGACAGAGAACAGCCTGAACGCAATCAAACGCCCGCTGGATGCGCGGGAACAGAAGACCGCCGCGGAGATTCGCACTTTCATCGGGCACGCCCGCGATGCGCTGAAGACCAACGATCTGGATGGCGCGCGCACGCTGGCAGTGAAGGCTCATCTGCTTCTGCAGGAGCTCACCACGCAGTAGGAATGGATCAGCGCTCGCCCCACTTCAGCTTGGCCCGGAGCAGATCGAAAAAGCTGTGCTCGCCCAGCCGGACAAGCTTCACGGCGGCGTCCGAGCGCCGGCAGCGCAACTCGTCGCCCACTCGCATTTCGATCGCTTCCTGTCCATCGATTGTGAGAAATATCTGGTCCGGAACTCCCTCGATCCGCACCAGGATCCGCGACTCGCCGGGAACCACTGTGGGGCGCAGCGTGAGCTGGTGAGGCGAGATGGGCGAGACAATGAGCGCGTCGGTGCCGGGAACCAGCACCGGGCCGCCCGCAGCCAGAGAATACGCGGTGGACCCCGTGGGAGTGGCGACGATCAGGCCATCCGCGCGAAAGGACGCAGCCAGTTGCCCATCCACCTCGACGCTGAAGTGGCCCATGCGCGCGATGGCTCCCTTGGCTACCACCACATCGTTCAGCGCGTCATGCTCTCGGTGCAGTTCACCGTTGCGCCACAGTTCGCTGTGCAGCATGGCGCGCGATTCGATGCAGCAGCCTTTGCGGCACCAGGCGTCGAGATGGTCGTAGAGCCCGGCCAGCGGAATCTCAGTCAGAAAACCGAGAGCGCCCAGATTGACGCTCAGAATGGGCGTGCCGATGCGCGCGAAGACTCGAGCCGCCGCGAGCAGAGTTCCGTCGCCGCCCAGAACGATCACCAGCTCCGGCTGGCGCGCGACCATTTCCGGGCGGGGACAAATCTCCTGGTCCGCGACGTAGTTGGCGCTCACCGGGTCCAGCATCGGCTGGTAGCCGTGCGCTTTCAGCCACAGGACCAACTCGGGCAGCAGCTGGCGCAACTCTTCCTTCTGCGGCTTGGAGATGATGGCGACACGCGGCATGGAAACCAGTGTAACGCCCGCGGCGGCAACCGCCGGCAGACGCTGGCCGTTGCTCACTGGCTTGCGCTGCCACCGGCGGCTAAGTGGTCGAGCGGCTTTTCACCGCCAGGAACTGCGCAGGCACCGGTTGTCCGCTTGCGTTGACCAGCCTGGGATCGATCGTGCCGATATCCTTCAGCGTAGTCGTGTCGATTTCGTGGATCATGTTATCCCCGCTGGTGCTGACGAAGAATAGCGAACCATCCGGCGAGAATACTCCGGCAATCGGCTCCTGCGCGGTCCCGGAAAGCTGAATCGTACCCATCGTGCCGAACGCAGGAGATGTGGAGGTGGCGGGGATGTAGTACGGCAGCACGCCGCTGGCGCCCGATCCCTGATACAGCACAAAAGCCAGGTCGGAGTAGGGTGACGATACGACCTGATCGATCTCCGTGGCCGAGACCGGCAGTGCCTGTTGGTCGAACGCCGTGTTCATGGTCAGCGGAGTAGGGTTGTTGTAGGCAGGGCACGCGTTCACGGGAACGCCGGCCGGGCCGCTCAGCGTCGTGGTCGGATAGAGCCAGATGTCGGTGAAGGTGGCGGGGTCGGCGCCCAGAATATGGTTCCCGTCCGCCGTCGCCGTGATCTGTGTCGTCGGCACAGGAACGTCGCCGGCGGGCGGGTAATAGGGCGGGGTCGCGCTTGCATTGGGGCAATAGCTGTGCGCGACCGTCGAGGTTCCGCTCGCGAAGGCCGCCACGCTGGGCACAGTGAGCGACAGAGACGCGCCGCAGAATGGATCGTACGCGGGGTTGTAGGCGGGCACCGCAGTCGAGCCCCCCGCATCCAGCTGACAGTTGTAGGCCGGCTCATTGTTGAGCGGATACGTCGACCAGCCCGTGGCCGTGTTGTACACGAACAGCGTGTTAGAGCCTGATGGCGGATCCACCCCGGGGTCCGTGGTTGGAGTCAACCCGGTGATGTAGACGGTGGTTCCGTCGGGAGAAAACTGGGCGCGCTGGGCTATGCCGGCGATGCTGGTAGTCGTGGTACCCGTCGGATTGAACAGGTAGATCACCTGGCGGAGCTGATCGTTGGCCACGAGCAGGTTGCCGGTGGGCGAAACCGCAAGGACCACACCCGGTACCGCCGGGATCTCCTTCGACAGAGCGTCAGTGCCTGCCGTGTAAGTCATGAGCTCGTGATAGCTGCCGAAGTAAAGATCGTTCCCAGCCGGATCCATCACCATGGAATTCGGCATATAGGGCAGCAGCACCGGAGCGGCGGCGCCTCCGGTGGAAAGGTCCACCTCAGAGAAATACTGGGACTGCGAAGAACCCATCCACAGCAAATTGCTCACGCGTCCCGGGGAGTTGATGGTGACCGGATTGCCGGCGACGGGCATTCCATTGCCCAGAAATCCGATCAGATTGACGGGCGCGGGATTGCAGGTGGGCGGAGCGCAAACAGCCGTCACCGTGGCATGACTGGGGAAGGTGCTCGTGACGAGGCCTGTGCTGGCGACGCTCAGGTTCTGGGACTCCGTCGAAGCGAAGTTCAGGGTCAGGCCGTTGACTGTATTTCCATTTGCATCAGCTGCACTGGCTACGACGGTTTGCGGAGAGCTCGCCGTCACAGTGGCGGTTGTGCTGCCGTTCACAGACAGCGCGATCTTGGCGGGCGGGCACGTCGAGAAATAGCCGGCCGCTGAGCTCACATCGGAGTTGGAGAGGCCCGCATTGATGATTGTCGCCCCGGGAAGGTTGGCGGTCGCGATGCCGTTGTAGTTCGGCGCGGTGCACGCGGGCCCGGTCACTGGGTTGCAACTCTGCGGTGTCGTGGTGTTGTTGATGGTGACGATATCCGTTGTCTGCGCTTGGTACGTGATCGTCCCGATATCGGCCGACGGGCTGGTGCAGGCAGAAGTGCCGGCCGGACTGGTGCTTGCAGGACCGCAGAGGAACGCTCCGCCGGGACCAAGCACTGTGGTTTCGGCCAGCAGCGACTCGGGCAGCGTTGCTCCCTGCTCCACGCATGCCGTTTGGGTTGGTATGGTCACCGACGTGACGGGTGGATGAATGTACACGTCAATGGGGTTGCTGGTCGCGCCGCCTCCCTGCGCCGTTACCTGGACGATCCCGCAGCTCGTGCCGGTGCATCCGTTATACGACGACAGCGACGAGCCCGCGGGCGGTGTGCAGATGGTGAAGTTGGGCACTCCGCCTTCGCTGTTGCGATTCCAGGTGCCAGCGCAGATCGTTCCCGCCGGGGAGATGTCTGCCAGCAGGAGATTGCTGCTGGTATAGATGTAATGTCCCACCGACTCCGTGTTGCCCAGGCAGTTATAAGCCTGTGCCGGACCGGCCTGATAGGTTTGCCCCCAGGACAGCGACACACCCGTCGTCTCCGGCTGCAGGACCACATTTGTCACTTCGCTGGTGGTGACTCCGTACGCGTGCCCGTTTTTGATACAGTAATTTCCCGGATTATGGCCGCAGCCCGTAACGGAAAGACCAATAGGGAGTGAGAAAGCAAACAGAACTGCAAACGCAAGGTACCGCCGCATGAAACCTCCCCGCCTGCGCAGTCGGAGCCGCCCAGACGGTCGAATCGCCAGGAAAAATTCCGGGTGCGATTCAGAATACCAAACAGAAGCCCCTCCGGCCCAGCGGACAGCGGCGCGGAGAACCGCGCCGTTCCGTCCCTTCGCGCCCGATTCAGAGCGATCCGCGCGGCCTTCCTCTCTACTCGGCGTTCCCGGCTCCCTGGATTCCGGTTGCCGGCATGTACTGCTGGAACCACCCAATGGCCCGCTCCAGCACATTCAGCCGATCGGACTCCCTGACGAAGCCGTGCCCCTCGCCGGAGTAGACGACCAGCTCCGTCGGCACGCCCAGGTCGTGCAGCGCATGCCAGAACTCGAACGACTGCGGAGCGGGACACTCCCCGTCGCGGTCTCCCACCACCATCAGCGTGGGCGTCCGCACATTCTTTACATAATTGATGGCGGAGCTTTTTGCGTACACCTGCGGATCGTCGTACACCGACGCGCCGAAGAAGGGAATCATCCACTGGTCGATGGAATTCTCGCCGTAGTAGCTCAGCCAGTCTGACAAGCCGGCGCCGGACACCGCCGCGCGGAAGCGATGCGTTTGAGTTACAGCAAACATGGTCATGAAGCCGCCGTAGCTCCAGCCGGTAATGCCCACTCGACGATCGTCAACGGGATACTGCTTCTCGACGGCATCCACGCCGGCCAGAATGTCGCGCAGATCGCCATAACCGAAGTCCTTGCGGTTGGCCTGGGTAAACCGCTCGCCCTGCCCATAGCTGCCGCGCGGATTCGGCATCAGCACGAAGTAATCCATCGCCGAAAACGGCACCGCGCCGTATCCCGGATAGGGCCAGTGCGGCATATTCGCCGAGGAGGGGCCGCCGTGCACGTAGACGATCAGCGGATACTTCTTCGCCGGGTCGTAATGCGCGGGCAGGAGCAGCCATCCCTGGACGCGGAAGCTCTGATTGGTCCATTCGATCGATTTCGCCTGGCCCCACAGCGGCTGCAGGCCGTCATTGGCGTGGGTGATCTGCTTCAAATCCATCAGGCCGCCCGCCCACACTTCGGGCGGCTGCGAGAATGACGTGCGAACGAACGCGATGGCGTTGGAATTGGATACCGCTACGCGCATTTCCAGGCTGCCGGCCCCCACGCTGTCGGGCAGCGTCAGGTTGTATTGCCTGGAATCCTGATGCGTCGCGATGTTGTAGACGAACAGGTGCGACGAGCCGCCTTTGACTTCTGCCACGCCCATCTGCTGCTCGTCGAGCCACTCAAACCACACCGGTGTCGCGTGCCGGCCCGCGGTCACGTCCTCCGGCTGGCCGCCGGCGGCAGGAACCACATAGATGTCGCCGCCGGTGACGCCCTGATCCGACATCAGCCCGCCGATGAACGCGATCCGCTTCCCATCGGGCGACCAGCGCGGCACAGCCATCTGCAGGCCGTGCAGGGATCCGATCACCGTCCCGGGATTGACGATCGCCTTCGCCGGCCCTCCCTGCGTCTGCGTGTACAGCTTCGCCACCCACCAGTTGTTCTCGCCAGGCGGGGGCGCGGCCGTATAGGCCAGTTGCTGCGAATCCGGCGACCAGTCGTACTCGTAGACGTAGAGATTTTCAGGTGTAAATTCCGCGAGCTGCCCACTCGACGCGTCCACGGTAGCGACGCGCTGGATCTCAATCCCCTCGACCCCGATCACGCCCGATGGCAGCGGCTCCGGTGCGACCGGGCTGGGGCGGCGCATCGATCCCGGCACATACAGGAAGCTGAGTTGCTTGCCGTCCGGCGACCACCCCAGCTGATGGGCGTATCCATTCAGCTCCGCCAGTTGACGGGGCATGCCGCCATCAACGCCAGCCAGGAAGACGCCGGGTTTGTGGTCCGCCGTGCAGTCGGATAGAAACGCGATCTGCTTTCCATCCGGCGAGAAGACGGGCTCGCTCTCCATACCCTGCGCGCCCTCGGCGCAGGCGGTGATTGCCCGCGGCGACGAAGGATCGGCGAGCGGCGCCACGCGGATGCCATCTCCACCGGGCCCGGCCTCCGTCCATGCAATCAGCTTGCCGTCCGGCGAAAGATTCACGTCGTGGTATTGCTCCACGTGGCTCACGGCCTGAATGAACTGGCTGAGGCGCGGGTTCTGTGGCGGGTTCACTTCGGGCGCCTGCGCGAACGCGCAGCTTGCGACGCAGAGAGCGGAGCCCAGCAGGCCCAGGGCAGTGCGGCCCTTGCCAAAGCGGAAAATCGTCATGCGCGCTGTTCTATCAGGTTGGCGCAGGGCAGCGCAACGAACGTGCCCTCGAGACGTGCCCTATCATGGTCCGGTATGGTGCGGGTGCGGCGAGCGCAATTCGGCGATGGCGGCGACGCCGAGCTGTGTCGCACGCTGATGCGCGAATATGCCGCGCATCTGAATGCCTCTATCGGCGGCGAGCACATCTGCGTCGCCACGCTGGAAAAAGAACTGGCCGCGCTGCCTGGCGCGTATGCTGAACCCGCGGGCGCGGTGCTGCTGGCCTTTGTGGACGATGAGGCGGCTGGTTGCGTGGCGCTCAAGCCGATCGCAATCGGGGGCCCGGGCCGCGTGTGCGAAATGAAGCGCCTGTGGGTGCGCCCCGCGTACCACCGCCGCGGACTGGGCCGGACGCTCGCCCGGGACGTGCTCGATCTCGCCCGCGAGCGCGGCTACTCCTCCGTCGTCCTGGACACGATGCCGCGCACCATGCAGGCTGCCTACACGCTTTACCGCTCCCTGGGATTTGAGCTGTTGCGCGGCAGCTGCGAGAGCGCGGCGCACCGCCCGGTCGACGTTGCGGAGATGGTCTACATGCGCCGGGAGTTGGGATGACCGCGACGCTGCCTGTCCTGAATTCCGCGCAGCATCCGCACGAACAGTTCGCTGCGGCGCGCGAGCTCGAGTCGCGTCTCCGCGCCACGCTGCGGGGCGAGGTTTGCTTTGACGCAGCCGACCGCGCCCTTTACGCGACCGACGCCTCCAACTACCGCCAGGCGCCCATCGGAGTGGTTCTGCCGCACGACGCGGCCGATGTGGAAGCCACCGTTGCTGCCTGCCGCGATCTCGGCGCGGCCATTCTGCCACGGGGCGCAGGCACCAGCCTCGCCGGCCAGTGCTGCAACGTCGCCGTCGTACTCGATTTCTCCAAATACATGCGCCGCCTGATCTCGCTCGATCCCGAGCGCCGCGTCGCCGTGGTCGAGCCGGGCATTGTTCTGGATCGCGTGTGCGAGGCCGCCGAGCGCCACCACCTGACCTTCGCCCCCGATCCGGCCACACACTCCCGCTGCACCATTGGCGGCATGATCGGCAACAATTCCTGCGGCACCCACTCCGTGATGGGCGGCCTGACGGCCAACAACATCCGCTCGCTCGACCTGCTGCTCGCCGACGGCACGCGCATGACCGTCGGCACCACGACCGAGGAGCAACTCGCCGCTCGGATCGCGCGCGGCGGACGTACCGGCGCCATTTACGCCGGGATGAAGCGAATCCGGGACCGCTGCGCCGACGAGATCCGGCGCCGCTTCCCGCGCATTCCGCGCCGTGTCTCCGGATACAACCTCGACGAGCTGCTTCCCGAAAACCACTTCAACGTTGCGCGCGCGCTGGTGGGCAGCGAAGGCACTCTGGCGACGGTGCTGAGCGCGGAGCTGGACCTGATGCACTCGCCGCCCTGCCGCCGGCTTGCCGTCCTCGCCTTCGGGGATGCGTTTCTGGCCGCCGATGCCGTGCCTGAGGTCATCGCGCACGGTCCCATCGGGCTCGAGGGCATCGACGCACTGCTCCTCGACTTCATGCGCCGAAAGCAGCTCGCGGTCGACGATGTGCAGCTTCTTCCCGAAGGCGGCGGCTTCCTGCTCGTCGAATTCGGCGCAGAGTCGAACGAGGAAGCGGCAGCCAGGGCTCAGGATTTTGTCGCGGCCTCCGCGCGCTTCGCCTCCGCCCCGGTCAGCGGCCGCGTCTACGAACCTGCCGACGCTGCCTGCATCTGGCACGTTCGCGAATCCGCTCTGGGCGCGATGGTCTTCGTTCCCGGCGAACCGCACGGCTGGGAAGGCTGGGAAGACGCCGCTGTTCCGCCGGAAAAGCTCGGTTCCTATCTGCGCCAGTTCACCGCGCTCATGCGCGAGTACGGCTATCGCAGTCCGCTCTACGGACACTTCGGCCAGGGTTGCGTCCACTCCCGCATCAACTTCGATCTTGAATCCCAGCCTGGCATCCGCAGGTTCCGCGAGTTCATCGACCGCGCCGCCGATGTCGTTCTCGCGCACGGCGGATCGCTCTCCGGCGAGCACGGCGACGGCCAGGCCAGGGGCGCGCTGCTGCCCAAAATGTTCGGCGCGGCGCTGATGGAGGCGTTCCGCGAGTTCAAGGCCCTGTGGGATCCGGACAACCGGATGAATCCCGGCAAGGTGATCGATCCGGTCGCCGTCTACGATCCCGCGGAAAATCTCCGGCTCGGCGCAGATTATCGATCCCCGCGCCCTGAGACGTTCTTCCAGTTCCCCGCCGAGCACGGATCCTTCGGCGAGGCTGCGCTGCGCTGCGTGGGCGTGGGCGCCTGCCGCAAGGAGACCACGGGAACCATGTGCCCCAGCTACATGGCCACGCGCGACGAACGCCACTCCACCCGCGGCCGCGCGCATCTGCTGTGGGAGCTGATGGAAGGCAAGGTTCTGCCCGCCGGTTCACGCCATGGCGCCGTCGCCTGGAAGAATGACGCGGTCCACGAAGCGCTCGATCTTTGCCTCTCCTGCAAAGCCTGCAAATCCGAGTGCCCGGTGAGCGTGGATATGGCGACGTACAAGGCGGAATTCCTCGCGCACTACTACGAGGGCAGCCTGCGCCCGCTGCGGCACTATGCCTTCGGCTTCATGGACCGACTGGCCCGCGCCGCTTCGCTGGTGCCGGGGCTTACGACGCGCGCGGCTAATCTGCCGCTGCGCACGCCGGGCCTTTCGCACATCGTGAAGGCCGTGCTCGGCGTGGCACAGCAGCGCACGCTCCCGCAATTTGCGGCGAGGAGCTTTCAATCCGCGTGGCGAGCCCGACTAAGCAAAGGTTCCGCGGCACGCGTAGTGCCTGGACGCGCAGTCCTGCTGTGGCCCGACACATGGAACAACTACTACCACCCGCAATCTCTCCACGCCGCCGCGCGCGTGCTTGCGTCTGCGGGATTCGCCCCCGAAGTGCCCGCGCATCATGTCTGCTGCGGCCGTCCGCTCTACGACTTCGGCTTTCTTCACGCCGCCCGGACGTATCTCGAGAACATACTCCGCGATTTCGCCCCGCAGATCGACGCCGGCCTTCCCTTCGTCTTTCTCGAACCGAGTTGCGCCAGCGTCTTTCGCGATGAACTCGTGAACTTCTTTCCCGCCGGCTCGCGCGCTCAGCGTCTCCGCGCGCAAACGCTTCTGCTGAGCGAATTCCTCGCCGGCCACGCGCCCGCCTTCCAGCCCGCGCAGCATCCGGGAAGCAGAATCCTCCTCCACGGGCACTGCCACCACAAATCCGTGATGAAGATGACGGACGAAGTCGCGATCTTGCGCCGCACCGGCGCTGAGGTTGAGCTGCTCGACTCAGGATGCTGCGGCATGGCCGGGCCTTTCGGCTTCGAGCGCGAGAAGTTCGAGATCTCGCAGATCCTCGGCGAGCGTGTGCTGCTGCCGGCCGTCCGCGCCGCCGCGCCTGAGACGCTTCTCGTCGCCGACGGCTTCAGCTGCCGAGAGCAAATCGCGCAGAATTCTGACCGGCGGGCTGTGCATTTTGCGGAAGTCATCGCGTCCCGCGGTTGACATCCCGCCCATCCTCGCCTAAGGTAGAACGCAGATGCAGGTTCGCACTCATCATCGTCATCACCACCATCATCACGTGACGAGCGTGCCGGTGAACCATCGCATCCCAGGCTAGAAGAGCCAAACCTCAGGATTCGAAAAGCCCGCCGGCGCCCAGCGCTGGTGGGCTTTTCGATTTTCAGCCCAACCTTGAAGGATGATCATGACCGAACCCGCAATCGACTTCGCCAAAATGGACGGCCTGGTGCCCGGCATCGTGCAGGATGCCCGCACCGGCCAGGTGCTGATGCTCGGCTTTCTCAACGACGAAAGCTGGCGCAAAACAAAAGAAACCGGATTTGTTACGTTTTGGAGTCGCACCCGCCAAAAGCTCTGGATGAAGGGCGAAACCAGCGGCAATCGCCTCCGTATTCTCCACGTCTCTACCGACTGCGACCAGGACGCCATCCTTTTTCGCGTCGAGGTCGAAGGCGACGGCCTCGTTTGCCACGAAGGCACCGTTTCCTGCTTCACCCGCCCGCTCACCGCCGGCACCGCTGCCCCTGAGGTGCGCGCATGATCGCCACGCCCAACAAGCTACGCCTCGGCATCCCCAAAGGCAGCCTCCAGGATTCCACCCTCGCCCTGTTCAAGCGCGCCGGATGGAACATCTACGCCGACGGCCGCTCCTATTTCCCCTCCATTGACGATCCTGAAATCGAGTGCATGCTGATCCGCGCGCAGGAAATGGCCCGCTACGTCGAACACGGCGTGCTCGACGCCGGCCTCACCGGGATCGACTGGGTGGTCGAGAGCGGCCTCGAAGTCGAGAGCATCACCAGTCTCGTCTACGCCAAGCAGAGCCGGCGGCGCGTGCGCTGGGTTCTGGCCGTGCCGGAGTCGTCGCCCTGGCAGCGCGCCGAAGACCTTGCCGGCAAAACCATCGCCACCGAGTTGGTGGAAGTGACGAAGCGCTACTTCGCTTCGAAAAGCATTCCCGTCAAGGTGGAGTTCAGCTGGGGCGCGACGGAAGTGAAGCCGCCCACGCTGGCCGACGCGATCGTGGAAGTGACAGAAACCGGCAGTTCGCTGCGCGCCAACCGTCTCCGCATTATCGATACCGTAATGGAGAGCGAAACCCGGCTGATCGCCAACAAAGCTGCGGCCTCCGATCCGTGGAAGCGCGGGAAAATCGACACGCTCGCGCTGATGCTGCGCGGCGCGATCGATGCCCAGGGGCAGGTGGGCCTGATGCTCAATGTCGAGAAGACCAATCTCGCCACGGTTCTCGCCGTGCTGCCTGCGCTGAACTCGCCCACGGTCTCGGAGCTCAGCGATGCCAGATGGGTTGCCGTGAACACCATCCTGGAGGAAAGCACCGTTCGCGACGTCATACCGAAACTGAAAGCCGCCAAAGCAACCGGAATTGTTGAGTACCCTCTGAATAAGGTGGTTTTATGAGGGTGATTTCCCCTGAGGTCGATTCGTGAAGCTCCTCCGCACAGCCTCGCCAGCGGCGCGCGCCGTGCTCGACGCGCTCACTGACAACCGTGCTGCCGTATACGAGAGAGTTCTGCCCCAGGCGCGGCGCATCGTCGACTCGGTGCGCCGCGGCGGCGATCCTGCCCTGTTGCGCCTGCGCGCCCGGCTCGACAGTATTCCGTCACAGGTGCAGTTACGTATTCCCGAGGTCGAGCTGCGTCTTGCCTTGGAATCCATGCCCGCCGAGACCCGTCAGGCCCTGAGAACAGCCGCGCACAACATCCGCGCCTTTGCCGCGCGCCAGCTGCCGCACAGCTTCGATCTCGCACCGGCGGCCGGCGTCACCGCCGGCCAGCGCGTCCTCCCCATCGACTCTGTCGGCTGCTATATTCCCAGCGGGCGCTACCCGCTCCCCTCCACGCTGCTCATGACTGCCATCCCTGCGCAGGTTGCGGGAGTTCCGCGCATTGTCGCGGTCTCGCCGCACCCGGCCAAAGAGGCCCTGGCCGCCGCCGCCATGCTCGGTATCACGGAGTTCTACCGCGCCGGCGGAGCGCAGGCCATTGCCGCGCTCGCGTATGGCACCAGGTCCATTCCCCGCGTCGACAAAATTGTGGGGCCGGGCAATGCCTGGGTGACAGCGGCCAAGAAGCTCGTCGCGTTCGACAGCGCGATCGACATGCTTGCCGGCCCAACAGAGATCCTGGTCGCCAGCGAAACCGGCGACCCTGTGTGCATTGCAGCGGATCTCGTGGCCCAGGCCGAGCACGATCCCGACGCCGTCGCGATCCTCATCACCACCCGCGCCGCGCTTGCCAGGTCTGTTGTCGCGGAGACGAAGCGCCAGGCCCGCGGCAACCGGATCGCGGCCGCTGCGCTCGGGAAGAACGGGCTCGCGCTCGTCGCGCGCTCGGTGGAGGAAGCGCACGAGCTCGTGAATCGTATCGCCCCCGAGCACCTCACCGTGGACGCGGCTGCCGACCTGGCGTGGGTGCGCAATGCCGGCTCCGTCTTCATTGGCCGCTGGAGCGCGCAGCCACTGGGCGACTACGTCTCCGGGCCCAATCACACGCTGCCCACCAGTGGCCTCGCGCGCACGCGTGGCGGCCTGAGCGTGCTGGATTTTGTCCGGCTCGTCACGGTGCAGGAATACACGCAGGCGGGTGTGCGGCAACTGGGCCCCGCCGCTATTCGCCTGGCAAAGGCCGAGGGCCTCGCCGGCCACGCAGAGGCAATCCGCCAGCGGAGCGCGCAATGACCGACGCGAGGCCTCGCCCACCATCCGTTTCCGCCGCCGTTCGCAGCATGAAGGAGTATCATCCGCCCCTCGGCGACCGCAACGGCCTCCGCCTCGACTTCAACGAGAACACCCTCGCATGCTCGCCGCGCGTCATCGAGGCGCTGCGTGGCATGACCGCTGCCGATCTCACGCGTTACCCGGAGCGCGAGCCGCTGGAGCGCAGAGTCGCCGAGCGCCTCGGCCTCACGCCCGGGCAGGTCCTTCTCACCAATGGCGTGGACGAGGCGATTCACGTTCTCTGCCAGACTTACCTGGACGCGGACACTGCAATGATCCTGCCCGTACCCACCTACACCATGTACGAGGTCTACGCTTCGGGCACGCCCGCGCGGGTCGTCAACGTCGCTGCTGAAGACGGCTTTCGCTTTCCGCTGGCGGGGATTCTGGATGCGGTTACGCCCGCTACGCGGCTTATCTGTATCGCGAATCCCAATAGTCCCACCGGGCAGGACGTTCGCCGCGAAGACCTGATGCGGGTCGTGGAGTCTGCGCCCCATGCGTGCGTCTTCATCGATGAAGCCTATTTCCATTTCCATGGCGAGACCATCCTTGACCTGGTTGGGCGCGCACCAAACGTCATCGTTGCGCGCACGTTTTCGAAGGCTTATGGCCTCGCCGGACTACGCCTTGGCGTCCTTTGCGCCGCAGAGGAACCAATGCAGTGGATGCGGCGCGCGATCTCGCCTTACAGCGTCAACTCGGTGGCGCTGGCCTGCCTTGCCGCCGCGCTCGAGGACGAAGACTACCTGCGCTGGTACGTTGACGAAGTACTCGCCTCCCGCTGCGAGTTTCAAGCTGCGCTCGATCGCCTCGGCGTGCCCTATTGGCGATCTCAGGCCAATTTTGTCCTCGTCAACATCGGTCTCGCGCACGGCGCATTCGTCCAGGCCATGCGGCGGCGCGGAGTCCTGGTGCGGGATCGCTCGGCCGATCCCGGCTGCGACGGTTGCGTGCGCATTACGCTCGGACCGCGCGAACACACGCGCCAGGCCATCGCCGCCCTCCACGAGTCGCTCGCCGCAATCGGCTGGACACCCTCCGGAGCAACGGTATGAAAACGAAAGCTCGCACTGCCGCTATCGCGCGGAAAACCGCTGAGACCGACATCCGGCTGCGCCTCACGATTGAGGGACAAGGCCGCTACCGCATTGCCACCGGCATTCGCTTCTTCGACCACATGCTGGAGCTTTTCACCCGCCACGGTGCGTTCGATCTGGAGCTGGTCTGCAGGGGCGACCTCGACGTCGACCAGCACCACACCGTCGAAGACGTGGGCATTGCTCTTGGCGAGGCCTTCGCCCGCGCTCTCGGCGACAAGCGCGGCATTTTGCGCGCCGGGTACTTCGTCATGACCATGGACGAGACCCTCGGCATCGCCGCCGTCGACCTGAGCGGGCGCGCCGCGCATCACGTGGAAACGAAAGTCCGCACGCGCCTGGTCGGCGATCTCCAGTCGGAGCTCGTGGAAGACTTCTTTGAGGGATTCGCCCGCGGCGCGCGCGCAAACGTGCATGTGAAAGTGATGTACGGCCGCTCAAACCATCACAAAATCGAAGCGCTGTTCAAGGCCTTCGCTCGCGCTCTGCGCTTCGCGTGCGCGCGCGACCCGCAACTGCGCGAGCAACTCCCCAGCACCAAAGGACTGCTGTGATGCGAGCGACCGTGATCGATTACAAGGCGGGAAATCTGGCCTCCGTGGTGAAGGCGCTGCGCCATCTGGGCGCTGAAGTCACCGTGACGGAGAGCCCTGACGAAATCGACGCAGCCGAGCGCATTGTGCTGCCCGGCGTGGGGCATTTTTCTGCGACACGCCGCCTCGATGAGACTGGAATCAGCACAGCCGTGCGCGGGGCCATTGCCCGTGGCATCCCGTTCCTTGGCATCTGCGTCGGCCTGCAATGGCTGTTCGCCGGAAGCACGGAAGCTCCGGATTGCGCCGGCCTCGCCGCCTTTCCGGAAACGTGCGACCGCTTTGCCCCGGGGAAAAAAGTCCCGCACGTCGGCTGGAACTCCCTCGATCTTCGCCCCGGCTCGCGCCTCTTCGCCGGTATCCCATCCGAATCCTTCGCCTATTTCACCCATTCCTACCGCGCGCCCGTCGTAACCGCCACCGTCGCCGTTACGGATTACGACGAACCCTTCACTGCCGCTGTCGAGCACGAGAACGTCATGGGTGTGCAGTTCCATCCCGAGAAGTCCGGCGAACCCGGCCTGCTCGTCCTGCGCAATTTTCTGGAGTGGCAGCCATGCTGACCCGCCGGATCATTGCCTGCCTGGACGTGAACGGCGGCCGCGTGGTGAAAGGCGTGCAGTTTGTCGATCTGGTGGATGCCGGCGATCCCGCGGAACTCGCCGCGCGCCACGCCGCCGGCGGGGCCGACGAAATCGTCCTGCTCGACATCACGGCCACGCATGAAAACCGCCGCACGCTCCTCGAAACCGTTCGCCGTACCGCGCAGCGTCTCTTCGTCCCTCTCACGGTCGGCGGAGGCATTCGGAATCCCGACGAGGCGACCGCAGTCTTCGACGCCGGGGCCGACAAAGTCAGCGTCAACTCCGCCGCACTCGCCTGCCCTGAACTGATTGGAGAAATCGGCGCGAAGTTCGGCGCGCAGGCTGTGATCGTCGCCATCGACGCCCGGCGCGTTCCCGGCATGCAAATCGAGCAAGCGGAAGTTTTCGTCGCTGGAGGCCGCAAGCCCACGGGCCGCCGTGCCGTCGAGTGGGCACGCGAGGCCGAATCCCGCGGGGCAGGCGAGATTCTCCTCACCTCCATGGATTCCGACGGGACACGCGCCGGCTTCGACTGCGATCTCACCGCCGCAGTAAGCCACGCCGTGCAGATCCCCGTCATTGCGTCGGGCGGCGCGGGCAATGCGCAGCATTTCACGCAGGTCTTTCGCGAGGGCTGCGCCGACGCTGCGCTCGCCGCCGGCATCTTCCACTTCGGAGTCGCCGACGTCCGCTCCCTGAAGCGGCAACTTCGCCGCGACGGCATTCCTGTGAGGCTTCCGTGCTGATTCCTTCCATTGACCTGATGGGCGGCCGCATCGTCCAGCTCGAGCGCGGCGAAACGCTGCGGCTCGCCTTCGACGACTTTGACTACTGGATCGAACGCTTTGCCGAATACCCGCTCGTCCAGCTCATTGACCTCGACGCTGCCAAACGCAACGGCGACAACCAGCGGCTCATCCGGCAGATCGCCCGCCGTCTCCCCGTCCAGGTCGGCGGCGGCATCCGCACCGCCGACCAGGCCCAGGCGCTTCTCGCCGCGGGCGCGCGCCGCGTCATTTTCGGCTCGGCGCTCTTTCACGAAACCGGCGTGAATGCCGAGTTCGCGGCGGATATCTCGGCTGCCGTCGGTGCGGAACATTTCGTCGCAGGCATCGACACGAAAGCCGGCCGCATCGCCGTTCGCGGATGGCGCGACCAGGTTTGCGTCGCGCCGGCGGAGGCCATTGCGGCGCTCCAGCCCTGGTGTGGCGCGTTTCTCTACACACACGTCGACACGGAGGGCACGCTCCAGGGATTCCCTCTGCACGCCGCTCGTGCGCTGCGCCCGCTGACAGCGCGCCAGTTGATCGTGGCCGGCGGCATCCGCGAGCAATCCGAAATCGACGCGCTCGATGCCCTCGGTGTCGATGCTGTCGCCGGTATGGCCGTGTATTCGGGGCTGTTGGCGCCGTGACGGCTGCCATCCGGGGCGGAATTCCGCGCGGCTTCTGCGTCCAGCGATTCGCAAGGTCCGCATTTCCATCCTGGCGGCTGCCAAAATGCTCTAACCTGTTACGTCCGGCTGGGCGGACGGACCAATATGACCGGAAGACGGAGCCGCATGCACATTGCCAGTCGTCTTGATGAAGTCGGGTTCTCCGACATCGTGCAGATTCGCAATAAAGTTCTGGAGCTGCGCGCCGCCGGCGAGCCGGTCCACGCGTTCCATGGCGGTGAACCGTTCTTCGAGACGCCGCAGGCCATCAAGGACGCCACTGCACGCGCCCTCGGCGACAATCAAACGCGCTATGCGCCGTCATCGGGAATTCCGCCGCTCCGCGAAGCCATCGTCCGCAAACTGCAAACGAAGAACCGCATGCCGGTCACTGCCGACGATGTGCTCGTTACGGTGGGCGGAGCCCATGCCCTGTATGCCGGATTCCAGAGCGTGCTCAATCCTGGCGACGACATGCTGCTCTTCTCGCCGTACTGGACGCCGATTCGCGATATGGTCACCCTGACGCAGGCGCGTCCGGTGATTGTGCCCACGGCGACGGCTCGCCGCAACGGCCTCACGGCGTCGCTGGAACATTACTCGACGCCGGCCACGCGGGCCATCTACTACAACACGCCGCAGAATCCCTCGGGCGCCGTCTTCACGCGCTCTGAAGCCGAAGAGGTCGCGGCCTTTGCCATCCGGCGCAATCTGGTAGTGATCGCCGATGAAGCCTACGAAGATCTGGTGTACGACGGCGAGCACGTCTCGATCGCGTCGCTGCCGGGCATGGCGGAGCGCACCATTACCGCCTACACGCTCTCCAAGACCTATGCCATGACCGGCTGGCGCGTCGGCTACGCGGTCGCGCTCGATCCCTTTATGACCGCGCTGCGCAAGATCGTGCTCTATTCCACAAACGGCGTTTCCACGCCCACGCAGTGGGCCGCCGCGGAGGCTCTGGCTCTGCCGGAAGCGCAGATCGCCGCCCGCCGCGAGGAGTATCGCCTGCGCCGCGACAAGCTGGTCGCCGGACTGAATAAGCTGGGCCTCGAGTGTCCGCTTCCGGCGGGCGCGTTCTACGCTTTTCCCAGCGTTGCGAAAATCTGCAGGGACAGCCGCCGAGCCGCCGCTTTGCTTCTGGAGAAGGCGCACGTCGCGACCATCCCGGGCGTCGTTTTCGGCGCACAGGGCGAGGGCTGCGTCCGCTTCAGCTACTCGGTTTCGCCGGAAACCATCGACAGGGGTCTCGAGGCTCTGCGCAAATTCCTGGTTTGATGGAAAACCGTGAAATGCGCGTGGCCGCGCGCCCCCGTTGCCCGTGATTGCCGCGCATGAGCATCGAAGTATTTCGAAGTGAGTGAGCCTGCATGCTGAAAGTTGGCCTCAGCGAATCCGTCGATCCCAAGCTGCACAGCCTGCTGCCCAGCGGGATCGAGCTGGTTGCGATCCCTTCGCATCCCGAGCGGACCCTCGATGTTGAATTCTGGATTGCCCCGCCGCTCTCCGCGCCCGCCGAGCGCGCGTGGCCGTTTCTGCGCGGAGTCCGTGTCGTGCAGTCCACGCTGGCCGGGATCGACGCGTTGCGGAAGCTTTTGCCGCGCGATGTCATTCTCTGCGATGGTCGCGGAGTGCACACCATTTCGACCGCGGAATGGGCGGTGGCCGCCATTCTCGCCTCGCTCAAATACCTGCCGTTTTATGACGAGCTGCGCCGTGTGCATTCCTGGTCGCGCCGCCGCGAGGCAGAAGACCGGTATCGCGCGCTCCACCCCACCAGCAGGACCTTCTA
>Ga0335074_10002338_pt1 | contig 25818 bp, 22 predicted proteins | sample Lox_Sample_23_FD_206715 | JGI IMG/M metagenome (GOLD analysis project Ga0335074, IMG submission 206715) | Soil microbial communities from Loxahatchee National Wildlife Refuge, Florida, United States - Lox_Sample_2.3 | ecosystem: Environmental > Terrestrial > Soil > Wetlands | place: USA... | reverse complement strand
CACGCATTGGGTGGCGGACGTCTTGGTTGGCGTCATTGGCGGCGTCACTGGAGGCGTCGCGGCATTCCCCGGCGCCTTCGTCACCGTCTGGTGTGGGACCAAGGGCTGGGACAAGGGTCGGCAGCGTGGTGTGTATCAGCCGTACATTCTAATTATGCAATTGATGACCCTTGGCCTGATCGCGCTGAACGGGCACACCTCCGGAGGAGGTTTCGATCCGACCGTCTTGTTCTACATACCCGCCGCCCTGGCCGGCGCGTGGCTCGGTCTTAGCTATTTCCACCGATTGAGCGACCGACAGTTCGACCTCGCTGTTAACGGCCTCTTAGTGGCATCTGGTGCAGGCTTGGTACTTTAGCAAGCTGCCGACATAAGGAGTGCGTTTCGGCGGATTGCTGCTTTGCCCACTGTGATCGCGACACTTCGGCTGGGAGTGTCCAGAAGCCGGTGGGATCACGCGGCGATTGCGGCCGGAACTGACGCAACGCCCCTCTGGTACGGCAGTGATTGCGTCCAGCCCGAGGCACCCAGCGTGCCGACGAAGACGTCGGCCTGGCGTATCTCTCCGCTCGCCCCGTCGAAGGCGCTCATACGCACCCAGACCGGGTTGGTGTGACAAGACCCACAACACTGACGCGTCTGCGTTTAGCCGAGGCCCTCTTCCCTTCCCGGAACAGAGACATCGTACCCATTGAGGATGACGGCAACGAGGTGGAACGTACCGACCAGATAAATGATCTCGGCCATCCCCTCTCGACCGAATGTCGCCTCGCCGATCCGGTAGGTCGATTCCGGGATCGGGCCGGCCTGGTTCAGCGCATACGCTACATCGAACGCGACGCCCTCATCATCTGTAAGGTCGGCCGGACGTTGACCGGCAGCCAGTGTCGCAATCTTTTTCAACGTGACCCCGGCGTCCGCGGCCAGTTGTTCATGGCCAAATATTTGATACCGCGCCTTCATGTGTGCGCCCGTGACGAGAACGCAAACCTGGAGAACGGATTTCGGCAGCTTGCAATGTTCGTACAATGTCTTGTTCATTGCCCACGCAGGGCCGCCGAACTGCGGAAAGTTCAACATGGCGTTGAACGGTCCGATGAGTTCCCCGTCCTCTTTCATGAACTTGAAGTTCTTGAAGGCCGAGTCCGTAACCTCGCGGATGCTGCCATAGACGACCTTCTGCTCGGCGTCCAGCTCAGAGGGTTTTAGAAACGGGATGCGCATTTTTAATCTCCTTGGTGCCACCGCCAACGAATTATTTAGTGAAGGTCTATCAGGATTCCAGATCACTGGACGGCCGACGGTCGCGTCTCCCGCGAAGCATCATCGACGGCACCCGAGCCATCACACAAAGTGATAGCCCCTATCGGAACAATTAATTTGTTCCCCAACGCGGCAATACCGAATTGCTTGGGCATGGAGCATCGGTGGCACGGCCGGCCCCGAAGAGCCGACGCGACCGCGTTGCCACTGAAGACACCAGCATCATGGTCGTGATGAAAGCACAACTAGTCCGACCCCCGAGAGAGACAGTGATGACACAGCAGTCCATCCCAGCCACGAGTGGCATCGACCATATCGGCCTTACCGTGCGCAACCTTGAAAGCACATCCAGGTTTTTCTGCGAGTGCCTCGGCTGGCGGGTGGTCGGTGAGCGTCCGGAGTATCCTGCGATCTTCGTCTCGGACGATCGCATCGTGGTGACGCTTTGGCAGGTCGAGTCGCCGGAGCGCGCTATCGCGTTCGACCGGCGGGCAAACGTCGGTTTGCACCACCTCGCCCTTGCGGTTGCCGGCCGGCCGGGTCTCGATGCGCTCTATCGGCGCGTCTCGCAATGGCCCGGTGTCGATACGGAGTTCGCACCGCAGGTTTCCGGAAACGGCCCCAAGATCCATTTCGTTGTGCGCGAACCGAGTGGCGTGCGAATCGAATTCGCATATGATCCGCGCCTCGAGGAAGTACGGGCCAGGCGATAGCCGCGGTGCAGAGAGGGGCTATGAGCCAGCCAAGGATCCTGGTGCTCGGTGCCGGCGGCATTGGAGGCTATTTCGGTGGACGTCTGGCCGAGAGTGGAGCTGATGTAACGTTTCTGGTCCGTGACGCGCGGCGAAAGTTGCTGCGCGAGCGCGGCCTGAGGATAGAAAGTCCGTTCGGCAACGCTGTGTTGGCCGTGGCGACCACGTCCACCGACGATGTCAAGCCTGTCCACGACGCGGTTCTGCTGACCTGCAAGGCATACGACCTCGATGCGGCCATCGCGTCAGTGGCGCCCGCGTTGACCTCGACGGGCTACGTCCTGCCGTTGCTGAACGGCATTGCCCACATCGACGTTCTCAACCGGCATTTCGGTGAAGGCCGTGTATTGGGCGGTACCGTCAAGATTCAGGCCACGATAACGCCGGATGGCGCAGTGAAGCAGTTCAACGACTGGCGGACAATCACGTTCGGCGAGCAGTCGGGAACGATGACTCAGCGCGTAGCGACCCTGGCCGCATTGTTCGAGAGAGCAAGGGGCGTGGAGGCATTGGCTGTCACCGACATCCGGCAACGGATGTGGGAGAAGCTCGTTCACCTGTCAACGGCAGCCGCGATGACATGCCTCATGCGGGCCAACGTTGGCGAAATCGTCCGCACGCCCGAGGGGCGAGACATTTTCATCGACCAACTACGGACATCGGCGGCGATCGCTGCGGCAAACGGTCACCAGCCCAGCGAAGCCTTCATGCAATCTTGGGAACAGACGTTCTCGCAACGGGACTCTTGCTATTCTACGTCGATGTTGCGAGACATCGAACGCGGCGGGCGGACGGAAGTCGACCATGTTATTGGTTTCATGCTGCGGAGCGCACGCGAAGCGGGCATTCCCTGCGATACACTTCGGCTCGCCTTCACGCACATCAAGGCCTTCGAGCAACGGCGCGCGGCCGGCCGGCCAGGCTGCTCTCCGCCGCCTCCCGCTGTCGAGAGGAATGCTTCATGACGACCTCACCGGTTTTCGTTCAGGACCGTCTGACATTGCACAGTGTGGTGACGCGTGGCGTGCGCGTTCCCCTGACCTTCGCCCTGGGGACGAGTGCCGCGATCGTTCGTGCGGTGCCACTGCTGCTGGTCGATCTCGCGACCGAGGACGGACCGGTCGGGCGCACCTATCTGTTCTGCTACACGCCGTCGGGTGCGCGCGCGATCGCCGCGCATATCCACGAGGCCGTTGACTTGGTGCGGGGGCAGCCGGCAACACCCATCGCGCAATCTCAGTTCCTGCAGCGGCGCTTTGCGCTCCTCGGGGTCACCGGCACAGTGCGGATGGCGCTATCCGCAATCGACATGGCGATGTGGGACGCGCTCTCCCGGGGGTTCGGCCGCACGTTGTCCGGGCTGCTCGGTGGGGACCCTCGGCCGCTGCCAGCATACGACAGTCGCGGGCTGGGACTGATGGAGCCGACAGCGCTCGCCGATGAGGCCGAGAAATTGGTGGCCGGCGGGTTGCGGGCCGTCAAGCTGCGCCTCGGGTATGCCACACTGGCGGAAGATTTGTCGGCGCTTGAGTCCGTGCGCCGTCGGGTCGGCCCGGCGATTTCGGTCATGGTTGACTACAATCAGGCCCTGTCGCCAGCGGAGGCATTGAAGCGCGGCGACGCTCTCGACTCCCACGATATTATATGGCTCGAAGAGCCGATAGCGCATGATGACTATCGCAGCTATGCCCACCTGGCGGCTACGCTCAAAACCCCCATCCAGATCGGAGAGAACTTCAACGGTCCGGCTGACCTGAGCCGGGCGTTGGCAGCGCGTGCCTGCGACTATGTGATGCCCGACGTAGCGCGTATTGGCGGTGTCACCGGCTGGATGCAGGCGGCCGGGCTGGCCGCGGCGGCCGACATCGAGATATCGTCGCATCTGATGCCGGAGATCAGTGCGCACCTGCTGTGCGCCAGCCCCCGGGCTCACTGGCTCGAATACGTCGATTGGGCGGACGGATTTCTCGAAGAACCGATGCGCATTATCGACGGGATGGCCATCCCTTCCACGCAGCCAGGTGCCGGACTTGTGTGGAACGAAGACCGGCTGAGACACCTTGAGACACTCTGAAGCCCACGACTCCTCCTTCAGGTTCGGACCGCCATCATGATAATCGATCGTATCGATGCCATCCCGTTGCGCATTCCGTTCAAGCCAGGCAGGCAGTTCGACAGCGCCGCCTGGGGGGACAAAAGTCTTGGCACGGCAGATTCCCTCCTGGTCAAAATTACGACGGACGAGGGTCTGGTGGGTTGGGGCGAGACATTCGGATTTGGCGTTGTTCCGGTAGCGAAGCTTGCGATCGAACGTATGATCGCACCACTTTGTGTCGGAAAAGACGCCAACCAGATCGCTCCACTTATGCTCCACGTGCAGAAGAAGCTGCATATTTTCGGCCGCAGCGGGCCGGTGATGTACGGAATTTCAGCAATTGACATTGCGCTGTGGGACCTGGCAGGCAAAGCGGCAAATGTGCCGCTACACCGGCTTCTCGGAGGAAGCCGAAACAGCCGTCTGCCGTGTTATGCGAGTCTGGTCCGTCATACGGATCCGGCCCTCGTCCGCGAACAGGTCCGTCACGCTATCAAAGCCGGCTTTCGCAGCCTCAAACTGCATGAGACCGAGATGCCGGCCATCCAAGCGGCTCGAGAGGAAGCCGGACCCGATATTGAGATCACGCTGGATGTCAATTGTCATTGGTCGGTGGGCGAGGCACGTGCGCACGCGGCGGCGCTTCGCCAGGCCGATCTACGGTGGCTCGAGGAGCCGATATGGCCACCGGAGAACGTCGAAGGGTTGGCGGAAATCCGAAGGACCGCGGGCATTCCGATCGCCGCCGGCGAGAATGCATCGACGCTTCATGAGTTCGAACGATTGATGGCGCTCGGTGCGGTTGACGTTGTTCAACCGAGCCCCGCGAAAATGGGTGGCATCACCGAACTGGTCAAAATCTTCGCAATCGCTGCCGCTCGCAACGTGACCGTCATGGTCCACACCTTCTACGATGGACCTGGCCTGCTTGCGGCCATCCACACCAGCGCCGCGATCGGCTCGGCGGAGTCAATGATCGAGTGGCGGTATTTCGACCTCGAGGCGCAGTTGTATGGCGACGCTCTCTTGCCTGTGGCTGGACACATTGTGGTGCCCGCAGGTCCCGGGCTTGGAATCGATCCGGACCCCGACGTGATCCGGGATTATACCGTGCCGGCCGCCTGAGCAACTCACTCATGCCGGCTCACCCCAGACATTCGGCTGGCCGGAGTGAGAGGATTCGAACCTCGCCCACGAAGTGGGAGAGGTCGAGACGCCGAAGGCGTCGAGGGTGAGGGTGATCGGGTCGGCACAAGATAGACTTTGTGCCCTCCCGCCCCCCCTCACCCCAGGCGCTAACGCGCCTCGACCTCTCCCGCCCCGCGCGCAAGGCGATTGTGCCCTCGCCTCCGCTCCAGCGCAGGAGACATACGAACCGCCTCCCCCACCCCGCGTACCGCCTGACGCAGAGCGCCGTCCCGCGCGGCCCTCACCAGATAAACCGCACCTCGCGGCAGCAGCGACACCCAGCTCGCGCCATGCTTGCGGCCGACATACAACCGGTTGCGCACGAACCAGAACCAGCGGCTGCCGGACCACGCAACGCGTTGCTCGGCGCTGACCTTGTGGCGGATCACGACATCACCGCGGTAGCGCACCCGCCACCCGCGTGCCACGGCCCGCCGGCAAAAATCCAGTTCTTCCCAGCAGAAAAACAACGCCTCGTCATAGCCGCCGGCGTCCTCCCAGGTGCGGCGGCGGATGGCATGACCAGCCCCCACAAACGTCGCCGCGTCGAAGCTTTCACCCGCGTGCCGTAGCAGGCGGCGTGGATAACCCCAGGACGAAAGGTCGTCGGCGCCGGTCGCGAACGTGACGATACGGCAGCCCACGGCACCGATATCCGCCTCCACATCGATCGCCCCGACCAGGCGCGCCAACGTGCCGGGCGAATCGAATTCCGCATCGTTGTCCAGCCCGACGATCACGCGTCCACGTCCCAGGGCCGCGCCACGGTTCCGCCCACCGGCCACGCCATGGTTGTGCCCCAGCGAGACAAGAGTCGCGTCAGACCGTCCCGCCACCTCTTCTGCGAGCCGCGCGATCGTCTCCGGCCGAGACCCCTGGTCCACAACAAACACGTGACGCGACACGCCGGTTTGCTCCAAGGCCGACCGGATAGCGGCGACCGTCTCCTCGGCACGGTCCAGCGCCAGGATCACGACATCCGCGTCATAGGGGCCGACCGGCGCCTCCCCCGCACCCGCGATGACCTCAGACATCGACGGGCGGCGGGACGGGGACCGCCAGATAGGCAAGACGCTTCATTTCCTTCCGGCCGCGCTCGACGGAATCCAGCACCATGCCGCAGACCAGCGTGAGCGATGAGAGCAATACCAGGCCCGTCGCGAGCACGGCGCTGGGCAGCTTTGGCACCTGGCCGGTGCGCAGGAAGTCCATCACCACCGGACCGCCGATCGCCAGCGCGGCGAGCAACAAAGTGGTCCCCGCAACAGCAAAAAACAGCAGGGGGCGGCCTTCTTTGACCAGCACCAGGATCGTGCGCAGGATGCGCAGCCCGTCCGACCAGGTACGCAGCTTGGATTTGGAACCGGCGGGACGCTCGCGGTAACTCGCGGCGAGCTCGGCGACCGGCATTTCCAGTTCCAGCGCGTGGACGGTGAATTCTGTCTCGGTTTCAAAACCGCCGGCCAGAGCGGGAAATGATTTGACGAAACGGCGCGAAAACGCGCGATAGCCGGACAGCACGTCGCTGATACGGCCACCGAACACACCATGCACCATGGCGCTGAGCACACGGTTGCCCAATCGATGACCACGGCGATAGGCGCCATGCTCCGCGGTGACACGTGCCGCCGTCACCATGTCGAGCCGTTGCTCGACCAGCAGCGCCAGCATGGCGGGGGCAACCGTCGCGTCATAGGTGTCGTCGCCATCGACAAGCAGGTAAACGTCGGCTTCCACGTCGGCGAACATGCGGCGCACGACGTGGCCCTTGCCCTGCAACGGCTCCTTGCGCACCACCGCACCGGCGGCCCGTGCGGCGAACACGGTCTGGTCGCGGGAGTTATTGTCGTACACGTAGATCTGCGCCTGCGGCAGGCTTGCCTGGAAGTCCGCAACGACCTTGCCGATGGTGGCCCCCTCGTTGCAGCATGGGATCAGAACGGCAATTCGAGGATCGGCTGTATGGGGATGTTCGAAATCCCAACGCGGCAGTGCCTGCGGCATCCGGGCTGCGGTCGCGAGACGGGCAATGGTGTCGGACATGACCTTCGCCTTTCCCCTCAATAAGCGTTGCGCCACAGCGTTGCGATGGTGCGCAGCAGGATCAGAAAATCCGTACCCAGCGACCACGTGGCGATGTATTCCAGATCGCTGTCGAGCCGGCGCAGTAGTTTCTCTCTCGTATCCGTCTGGCCGCGCCAGCCACGGACCTGTGCCAGCCCGGTCATGCCGGGACGCACGCGGTGACGCAGCGGATAGCAATCGCTGACTTGCTCGAACGGTGTATTGCCGACGCAGGTCCCTGGCGCATGCGGGCGAGGCCCGACCAGCGACATGTCCCCCCGCAGCACATTCCAGAGCTGCGGCAGCTCATCGAAGGACGTGCGGCGCAGCACCGCGCCGACGCGCGTCACGCGCGGATCGTGGCGGCATGTCTGACACAGCGGCCCTTGGCTGAAGGGCCGGTCCTGCATGGTACGGAACTTCAGAAGTTCAAACGATCTGCCGTGCAGCCCGATGCGGCGTTGGCGGAACAAGACCGGGCCCGGACTGTCGAGCTTGATCGCGACCGCAGCGGCCAGGAGCAATGGAACGTGGATGATGAGCGTCACCACAGCGAAGGCAATGTCGAATCCGCGTTTGACGGCGCCGGGCCAGGCCGGCAGCGTTGTTCCCAACCCATCGATGTGGCGGGGATACGGCCGGCGGTAGGGCAGCGGCGGCCACGCCACGGTAGCGGTTGCGAGCGGCGATTGGTTCAGAATCGCTTCGCGCGAATCGATATGGGACACGGTAGTTTTCCTCGCGCCGGGCCGCCGATTCGGCGGCCGTCGTGACTGGTGTGACGGCGAGAGGTGAGCGGAAAGTTAACAGAGTTTCAAAAAGTGCAAGTGTATGTCTATGTTCTTGGAACATCCCGCGAAACGGCAGGGTTATCAGTAATCGTACGTATAATCTGCCGCATACGATTGTGAATCAGCGGAATACGATTGCACGCGAGAGTCCGAAGTTCATGAACATGCCGGCGATGGCGCCCGCGCCGGTGGCGAAGATCGGTTGCTCGGTGCACAGCGGCACGAAGGCGATCATCAGCGCGTAGGTGCCCCGGTTCAGGGCGAAGCCGAACAGGTTGACGGCGAGGAAGCGTGCCCATTGCTGGTGCGCCGGTCCCTCCCCCTGGCCGCGGAACGTCCACAGGCGGTTGCACAGCCAGGTGAATGTGGCAGCGACGCAGTAGGACGCGAGGCCCGCTCCATAAAGCCCGAGCTGGCCGCGCAAAGCATAGACAATAGAGGTATCGATCAGAAAGCCGAATGTGCCGACCGTGCCGAACATGAGGAACTGCACGAGGAGCTCGATGCGCGCCTCGGTCGCGAGGTCGCGGGCCGGCGGCGGCAGCTGCGTGGCAATGCGGAGCAGGAGGGCTTGCATGACGGGGCGGTTAGCGAAATGGCGGCGAAAACGCAAGGGAACTTCGCATGTCAGCGCGGACCGCCTTCCCCTTTCATGTTATTGCGAGTTGACCACCGGCAAAGGCGGCCGACCCGCGGCTGGATGAAACGTCCCGCCTTCATGTCATTGCGCGGCCCGCAGGGCCGAAGCAATCTCCTGCGGGGTAAGCGCATGAACCGTTCGAGAGCTCTCTGTCGCCGGAGATTGCTTCGGCCATACGGGCCTCGCAATGACGGTAGGTTCCGCTGGTTTCCCCTCACCCTGACGTCCACTCAGTACATCACCGCCCGCAGCGGCGTCGGCTTCGCCGCAGCCTGACCTTGCGGGAACGCAGAGATCTCCGGATCGGGCGTCGAGCCCCACATGCACACCGCATAACGCTCGAACGGAAACTGCCGCGGCCGATACGTCGCCTCTTGCTCCGGCAGGATGTGCTTCACGCCGCAGGAATATTCGAAGATCATTCCGTCCGGGCCACGGAAATACAGCATCACTGCGGTGGACAGCGGATGCCGGCCGGGGCCAAGCAGGATTTTCACCCCCTTCTCGCGCAGGAAATACCAGGACTTCATCACGTCATCGACATCTTCCACCTGGTGGTTGATGTGCTGGATGCCCGGACGCGGCGCCGGGAACAATGCCAGCGAGTGATGCGCGGTCGCGATACGCAGCAGGGCGGCGTCGCCGATCCAGTCGGAGACGCGCGCGTTGCACAGCCTTGTCCAGAATTGTTCGTCGCGCTGCGCGTCTGTCGTATAGAGGCCGATATGGCTGAAATGCGTCACCCCGGCGTCGCGGCCGGGGAAGAAGCGCGTGCCGCTGTGATAGGGCCGCGTGACGAACTCGATGCGGTTGCCGGAGGGATCATGGCTGGCGATGAACGCCTTGACCCGGCGTTGCTCGCATTCCTCCTTGGTGCCGAAATGCACGGGATGGCCGGCGTTTTCCAGTTCGGCACCCACAGCATCCAGATCGTCCGGGTTGCGCAGATCGAAGCCGATCGCCTGATCTGTGGGGTCACCCTCCACATAGACCATCGTGTGGTCGCGCGTGTCGCCGCGCACGGCGACCTTGTCACTGCGGAAATACGCCGCCTTGCCTTCTCGCGCGACGAGCTGCACGCCAAGGATGTCCGTGGCAAAGCGGATAGCGCTGTCGAGATCGGCGGTGCCGACGCGCACGTAGCGGATGTCCTGCAGGTTCACCATGGCTATTGCTCTCCGGTTGGAGCGTCACGGCAAAGTGTCGGAGACGGGTCAGGAATGCAAGCGCGGCCGCGGGTTATTTAGAACCCCACCCGGTCGCCGCCTTTCAGCTTCAGCACCGCGCGCGCTTCGGCCGGGGTCGCAATCTCCAGACTCAACTCCTCCAGGATACGGCGGATCTTCGCCACTTGCTCGGCATTCGATTTCGCCAGCTGGCCACGGCCGATATAGAGACTGTCCTCCAGCCCGACGCGCACATTGCCGCCCAGGATGCCGGCCATCGTCGTGAACGCCATCTGGTGACGCCCCGCCGCCAGCACCGACCAGTGGTAATCGTCGCCAAACAACCGATCCGCGGTTTCCTTCATGAACATCAGGTTGCGCGGATCGGCGCCAATGCCGCCCAGGATCCCGAAGATGGTCTGCACGAACAAAGGCGGCTCCACGATCTTCTGATCCAGGCAATACGCCAGATTATACAGATGGCCGGTATCGTAGCATTCGTATTCGAACCGCGTGCCGTGTGCCTTGCCCAGACGTTCGACGATCCCGGCTACGTCGCGGAATGTGTTGCGGAAGATGAAATTGTCCGTGGCGTCGAGATACGGCTTTTCCCAGTCGAACTTCCAGTTCTTCACCCGCCCGCCCGCGGGGGAAATGTTGAAGTTCATGCTGCCCATGTTCAGGCTGCACATCTCCGGCTTGGCCGCAAGCGGCGCGGCAAGACGCTCGTCCAGCGTCATCGTCAGGCCACCGCCGGTGGTGATATTCACCACGGCATCGACATTCTGCTTGATCACCGGCAGGAAGCGCATGAACACGTTCGGGTCCGGGGTCGGCGCGCCGGTCTCCGGATCGCGCGCGTGCAGATGCAGGATCGCCGCGCCCGCCTCCGCCGCCTCGATGGCGCCGCGCGCAATCTGCTCCGGCGTGATCGGCAGATACTCCGACATGCTGGGCGTGTGAATCGAGCCGGTGACGGCACAACTGATGATCACCTTATTCGGCATGTCGCATTCCTCCTGCGTTGCGGCGGCGGCAGTTTGCCTCCCCCGCGTATGAACCGCCAGGGCCGCACGGCGTCACAGCGTGAAGCGCTTGCCCACCGCCGAGGGCACCACCACCGCCTCGCCATAGGCGCGTTCCAGCGCACTCAGAGCGCGCCAGCCGGTGCAATGGGCCGGCAGGATCAGGTCCAGGCCGAACGTGCCCAGGTCGCGCACGGTCTCCGGAATGACCGCCTCGGTGACGCCGGACAGATGGAAGCCGCCCATCACCGCATGCAACTTCACCTGCGGGAATGTTGCGCCCGCGTGATGCAGCACGTTGACAATGCCGGCATGCGAGCAAGCCGAGAACACCACCAGCCCCTTGCCGCGCACATGCACGGCCAGGAAGCGCTCGTCCATCAGCAGCGGATCGGGCACCCAATCCGCGCCGTCAGCCGGACGGCAGACCTGGCTGGCCAGGCCGGTTTCATACGCAGTGATCCGCGGGATCTCGCCGCTGACGAAGAACGTGCCATCCAGGCAGGTCTGTGCCGCATCAGTGACAATTGGTTCGGCGCCGAACAACGCCCATTGCGCCGGCAACGGAATGGGGTCCATCGGCAACACGCCGCCATCGGGCTGGCGCTGGCCGCGCGGACGGAACATGCCGGGATGCAGGTGCAGGGGCACTCCCCGGCCGCCATTGGCCTGCCCTATCAGGCCGATGGCACGCGGCAACCCGCCGGCATGGTCCCAATGACCGTGCGACAGCATGACCGCACCGATCGCCCCGAAGTCGATGCCCAGGCGCACGCCGTTGCGCTCCACCGCGTAGTCCACCGGGCCGCCATCGAACAAGATCGTGCACGGCCCGGCAGCGGTGTGTGCGGTGATAACGAGGGAGAGTCCGTGGTTGGCGCAGCACATCGCGGCGCCTGCCATGATCCGCATGCCCTGACGCTGCAACACGGCAAATTCGCGCGTCACGAAGGCCGGCGTGGAAGACAATGTATCGGTGACATTGTCCACCAGCACCTGGACGTCCAGCCGATCGACGGGTTGCAGGTCGGGCATCGTCCGTCCCGAGGCTGGGGAACTATTCTGCGGCGACAAGCCGATCGATCGTCACGCCCTTGCCGACGCCGATGCGTTCTTTGTAGGGCGCGGTGTCAATCTCCTCGAGCTCGATCTCGTGGTTCAGCACCTTCTGTTTCCATGCGTGATGCTCTGGTTCCATCGCGTGGAACTCCGGCATCACCTCGCGCGCGAACAGTTCGAGGCTTTCGCAGATATGCTCGTGCTTGTTGCGGCCGGCCTGGTTCAGCAGGATGATGCTGTCCACATGGGACTCCGCGAACCGGTGCAGCTTGCGGCGGATCGTCTCGGGCGAGCCGATCAGCCCGCCGCGCAATGCGCGTTCCGCGCGTTCCGGGTTCTCGCGCTTCCACTTCAGGTATTCTTCCCAAAGATTCACCGTGCCGGGCGCGGCACGTTCGCGATTGCGCGCGCCGCTGTACCAGGCAAGCGAGAACTGGAAGAACGTCACGCCGTCGGCGCGGCGGCGCGCTTCCTCGTCGGTTTCGGCGCACATGAAGTAGCTGACCATCGCAATGTTGCAGTTGCTCTGATAGTCGGTCAGCTTTTGCTGACGCTTGACGAACGAATTGTAGTACGCGTGCACCCAGGCATGCGCCATCTCGGCACTGAGGAACTGGAAGCCCAGCGCGCCGATGCCGCAGCGGCCGGCGAGTTCAATCGTCTCAAGCTGCGAGCAAGCCACCCATAGCGGCGGATGCGGCTTCTGCACCGGCTTGGGCAGCACGTTGCGCAAGGGGAACTTGAAATAGGGGCCGTCGTACTGCCAGCCTTCGTGGGTGAACATCGGCAGGATGCAGCGCACCGCATCCTCCCACACCGCCTGCTTGTCTTCCATCGCACGGTTGAAGGGGCCGAGTTCGGTAATGCTGGCGCCCTCGCCCATGCCGAATTCGACGCGGCCATTGCTGACCAGGTCCAGGCAGGCGACCTTCTCCGCAACACGCGCAGGGTGGTTTGTCGTGAGCTGGATGATGCCGTGGCCGAGACGGATGTTCTTCGTGCGCTGGCTGGCGGCGGCGAGGAAAACCTCGGGCTGGGGAGAATGCGAGTATTCTTCCAGGAAGTGATGCTCCACTTCCCATGCATAATTGTAGCCAAGCCGGTCGGCCAGTTCCACCTGAGCGAGCGCGTTCTGGTAAAGCTGCCGTTCGTCATCGGCGCCCCAGGGGCGGGGCAATTGCAGTTCGTAGAAGATGCCGAATTTCATGGACGTTGCTCCGCTGGCGTTGGCGTCAGCGTAGCATGATGCCGGGCGTTCGCAAGGAGAGCGGCGATATGCTATCGTCGCAGCATCAAGCGGCGTCAACCACGAGGTTCAAGCTGCAGCCAGCCGGCTTCGCTTGCCGATTTCCTCCAGCGCACAATCCACCAAGGGCAGCGTCTCCTTGTTCTGACGGAACATGACCCCCAATATCCCGCTGCTGGCGCGCACGACGCGGGCCTCGACCGCACGGCCGGCACCGGGCAGTTTGATTTGAACGCCGGCTCCCGGCTCGGCTTGCCAATCGCAGCGGAGCGACACGCCGCCACGCGACATATCGGCAATCAATGCGTGGATCGGCGGCAGGCCGGGGATGCACACCAACGCCTCGGCGCCATTGCCGGCGATGCGCTCATACGCACGGCGGTCCTCGTCGGTGTTCGCGACCACGCGGAGGAATTCGGTGACTTCGTCCTGCAACGTCTCCGCCTCCCCGGCCAACTGATCCGCATCGGCACGCACCATGTTGCTCGCGGCATCCGTGCCTTCGGCTATCTTTGAAACCTCCTGGATCGCCGTGGCCGTTTGCTGTGTCACGGTGCTGACGGTCTGCACGCTGGCGGCGATGTCGCGCGTCGTGGTGGCCTGTTGCTCAATCGCAGCGGCGATCGCGGTTGCCACCTGGTCCACCTCGCCGATTGCGCTGCCGACGTCACGTGCAGCCCGCACGGCGTCGGACGTGGCGGCACGGATCGCCGCGATCTGGGTGGTGATTTCCTCGGTGGCTCGCGCGGTCTGCATGGCCAATGCCTTCACCTCGCTTGCCACCACGGCAAATCCCTTGCCCGCCTCGCCGGCTCGCGCCGCCTCGATCGTGGCGTTCAGCGCGAGCAGATTGGTCCGCGCGGCAATCTCGGTAATCAGCCGCACGACATCGCCAACCCGGTCGGCCGCGGCCGCCATGCCGCCCACCTTCTCGTCGGTCACACCGGCGCGTTCCACCGCGGCGCCCGCTGCGCGGGTCGCCCGCGACACCTGCCGACCGATTTCATTGATGCTCGCCGACATTTGCTCTGCCGCCGTCGCCACCGCCGTGAGATTGGTATCGGCCGTCGTTGCGCCTTCGGCCGCGCAGGCGGCACTCACGCGGGTACTGAGCGACGAGTCCGCCATGGCGGCCGCTGCGGTGCGCATCGTCTCCGCCGAACGCTTCATGCTCGCCATCACGCCAGCCACCGAGGTGCCGAATTCCTGGATGTGCTGGTCCATTGCCGCCTGCCGGCGTTCCTTGAGAGCTTGTGCGGCATCCGCTGCCGCCTGCAGTTCGCGTGCCTCCAGGGCGTTCCCACGGAACACCAGCATGGCGTGCGCCATATGTCCGACTTCGTCGGTACGGTTGGCAGCGGGAATTGCGACATCAAGATCCCGCTTCGCCAGCCGCATCATGGCCTGCGTCATCGCGGCCAGCGGACCCGTGATCGATCGGGTCACGTAAAGCGCCATCGCCCCGCACAGGGCCAGCGCCAGCATGACCGAACCTATCGTGATGTTTCGCGTCAGGGCGTAGCGGCGGTCGGCCGCATCATGCGTTTGCTCCGCCTTGCGCAGTTCGTTGGCGACAATCGCGTCAAACCGCTGCTGGACGGCGGCAAAACGCTTCACGGCGGTGCCAAGCAGCGTATCTTCGGCATCGTCAAATGCCTGCGCCTTCAGATAGTCCATCGCGGGTTTGAGGCCACTACTGACAAGGCTGTCACGTTCGGTCATCCACTCGGAAAACAGCTTGCGATCCTCGTCGCCGGTCACATGCCTGGCGTGGTCCTGTGCCAGGCGGTCGATGGTCTCCAGGTTCTTCTCAACGACGGCGGTGTAGTTCTGCACGATCCGGGGACCCGGGCGCGAGATTGTTGCGATCGTCAATTGTTCGATCGCGCCATGCATGAGATCGTTGATGCGTGCCAGGCGGCTGACCGGCACCAGGCGGTCCTGGTAAACCTCGGCAAGGTCGTTGTTTGACAGCCGGAAGCCATGCAATCCGATGACCGCCACGATCGCCTGGCTGAGCGCAATCACGGCAAAGATCATGAGCATCCGGCTTCTGATGGTCATGGCACGCATCGATGCACTCCTGCGGGCTGCCGGGAGTCCGCGCACCGCACGCAGCTTGCGCAATGCCGGTGACGGTAGAGCGCCGGCTGCGCCGGCCCCAAGGGCGTCATGGTAAGGGGCGCTACTCGACCGGCAGGCCTTTCGCTTTCCAATCGGGAAAACCGCCACGATACCAGTAGATGTTCGTATAGCCATCCCTGATCGCCAGCGTCGAAGCCTTGAAGCTCTTCCAGCAATCCGGACCGTTGCAATAGATCACGATCGACACATGTTTGTCCGGCGGCAGCTTGCCAAGGTTGAAGCTGTCCTGAGCGGCATCGAAACCGACGTCCTTGATGCTTTTCTCCCGATACGGAATGCTGATCGCGCCTTTGATATGGCTATCGGCGTATTCCGAGGCAACGCGTGCATCGACGATCAATGCGCCCGTCCCGGCCAGTTTCTCGACCTCCGCCGCCGTGACCAGCTTTGCTCCGGCAAGATCGGGCGGTACATCGGCGGCGAGGACCGCGAAGGGTACAAAGGTCATGGCCGCGGCCGCCGCCAACAACAAACGACGCTGCATGGGAGCCCTCCTCACAAGCGGAACCCGGGCGAGAGTCTGGACCCCAATCATGAAGAATAAGTTAGCGTCACCACGTACCGCCGGCATGCAACGCTCAAACGAACCAGGACGCGCGCCCGATGTGCTTGGTTAATCCACCCTCACCGTAATCCCGCCCGCACCGCCGCCCACCGTGCCCGCGCCGATCCTACCAGCCCCTGTGGCAGAAAGATGATGAAGACCACCAGCAACGCGCCATACACCAGGTTGTCCCATCCCAGCGCGCCGGTGCCGAACCAGATGCGCAACGCCTCGGTCAGCGTGATGGTGATGATCGCGCCGAATGTCGGACCCAGCAGCACGTAGATTCCTCCCACCACGACCGCGAACACCATCTGCAACGAGACGGCGACGCCGCTGACCGTGTCGGGAGATATGAACATCTGGTACTGGCAGTAGATGGCGCCGGCGAATGCCGTCATCGCCGCGCTCAACGCCGTGACTTTCAATTTTTCCGCCGTCACATGCACACCGGCGGCGCCCGCGGCATCTTCATCCTCGGCAATCGCTTCCAGCGCGTAGCGTAGCATGCTGCGGTCCACCCGCCACCGGATCAGCAATCCCGCCGCCCAGATCGCCAACGCGATCAAATACCAGGTCTGCTTGCCGGTAAACTGCAGCGCATAGATCGAGCTGCCGCCGTTGAATCGCGTCGGCGTAAAGCCGAGCGAGCCGCCGGTCGTATCACGTGTCGCCGTCACCACCTGCAAGACGATCGCGCTCAGCGCCAGTGTCACCAGCGCGAAATAGTGCCCGGTGATGCGAAAGCGCGAGCAAGGGTAAGCGATCGCCAACGCGACGACCACCGAGGCCAGCATGGCGAGCGGGATGCCGATCCATGGTGTCAGGTGCTGATAGTTCCACAGCAGCGCGGTGACATAGGCGCCGATGCCGAAGAATCCGCCATGGCCGAGCGATACCAGTCCGAACCGTCCCATGACCGACCATGACGTGTAAACGAACGCCCAGATCAGGATGATCACCATGATGTGGAGCGGGTACGGCTCCTGATACACGAACGGCAACGCCACCAGCACGATGCCGGCGATGGCCCAGGGCAGCCAGGAGCCGGCCGGCGCGGTCATGCACGCCGCGCCAGCAGCCCGCGCGGGCGCACGAACATCATCATCACGAAGAACACGAACGCGAACACGTAGCCCCATTCAAGATCCATGTAGAGGCCGCTGACTTCGATGATTTCCGCGAATACGAATGATGCGACGAAGCCGCCGATCATGTTGCCCAGGCCACCCAGGACGCAGATCATGAAGGTGATCGGGCCGAAGGTCAGGCCAATGAACGGATGCACGTCGTATTGCAGCACCAGCAGGCACGCGGCCAGCCCCGCCAGCACGCCGCCAACCGCGGACGTGATGAGGTAGATCCGCCGGCTGTCCACACCCATCAGCGGCATGATGTGCCGGTCCTGCGCGATCGCGCGAATGGCGGTGCCGATATAGGTGCGCGACAAGAACAGATAGACCGCCACCATGCCGGCGAGGGCGAAACCGAAGGCAAGCAATCGGGCGTAGCTGAGATACATGCCGGTGACCTGCAGCACCGGCAGACGGATGCCCAGATTGCGGAAGTCGATGCCGAACATCACCGTGGCGGCGCTTTGCAGGAAGAACAACACGCCGCCGGTGGCAAGCAACTGATTGATGGGCGCGGTGGACAGCACCGGCTGGATCACCAGCAGATGCAGCAGCACGCCCAGTACGCCGACCCCGGCGATACAGATCGCGGCGTCGATCAGGAACGGCACATGGTACACCGAGAACAGGTAGTACATGCCGTACATGCCCATCATCACCAGTTCGACGTAGCAGATCCACACCACGTCGATGACGCCGAAGATCAGGTTCAGGCCCAGCGCCAGCAGTGCCAGCACGCCGCCCAGCAAAATGCCGTTGATCAATGCCTCCAGCAGGTAGATGTCGAAAATGCCGAACATGCGCGTTCAAACTCCCAGGTATGAGGCGCGGACGGTTTCGCTCGACAGCAACTCCGTGGCGGTGCCGCCGGCGCGAATGGTGCCGGCCTCCAGCAGATACGCACGGTCCACGACGCGCAGCACCTGACGCACATTTTGCTCTACGATCAGCACGGTCAGGCCACTGGCGCGGATGCGTTCCACCAGCGCGAACACCTGCTGCACGATGACCGGCGCGAGCCCCGCCGATGGTTCGTCCAGCAGCAGCAGCCGCGGTTCGGACATCAGCGCGCGGCCGATGGCGCACATCTGTTGCTCGCCGCCCGACATGGTGCCGGCGGGCTGGTGGCGGCGCTCGGACAGGCGCGGGAACAGGTCGTAAACGAAGGCCAGGCGTTCAGAAAATTTCGCACGGGCCGAGGGGATGAAGGCGCCCATGCGTAGATTCTCTTCCACCGTCATGCGCGGGAACAGCCGCCTGTTCTCCGGCACGTGTGCAATACCGAGCGAGAGAATGCGGTGGGCGGGCGTGGCGGCAAGGTCGGTGCCTGCCATGGCGATGGCACCGTTGCGCGGCCGGATCAGGCCGGAGATGACGCGCATCAGAGTGGTCTTGCCCGCGCCGTTAGGGCCGATCACGCCCACCGCTTCGCCGGCGTTCACCTGGAGGGAAACGCCGAACAAGGCCTGGAAGGTGCCATAGCCCGCGTCAACAGAGGTGAGGGAGAGCATGGCCCCTAACCTCTCCCACTGCGTGGGCGAGGTTTCATCGTTCCTGGGCGAGGTTTCATCACCGGTGGACGACCTTCCCTCATCGCGCACCGGCCACTGCCTGCACGGCCGTCGCGTCCGTCCCCAAATACACTTCCACCACGCGGGGATCGGCCGCCACCTCCGCCGGCAACCCCTCCGCGATCTTCACCCCGTGGTCCAGCACCATCACGCGGTCCACCACCCGCATCAGCACGCCCATGATGTGCTCGACCCAAATGATGGTAATTCCCAGCTCCCCCCGAATCCGCCGCAGCATCTCCGCCGCCTGCTCCATCTCCCCCTCGTCGAGCCCTCCCAAACTCTCGTCCGCCAGCAACAGCTTCGGCCCCGTCGCCAGTGCCTTGGCCAGCTCCAGTTTCTTCAGCCCCGCCGCACCCAGCCCGTCCACCACTGCGGTGCGATCCAGCGGCAGGCCCACCAGCCGCAATGCATGCTCTGCCGCCTCGAACGCCCGGGCCCGCGAGTGCCGCCCCTGGCCGTAAAATCCTGCCAGCGCCACGTTCTCAAACAGCGACAATCGATGGAACGGACGCGGAATTTGGAACGTCCGCCCAATCCCCGCATTGATAATGCGATGCGGGGGCGCACCGCCGATCTCGCGCCCCTGAAACCGGATCGAGCCCGCGGTCGGCACCAGTGTCCCCGACAGCATGTTGAAGATCGTGCTCTTGCCGGATCCGTTCGGACCGATCAGGCCGAGGATCTCGCCTTGCTCCACGCGAAACGACACGTCAGCAACGGCGGTGAAGCCGCCGAACCGTTTGGTCAGCCCGGCGACCTCCAGCATCGGCGCACGATCACTGCGCGGCGTAAGGCGAGGAAGGCGGCAGCTTCAGCACCGGCTCGCGCTGTTGCTGCGACTTCGGCCACACCACGTAGCTCTTGTTGTCGATATACTGGATCACCACCGGAAAGGCGCGATCATTCTGGCCCGACATCCCATCATCCGGCCCTTCGAACTTCACGCCGAACCCCAGCATGGTGCCGCCGTCGGGAACGTCTGTGTCCAGTGCCGCCTGGCGCAGGTCGTCCGCGGTGATGCCGCCATATTTGGTAATGGCACGCGGCAGCACGTCGTACAAGAACAGATAGGTGTTGGACGCTGCCATGCCAAGATGCGGCGATTTGATCACGGTGTCGGGCAGCAGCTTCATATAAGCGTCACCGACCATCTGGATCATCGGCGGCAGGTCCGCCTTCAACGATTTCGGATTGGTCTCCCAGATGGAGATTGGATCAACGTCGAAGAAGTAATTGGCATCATTCCCAACCGACGACTTGATCTTGTTGTAGTCGGTGTAGCCCGCCCCATGCCCGACCAGCGCATCGAAATGCAGCCCCAGTTCCCGGGCCTGGCGCAAGAACAGACTGATGTCCGGGTTGTAGCCGGTGTGCAGGATCACGTCCGGCCGTGCACGTTTCAGTTTCGTGATCAGCGACGACAGGTCCGGCGCCGTGACGGAATACCCCTCGTTCACCACGACGTTCATGCCGGCTTGCTTCGCGCCCATTTCATTGCCCTTGGCGACGTCGGTGCCATAGGGGCCATCTTCGTGGATGATCGCGACACGCAGGTCCTTCGGATCCTTGCCCAACTGCGGCTTTGCATAAGCCGCCAGCATCGCGGTGGAAGCCAACCCCCACTGCGTGCCATAAGGCTGTGGCCGGAACACGTATTTCAAATGCCGGTCACGCAGCACCGGGGACGCGATGCAGGTGGTGATCCACATGAACTTCTTGAATTCCTCGATCCGCGCCGCCGCCGGCACGCATTCCGCCGACGAGAAGAACCCCAGCAGCATATCCACCTTCTCCTGCTCGATCAGGCGGACCGCTTCGTTGATCGCGACATCAGGTTTGCTCTGGGAGTCGACATAGACCGGATCGACCTTATAGCCGTCGATGCCGCCATGGGCGTTGAACCAGTCGATCATGATCTTGGCGCCGTCATAGTGCAGCACCGAACCGCCACCCGCAAAAGGCCCGGTCAGGTCGTAAACGACGCCGATCTTGATCGTCTTCTGCTGCGCCCACGCCGTTGGACCGACAGCCAGCAGCGCCGCGAAAAGCAGCATTTCGCTCAAACGGCGGGCAATATTCCACCGCAGCATCTTGAACCCCCCTGATGGTTCATCGTTCTTGACATCAGCTTAGACATGCGGCGCACCGCGATGCAAGCGTCCGATATAGTTGACCGCTCCGCAACATTCTCGATATCTGCGCAATGCCGGAGGCCGGAACGCGCCGCCATCGCGCCGGCAGACGCCGACAGGAAAGGGGTCGAGTAATGCGCTTGCGCTGGCTGGCTGGATCGCTCTTCGGCATTGGGATACTGGGCCTCACCCCGGCCGCGGCACAGTTCCCCGGCGGCCCGCCCGCGGTCGGGGTCGTGCAAGCGGAAATGCGGCCGATCACCGAAACCTCGGAATTCGTCGGCCGCATTCAGGCGATCAATCGCGTCGCCCTGGTGGCCCGCGTGACCGCCTTCCTGGAGCAACAGCTCTTCACCGAAGGCACCGAGGTCAACAAAGGCGACTTGCTCTATGTCCTGGAGCAACCGCCGTTCCAGGCCGACCTCACGGCCAGGCAGGCCACGGTGCAGCAATTGCAGGCGAACCTGACCAACGCCACCATTGCCTATAACCGCGCCGTGTCCCTGCTGCGCACGCCCGCCGGCCAGCAATCCACCGTCGATGACTCCCGCGCCACCATGCTGGCCGATGCCGCGCAGGTGCAGAACGCCCAGGCGCAGGTGGAAACCTCCAAGATCAACCTCGGCTATACCGAAATCCGCGCACCCATCAGCGGCAAGATCGGCCGCACGGCGGTGACGATCGGCAACGTGGTTTCCCAAGGCTCCGGGACGCTCACAATGCTCGTCAGCCAGGACCCGATGTATGTTGTGTTCCCGGTTGCCGTGCGCACCGCGGTGGAGCTACGCCAGCACTATGTCGACAAGGGCGGATTCAACGCCGTGCAGATCAAGATCCGCCTGCCCGATGGCCGCATCTACGGCCAGACCGGCAAGCTGGACTTCCAGGACAACACGGTTTCCCAAAGCACCGACACGATCATCCTGCGCGGCACCATCCCCAATCCCCCGCTGAGCGCGACGAAATTCGGCAACGCGCCGGTCCGCGAACTGGTGGACGGTGAATTCGTCACCGTCCTGCTGGAAGGCGTGCAGCCGGTGCAGGTGCTGACAGTGCCGCGTGCCGCGGTGCTGACTGACCAAAGCGGCAACTACGTCTTCACCGTCGATGCGCAGAACAAGGTGCAACAGACGCCGGTGCAGCTTGGCCAGTCCACACCCACACTCGCGGCGGTGGTCAGCGGCCTGCAGCCGGGCGACCGCGTCATCCTGGACGGCGTGCAGCGCGTGCATGCCGGCCAGTTGGTCTCGCCTGGCCCGGCCAGCCCACCTGTCACCGCCGCTCAGGTCACGCTTCAGGGCGCCACCGGCCGATGATTTCCTCCGTCTTTATTGACCGGCCGCGGCTGGCGATCGTCATCGCCATCGTGATCACCATCGCCGGCGCGCTGGCGATGCTGCGCATTCCGGTCGCGCAATTGCCGGACATCGTGCCGCCCCAGGTCACTGTGACGGCCACCTATCCCGGGGCCTCGGCTGCCGTGGTGGAAAGCGCCGTCGCCCAGCCGATCGAGGCGCAGGTCGTCGGCGTGGACAAGATGATCTACATGAAGTCGGTCAGCGGCAATGACGGCAGCTATTCGTTGACCGTCAGCTTCGACCTGAGTTCCAACCCCGATATCGACGTGGTGAACGTCAACAATCGCGTGCAGACGGCACTGTCCCAATTGCCGCCGCAAGTGCAGCTCGAAGGCCTGACCGTCCAGAAGCGCTCCACATCGGTGCTGCAGTTCCTGGCGTTCTACAGCGACGTTCCGAAAATGGACCCGTTGTTCATCACCAATTTCGTGTTGATCAACGTGCTGGACCAACTGTCGCGCACCCCCGGCGTCGGCCAGGCCAATCTGTTCTCGAAATTGAACTACTCCATGCGGGTGTGGTTCGACATCAACCGGCTGACCGCGCTGAACCTGTCGCCCGGCGACATCATCACCGCGATCGAGGCACAGAACGTGGTCGCACCGATCGGCCGCATTGGCGCGCGGCCGATCAGCAACAACCAGCAGTTCCAGTTCAACCTGCAGACGCAGGGCCGCCTTCTGACGCCGGCACAGTTCGGCGCCATTGTCATCCGCGCCAATCCGGACGGCTCCGTGCTGCGCTTGCGCGACGTCGCGCGGGTGGAACTCGGCGCGCAGAACATGGACAGCGAAACGCGGCTGAACGGCCGCCCCGCCGTGCCGATCGGCATCTATCTCTCGCCGGGCGCGAACGCAGTGGATACCGCCGCGGCGGTAGCGCGTACCCTGGACAAGCTGGCGCCGCGGTTTCCACCCGGGCTGCACGCGCGCGTGATGTACGATTCCACCACCTTCGTCACCGACACCAGACGCGAGGTCATGCGCACTCTCATCATTGCCTTCGTGCTGGTGGTGGGCGTGGTGTTCATCTTCCTCGGCAGTGTGCGGGCCACGATCATCCCCACTGTCGCAGTCCCGGTCAGCCTGATCGGCACGTTCGCCGCCTTGCTCGCGCTCGGCTTCACCGAGAACACCGTGTCCCTCCTCGCCATGGTGCTGGCCGTCGGCATCGTCGTGGACGACGCGATCGTCGTGGTGGAAAACGTCGAGCGCGTGATGGAGGAACACCCCGATCTGCCGCCCGCCGAAGCGACACGCGAGGCCATGCGCCAGATCACCGGCCCGATCATCGCCATTTCGCTGGTCCTGCTGTCCGTGTTCGTTCCGGTCGGTTTCATCCCCGGCCTGTCCGGCACATTGTTCCGCCAGTTCGCGGTGACGATCAGTTGCGCGATGCTGATCTCGGCGATCAACGCGCTGACGCTGTCGCCGGCATTATGCGCGGTGTTTCTGCGACACCAGGGCCGGCGGCGCGGCGTGCTGGGCCAGATACTGCGCGGCATCGACCACGTACGCGACGGCTATGCCTGGGTGGTGCAGCGCGTGCTGCGCGTGGCTGCGCTATCGCTGGTGGCGGTCGCGGTGTTCGCAGCGGGAATCTATTTCGCGACCGTGACCACGCCGACCGGCTTCCTGCCGGAAGAAGACCAGGGCGCCTTCTTCATCGCCATTCAGCTTCCTGATGGCGCCTCCGTCGCACGCAGCACCGCCGTGGCCCAGCGAGTCGAGCAAATCCTGAAGGGCATGCCGGCAATCCAGGACACGCTGTCGATCATCGGATTCTCACTCCTGGACGGCGGCGTTTATGAGCCGAACGCAGCCTTCATGGTGGCACGGATGCGGCCGTTCGCGGATCGGGCTGGCGCGGCCAGTTCCGTGCAGGCTCTGGTGGGACGTACGTTCGGCGCCGTGCAGCAGATCCGGTCCGCGATCATCTTCCCATTCAACCTGCCGCCGATCATCGGATTGGGCACCAGCGGCGGTTTCGAATATCAGCTTGAGGCGCTGCAGGGCCAGGACCCGTCGGACAACGGCGCGGTAATGCGCGGATTGCTTGCCGCCGCCAATCAGGACAAGCGGCTGATGCGCGTGTTCTCTACCTTCACCGCGACCAACCCGACGCTCTATCTCGATATCGACCGCGACAAAGCGCAGGCGCTGGGCCTGAACATCGGCGACGTGTTCACCACGCTGGGCGCCACGATGGGAGGCATCTACGTCAACAACTTCAATTTGTTCGGCCGCACCTGGCAGGTGAACATCGAGGGCGAGCCGACCGATCGCAACGACATCCCGGCGCTCTGGCGCATCTTCATCCGCAACAGCCGCGGCGACATGGTGCCGCTGCGCGCGATCGCCAGCCTGCGCATTGTCACCGGTCCTCAGGTGATCACGCGCTACAACAACTACCGGTCGATCACGATCGACGGCAGCCCTGGCCCGGGCACGTCCTCCGGCACGGCACTGGCGACCATGGAGCAGATCTCGAATCGCACGCTGCCGTCGGGATACGGGTTCGAATGGACCGGAACGGCGTATCAGGAGGAACTGGCGGCAGGCCGTACCAACCTGATCCTGGGCCTGGCAGTATTATTTGCCTATCTGTTCTTGGTTGGCCTGTACGAAAGCTGGACCATCCCGATGCCGGTGCTGCTGTCGGTGGTGGTGGGCGTGCTGGGCGCCTATATCGGCATCCGCATTGCGGGACTTTCAGTCGATTTGTACGCACAGATCGGCCTGGTGGTGCTGATCGCGTTAGCTGCAAAGAACGGCATCCTGATTGTGGAATTCGCCAAAGAGCAACGTGAGGCAGGCATGCCGATCCGCGAGGCGGCGGTGCTGGGTGCCCGCATGCGGTTCCGCGCGGTGATGATGACATCGGTGGCGTTCATCCTGGGGCTGGTGCCGCTGGTCTGGGCCACCGGCGCCGCGCAACTCAGCCGCCGCGGCGTTGGCACCGCCGTGTTCGCAGGGATGATCGTGGCCAGCTCGATCGGGATATTCATGATCCCGATGCTGTACGTGACGTTCCAATCACTGCGCGAACGAGTGAAGGCGCGTTTCCGGCGGCCGGCCCGTGGCGCAGCGCAGCAGGGCGGGCACGACTGAGAGATGCGCGCTCAATCTCACCGCGCGTTGACCACCGGTCTCGCGGCCGGCCCGCGACCGGATGAAACGTCGCGCGGGTAGAAGGTTCCCCCTCCCCTTGTGGGAGGGGGATAGGGGGAGGGGTCGCAAAAACAGCATCTTTCGACCCGTCCCCCCTCCCGCAGGGGGAGGAAGAGACCTTGTTTCTTGTTAGACTCGCAGGGCCGAAGCAATCTCCTGTGGCAAAGCGCACGGACGTTTCGTATGCCGGGGCTGTCCTCCGGTCCCCACATCTATACCGTTAGATATACAGACATCCTGCGGCCGGCATGTCACACCAGCCCCCCACCCGAATTCGCCTGTCCCGCAAAAAAACGCCCCCCACGAAAGAAACCTCTGGACTCGCGAGGCACAATCCGTTATTGTGTCTATCTGACACTAACGTAACCCAAACCCAGGCAGGCATGACCACTCCACAGGCTACTCCCTCTCTCCAAGCCGTCCCAACCGATCCGTCCCCGGATCGCGATGCCACCGCTTTGCCCAACCTCTCC
>Ga0335074_10002337_pt1 | contig 25821 bp, 24 predicted proteins | sample Lox_Sample_23_FD_206715 | JGI IMG/M metagenome (GOLD analysis project Ga0335074, IMG submission 206715) | Soil microbial communities from Loxahatchee National Wildlife Refuge, Florida, United States - Lox_Sample_2.3 | ecosystem: Environmental > Terrestrial > Soil > Wetlands | place: USA... | reverse complement strand
GTGCGTTCACGGATTGATTAAAACGGGGGCCAATCTCGAGGGTTTTCAGATTTCTGGGTAGGTTATCTAAAGGTTGGTTGAATTGCAGGTCTCCAAGGAAAAGTTCCACGATGGAGGAAGGGAGAGTATCCACAGGAAGGTTGAATTGGTTTTCGAACCTCAGTTTCCGCAGCAAAGGGAGACTTTCTGGCGAGAAAGGCAGCTTTGTGTCCTTGTTCATCTCGGTTGGGAGGTTATAGATGATGGATTGAGGGGAGTATATACAGGGAACGTGAAACGGGGGCAGGTTGAATGTCATGGAATTCAACAAGGTCCTGATTTCCGGAAGCGCGAAGAACGCCTTGCACATGCAGAACACGTTGATCAGGGAGTGCAGAGATATCCATTTGCGTTCAAGCATTTCAATGAACAGATGCCTGCACTCCATGACAGGAAAAGAGGGAGGAGAAGGAAGAGACGAGTCAACCCGCTGTTGCTTAGCTAATGTAATCAATTATTAGAACGAAAAATAGAATATGAGGCAGAGAGAGAGAAAATTGGTTTTGTTGATAGTACCAATGGAAAAAAACAAACTAAGCTTACCATCTCGTGTGTCCTCCTCAGTGGAAGCTCCACCTTTTTCTTCACTTATTAATCTTCTTTTTCCTAAAATAGTGATGGTATTAAGAAAATGAATGAAGAAATGAATGAAAATTATTTTTATGATCTCTTACCCCCCATTACTATTCTCTTCTCTTTCGCTAAGTAGAAATTCAACGGAGCTTGTTGTTTGTAAATGCTCAACTAGTTTTCCTGCTTTTATTCTTTAGCTGGATTGATGGACGTGAAAGAATACAACTCTCACACCAAGGTACCGTGACCGTGATGTGTTATCCATCATATGATGCCATAATGGTTTTTTTCATCGGGTGTTTATTTTTAGTTGCAGTTGTTTCAATGAATGTCTGTCATCGTTGGTGTTGTTTTTTTTTTTTTTCTTTTCTCTATTTAACACCAGAGAAAAGTTACGAGGACGCAAGTTTGTATTTATTTACTTGATTGATTTCATTGAATAATCATAACGGTTGCAGGTTAATGGAACGCTGGTGGACAATATAAGGTTCAAAATGGGTCGGTTACAATGATTATAACGCAAACATTTAATGTCAGGTGATGGGAGGTGATCAGTACATTATGAATAGTAAAGCAAACATTACAAAAAGATAGATAATAATGGGAATTGCTAGTATCGCAAAAACTATTGAGAGGGCCAATCTACTTGAAATTTTTGGTTTCACTTTATCCATTTTGAGCACTATTTTCATTTTAATAAAAAGAAATAAATTTGTAAAAAGAAACAACACAACAAAACTACTTAAAAAAGAGACAGGATCTACATAGTTGAAATAAATGAATGCCAACAACCACACTGTACACTTTTTTGTGAAACGCAACACAAGAAAAATAAAATGCCATTGTTAGGAAAAATACACTGCAATATTATGGAAGCCCTTCAGGAGATGGATGAACTTGAAGAACAGGAGGACAAGGACAGCAAAGAAGTAGAAGAAGAAAAAGATAAAGATGTCCACGGCTTCACATTGATTGCCACTTTCTTTGAAAAAAATGCGATCCATGATGAGCACTCAGAAAAAAATGAAATGCTTCTAAAGAGAATAGCAGATTACAATCCAGGTTTGAGGATTTTCAACCCGGAGCACCAGGAACTGGAAGTGAGCATCTCTTTCTATTTTCCCCCGTCCACAAAAGTAGTTCACACGACCACCTTGAAACCTGGAGATAACCTGGTGATCTTTCCATTCGTAATGTTATTTTCCAGCTCTGAAAATGTAAAATACAGAATTTCCACTACTGATGAAGGCGAGAGAGGAGAACAGCTCGTGGAAAATCTGATAGTGAAGCCTGTTTTTGGCGTGGTTAACAACCCTTACTTGCCTGAACTTATCAACTTTCTATTATCTTCATTGAAGAAACTTGAAAACACACACAAAAGAGGACTTCAAGAAAGAAAGCAGTAGAAAATATCAATAATACATTATTATTTTATTCCAGAAAACGTGTTCCCCTTCTCTTCTCAGAAAATTATCCTTTCATCTCATCTGCAGTTTAAGATCTGCGTTTAAAAAGGTGTCTCAAGTGCCAGTGTGGTCTTGTTTTGTTTCCTTTTCACTTTCACATACTCATGGCGTTGATAAAAGTAGAACATGCGATACTATGTGCAGTCTTTGGTTTTTTCCTAGGTATTGCGTTGGAGATGGCAGAGATTGAGATTATAACCATCATTATGATGATATTCACTACCCTGATAGTTGGCATTGTCGCCTTTGCCTTTATGGATTTTGTAGAGCGTGTTTCTTCTCCTGAATAGGAAAGTGGATTAACAAAGCACCAGAACCCAGAACCCTGCAGATGAATGAATTAATCATGAATCAACCTTGTGAAGAAACTGAGAGGAAAGCAAATCAAACAGCACATAACAATACACATTATGTTATTCAGAAAACGTGTTTTCCATTTCTTCTGTAAAAAAAATGCTTGTTTCGTTTCTCTTCTCAAGGCTTGGATCTACAATGTTCAATTTTGGAAAGATCTGGCCCTGGGAAAGCGTTTAAAAAGGTGTCTCCAGCACCGTGCGTGTCATTTGTTCTTGTTTCTTCCTGAAATCACTTACTTCTCGCAGATGGCATTGATAACGGCGCCGCACACATCACTGAGTGCAACCTTTAGTTTTTTTCTGGGCGTTGTGTTTGTGTTGAGCGTACAAGAGGTTGACGTAATTGGAACGCTATGCGCCTTCGTGCTGACAACGTGTGCTATTAGTCTCGTCGCTGGCATTCTCTTCACAGATCTTCCAGTTCACACTTCTTCTCCTGATCGGAGGAGGATCAAGAAAAGCACTAGAATCCCGACAACCCCGACAGATGAAGATGAGAAGAGCAGCATTGGTAGCAGTAGCGAAGATGGCGATTCCAAAGAAGAGGAAAACGAAGAGGAAGAGGATGAAGAGGACGAAGAGGACGAAAGTGGTGATAGTATTGATGAAGATAAAGATGAGGAGAACATCAAGGGCGAAGAACAAAGAAAGAAGCTGTGCATTTCAATGTATCGGAATGACGTTAACAATCCAAAGTGCTGGCGGTTAACCTACCTGGCTTTTTCCTATTCCGGTGACAGCAAAGATTTTGACGAATGCGTGCCCTTATACGACAGATCATGGAGTGAAAGCAGGTCTCGAAACGCACTACGAAAGGTGGCCTCGAGTTTCTTCTTTGAGGTGGCGGATTGGGCGCAGGACCACCACTTGCCAATGTTTCACACTGTTTTCTTGCACGGCATAGCTGATTGCGACATTGAGGGCATGATGCTGTCTATTGCGCACGACTGTTCCCAAGATTTCTACTTGCTTTCATTGCATCGCTTGGAACACTTTTCCGAGTTGGTCCGTCTGTTGAATTCCGTTCGACACGCCATCGTGATGGTCAGAATTTACCCCGAAATGGTACTGCAAGAAGATCTATTGCTCAGGTACATAACAGCTGGATTCGCATACGAGGCACGCGTGCTGTTTGTGTTTGCTATCGTAGGGCAAGAGACTCCCATTTCCCATCCGCTGTGGGACGTGTGTGACATGAGGATGAAGTTTGATCACGAAATGTCCAAATCCCTTTTTAAAGCTCTTTATGAAAAATCGGTTGACCTTTCCATGGATGAAGATCTGTACAATCGCCTTCCCGAGAATTTGGACCTTTCTTCCTCCTGTTTCTTAAAGAAGATCAAGAAGTACAAGTTGCTGGGGAAGAATTTGTCAGAGGAAGCTCCAAAGCTGGTGCAGAAAATAATCGAGGGTCAACGAAGCATGATACGGGAATCGAAAGGAGGATTCTGAGTGAGTGAGGAGTCGAGTGTCAAAAGCAGAATAAAACAAAATTAAACTAAAATCAATCTCTACTTTATTTGCCAAAATTTGCAATTACACATTCATTATTTTGAGAAAACATTACCAAAATCCTTTAAAGCCATATCATTATCGTTATCTTTGCTTTTGTTGTTGCTGGTATTAAAAGATTCTGACATTACATAATTTGTACTTTCAAATTTTTGTTTTTTTGAGAGTCCCAGCATACCTGAAACGTCTGGATTGTATGTTAACTTTGAGGGATCAATGCTGGCACGAGAAGAATCTTCTTTACTATTTCTATTTCTCTCTGATTCGATGCTGTCCTCCATTGGTTGCTGCTCCAACTCCTCTCCCTCTCCTCCGGCTTCTTCCTGAGAAAATGTCCTGACGTTACTCTGCATCATGGATTCTTCCATTCTGGAATTGTAATTTTTCCTTTTGGAAGGGTTCATTGAAACTATAGGAACGAGTTCATCAGGCAAAGAGTGTGCAAGTTTTCTGGGGTTGAATTCCGTCCTCTGTCTTTGACTCAGAATATCGTCTGATGCGTTCTCTCCCTGATTTGACGTGGTGGACGACGCCTGTTGAAAACTGGACAGCAAAGTAGTTTGATTACTTGGTGGATTACCATTAGCTGCAGCAGATGAACTTTTATTAAACTGCTTTTTCTGGATGGCGCTCGAGTTTGAGCTTGACCTTGAGTTTGATCTTGGTCTTCCACTGGAAAGCACTGGGGCTGGAGATGGTGAAGTGAAGGTTGTCATTGGCTGGGTAACCCCTCGTCTTGGAGGGTCGTGGTAAATGGGGAAGGCCGAATTGGGGATTATTGGCGTCGTCTGCACGCAATTCTGCTTGCTATCGATCACGATTTTCTTTACTGGTTCTGGTTTATCATAGAAACATCCAGTTAAAAGCAATGCGATAACAGAAACAGCCAGGTAGCAGAGGGCAGTTTGAGTTCCGACATATTGGAAAAGCAGCAAAAACCCCGTGTTAATCACTATCACAGCGGCAATTGTGTACATGTGTAAATATGGGTAGGCTACTTGAAAGAACTATTTTTTTTTCCTTCTTTGCAAACGGAAAAAAATCTGGTGGTGCTTTTTAATCGCAATTTATTTTCCTTGAGTAATAATGAGGTTGTAAAAAAATGAGGTTCTGTCAAGCGGAAGAAAGCAAACCACGAGAGGAAGAACGCGATTTTTTGGACTCCTTTGTCATGGAAGATCCGGCTCCACCCCTAAGCGTGGAAGAGTACACTATACAGCGATTTCCATTTCTGATCAAGTGGTACCAGCGATATCTGGATTTCCAGTCCACTCTCTCGGCAAAGGATAAGTTGTACCTCGAGATGTCAGCAAATGAAATGAGTTTCATGCCTTCTTTTCTGCACGATCTCAAAGATTTCAACACTGCTTCCCTGCACATGACAATACATTTTCCCAACGAAGGCAATCAGCAATACACTTTGGATTTGGCAGTGGAGACGCAGTGGGGCCGCGGCGATTACCATTTGCATTCCGAGAAAGGCGTTCCTTTGCAGGAAGGGGCAAAAATTCTCAGCCAGGTAATAAATATGCTCAGGTTTCCAAAGTGGGGCCGGCCTGTAAAGCTGATTGCAGGAATTCTGTATTTCTACCCACAAACTCGCGATGATGGTTTTGAATATGAGGACGAGAAAATCTCAAACATGTTCTTCGTCAACATGAGTCGTGGTCTGAACGGCCAAATCATCCTTTCCTCGGCACCTTTCTTGGATCTCGAGTCCATTTACCCCGAACTTTGGAAAGTGTTTGTAAAGACTTTTCGAAACAGCAACTTTGAAGTGGTGAATTGTTTTCCGAGTGCGCCGGACGCATCGTACCCTGCTGCTCTGCAAGCCTGGGACCAGAAGAAACAAGAATTTGCGATGCTAAAAGATGGCGAGGACTCTCTTTACAGCGCAGTGTTTTCAGAGGGTACGGACGGGGTTGTGTTGGATACGCGCATGTACTGCAGAATATGGTTGATGCTTCTTTACGCAGTTGCTGTAAAGTCCATTCGAAAAGAGAAAGACTTTGAACATCCTGTTCTTTCCCCGATGGTCATTGCTGATTGTCTCAGCATTTATTGCTACAAGAGTGACGTGGAAGAAGAAGTCAAGTTCTTGGAAGTAGCATTATACGGTGTTGGAATGCGAATGGCAAAAATGAAAATGAGTAGTGTTAGAAGAAAATTGCAATTTTAGTTTTCAATTATTAAATAATTCTCCCGTAATAAAAAAATTAATTCATTCACACTGCTGGCGATGATTTTCTTTTCTTACAACAACACAACGTTGGAAACGGCGCACGGCGTGTCACGGATGTGTGTGTTGTACCATGGCCTTTCATAAACAATTTTCGCTTTTTTCTAAAAACATGTATTCCGATCCTCCTTTTCACATCACTTCTGGAGAAGAAGAAGAATATTTAGCATATGAACACAATTTATCTCATATGAGTCAAGAAGGAATAGAAGCAAACAGTCAAAATGATGGAAATAAGTCTGCTGTGGAAGACACAAAAAAGAAGAGAGAATTAACCCACTACAATTCAAACATCGCGGGGAAAGCCAATGCAAAAAGAACAAACACTTTACACTTAAATTGGAAAAACGTTGAAATGTTGCTTAATCAAAATGAAATATACCGAAGAAGCAAAAAGCAGTGTGAAAAACGTTTCAAAATGATAGAGGAACGCACTCTTTCCAAATGCAAGGAAATGATAAATGAAATAATGTGGAGAGGTGTGATAATGTGGCTGCTGAGCATTTGTGCATATCTTGTTGTATTCATGATATGGAAAAGGAGATCCTAATGCTTCATACCTGCAGAGTAAAATTAAAACAATAATGCGAATCATTATTTTTCCATTTCTTTTTTTTTCCATTATTCATTATTGTTTGTAAATTACATATCAATTAGGCATTGCGCCTGCCTGCCCCTTTACGATGCAAAAATGCAAAACCCCAAATGGACGATTTCAGAAGCTGGTTTGCGCCCTTCTGCTTATAAAAACTGCTGGCGTAACCTCAGGCTTTTCACTTTTTTTGGTCGGGCAAGCAGTGAAGTGAGGAATGGGAGGAATGGATGTGTGTTTGCCAGAAATTCTTCTGCAGAATGGAATATCCAGGTGGCTGGAAACACAGGAAGTTGTGAATCTGGGACGAACCTGTAGGAAATCCCAGAATATCTCGAAGAACATCGTATGCAATTCCTTCTCTTTGGTGATTAAGCCGGAAGATACCGTGCAATACTACACTCAGATCAAGAACTTGAGAATCCTGAATGATTTTCCATGCAGTGACCACTGCAGTATCTTTGTTCTTTGCGATTTCTTTCAAACTTTTATTTTTTAATCTTCTTTGAATTTGAATTTATATCTTCCTCCCAGTGTGAAAACCCTGAGAATCGAGGGAAGTCTGCTTTCTACGTACACTTTGAATGAATACCCGTCCATTTCCTTTGTCCACTTGGATGGGTATCAATGTATTCCTTCTTTGAAGGGTTCCGATCTTCCCCCAAACCTCATTAAGTTATTCGTTGGCAATTTTTTCAACAAACCCGTGGATTTGCTCCAATGCCATGCTCTCGAGGAAGTCTCATTTGGAGACAGTTTCAACCGCCCAGTTTGCTTCCTCCCCTTTGGTAACTTGCTTCATCTCTCTTTTGGCGACGACTTCAATTGCAACGTGAACGTCCTCCCTCCCACGATCACTCACCTTAACTTTGGCTCCCGCTTCAATCTCAATGTCGACAACCTTCCTCCCAGCCTTACTCACCTTACTTTTGGAAAACGTTTTAGCAAGCCAGTGGACTCTTTGCCCGCCTCACTGAAACACTTGGCTTTCGGTCATAATTTCTGCTTGTCTGTGGACAAGTTGCCCGGCGGCCTGATTTCACTGAAATTTGGGAAGTACTTTAACCTCTCCGTGAACAACCTCCCTGAAACTTTGGAGTTGCTTTCCTTTGGAGAGCACTTTAATCAATCGGTGAATCACCTCCCCCTATCCTTGAGATATGTCAAGGTATGATCTTGTTTGTTTGTATTTCATTTGCTAATTATTTTTAATGGATTAAACACAGTTTGAGCGCCAGTTTAATCATCCGCTGAACCATCTGCCTTCTGAGTTGAAGACCCTTCGCATAAAAGGAAACGGAGAGTTTGCTCAAGATTTGTCGCAGCTTCCTGACTCTCTGATGGAACTGAGCGTGGCCAGTGACCAGTACGATCAGCCTCTGATGATTCTGCCCCATGAACTTTGTTTTCTTTCCCTGAAAGGTCGTGCTTACAACCAGCCTTTGCACCTGCGCACTGTCAGCCTCTCGAGCTTGTTTTCTCTGAAGAAAATCGTTCTCGGCGATAGCTTTAACTCTCCGGTCAACTTTCTGCTTCCTTACAATCTCGAGGAACTGAAATTGGGGCACTCTTTCGACAAATCCATTGACCACATACCAGAAACCATCAGAATCCTTCGTCTTGGATGTATGTTCTCACAGCGAATTCATTTCCTGCCTCCTGCCTTGGAACATTTGGAGTTCTCATTTTTGTGCCTCTGCTCGAAGCATCCGACATTCAATCACCCGTTCCCTTCTTTTCCTCGGCAGCTTTCCCATCTCTTGCTGAACAACGACTTCAATCAGTCCTTGAATGACCTTCCGGAGAGTCTTGAGGTACTGCAAATTGGCGACGGTTTTCGACAGAGGTTCTCCCGCATTCCTGCGAACTTGAGCATTCTCTTGATAACGGAATGCGCCAGGCAAAGGAATTTATTTCAGGACGCGAGCTTTCAGGAACAAATGAAATATGTTCGCGTGAGGTCAATTTGCGATTGCAATGGAGTAAAGTCTTACGACAAGAAGCACACAACAACAAGTAAGAAAAGGAAACTTTTCTAAAAATGTATTTGTATTCACAAACTCACAAAAATTAAGTAAATTGCACTAATTATACAATGGCACAAAAAAAAATAATATCGCGTAATCAAGAAAGGCTGAAAAAACATTTTGTAATTGCATATTGTATTTTTGTATTTTATTACATTTCCAGGTTTAGAACCTAAAAATATTAGGTTCATCTAGAAAGTGTCAGAAACACTCAGAATTGCGAACATTACTTGAAAAACCCACCATTGCTTTACCTGGAATGTGACATTAATAATACTTCCATTTGCAAATGTATTCATCATTTTAAATAAAGAAGAGTACGAACCGTGCATTCATCCACCAAGCAAAGATCTCTCTAATTATATTTGAAAATACTAACTACATTAGACAGAAAGCAAACAAGCGTGACAGTCACGTGCGCACTCTTTCTCTCGTGTCAATTTGTTTTGTTATAAAAGAGAGAAGAACAGAGCAGTAGTTATCTTCTTCCAGCCATGTCCAAAGCAATCAAGGATAGAAAAAAAATTACTCCCTGCCCTCCCTACACCACGGAGAAACCAAAGCCCAAGCAAGGAAGACCTCAGAGATATACTTGCAAAACTATTATCTCAGAAGAGTTCAGGGATGAGATTTATGGAGTAAATATCTTCCTTTTTATAATAATAATTAAATTTTCATTAATGCTGTGCTGTCCACTATAGAATAACCAAGAGGGATGGTGCTCTGGATGCAAAAATGACCGGTCCTGTTTGCGTACACCTGGTAAGCGTTGGAAGAGATATCTACAAGAGAATAAGTTTCCACAATCCTGCTTGGTATTTTTTATAAAGTGTAAACGTTTTGAATTGCTTATCTAACTTTATTCTCTTGTATACAGGATACACTTCAGCAAATGAGCGCTCCAAAGGTGTGATTTTCCACGCTTTATTTGCGTTGGTGTTTAATTTCTTCTTTCTTAAAAAAATCTACAGCCAGCAGAACATGAACATAAAGAATCGGACGAGGAAGAGACCATCGTCATAAGCCCTGATGCTGGTGACAAGTTTGCGGCTCCCTTTGCTCGTGGACGTTCCGTGGTATTAACTACTAACACTATTTTCATTTTCAAATTAAAACATAGCATTCGCTAACTCTAATTATCAGGAACCCTTAACAATAAAATTGCACCTGGGAAAAGGAAATTCTGGCCATATCACGGAGATCGAGGAGGATTCACCTAGAGAAAAGGAGAGGTCTCAAGTACTCGCAACTGCAACTGCAACTGCAACTGCAACTGCAACTACAACAACTACAACTACAACTACAACGACTTCTACTACACCCTCTGAATCGAATCTCACAACAAGCAACGATAACACGGTATGCCTTTTTAAAAAAAAGCTAGATGAAGATGAAATTCAACTTCGTGTTTTGCAGAACGATCAGATGGTAACGGATGAAGAAAGGCCAATAGTGCCTGCTATTATCTTTGATTTGAGCACAACACCTCCAGCTCCAAGTACACCAGCAACAGCACCCACAACACCGAACGGTCCGCGGGATGTCGATATCGATGTCAATGTCGATGTCGATGTCGGGAAGGACGAAAACGGGGCGTTCGAGCTTGTTTTACGAGAATTGCAGGCAAATACGTCGGGAGTTTCTTTTCAAAAGAGTGACATTCCAGGAGCTTCAGACGCACCGCTTTCGCCGGACGAGATAACATTACTCGTGACCAAGCTATCTTTCCTTTCCAATAATCTGGAGGATGCCTTCGAAAAGGTCAAGAACGAACACGAGAAAAAGCTCCAAAAATTCACTGAGCAGAGACAGGAAGATGAAAACGTGGTAAAAGAAATGAGAAAACGTCTGGACGCAAGGGAACACTCGCTGAATAACGTGAAAATCATGCAAGAAGGGGAAAAACAGACACTCGCAGTTTTGAACAACCCGAAGACAAAGACCCTTCTCTTGGAAAGCACAGAACTGGGGAAGCATATAAAACAATTATATGCGGGAACGCACCAAATAACGCTTTATGACCTAAAGCAAACCCTGGAGAAGGATAAGCTCAAGGCCGAAATAGAGAAAGACATCCAGCAAATGCAAGAAGACCGAGAGCAATTAAGAAAGGATATCGAGGCTCAGAAAAAGCAGAAAGAGCTTCTCAATTCCGAACTTGCCAGACTGCGACTGAACCCTCCTCCTTATCCATTTGGCACCTTAAATACGCTCATGGGGCATACGTTTCCTTCTCAGCAGTCACCTTTCACATTCTCTTCTTCTCAGCCGCCGCCTTTCTCGTTCTCTCCTTCTCATGGTCATGGAGGCGTACCATATTCTTTTGCTTCCCCATATGCGAGCAACAACAAAAACAACCAACTCAGCAACAAGAAGAACAAAACCAACAACAGTAACAAACAATAGATGAAATCATTTTATGTTCATAATAACATAATAATAAATCCATAACTCTATTATGGTTTTTTTCACCTTATTAAATATCTGCTTTTTAATTTTTTATTACATATACTTTCTGTTTCTGTTTCTCTTTTCCTTTTGTTGTTGTTGTTGTTGTTTTTTCTTGAACTGGTATAAAAATGCTTCACTTCCTCTGAAACTTTGAAGTATTTGTTTTCCACGCCCCATAAGTACAACCCTGACAAAGTCTTCACTCGTGACAAGGCAACATAGCTCTGGCCAGCAGTGAAGACGCCAGTCAGATCCACAAACGTCTCGTCCAAGGTTGTTCCCTGTGAGCTATGAATAGTGACTGCATAACCCAACTTCAGCGGGATTTGCTCTCTCACTATGTACACTCCGTCCTGCACGTGAAACACGCCAGTGCAGACGTGGTGTCTAAAGTCTATGGGAATAATGCAAGGTGTTTCGCTTCCTGGTTGCTGTATATAGAACGCGTTGTTGAAATACTTACATCGCAGGTCGTTAACAATTTTCTGTTTTGTGTCCATGTTCCTGGTGACGATGTACTGGCAACCATTTTTCAAATTCACAACTTTTGGCACCCTTTTCTCCAAACAATTCTCTGCATACTCTAATCTAGTAGCCTTCACGTAGTTTGATAACTGATTTGGATTAATTGGAATTGTAGTTGTTATTCCTCCAGGTTGCCTGACGAGCAAATGATACCTATCACGAGCTACAAAAGTGGAGGACAGTCCAGGAGGAGTTGAATCGTACATTCTCTGGTTCAACTCCATGACCTGTTTGTGTTTTGCAAAGAGAAATACTGGTAAAAAAAATGGTTTCTGCTCTAGAAATTGTTCCGTGGATTCGGGAAATTTCTTGGACTGCAAAGAAGTAATCACCTGCAAGTGACGCGCAGACAGGGCACTGCTGGAAAGCTGAGGTGCGATAATTTCTTTTTTGCTCGCCGCGCTTGCCTTAGGGTCAGTGATAGTAATCCCCAATTTCGACCCCCACAATTTGGCGCGCCTTTGCAAGAGATTGAGGTCATTCTTGGTCATTTCACCCACTCGAATGCGGTTCAATAACTGCGAGTACATGATATCCTGATCCTGGCGTACGTTGGAATTCAGCTCGTGGGTCTCCAAGTTGAGATTGCTCCAAGCAGGTGAGAGGAAACAATGCTTTCCACCTACGGGCTGCAATTGGAAAAAGTCTCCGCAAAAGACAACAATGGTTCTCTCAGGCCTTCCGTTGGGCAGCAACTTGTTCCCCATTTGATAGAGAAAGGGACTTCTCTCGGGAACAAATGTTTTGGAAATCCACTCTAAGACTTCCAAAAGTTTCTCGCTGAGCATAGAAACCTCATCGACTATTAACAAATCAGTCCTTTTCCAGCCTCTGGTTGAAATGGGACATGTGTTTTTTTTTGATCTCTCACATCTTTTTTTCAAAGAATCCAAAGTTACGAAGCAACCCAATCCAGCCCAATTGTGTAGAGTAACTCCTTCCTCCAGCTGAGAGGCGCCCATCCCTGTTAGACAGCACATGTCCACATTCCACCTTTGCTCCAGGGCAAATTTTTTCAACCTGTTGGCAGTATGAGTTTTGCCCACTCCTGCTCCTCCAGTCAGGAACACGTTTTTTCGATTTCTCATGATGTCGTTGATTACCTTGTTCCCCTGCATGAAGGAAACATTCACGTTTTGCACATTTCCAGTGAGAACTTCGCGCAACGCTTTAGAGGTGCTGGCAGCGTTGGCGTATTGCTGTGCATTCAAGTGTTTCACGACGGATTCAAACGTTGAGGAATTCAATTTCAATATAAACAACAATAAGCACTCCTCCTCAGCGTTATATATTTTGTGCTTTTGCAGGTTTTGAGATAAGGAAAAGATTTGGAGAGATTATACTCCTCTCAGAGAAGGCGATGGAGAAAAATTTTTAGTCTCTTCTATAAATATTACTGTTTTTCTTTCGAAGTTTATGTTTTCATGATATTTTTATAATAAGTCTCCAAGTAATCTTGTTGTACTACACTTAATTTTAAATATAATTGGGATTTTTATATGTAAACAATAAATGAGTGCATCTTCCCACGAAAAAAAAACCTTTTACCTTTTTAGTTTTTCTGTGAACTTTTTTCTTTTAATTTTGTTATCATTTAACTCAGATCTAGATTCCTGAAAAGGAAAAGTAAAGAATAAATTGTAAACTCCATTCTTTCTGGTTGCGTTATTAATTACTAACCCAGCTGCACCCAAAAAAGAGAGGTAATAAAAAACAAAATACAAATGACAAGTACAGAAGTGAAAGAACAAGAACCCATAGATAGGCTTTCAGCGTCTATGTTGGAAATGTCAAATCTTATTTCATCTGTAACTGTGGTGAAGAACACAGAGCTGCAAACAAGACCGTCTATCAAAGCAGCACTTGCAAACACGATATCATACATCGCGAGCCTATCCACTTTGTCAAAAAACATTATAACCGAAATCGACGTTCCAGATGATAGAATTCTGGTGCTATGTGAGGAAATGGAAAAAGCCGTGCAGAACTTGAGAGAGCAACTGTTGTAAATTGTGAATAAACATAAATCACAATCTACAGATGGAGCAAAATGCATTTCGCTGAAATATTTGTCAATGCTTTTGTGAAATAATTTTTCTTGCTGTTCCTTGAGAGGGATAGACAAGAGGATGAACAATAAACCATGTTATTCAGTTGGATCAATATTGGCAATGAAATCATTTGATGGTAGAAGCACGCGCCATGCATTTCTCTTGGTGACAGGACACAAAAACAGGAGGAGAAAGAAATAGTACAGGAATACAATGAAATTCTTTTATGTCGCAGTGTAGTGAAACCAAAAATAGGAAAGCCAGCAAAATGCAAGTACAACAGATCGGCTTGGGCGCCCAAAGAAAAGAGCTGGAAAGAGAAGGGAGCTTTTAGTTCTTCACTTGACATTTATGAAGAGGAAAAGACTTACACAGATGAAAATGATTTTGGCTAGTATTAATGTAAATGTAAAATTACTTTTTGCTCCTCCATTCCTTTCCTCTCTGGGTGACCAATATTACATATTAAAGAAATTACTAGGATTACGATTTCCACGAGAGCTTCATTGATTATGTTTTTGCGAAAGAGAAGAAACTAAAATTGAAGACAAAACCTGATAATATAACAATTTTGATTTTATTAATCTTCCTGAGTTGGTTTTGGAACGATATCTCTTGATTGTTTTGAAGCAAGCTAACGTAATTCCAACAGAAGCTAGAAGTACCATGGCAGGTAGTAACAATCTGCTAGGGAGGTAGCATCCAGCTGCAAAGGATATTCCCATCACCAAGGACACTCCAACTGCTGGGCTCCTCCTCAATCTGGACTTGATCAGTGCTTTATTCAAGAATCTAATTCTCTTTCCTGGTCTCTAAATTCATGTGATCGTAAGTAGAGATAAATAAATAAGGATTCCTTAAAAGCAGTCACAATACATTAGAATTTATACCAAGTACTTCTTCTACTACTTCCTCTTCTTTGCGTATCTCAATGATGGCATCCTATTTGAAAACAGAAAGTTAAAGAAGCTTTCCATTTATATGGCAGCTAAGAAATAAATTACCTTGGAATGTACACTAACAGTATCTTTTTCATCACCAGTAGAAGTGATATTCTCTTCTTTCAAGTAGGAAACAATCTCCCGCAACAACTCTGCCCTGCTTCCTTTAACACAACGTTCTCTTCCACGTCCACCACGAAGACGCCTGCATATTCTGTGTAGATCTGTCCTGATCAGGGACATTCTTTCGAGCTTCTTTGTAAATTTTTGTATCTCTGTGTTTTTCCCATTTTTCAGATCATTAATCCTTCTAATTTCTATGATTATCTCTTTCACGTTCATATGCATATCGATGAATTTAATGAGAAAGAGAAGTAAAAAAGAATACACGCACAGGTTGAAATCAAAACTAGTGTCAATCAATCAAGCTCAGTCACTCATTATGTGAAAATGGAATCAATCAGATAAAGAGCTCTTAATGTTCTGTGTCACTGTCTAGTGCGCATTTATTATTATTCTTTCAATGCTTATTTGTTTTCAGAATTCTGAGCAAAAGATAAAAACAAAAAAATGCATAATAACTTAAGATGTCTGGATGTCAAAAATGTCAAAACCCATAATGTAGGAATTTGTCAGTTGATCACGTATAAAAGACATGCACGCAACGCCCCTTGTTTATTGAAAAATATCATTTTTCCATTTTTTTGTGATTGAAACTTGGTGAGGTAAAATATAAACATATGACAATAAAGTGTTAAAAATTGTGTTTGGGAATCACATAATGTCATTTAGGCCATTTTTTTGGCCTAAATGTCAATTTATTATTGTTATTAATAAAATGAAAATGAAAAAGAAAAATTGTGTGTTTTGTATAACAAAACTAAAACTGTTAACCACAATTGATACTATTTAAAAAAATGATAAAATTAGAAGTTATAGTGTGATATTGGGAAGGTCATTAAAAACATCAAAAAGTGTAGTTTGTTAAAATTGTTATTGTGGAAATAAAGTTTTAATTTAAGTATAATTTTTATAGATATCAAATCCACTCTTCTCGCTCTTGAAAACTTATTTTTATGTTAATATATAAGTAACAATCTCCTCATTTTAAAGTGGGTTCCGAGAAGTGTGGATTTGATACTAAAAAAAGTCAAGCAGTATATTACATAAGTAATAAAAAATAAATTTAACACTTTATTCTCATTATTTATTTATTATTTATTGTAATTTTTTTATTATTATTACTATTTATTAAAAAATGTTAAAAGAAAATAAGTAAAAATGGAATGAAATTAATTTATAATATTAATAATAAGATATAATTATATTAATTTAAAATAGATTTAACACTATTAAAATAAAAAAAAGTAATTTCATTGGTATATTTTTCTACAGGTTTTTACATGTTTTTGATAGTAAATTTGTAAATTTATAAATAAATATACTTAAATATACATTTTTATTATATATATAATTATTCAATTATTCTTAATTGATACTAAAAACAGGTCAAATTACATTGGCCTAAATGACATTTTTTGAGATCTCCAAACACAATTTTTAAAAATTTCAAAAAGTTATTATCATCATTTCTTTATCCATGACTTTCAATATACTTTGCCTTGATGGTGGAGGGGTAAGATCTGTCATCCAAGTGATTCTTTTGTCCAGAATTATTGAACGCTTTCCCGGATTTCTTGATAGCACAAATATGATATGTGGAACAAGTGCTGGAGGACTGTTGGCTTTGAGCATTGCTAAATGCGGTACACTGGAAGTGGCCATGAAATTGATGAATAAAGAAAATCTGTGCAGCATATTTAAAAGCGGAGGCATCGTCCAGGAAATTCAATCCTTTTGGGGAGTGGTCGGTCCTCGTTACGACAATTCCTATCTTAAGCAGCTCTTGGAAAAGGAATTTCAGGGCCAAAAACTAAGTGAACTCTCCAAACAGGTGATGGTCACTAGTTTCAAACTGAGCGACAACAAAGAGAACAGTGGAAAGGATTCGAATCAAATAGGACCCTGTTTATTTAGCAACCTTTCATTTTCCACAAACAAAGAAGAAAGGGTGGTCAAGGCTGCCCTCGCAACTACCGCCGCGCCGAGTTACTTCCCAGTATATGAGGGTTACATTGATGGAGGAGTATTTGCCAACAATCCCAGCCTAGTGGGCGTCGTGATTGCAAAGAAAATGGGGATCTCCATTGAGGACATTAGGGTGTTTTCTCTGGGCACTGGTGAATTTCCTGCCCGCGAAGAATCGGGAAACTGGGGAGTTTTGCAGTGGAGTTACTTTTTTCTCAACGTAGTCCTCGCCGCTACAATGAGTGCTATAGACGACCAGTGCAAAGAACTCCTGGGGAACCAGTACTTAAGAGTGAATTTACCCATGGAAAGGAACATTCATTTGAACGATTGTGGCGCCATTGATTTTTTAATGGAAAAGGCAAGACTCCTTCCAATTGAGTCGTTTCTACCATGGATAGAAACGCATTGGACACACACATCCACAAGATGACATTATTCATTCACTGTGTTTATTTCTACTTTATTTCATTGCAGTTGCAAAATAGATAATATCTTCAACACTCTGGTTTTTGATATCATCTTCCGTGTTCCACTGAAGTAGGACAAACTTGGGTTTGTTCTTGTTCTCTGTCTCCTTTTTTTCCGTGGTTGTTTCTTCTCTGTTTTCATCACTGGCCACTAAAATGGCATCTTTGTACAGAATACCGCTCGCACAGTCTTCGTAAAGAATGGTGGATACTACTGAATCATCAGATGTTTCTCCTGTAGAGATGTTGTGCCAGCCAAAGTCTTGCTCTCCGCGCACAGCAATGCATTCCCAGATCAAGCTCAAGGCTCGACTCTGCGTTTTGAAAATTCTCGAGCCATAGTGCAACCACCTGGTCACGTCGTTGACGTTGACCTCGGTATTATTCTTTGGTGCAGGGGCAGTTTCAATTTCCTGGAAAGACACGCAAGGCCCAAGGAATAAAATCTTTGGTGCAAGATCCTTGCAGAGCCGTGAAATCTCTTTTTCACTTTTATTGAGCAGGCCTAGCAAATCAGAGAGGTAATCCATCAATGTCTCCTTGGAAGAAAAAGTTGCAAGATTTGGCAAAGGCAATGCCATTTCTTTCGCAACCTTTGCAAAAAGGGCATCTAGGAAGACCATCCAAATGGTTTGCAGGTTTTCGAATTTGATTAAGAGAAATTTTGAGTAATACTCAAGAAAGCACATTACGCAAAGGACTGTTGGAAGCAACTTCTCCACGAATATGCCAAACGCCAACCTTGCATTGTGTTCCTTTGCCTTTTCCAGGAATGTTGCGTGGAGCACTGGAAGACTTTCCGTCGCCGAGAGCAAATGTTGAAATGAGCACAAATGTGATGCGTAGCACAATTTCGACGTGATCGCAGGGGGGCAAGAGGCGGACTTTAGCAAGGTGACCAAGTTTTTTTCAGAGATGCGAGGAAATTCCTGGGCGGCAGAGTTGGAAAAGAAATTTTGCTTGTTTCTTACTAATTGATAAAATGCTTTTATATGTTGCTCATGAACCAGACGATGAAAGCAAGTCATAGTAGCAAAACTAATATATCAAAACGTTTTAGTTTAATTTTAAGTTTGAGATTGAAAGCTCCAAAATTCAGAAATTAACAACATAATATAGGAAAATTAAAAATTGCCGAATTTTTGACTCTCGGCATTTTTTCTTTCATTAATTTTATATATGTAGTATATATATAATTCATAAATCAAGAGAAGAGCAGCGACAATTTTTTTTCTAAGTATTGAATTGATCTCGGAAAAAAAGCCAGGAGTAAGAGTAAAGTGCAGCGCAGCAAAACTCTCGATTTTTTTTCTAAAAGAAAACTAAATAAAATTTTGGAAGGCCCACACCTTCAAGAAACAGAAATAGTAACGCGAGATGGTTATCAAGTGTGAAGTAGTAAATCGCGAGAAGCTCCACGCGTCCCATAAGTGCAACAATACGGGAAAGGAGCCAAGTCCAAAAGGAAATGGCTTCTGCGCCAGGAATGAAAGTGTGGGAACGAAAATGCAAGGTCAGGATGGCAAGATGTGGATTGTAGCACGGGACAAAAATGGAAGATTCTTCTGGCAAAGGCTCTCTTCTAGAAGGAGGACCTCTTCTCGTGGTCAAAAAAGACAACACAAGCGACCGGCCAACGAATTTCAACAATATAACGATACGAGGGTCATTGACAACGAATTGAGGAGTTCCGGTTCATCCACGGAGGAAGACTTGACTAGCGAGGAAGACAGTTCTAAACCTTGCAAGAAGAATGGAAACTGCTCGGAATCTTCGGACTCTTCCGACATTGACAATTACTCAGACATACCGTCTTCTCCATCTGCAGAAGCAAAAGACCAAGAAGGAGATGCCACCAATGCCAGCAAGAAGGACAAGAAATGGAGAGCAGTGGTAATCTGTGATCCGATCACATTTACTGGGAAGAAAAACTTTATTTCTCTCCAGCTGAAAGAGTCCTCCCTCAAAAAACTCGCAAAAATCTCAACAGTAACCAAACGCTTCGAATCCGCTGGGAGCGCAAGAGTTTACTGGGGAAAACCCCTGCCGCTTGCACAGTACGAACTTCTCGGCACGATAAAGAGCGACAAGGGTATCATTTCCTTACTGGATTTGAAGAAATACTACGCGAACGCCAAGAACGAGGATGGGAGCTTGAAAAGTGATTGGGTTACAGGTTGGGGGAAATTTGTCTCGACAAAGCAAACCAATGAAATTTCAAAAGAGGATTTAGTACAAAAGATCGTTGACCCCGACCTCTCAACTTTTGACGACGCCAAAGTGACGACATTACTAACAGCGAGCGTGTATTTTGCAAAGAAATTTGAAGTTTATGTGCACAAGAAACAGAAATGCGGGGTGACCAACATTATGCTAAGATGCAAAATGCACCTGGAGGAAGAAGTTGACGATGACAGCTTTTCTGAATAAATGTCTGACTTTTTTGCAGTTTTATTTGTTCTCCTTTCTTTGCGTTTGGCCTGGCCAATTACAAAATCACTTCATTTCTTTAATTCATACTTGCATACCTCACAGACATTTTCACGAATTCGTAGCCCAAGTAGAAGAATGCGATGCTGCTCAGTGACTCTGACATTTTCTGGTGCTTTCCACTGAAAATCAACAACAAGCTGAAAAGCGTGGCGGAAATCACGGCAAACGAGTCTGTAAACTCGTCTCCATGGAATCCCAGAATGGCGCCCATAATAAAAAAAAGAAGCACATACACTGTTAAAAGCGGCTTCTTTTTTTTCATTTTTTTTGAGTAACAATGACAAATTTCACTTACAAAATTAGCTTGGCAATAAATAAACGACCACCAATTTTAAAAATTTCCTGTTTTTTTAAACAAATTCTTTTTATTAAATTTATCAAATCTTAGAGATCAATCGCAAATCAACAAACCCCGTTAAAAGCAAAGATTCACGTCTCATTTTCATTTGGAAAATAAGCTTTATCTTCTTTTACAGGTACAACCCAGAGTGAACTAGAACTGAAACTGAAAGCTTGACGAAGTGATTGGATCGTGGAGTGTTTAAACCCTAATCTCTGGCATGCAGTAAAAGGTACGTTCCTCTTCTTTTGGTGACTGTTGTTTTCTTTGCAGATATATATTGTAGTCCTTTTCTCATGGGAAGGATGATATTCTCTATTGACTTCAAAAGAAAGGTGTGTTGGTGTTTTTTTCTCTCTCATGTTTGGTAAGTAATAGAAGATTTTTTAAAATTAACAACGGCTCAGTACACCGCGAGCAAAGACAGGCATCTGTGCTCGTGTCGTGTAAAAAAACGGTTTTTTTTGACAGGGTTTAATTTAAAAAAATCTCAATTAAAATGCGAAAGAGAAAGAGGTAAGTGTGCATTTGCGTGATTTTGATTCTAAAACAATATTTTGATTTTTTGAGATGGGAAAAAGTGAAATTGTTTTTTTTGACTTGTTGTCGATTGATCGAGAGGGGCACTCGCAAAGCTGGTACAATCAGAGACTCCGGAAAAGAAAAAATAATCCTTCAGCTAGGCCAGCAAAAGACACGGAACGGAAATTAAACCAACAGGTAAAATAATGATTTTTAAAACATGAAAATGAAAGTAGGACAACGATGTTATTTTAATTTTGCGTGCAATTGGTCTTCTCGCCTCGCTACTGCAAAGGAGTTAAATTTTGGAATCAACCAGAAGGAATCCAACGCCAAAGAACAAGAGCGAAAATTTATTACCATACTGGTATGTGATACATTCCTTTGCTTTCTACCTGAGAAAGAAAACAAGCCGCTCTCCTGAACCATTTTTCTTCGTCGGCATTTACTTCTAACTCCGGCTCCACATAACTTGGCGCTGCTCTTGATTGACCTCGTCTTCTCTTGAGAGAAGTGAATTTCTTAAGAGCAAAGTAGGTAAGATTCTTTGTGTTCTTGTTTTTCTTGTTGATTTCCTTGTTTTTTCGAATGGAAGTAATAGAATTCTTAATAGAAAGTTCCCTGATACGAGGAATACAGCCTTTGCATCCCGAAACGATGGTGCAACTCCAGAAGGTGCTCATTATTCTTCCAAACGCTTTCTTCAGATTTGGGTTTTCCTTGTTACTTTTGTTACATGCACAGCAAAAAAACAGTTTTGGTTCCAAATAGGGCATTATTTTGATCTCAGTCTTTTTGCTGAAGTACCTGTCAATAATATTCCTGATTTCGGAATTGAGAAGTCGGTAATAGTAGATCCGTTTCCTGCATTTCGTGTTCCGAACGATGAGGATCCACAGTGTCACTACAGGAATCATCGCGTGATGATGTATTGTATACCTCGAAATTTAACATGATATATTCTTAAATTGAAAGCTAGAGATTGCAGATAGATAATTCAATTTTATCAGCTTTGCAAAAAACAAAGAGAAAGTTTATTTTTTTATATATAAGTTTTTTTATTTTTGTTGTTGGAAAATTACTGTTTCTGTTTCTTTTTCTTTTCCTTAAAGGCCATTTGATCCCTGGTGAGCATTCGAGTATTTATAGCGGAATGTAGAGGTTGATCGTATTTTGATTTCCATTCATCCGAAGGCAACCATTGAAACAACATAGAGTCCGGGATGTAATTCATCTTATCTCTTTCACAAACAGTTGCTTTGAGATGTTTATTGTAGGGCCTGTTCACGAGATTGCTTTCTATGTCTACAAACTCTCCCAGACTGGTATTGGTCATGTCACCAATCTTTGGAGTATTGGTAGTTTGAAAAAAATACTGATCTTGATAATGGGGTTCCTCTTTGCATGCCAAGCTGGCTGATTTTGTTAGCAAGCTCATTTCTTACAATTTCTTGAGGAAAAAAAGAAAAGTTTTAGTTAGAGTATGTATGCTGGAGCGTTAAATTTACTTTAGAAAAAAAAAGAAACCAGTATCATCCAATTTTATTGTGTTGAAAGGATATATATATTTATATTAATATTAAATTTTATCTTTCCATTTCAGTCAAACCATACAGCTCTTGGCTTTGTTGAAATCGGAGAAATTTATGTATATCACAAATAAGGCTATGAAAATCAAAGTGAAGAAGAAAGGTTTTAGGTGACAGCTAAGAGTAATTTTGCAAGGGCAGAAAACCACTAGGTAAAGTAGGTACAGTATGCAAATGGACAAAATAACTTTTTGCACTAGGATTTTTTGGAAAAACCCCATTTCGTTTTTTTTCTTTTGTGCACGGTGATAATTGCTTTTCTTACTTAATAATAATTATATAGAAATTTTTTAAGAAACTCTATTTGTATTTACAAGTTTGGTTGATAATAATGACTGTGTGACACATGTTGTTTGTTATGACCTAATTATTTCAGAGTACCCCTTTTCCATGATTTCATTTTCATCCTCACTCAATTCTGAACAACCTTGCCTGCGTAAAATTGTAAAGAATTTGTCGCAGAACAGATTATAAAACAAATTGGTAATTGAGAAACTTGTCAAGTTGTCGTCGCGCGTGTTTTTTGGTGCAGCGATCTGCTTCATCTTATATTAGTTGATAGATGAGATCGATCTCGACCCTCACAAACAATGCGATAAAAATGTATATCTATACTATATCCTTATGCAACAACATCAATTGAAACAATCCACAAGTAAATGGAAGAATCCGTAGTAAATTTTGCTCCTCACCGCTCTGCCAAATACCAAGGCATGGGATTCTTTGTTCCTGCCTTTGAAATTGAACCATCCACTGCAAAGGACCCACACCTTAGGGGAATAAGCAGCGTATTTCAACACATGTCATCAGACCTCAACAGGGGATTTTATGGTTATACTGCCCAACGTCGGAGGAATATAATTTGCACGTTATTGCAGCAGCACTTTCAAGGGAAGCGTCCTGTTTTTTTTCTCGCCTTTCCAGACGACTTGGACGAGACAAACCCGGAAATGGTGATCGATGCTTTTCATAAATGTGTCAAAGACGCAATGAGGGAATTCGATCCGACCCGCGTGATTGGAGATGAGATCTTTAACACTGATATAATTGCTTGGTTGTTAATCAGTGGTGTTAGAGTAATAATTGACAATTTTCACAAAATCAGGTGTATTGCCAATGAGTTCCAGGTGAGTTAGTTCGCCCTTTATATTAAAGTTTTCTTCTATAGCTGCTGCTAACTTTTTTTCCACTACAGTGGATGATTGGAGCATTTAGAAACCTTTTTCGTGCAGATATAGTGATACTAGGGCCAGAGCAAGAGTTGAAAAAGATTGTGAATGAACATGTATTGTTTCACAGTTTTTGGATGGTTTCCTTAGAACCTTCAAAAGAAGTGGGGCTTTAAAATTTTTAAAAAGTACCGAAAAAAAAAAACGCATTGACCAATTCATCCACCAAAAAAAGCTCCATTAACGAAATCATATCAGTACCATACACACACGTAAAACAATGCTCTTTTGCGATCTGCCCTGCGATATAATCTATATTATTTCCGACCTTCTGAGGGAACACAGCAATTATGTGTGGTTTAACTTAGTATATGTGCTATACAGCTCTGATTCCACGCGAGATGTATCTCTTCAATTATTAGAAGACTTTGAAGTGGATTGTGTGCAGCACGACTCCCTCCGAATGGACCAAATGCAGGTAAGAGAAAGAAAAAAAAGATATTGTTTTTAAATTCCCAATCCTTTCCATGTGTCGTTTTTGTTCCAGTTTTATTTTACAATAATTGAAAAGTATTTATTTACTTATAAAAACTATCAGAAGAAACGAAAGACGGTTTCAGGCAAAGAGAAGTTTCTTGCACTGTCTAAAATCTTTGTCAAGAGAAATGGGTGCATCTTCTGCGGAAGTCGAAAGATGCCTTTATTGAGCTTGCCCAAGGAGTGGATACGAAAGAACCACACTCAGTACGACATCAAGGAGCTGGCATGCTACCGTTGCTGGGTGAAGAAATTGACCAAGAACCTAGTCAGCGTGTTTAAAGAGTGCACCGTAACATTGCGCTATGCACAAATGGGTTACCTAAATAATCCTGTTACCCAGGAGAAATCATTTTGGACACCAGAAAAGCGTCAGAAAAAAGCAAAAGGACAATAACAAATAAATGTAATGCTGTAATGCTAAAACAAATGTAGCTAAAGCAAGGGTGAAAAAAAGGAATAAAATATGCTGTAAACAACAACACACATTCACTTCATTTTGTTTATTTTAAATCATTGTTTTGTCTTTCCAGTAATCGTCTCCATAAGACACAAACATCTCATCACCAGGTAGGATGGTCTTCACCGTTTTCAACATCCCCAGGCAGTTGATTTCCAAGTTGATCCTCTTCTTGTCTTTGTTATCATTAATATAGTACATCCAATTTCCATGGTGCGCTCCGTCAACGTTGTACCCTGGCTGCAACTTCAGTATCCCATCAGATTGACTAGCTTCTGTCTCGGAATCTCCCGCCACCACTCCATCATACAGTCCAACATAGCACCCCTTTGGAATGTAGAACGGAGAAAACATGCCTCTTCCTGAGGGTCCCCCGAGTGAGCTAGGCTTCAGCATAAGTTGCCTGTATTCCTTCCGATACCAAAGTTCATTAAAAACAAACCCCACAAGAAGCTCTTTCTGCTTTGATTTCCTCCAAGGTCTTTTGAGCTCAAACATGATCTTCAGTGAATGACACAGGGGGGGATCTGTAGAGGATACAGCAGTCCGGCGGGAAGAATGCATCTGCTATAACATTCACAAGCGTTGTACACTCAAAAAAAACTACAATAAAAGCAACGAGCGCCTCAGTTAAGGTCCGTTCACCAAAAAAAAGTAAAGAAGATTGGGTTGTGACTTGTGACTTTTGCAGAAAGATAATCCTTTTTTGAAATTGACATTTACCCACACCCATTCCCGTTCCCCATTCCCTGAGAATGGCTTTTAAAGATGTCAAATGTATTATACTAGGAGTGTGTGGTTTGTGTTACAAACCACACTGTCCGGGGCAAAAACATGCCCTTTCCATATTTAATCTTGGGTGAGCAGTTCATTACTTCATTCTTACTCATTTTGTTTTCTTTGATGGTGTGTGGTTGGCGTGATTGTTGTTATAATGTTGTTTAAGTTGTTGTTTAAGTTGTTGTTTAAGTTGTTGTTTAAGTTGTTGTTTAAGTTGTTGTTTAAGTTGTTGTTTAAGTTGTTGTTTAAGTTGTTGTTTAAGTTGTTTAAGTTGTTGTTGTTGTTGTTGTTGTTGTTGTTGTTGTTGTTGTTGTTGTTGTTGTTGTTGTTGTTGTTGTTGTTGTTTAAGTTGTTGTTGTTGTTGTTGTTGTTGTTGTTGTTGTTGTTGTTGTTGTTGTTTAAGTTGTTGTTGTTGTTGTTTAAGTTGTTGTTGTTTAAGTTGTTGTTGTTGTTGTTGTTGTTGTTGTTGTTGTTTAAGTTGTTGTTGTTGTTGTTGTTGTTGTTGTTGTTGTTGTTGTTGTTGTTGTTGTTGTTGTTGTTGTTGTTGTTTAAGTTGTTGTTGTTGTTGTTGTTGTTGTTGTTGTTGTTGTTGTTGTTGTTG
>Ga0335074_10002336_pt1 | contig 25827 bp, 30 predicted proteins | sample Lox_Sample_23_FD_206715 | JGI IMG/M metagenome (GOLD analysis project Ga0335074, IMG submission 206715) | Soil microbial communities from Loxahatchee National Wildlife Refuge, Florida, United States - Lox_Sample_2.3 | ecosystem: Environmental > Terrestrial > Soil > Wetlands | place: USA... | reverse complement strand
ATTCCACTCCGGTTCGGGCGGCGTTGGCGGCGCGTATGGCTCGCCGTACCCGCGGTTGATCGACCCGCCCATCATCACCACACGCTTCAGGCGGCGAAAAGTCACCGGGTCTTTGTCGATGATAGCCCCGACGTTCACCAGCGGCCCGATGCAAACCAGCGTAATTTCGCCGGGCTGCTGCTTAATCTCGCTCAGAATGAAATCCACCGCGCCGGGATGCTTCCCGGCAAAATGGCCTCCCTCCGCATAAATGCGCTGCGTGAAGGCCGTTTTCGGCTGCGTCGGTATACCCGCCGCCACGGGGATATCCTCGCGGCCCGCGTCACCGAGCAGCCGGACGGCGAGCTTCGCGCGCAATTCCGTGTCGCCAAACGTCGTCGTCACGCCCAGGATTTCAACCTGCGGGCTTCGCACAGCCAGCGCCAGCGCGAACGCATCGTCGATGTCGTCGCCAACGTCCGTATCGATGATGATCTTCTCAGTTTGCACCGGCGGTGCGGCCTGGCGCGCGCGCGGCGCTCCCAAAGACGTCCGCACCGTCAGCGTTACGACCATAAGCGATAGCGTCGCAGCAAGCCGCAGCGCGTTCAACAGCCTTCTCCCGAATCCCGATTTGTCGATGACGCCTCTGGCACGCATGATGGTATAACCTTCTCAGCGCTTCATCGTCTCGAGGTGAGCGTTCCGATGCGGGTTCGCATTTGGTTTTCTGCGCTCCGAATCTTACCACTCTGCCTGCTCTGCGCCATTATTTCGCCCCCGCAGACCAGCGCCCGCCAGATGGGCCGCTTTCCTGGCTGTGGCCGTGGAAGTCCGAACTGCGGTCCTCGCGGCTCGGGTCTTTCGCCCGCCGAACAGGCTGATTTCCACGCATTCGATAGCGAGCCGGTGATCGAAAAGAAAGTCGCACTCGGCGAGGCGTTTGACCGCAACTACCCCCAGAGCGCATACAAAGAGCAGGTCGATACCGAGCTCAGCTTCCTCTATTTCAACGATGGCGATTATGCCAAATTTTACGCCGCCGCCGGCCAGGTGCTCGCGCTCAACCCCAGAAGTGTATCGGTGCTCGAGCTGGTCGGCTGGCTGATCCCTCGCCATTACGACGCGAATGCCCCTGACGCAGCCGCTAGGCTCGACCAAGCCGAAGAATATGAAAAGCGCGCGCTTGCAGTCGTCGCCGCCATGAAGCGGCCCCGCCAGGTAACGCCGGCCGAGTTCGCCAATTCGCAGGCGAGCCTCGCCTGGCGCGCGCACAGTGGCTTAGGGACGATTTACTTCCGGCGCAAGGATTTTGCCGGCTCCGCCGCTGAACTTCAGCTGGCGATGAAGCAGGAAGGCTCCGAGCCCGACCCTACCGATTTGTACGTGCTCGGCATCGATCTCGAGAAGCTGGGCCGGATCAGCGACGCCGCGGACGATTTCGCGCAATGCAGCGTAATGACCGGCGGCATGCAACAGCAATGCCGCCAGGCTTACGAACAGGCGTCGCATGCCGCCGCCGAAACCGTTGAAGACAAAGCGTACGACGCGTTCATGGATGCGCGCGATCCCGGCGCGCAGATCCAACTCGGCGAAAAGTTCGACAAAACGTATCCGGCCAGCAACTACCAGGAGAACGTCGACGCGGCTCTCGTGGCTCTCTACGCCGATACGCAAAGCTGGGACAAATTTTACGCAACCGCCGCCAAAGTGCTCGCGCGAGATCCGGATAACGTGCCTGTGTTGGCCCTGCTCGGCTGGATCATTCCGCGCCGCTACGATCAGGACACGCCGGACGGCGCCGCCAAACTCGACCAGGCCGAGCAGTACGAAAAGCATGCGCTGGCCGTGATCGGCATCATGAAAAAGCCGCAGAATTTGACGGACGAGGAATTTGCACAGGCCAAAACGGACTCATTGTCGCGCGCGCACAGCGGGCTCGGCGGCGCATATTTCCGGCAGCACGACTACGCGGATTCCGCGAAAGAACTCCAGCTTTCCACTACGACGGGCACAGGCGCGGACGAGTTTGACTACTACGTCCTCGGAATCGACCTGCACGAGTTGAATCAGCCGCGCGAAGCCGCGGACGCGTTTGCCAAATGTGCCGCCCTGCCCGGATATCTCCAATCGCAATGCAAGCGCGACGCCGAGTTTGCTTCGCAAGAAGCCGCGCATCTCGCAGCGGTCGTGGCAAAGCCCGCCGGTGCCTCGTCGAATGAACCTGTCTCCGTCGATATTCCAGCGTCCATCGCGCAACAAGCTTCGGCGCCCCCCAAACCCGCGGCGCATTAATCCTCTTCGCGTTCGCTTCTCCGCACAGCTCCGAACACACTTGCGCGATTCTCGCTTGCGTGAGAGCGTCTATGTCTAAGATCACTTCATGTTTGCGGATCGCACCAACTGGAACCTCGAAGAAAACCGCCTCACGCGAGCGCTCGCTCGGCGACGCACTGCCGGAGCGTCGATTCTTGACCTCAGCGCCTCGAATCCAACCACCTGTGGTTTTTCCTTCGACGAAGCGGCAATCCTGCGAGCCCTCGCCAATCGCGGCGCGCTGCACTATTCGCCTGATCCTTTGGGCCTGCCCTCCGCACGCGCAGCCGTGCGCGATTACTACGCCCAGCTCGGCGCAGCTATCGCGCCCGAAGAAATTCTTCTCACCACCGGCACCAGCGAAGCTTACTCGTTCGTTTTCCGCACGCTGTGCAACCCCGGCGATGAGATCCTGATCCCGACCCCGAGCTACCCGCTTTTCGATTTTCTCGCGGAAATCCACGACGTCCGCCCCCAGCGCTACTCCCTTCTTTACGATCACGGCTGGCAAATCGATCTCTACAGCATCGAGCGCGCCATCGGCCCCCGCACGCGCGCAGTGATCGTCGTCCATCCCAATAATCCCACCGGGCACTACGCAAAAGCCGCCGAAGCGGTTCAACTGGCTGAAATTTGTGCACGCCACGACATGGCTCTGATCGCCGACGAAGTCTTCTACGATTTCTCGTTTCTGCCGGCGGCTCCAGCCAGTTTCGCCGCGGGCAGCAATGTCCTCACCTTTGTGTTGAGCGGCCTCTCGAAAATTTGCGGCCTGCCCCAGATGAAAGCCGGCTGGATCGCCACCGTCGGCCCTGCGCACGCCAAAGAAAACGCCCTCGCGCGCCTCGAAGTGATCGCGGACACATATCTCTCAATGAACGCGCCGGTCCAGTGCGCGCTTCCGTCCTTGCTCGCGTTGCGCCGCGATTTTCAGAAACAATTGGTGGCGCGCGCGAAAAAGAATCTCGCCGAACTCGATGCGCAGCTCGCCTCGCATCGCAACTGCAGCCGCCTCGAAATCGAGGGCGGCTGGAACGCGGTTCTTCGCGTCCCGGCCATTCGCGCCGATGAAGACGCCGCCATCGACATGCTCGAATCGCGCGGCGTCTACGTCCACCCCGGCCATTTTTATGATTTTCCCGGCGACGGCCACATGGTCGTCAGCCTGATCGTCCCCACCGAGCAATTCGCAGAAGGCATCGCGCGCGTCCTCTCGTTTTTCTAAGGCCGGCGCCGCGAAGAGCATGCCCGCTCCGCACAATGAAACCCTCCAATCCGCGGGTGAATACCTTCCTTTTTGCTTCGCGCACAAAATCCCATGAAATTTTTCGCTCCCTGATTGCGCGCCACATTTCCGGCGCTTATGATGTCTCGTCGACGATTCGAAATGGGACAAGAGGACCAGGCAAAAAAAGAAATCGATCAATTTATCGTGGATGAGATTGACAGCGTCCCTCATCTCGAGGCCCTGCTGCTCTTGTGGAACAGCAGGCCCAAACGCTGGTCCCCGGACGAGATGTCCAAGGCGATCTACATCTCCCCCGAACAAACCCAGTCGATTCTTCAGGACCTGCAAAATCGCAAGCTCGCTTCCAATGATTCCGGCCGCTTTTTCTACGAATCCAATCTCGGCCGCGACCGTATAGTTGACTCGCTGGATAGAACCTATCGCCGGGAAGTCGTCCGCGTCTCGACGATGATCCACTCGAAAGCGTCGCCTGCCGTTCGCGCATTCGCGCGCGCGTTCAGGCTTAAAAAGGACTGATATGGCAGCAGCCGTTTACATTCTCGGAGTTCTGGTCACGCTGTCTTGCGGCATTCTTCTCATGCGCGCATATCGAGCCGTGGGCAAGCGCCTTCTGCTCTGGAGCTCGATCTGCTTCTTCGGCCTCGCGCTTTCTAATATCCTGCTCTTCGCGGATTTGGTGCTTTTGCCTAACGTCGACCTCTATCTCTGGCGGCTTCTCACGGCCGCTATCGCCATGCTCATCTTGCTCTATGGCCTCATCTGGGAGCGCGACCAATGATCCAGGGATTTCTGCTCGGCGTCATCGCCACCACGTCCTTCACGGCCGCGGTCTTTTTCCTGCGCTTCTGGCGCGACACGCGCGACTCCCTTTTTCTCGCGTTCGGCATCGCCTTTCTCATCGAGGGCCTCAATAGGACCGGCATGCTCCTCTTCAGCCAGCCCAACGAAGCCAGCCCCTGGGTTTACGTCGTGCGGATGTGCGCCTTCCTGCTGATCCTCGCCGGCATCATCAATAAAAATCGCCGCAGCTCCAGTTGAACGGGCGATCGCTCGCCGTGGCCGGCCAAATTGGTCCACCCCGCGTATCTTCCTCGCCCCGCAACTCCATTGCCGCAAAATCCCGTGTGCTATAATTTTTGCTGTTAACGGCATAAAGCTCTTTTATGCCCACCGGAGACGCGCGATGCCCGTTCCTAAGACCGACCAGATTTGGCACAACGGCAAGTTCATCCACTGGGATGATGCGAAAATTCACGTCCTTTCGCACGCGATCCACTATGGCTCGGCCGTCTTCGAGGGCATTCGCTGCTACGACTCGGCGCAAGGCCCGGCGATATTCCGCCTCCGCGATCACATGCAGCGCCTGCTTCACTCTGCTCACATCTATCGCATGGATTCGACCTTTTCTCTCGATGATCTCTGCAACGCCGCCGCCGAACTCGTTCGCATCAATAAACTCAGCGCCTGTTACATTCGCCCCATCACTTTCCGCGGCTACGCCGAAATGGGCGTCGATCCGCGCGGCTGCCCGGTCGAGACCTACATGGCCTGCTGGGAATGGGGCAAATATCTCGGCGAAGAAGGTCTCGGCAAAGGCATCGATGTCTGCGTCAGCTCCTGGAACCGCCCCGCGCCCAATACCCTGCCGCAAATGGCCAAAGCCTCCGCGAATTACATGAATTCGCAACTCATCCGCATGGAGGCCAAAACCAATGGCTACGAGGAAGGTATCGGCCTCGATCACAACGGCCACGTCGCCGAAGGCTCGGGCGAAAACGTCTTCATCGCTTACAAAGGCGCGATAATCACGCCGCCGCTTTCCGATGCCGGCCTCGCGGGAATCACGCGCCATTCCGTGCTGACGATCTGCAGCGATCTTGGAATCCCGGTCCACGAACAGCCGATCCCGCGCGAAATGCTCTATATCGCCGACGAAGTTTTCTTCAGCGGCACCGCCGCGGAAATCACGCCGATTCGCTCCGTCGACCGCATTGTCGTCGGCGCCGGTTCGCGTGGCCCGGTCGCCAAGCGCGTCCAGGAAGAATTCTTCGCCATCACCAGCGGCCGCAAACCCGACCGCCACAATTGGCTCACCGCCGTCAACGTCCCAACCACCACCGCCGCCCGCTAAACCGCGCCCGGTCCCCGCTCTTAATGCAGCGGCCGACACCTTTGCAGTCGCCGTTGAATCGTTTCCGTCGCAGCCGATTCGGAAGGGCGGGGCTTCAGCGCCGCCGTAACGCTCCCTATTGGAATGGGCTTTAGCCCCTGAAGCCATTCCTTCAGGAATGGTCCCGAAGGCTTCTTGCGCCGTTCCTCCAGTCCCTGCCGTTCTCCGCGCCTCTCCGTCTCCGTCCACTTTGCGTTTTTCTTCTCCCGCCGAATCCGATAAAATCCCGCCCGCATGTACAACCTGCCGCAAAAGCTCGCCGCCGAATTCCTGGGCACCTTCGCATTGATCTTCATCTGCTCCGGCTCGTTTTGCGCTGATCAATACCTCCGCGCGGCAAATCAGCCCGGTCTCGGCCTGCTTGCTATCGCTCTGGCAAACGGTCTCGCTTACGCAGTTACGGTCACGGCCGTGGCCCACATTTCCGGCGGCCACCTGAACCCCGCCGTCACCATCGGCTTCTGGGTTTCGCGCCGCATCGGAACGATTCAGGCGCTCCTCTACTGGGTGGTGCAGCTTGCGGGCGCCTCGCTCGGCGCGTACGTGCTGAGCATCATCATTCCTGAAACCACATGGCTGCCCGTTGCGCTCGGCACGCCCGATTTGGCCTCGGACCTCAACCGCATCCACGGCATGTCCCTCGAAGCAGCCCTCAGCTTCATCCTTGTGTTCGTCTTTTTCGCCACCGTCGCAGACGCTGGCGGCGCATTCGATAAAGTCGGCGGCTTCGCCGTCGGCCTCGTCGTCACTGCCGCGATGCTCGTGGGTTACCCTTTTACGGGTGCCGCGATGAACCCCGCGCGCGCCTTCGGCCCCGCCCTCGTCGCCCATCACTGGACCAACAACGGCGTCTATTGGGTCGGCCCGCTCGTCGGCGGCGTGATCGGCGGCTTCATTTACAGCGCCATCTTCCTCCGCGACCAGCCCCCCGCCACCTGACCCATCCCCGGCTTCGCCGTTGCGCCTCTGGAAACCCCGCCACCCGCCATCATTGAGGCCCTCCCCTCCCCATGTTAGGTTGGCAAGAACCCCAAGGGGCATTTCAAATGGCCATCAACGTTGACGATCTGCTGCGGCGCGCCGTCGAAAACCGCGCCTCCGACTTGCATCTGAAAGTCGGCAATCACCCGTATACCCGCGTCGACGGCCTGCTCAACCCCATCACGGATGTTCCTCGCATCACGCCGGAAGAGATGCTGTCCATGGCCTTCAGCATGATGACTAACCGGCAAAAGCAAAAGTTCAAGGAGACCGCCGAGCTCGATATGGCTTACGGCGTCGCTGGCCTCGGCCGCTTCCGCGTCAACGTCTTCCAGCAGCGCGGCAACGTCGGCATGGTTCTCCGCGTGATCCCGACCAAAATTCGCACCATCGAAGAGCTCGAGCTGCCGCGCGTGATCGCCCAGGTCTGCGAAGAGCAGCGCGGCCTCGTCCTCACCACCGGCACCACCGGTTCGGGCAAATCCACCACCCTCGCCGCGATGATCGACCGCATCAACTCGCTCCGCGCCGAGCACATCATCACCATCGAAGACCCGATCGAGTATTTGCACCGCGATAAGAAGGGCTTCATCAATCAGCGCGAAGTCGAAGTCGACACCTCATCCTTCTCCACCGCGCTCCGCGCCGCCCTTCGTCAGGATCCGGACGTCGTCCTCGTCGGCGAAATGCGCGACCTTGAAACCATTTCCACCGCGCTCCTCGCCGCCGAAACCGGTCACCTGGTTTTCTCCACCTTGCATACCCTCGACGCGACGGAAACGATCCAGCGCATCATCGCCGTCTTTCCGCCGCCCGAACAGAAGCAGATTCGCCTGCAGCTTGCCTCCACGCTCAAGGCCGTCATCAGCCAGCGCCTCGTTCGTAAAAGTGACGGCGCAGGCCGCGTCCCAGCCGTGGAAGTGATGATCGCCACCGGCTACATCCGCGATTGCATCATCAATCCCGATAAGACGCGCATGATTCGCGACGCTATCGCCGCCGGCACCAGCCAATACGGCATGCAGACCTTCGATCAATCGCTCTTCGAGCTTTATTCGCGCAACCTCATCACCCTCGAAGAAGCTCTCACGCGCGCCTCCAACCCCGACGATTTCCGCCTCCGCGTCCAGGGCATCCGCTCCTCCGCCGACTCCGCCCGCGAGGAAATGGAACGCGCCATGAACGAATTCGAGCGCCTAGGCCCCGCCGCCCGTCGCTAGCCACACTCATGCACCGGCGAATACGCTGTGGGAATGGCTTGCTGCTTTTTCTCCTCCTTCGCCCCGCTGGCGCTCAGACTCTCCCTGATGAACCCAAATGCACAGCCCAAAATAAGGGCAAGCTACAGCTCACGCGAGAGGACACGACAATCCTTGGGCTAACGATCGGAGCATCACTTAAAACCGTGCAAGCGAAGCTCGGGCCGGCCGAGCCTCTTCCTACTCATGGAGACGCGTCAGCCTCGAATACGATCTGCTACGTTTCGCCCCGAGACGGCACGGTTCTCACTTTTGGCGCCGGGCCAATGGGCGGCTTCACGGACGTGACTGAGTTCGCTCTCTGGTCGGGCAAGGCGAACTTTCCCAATATTTCGATATGCAGTCCTTCTAAATTGGTGTCGGCCGCCTTGGCCACTGAAAGCGGAATCCGGCTCGGGTTGCAGGAAGCGGACTTAACTAAAATTGTAGATAAGAAACCGACACGCAGACAAAACACGGCGTCGTACGACTTCCTATGTGCGAACAAAATGACCAAAACAGAAATTGAGCGCTTTAGGTCGGACGGAGCAATGGACGACCCGTTCTTCGATGTCACCTCGGGGGTCCAGATCCATTTTTCTAGCGGTGTCGCCTCTCGCATCGAAATCTACAAGGCTGAATCCTACTAATGAGCCGCACCATCTGGGCGGGTAGTGCGCTAATCGAATCGGATTCGGGATCGCGTCGGCGGTTCCGCCTCCGCGTCCAGGGCCCCCGCTCCTCCACCGACTCAGCCCGCGAGGAAAGGGAACGCGCCATATTTGGTCGCACGGAAAGACGCCAATATCCGAGCTTTGAACGCGCGCCAGCAGCGGTAATAATCGCCCGCAAGGAGGCATTCTAATGTGCAGAGTCCCGCGCCGAATATTACCCGTAGTCTTCTTAGCTCCCACACTGGCACTCGCGCAAACGCCCGCGGGATCTTCCAGCACGACCACGCCTTCACAAACGACCTCAAAAACGGTTTGGACGAATGACAACATCTCCGGTGTGGGCGGGACAATCTCGGTCGTAGGCGGAGCGCAACAGGAAGCTCCAGGCACCAGCTCCGGCGACTCAAGCTACAACGTCGCGCCCAATGTGCAAGTTCTCAGCCCCACACCGGGCGCCGTCTTCGCTCCGGGCCAAACTGTCGACGTAAGCATAAGAATTACAGACGACACGCCCTATTTCCTCGTGGGAGCAATAGGGCCAGAAATCGAGACAGCTATGAAAGAGTCGAAACCATTCGACCTGGACGTAAAAATCAAAGACGATCCGGAGTTAGGCCCTTCCACTATCTCTGTTATAGGCGCGGTCCACGGACGAAACGGCGACAGCCTCGCATCGATTCCAATAGATATCGAGCGAGACGACATGCCCACGCGGCTAATTCCTCTCGATTCGTCGATGTATTTCGAAGCTCTGGGGGAACAAACACACGTCGACATCATCGCTCAATTTGCAGACGGGCATTCGTATGGAGTCGACGAGAGTCCTTACCTGAGCCTTCATGCGGCGGACCCGGCGAAGCTCCATGTCGGCCCGAACAAGTACGTGACCATGGTAGCAACCGGCAACACTTCGCTTACGGTGGTGTATTCACACAACGGGCAGTCCATTCAAACCACGATACCCGCAACGATGGTCGGACCGGAGCTCGGTGCCAGCCCGCTGTCGCTCGATTTTGGAAATGTCCCGGTCGGAACATCAAGCGACGATCAAGAGGTGACGATCACGAATGAGACCATCGTGGATTCGATCCGTAAACTTCAGTCGTCCGCGTACGGCGATTACCAGTTGACTGACGACTGCAATCAGAACCCAGTCCCACCTCACGGCAGCTGCACAATCCGGGTCACGTTCAAACCGACAGCAATCGGCAATCGAGATTCGCAGCTCAGAGTCTCCTCTAATCTCGACGGGGGCGAGACCATCATTGCCCTGCGTGGCTCGGGAACAGAACGAGAACACTGAGTCCATCGCCAGGGCAAAGTCACCCTGCAAAGCTACACGAGAAAAACGGGCGGTCGGCGGCTCTCCCGGTCCGGCGGACGCAAATGATGGCTAAAGCGGAGTGAAGGTCTAGGAGTACCGTTACGGCGTTTTCGCCCGCGTTTTCGCCGCTACAACAACGCGCCGCATCATCGTAGAATCAGCGCGTGACGCCGAACGGCAAATCGGCTCTTGGGACGCGAGCGATCGTTGCGCTGGCATGTGGGCTCGCGCTGACGATCGTTTGCGCTGCCACAGCCGCGCGTGCGCAAAATTCCGCTGCGGTGCCACAAAGTTCCGCCGCCGCTCCCGCGCAAAGCGCGCAGCAGCGCGTTGCCGATAGTGCCGTCTGCTTGATCGTCTATCAAGTCGACCGCGGCATACCTTCGCCGCGCGGCTTGCGCTATCTTTTTTTCGGCAACGGATTTTTCGTCAACAAAGACGGCTATCTCGTCACCGCCGCACACGTGCTGAGCCAGCTTCACGGCGGCCAGCCTTACTTGCTGCTGCACGACCGCGCGGGCCAAGCGCATTTTGTTCAAGCCGACGTCATCGCGCTCGACGCGGATCATGACGTCGCCGTGCTGCGCGCCGCGCCCAATCCGTTCGCGTCCGGCTACGCCGTTTCCTTTTTCCCGCTCGCAGCCGATGCGGCGCGAGCGGACGAAATGGTGCGCGCCCAGTCGCAAATTCCATCCAAGCCGCTCGACGCTTATTCGCTCGATCCCGTCGGCGAGGAGCAGTCGCCAGGCAAAGTGCTTCGCTTTGAATTTTCGCGCCTCGCCAAAGGCCCGGCGGAAACACAGCTTTTTCTCTTCAATCATGAAATTCGACCCGGGCAAAGCGGTTCGCCGGTGGTTGCGGACGACTCGAACGGAGTCGCCGGAATCGTCGAAGGCGAATGGCTGCGCGACAATTCCGCCGTCTTCGCGGAACTCAATGACCGCGCGACGCCCGAGCAGCCCACTCCATTCGCCGGAGACGTTGCGCCGATCCCCGGCGCCGCCGTACCGATCCACTACGCGATCGCCCTGCTGCAGCGAAAAGGCATCGCCTGGACCGCAGCTCCCGCCGGCGCGCCGGACGTGCGCCGCACATCATCCCAAGCTGCCGCGCTCCCCCAGCCGCTGTCGCTCATCGCTGCGCCGTTCCCTTCCGAGTCGCTCTTCGGCGGCGAGGCGCTGCTCGACGTTCTCGTCGGCACTAACGGAAGCGTCTCCTATGTGAAAGTGCTGCACGGTGACGGGCCGTTTCTGGCGCAGGCGCTCAACGCCGTTCGCACCTGGACATTCTTCCCGGCTCATTCTGACGGCCGCTCTGTCCCCTCGCGCATCGCAGTTGCATTCCAGTTCCCGCAACCCTATGTGCCGCCTCGCCAGCCAACCGTGCACCATTACACGGCGATCGCTCCGAGCCCCGCCAGCGCAGGCGATCCCGCGCCCCAAGCGCTCACCACCGTCGAGCCCGCCTATCCCGGAAACAATTCGGATGGCAGCGTGGTGCTCTACGAGGCCATCGACAAGTCAGGCCACATCACCTCAACGCACAAGCTCAGCGGAAAGGACCCGCTCGCGACCGCCGCAATCGACGCTGCCGGGCAATGGCAGTTCGCCCCGGCCACCGAATCCGGCACAGCCGTCGATTCCGCCGCCATTGTCGTCTTCACGTTCCGCCAGCCTTTGTCGACCACCGCCGCCGCGGCGGATCCCCGCTGCGTGATCAAAATGTGCGGCGAAAGAGCGTGTCTTGCCTGCAGCACTCCCGGCGATTCCACCCAAAAGAAAAACTGATCGAAGCGTATTGACAAAAAACGTCATCTTTTAACACCTGAATGGACCGAACGATGTAAAATTCTTCGGTCCAAGGTGACGGGAAACGTGGCCTTGGTGGAGGTGTAATTAATGGCGTCAAAAATTTCCTGCCCGGAGGGTCACTCTACAAAGGGAATCACTGTCTGGGATGCCGCCGTCGCGCTGGCCGAGGGTCGCGCGATCGGCGCGTGCAAGAAATGCGGCAAGGCGTATCAGTACCGGATCGACCACACATACGCGGACGATCCCAAAGAAACCGTGCACAGCTTTGTCGTCACGCGTGCCATCCGGCTCGAACCGCGGCTTTCCGGCGCGGAAAAGCTCGACCCCTTTCTTCTCGTCTTGCGCGAGATAAAAACCGGCAAAGAGGAGATTCTGCCCACGTTCTGGGCCTTCGGTCATACGGGCGCGCATCGCGCCGGCCATCTCGCCCCGATTCTTGGCCTCGACGAATGGAAGAAACTGTTCCGCCAGCTCGGCGCATCCGTAGACGACCCGCAGCAGAAAATCCGCGAGCGGGCCTATCAGCTCTATGAGCAGCGCGGCCGCCTCGACGGCCATGCCGTCGAGGACTGGCTCCAGGCCGAGGCCGAACTCGCAGGCCGGCGCACCTTGCAGGTCGCTGCCTAGCGGGACGGATAAGCCTCGACCCATACACATAACGACTCGCACCAACGCCTCTTCGCAAATTGACTTGCGCGGACGTGTCGGATATTCTGGATCAACGCGATTCGGACCATTCAATTCACATTGAATACTCTGGCTCGTTAAAGCCAAAAATCAATTGAGGAGCATGGATGCCGCAGGGTCAGCCTGTAAAGGTTAAGAAAAAGAAGAAGTCGGTATTGAAGAATATTCGCCAGAGCGCAAAGCGAGCGGCTGTGAACCGCATGAACCGCACGCGCGTGCGCACGGCAATGCGCCACATGCGCACCGCGCTGAGCGCAAACGACGCAGCAGGAGCGGAAAAGCTCGCGTCCGAAACCTACTCGGAGCTGGACAAGGCCATCCAGAAGCGGACATTGACGGAAAACACCGCCAACCGCTACAAGTCGCGCCTCACCCTGGCCCTGAATTGCCTGAGAGCAAAGAAGGCCTGAACTCGTTTGCCTTTTTGGCGGCTCACTCGCCTTTCAGCCGGGCAGCTCGCCGGAAATGCCGGTTTTGGTAGAGCGGGGGCTTTCAGAGTCTGCGTGGCAATCTGGGTTTTTCGTCAGGGCCTAAGCTGGCTGCGGTCCCTGCTTCTTGCCCACCGATTTGCTCAGGAAAAATATCCCGAGGCCGAGCACCAGCACCGTAAACCCGCAGGCCAAATCGATCACTCGCGTAATCACGGCGTGATACTTCCCCGTCGAGGGGTCGTACTGGCAGCAGAAGAGCAAAACCGCGTCCGTGATCGATCCAATATGATTGGTCGACGATTGCACCAGCGCCAGGTGCAGGTCGCGCGGCTCAAACTTCACTCCATAAAAATATTTTGACACTTTTCCCGCGGGCGTCAGCACCACAATCCCGGCGGCGTGAATGTACTGCCCGTTTTCGGGATTGTATTTGTACGAAAATCCTACGGCGCTCGTGAGCCGCTGAATCTGCGCCTGCTGCCCGGTCAGGAAATGCCAATCCGCTGTATCGGCGTCGACTCCATATTGGTGCAGGTATTGTTTCTGCGCGGCCGCGGCCAGGGCCGGCGTTTCGGTGGGACTGAAACTCACGGTGAGCGCTTCGAACTGGTCCCCGAGCTGGAATCCTGACGCTTTGAACGCGTCCGTCGCGCCGCTCAGCACCAGCGAACACAGCATCGGGCACTTGTAGTACGCAAGGATCAGCACGACCGGCTTTTTGCCGAAATAATCGCTGAGCGTCACATCTTTGCCGGTTTCATCCTTGAACGTGGCATCCAGCGGAATCTGCGCGCCCAGATGCTGCTGGATGCCGACTCCCTGAAATAGCGACGGCAGCGCGCCCTTTTGCTGCGCCGAAAATGCAACGCTGGGATTATCCTGCTGCGTATCGACAGGCGCTTGCGCCGATGCAGTGCGTGCGGCAAATAACGACGACCCGATCAGTGCGAACGCAAGCGCGATTGCGCTAAATGAATTCCGGGGCGAAAAACGGTTGCGGTTTCGAAGCGAAAAGCGGTCGCTGCAAACTCCTAAAGCGGGCAAATCTACATTTACGGTAATCGTAGCGGTCTCCTGTGGAACCATCTTTTATACACCCGCCGCAAGCACCCGGAAGCGCAAATTTAAAAAATCTCGGCCACAAACGGTTCACGCCTGGAATCAGCCCGCGGATGTAACTGGTGTGCCGTGCGTTAAGCCGCCATGTGGTTCACAGCCTGTATCAACGCGCGAATGTACCCAAAACAATACGCAAAAGATTTTTCCCCCTCCGGATCATTGGGAGCCTGCGGCACATGATCCGGCATCAGCGACCGGGAATATCCAACCTCTTTGTAAACCTGAATCGCGCGCACAAAATCCACATCTCCCTCGTCGGGGTACACCTCCAGGAAATCGTTGCGATGGCCGCGAATATTCCGGAAGTGGACGTTGAAAATCTTGTCGCGCGAGCCGAAATACCGGATCACGTCAAAAATCTGCTCTCCCGGATTTTGCAGCATCTCGGAAACCGTGCCCTGGCAGAAATTCAGCCCGTGATAAGGGCTCTCCTGAATCGTGATGAATTTCTTCAAGCCATCGACGGTGCCCAGCACTCGATCCACGCCTTGATAGCCTTCCGGCGGCACGCCGGGATCCTGCGGATGGCATGCCATGCGAATCTTGTATTCATTCGCCACCGGAATCACGCGATCCAGAAAATAAGTGATGCGCTCCCAAAACATATCCGCGTCCACACGTCCCGCTCGCGTCAGCGGCGTTGCGGGATGCGCCTCGGCCAGATTCCACGCGCTGTACGTGGCGTCGCCGCGGCCCGGCACGCGCCCGGTGCGAAGCACGCCCAGAATGCTCATGTTGTACTTGATCGCCGGAATTCCTGCCGCGGCGCAATTCCTGATCATCGTCTGCATCGCTTCGATATCGCGATCGCGCTCTGGGCTCTCGGCCAGCATGATGGCCGGATGCGGCTCGCGATCGATGTAGCTCGAGGCGAGGATCGGAGGCGTCACCAGATCGTACGTCAGCCCGTTGCGCTGGCACGCGTCCCGCGCTTGCTCGAGTTCGTCCACAGTCGCAAACAGGCGGCTTCGATCCGCGATCGGAGGAGGCCCGCCCACATTCGTCACGCTGTACCGCGCCAGCTCTTTCAAATGACCATCGTCAAGCGCGCGATACTCAGTCCCCAGTTTGATCTGCGAAGGCGCGCCAGCCGCTCGCGTGGCCGCCGCAGCGTTCGCTCTTCCATTCGCAATCGCAGCCGCCGCAATACCCGAACCGGAAGCAGCCAGAAAGTCTCTACGTTTCATGTTGTAACACCTCGTCCGAGTGAATCTCGGTCCACCAGCGGTTCACGCCCCCAAGTCCATCGCCACGCCGTCATTTTCACGTTGCCGTTCAAGGGTGACAGAATTATGGAGCTAAGACAGACGGTTTTCCAAGGATTGACCGCCTATCGCAATAACGCGATAATTGGTGCTTCTGCGTTCTGCTCGAAACCTATCTGTGCAGAGGCGTAATCGCTTACGAACAAACCTGACCGCGCGGCTTTAGTTGGAAAGAAAACAGTGTGATTTTGGGCCATGCGAATCTGCCTGCGCACGCTACTCGTCCCGCTTATTCTGATTTCAGCGCCTTCGGCGATGCCCTTCTGTTTTGTTCCCCAGCCCCGATTGGTGCGTGCCGAATACTTCGCCAGCCAACTTGTAGTCGAGGCTACGCTAGATCAAACACGCGCACTCCACGATGTGGATGATCCACAGGGAGTGTCAGCCTATGTGTACACATTGCGCGTGGATCGCGTCCTGCGCGGCAAAACGGCCGCGACTCTGCGCGTTCACGAGGGGAACGACAGTGGCAGGGCGACATTTGGTTGGGTGCGAGGGAGAAAGTACCTACTCTTTCTGTTCTATGCGCCACAGGACAAATCGTGGGAGCTTGATGGCTGCGGCAATTCAGGCCCTCTGAGCGACGCCAGGATGGCCTTGGCCGAAATTGCATCTATAAAAGCCTCTCACGGTGGTGGTTCGATTCAGGGCATCGTGAGCGAGCAAGCGCTTTCGACCCCTATCTCGGGAGTCCGTGTTGAGGCAATTGGGAAGACTGGTCGTTACGAGGCGACCACGAATAAAGGGGGTGAGTTCCAGATAGCCGTTCCTGCCGGCCAATATGTCGTCTATGCCTTCAAGAATGGGATGTCCTTCGATAAGGCCGATATTAGTTATGAAGATCCCGGCGATATACGGATAGAACCGGGTGGCTGCGCTCAAATCCAGTTTGCTAGGATCGAACGCAAATAGGCTGCACGCCTGCAGCCCTGCATTGACTGCATATCGCAATAATGCGATAATCCTAAACAGGTGACCGGCGAATTCACGATTGAGTACGTGGAGTTGCCGAACGGGCGGATGCCCGCGCGCGAGTTCGTCGATTCGCTGGACGACAAAGCCGCCGCGCGAATTGACACCTTTATCGAGCGCCTGCGCGTCTACGGCAACCGGATGCAGGGCAAGTTCAGGCTGCAATGACCATTCGGACGAGAGTGGTCAAGCTGTCACGAGGGGCACGCCCGCAGAAGCAGTCGCTCTGCGGAGTTCAGAATCGTTCGTTGCCAAGGGCAGGTGGGATGTCGCCGCAAGCTTGAGATAAGCCGCATCGTAATTTGTGAGGCCGTGGGAACGCGCGAAGATCGGGAGGTCGAGAATTTCCGATGGAGCCTCCTGAGCAACGTCGATGGGGAGCGCTTTTAAGCGTGTGAGGAACCCATCGACCTGATCAACAACGATTCGCTTGCGGCGGTACGCCATCAAGAGACCGTTGCCGACTTCATAGAACCACAGGAGCGGGACCAGAGCACGCTTTTCGGAAAGACTCGCGAGAACGGATAAGCTGTACTTCCGGTCTGTTTCATCGTCGAGAAACCACTGGAGCGCCAAGGAGGCGTCCAGCACTAAATCACTCACAGACGATGACCCTCGTGGATCAGGTCCTTCACCGATACGCCCTCAAGAAGGACACGATTCTTTTCGACAAACGCGAGCATTTCGCGCACGGCTTCGCGCTGGGCACCGTTAGAAGGAGCGACCGCAGCAGACTTCTCTTTCTCCCGGAGGACTTGCAGAGCCTCGTCAATCACTTCCTCGGCAGAACGAAAGTGGCCGGCTTTCAGCTCGTCTTTCACGATTCTTTCCTGCTCGGGTGTCAGATTGATATTCATCGGGGCAGCCCATCGGTTCCCAGATGCTCAATGATACCAGCGTTCTGTGTCACTGTCGTCGCTGCAAAGTATCGAACCCAACCGGGCCCGGCGTCACTCTCTCTTTAGAAATGCTGCGACGATGGTATAGCAATTATGCGATACTTTGCCGATGAAACAAACCGTCAGACGCGACAGACACAGCGAGATTGTCGAGCAGTGTGCGCGAAAGAGCGCAACCTACCGCAAGACCTTCGCGCGGACTCTGTACCAAATCGACCTGGCCCTCCTGGTTCGCGAGATGCGAGAGGATGCGGACCTGACTCAGGCCGAACTTGCCAAGAAGGTTGGCACCACGCAATCCGTGATTGCCCGTCTTGAAGACGCCGATTACGGCGGGCACTCGCTCACGATGCTGGAACGCATCGCTACGGCCTGCGGCGTGGCTCTAAAGCTCCACGCCGAAAAGAAGCCGAATTTCGACCGCGAAGTCGCATTAGCCTAGTCCGGTGGAGAGTATGCCGTTGGGCGGCGTCAGCCAGTCAGGATCGGCACAAACGCGGCCACATGGTAGGATGAATCAACGAAAGCGAGGCAAGCGCCATGGGCGGCGCAACCGACAATCTGAAAAACTACGGGGAGCGCATCGTCCGCGACAAGGGAATCTGCGGGGGAGAGCCCGTGTTTAAGGGAACGCGAGTCACTTTGCGCACGGTACTTGCGAGCCTGGCCGACGGCGATCGCGTCGACGAGATTCTTGCCGATTTCCCGAGCCTGAAAGCTGAGGATGTACACCTCGCCATCGCATTCGCCGCCGCTTCCGCTGAAGAGGACTTGCCGGTCCCCGAAGTTCCACACATTCGATGGATATTAAGCTAGACGAGAATCTTCCGCTCCGGCTTGCAACGCGGTTAAGAGACGGCGGTGCGTCGACGAGTGGGCCGGCTGTTTTGTTGTCGCGACGGAGCGCAAGATTCGCGTGCTGAAACCGCAGAGCCAATCTGGCTCCTAGAACGGAATGCCGAAGAAACCAACGAAGAAGCGAAAGACAGCGGACCACAGTGGGGCCACAAGCACGATTCGATGATCTTGGGGGGTGCGATAGTACCGAACGGGCACAAATTGCCTTGCTAACCCGGTAACACCGCAGTCCGCCAAGTCGAGAAGCGATTTGGCGTCGCGGTACAATACAGCCATCGATAGCAACAAACATGAGATGCATACCGCAGTATCGTTAACGGTTTGCCGAGGCATCCGCGATGAAAGTGCGTTCTAGCAGCAAATTCCTTCTGGCAAGCTGTGCCGGCCTGCTCGCAGCGTTCGGGGCGCTGCACGTGGGGTTCGTCTTCGCTCAGACCCCCCATGATCCTTTCTGGATCGGAGGCCGCTACGATGGAAATCGGGTCATCATTTATTTCGACGCGGTGAGGTTTAACAATACAGTTCCCGCCAATGCACCGCGCATTGTGGATCCAGTCGTGAGCGGTTTCTTCCTGCCAGTCGAACTACCAACGGACTACATCGCTACTTTTTTTAGAGAGCCTAATGCGTATCGGTTCGCTCTAGGTGAGGAATACGACGTTCTCAGTGGCGGCGATGCCATCTCCGTCAAACTAACAACCCTGGTGGGTACGGAGGGCGATGAAGGCGTCGGCAATGACTCCTATATCGGCGCATTAGCGACAGTTGTAGGCGAATGCTCACTGTTTAGTACCAATGGCTATTATGTGGTGCGGCCCCATAGGGACCCGGTTTGCGGCAGTCCGCGACAGGCGTGGCCGGGCGGCGTGTTTCCCACGCGATTTGCTGAACCTATGCACGATCCCGTACGATTTGACGTTCAAACGCAGATTGTTGCGTTGCTCACTCAACGCATGATATCCATCGCCTCGGAACAGCAGCGGCATGCGGTGGAAGGCCTCTCGCCTGTTTTCTCCGTGCAGGCGTTTCGAGTCGCCGATGGCAGCCTCCGATATTACGCGACTGCAAAATGGAAGTCTGGCGCCAAACCTGAGCCGTCCGGCTTCTCTCTGGGCGCATGGCTCACTCCAACGCCGGCACTTCGAATCCTGGCGGTCGAAGCAAACCAAAATCTGGACTTGCCTTATCTCCTGAATGTCGCCGATCTGGGCGGCGGCAAAACAGGCATGATTCTTGGCAATGGCGGTGAGGACAGTACCTCGACCGACCTCGTTGAATACCAAGATGGCGTTGACGCTGCTCACATGCGAAGGTTGCAATCCATAGCCGCCGGAGAATAGCGCCGACTATCTCGCCGTCATTGGACCATTCTTTGCGGCGGGTCTCATGATGTCACATTCGCCCAACCATCGTTCGGCCTGAGGTGCCTGGTTCATGTCCGCCCCAACTTTGAAGTATCGATCTGGCGAGGAAATCAAGAACGGTGGTCGGGTGCGGTTTCACGGAAACGCTGCAGAAATCGAATTCGTGGCGTGCGATGCGAACGACCCAAAAGTCGCATGGTACGTGAATGAATTCGGCGGTGGCGTGATGGTCCGAGACCCAATGGTGTCCGGGAGCACGTTTATCGACGCGGATCAGCTAGGCGACTACGAAGCGTGCAAATAAGCCCATTTAGGCCTTTTTAAGCGTCAAAACCGTGCATTTTGCCCCTTTTTAAGGTACACAAATTGCGCCCGTGAGCCGCTTCAGCTCCTTTCCCTGCCTCCTCTGCCTCCTTTACCCCCTCTGCCTCCGCAGTTTCTCAAATTTATGCATTGACAGAGGACGTCTACCTGTGGTAAACTATGGCCTCAAATTCAAGTCATGCCAACCGTGGCCGCGAGTGCTAATCCTCAAGCAAGAGGCACCTCCCTGCGCGCCCGAGACAACCCCAGAACAAACCAAAAAGGGCCATTTCTAATCGATATCGCTGCGATTAGAAAACGCCGCAACCCTAGTATTTGCAACAGATCCAAATTTCTAATCGATAGTAAATCGGCTGTTTTGGAGGAGCAAAAGCACAAAAAAGGCGAAGCGCGAAGCCCCGCGATGACGGCGCGCCGTAGCCGGTTTCTGGCAAAGGCCGAAAAGTGCATAAAAAATCGAAAATTCTAATCGCAAATGAATAAAATTAAAAATCGACCTAAGTCGCTGAAAACAAAGGACAGAAAAATTTCTAATCGCGGTCAGGAAGGGGGGTAAACGAGCGCCGCGATTAGAAATGCATAAAATCCGCAGTCGCGGACGAAACCCGCTCAGGCCGAGACGGTGCGCTGGAGTTTCTCGAATTCGGCGGGATTGATTTTGAGGCTGGCCGCGGCGACGTTCTCCTCGAGATGCGCCACCTTCGAGGTGCCGGGGATCGGCAGCATCACGGGCGAGCGCCAAAGCAGCCACGCAAGAGCAACCTGCGAAGGCGTCGCGTTGGCCGCATTCGCCGCGCGGACGAGAGGACTATCCGGTGCGGAAAGGCGCCCGGCTGCAAGCGGGAACCACGGAATAAAGCCGATTTTTTCCCGCTCGCAATAGTTGAGCACGTCTTCCGAACCGCGGTCGCTGAGGCTGTAGCGGTTTTGGACCGTGACTACCTCGATCTTTTTGCGCGCGTGCTCGATCTGGCGGACGGTGACTTCGGAAAGGCCGATGTGCCGGATCTTGCCCTGCTGCTGCAGCTGTTTCAGGGTGCCGAGCTGATCGTCGGCCGGAACTTTCGAATCGATGCGGTGCAGTTGATAAAGATCGATGCGCTCGAGCCGAAGGCGGCGCAGGCTGCCTTCGCAAGCGGAGATGAGGTGTTCAGGCCGGCCGTTTTCGACCCAGCGGTCGGGGCCGGGGCGATCGAAGCCGCCTTTGGTGGCGATCACAAGGCCCGGCGGATAAGGATGAAGCGCCTCGGCGATCAGTTCTTCGCTGACGGCGGGGCCGTAAGAGTCAGCTGTGTCGATAAAATTGATGCCAAGTTCGACAGCGCGCTTCAAAACGCGGATCGCTTCGGTTCGATCGGCCGGGGCCCCCCAGACGCCCTTGCCCGTAATGCGCATTGCGCCGAAGCCCAGACGCGTGACGCGCAGATCGTTGCCGATGACGAACTCGCCTGCAGTCGCGGCGAGAGAAGTCTTATGCGAAGTGCTCGATTCGTGGCTCATTTTGCCGGCTCCTGCGGGCTGTGCGAGGGCGAAAGCTACTGTTCGTAATTCTCGACGATGTTGGCGGGACGAACTTTCGCCTTGTCCGGATCTTCGCCGAATTCGCGGAGCGCGCGGCGCTGGCGCAAAAGGTCCCAGCACTGATCGAGATGAACTTTCAACTCGGAAAGGCGCTGGCGGTCGTCGGCATTGACGTCAGGTTTATGGTAGAGAGCTTCTTCCTCGGCGACGAGGCGGTTGATTTGATCGAGGAGCGATTCGTCTTTTTGGTCAGCCATGTTCATCCCCTTTGGATGAGGAAGGCCTTCATCGGATGCAAGGAGTTTCGCGCGTTTGCGGGCGCAAGTGAAGTAAAGAATTTGTTCACCGGACGCAAGAGCCGCGCCTCATGCACGCGTCGCCGGTGGGGCAGGCGAGAAGACTCACCAGCCGAGAATTCGCGATAAGAGCATTCCGACGCCGAACGCGACGCCCAGGATGGTCAGCGGGCGGGCGTCGAATTGCGTGCGCCAGTCGGCGCTCGAGCGTGCGCGGTCTTCGATCGCCAGAATATTTTGCTCGAGCTGTCGCCGCTCTTCGGAAATATGCTGCTCTATCTGACTTGCTGTTTGGCCCATTGCACTTGCTCCTTGACGTTTGCGGTTGTGCGTTCGAGCATCGGGTCGAGCCGTTTGAATCCGGCCAAGCCCGCCGCGAGCAGCAACATGGCGATGATGCCCGCTATGCAGAACACGATCAGAGCGGACAGCCACTCCGGCAAAACAGTGTTCAAAGCGAACATCACCGTCAGCAGAAAGAAACCGACGGCCCAAAGCCCAAACACGCCGCCGATCATGGCCGAACGCGCGGGCGTGATCGCCCTGCGCGCATTTTGCTTCAGCTCGATTTTGGCCAGTTGAAATTCCGAGCGAATGATTTCGCCGATGTTGTTTGCAGCGTCGCGAAGTGCGTCGCTGAATGATTTCTCGTTCTCTAAAGCCATTGCTCCACCTCTCTCGTATTCAGGCGTTTCGCCTGAGAAGCGCCCTTTCCACTAGAAAACCCATGATTGCCGCGACGGCTATCGATTGCTTGGGATATCGCTTCGCCACGGCGATTACGTCTTGCGCCACGTCGGCCGCATCGTGGCTGCGAAAATATCGTTTTACGCTGCCGGAGATTTCGGCTGCGGTACCGGACAGCGTCGCGGCCTCCTGCTCGATTTCGTCCGCGGCCCTTCGGATCGCGCGCATGTCTTCTTTGTGCCGCGCGTCCAGTTTTCGATAGACGCTTTTACTTGTGCCGACGATTTTGCCGGCCGTGCCGCCGATGAATTCCACCGCACGGATGAGTTTCTCGGCCGGTACAAGCGCTTCCGGGCTGCCCGGCTGAAAACGGCTCACTGGCGAGACCTCTGGCGGGAGCGCGGCCGCGGTCGCGTCTGGCGCCGATCCCAATGGAATTTTTTCACTGCTGAGCGGTGGTCCGTCTCCCCGATCAAATGCGTCCGCCATATACGTTTCCTCTCTGAAATGAGTCCGAGGGCGGGAACTATTATCAGGAGACCGCAGCTCTCTCGGAGAATCCATCCCATAGTTCCGGTAGAAGTTACGAGTTTTGAGAATGAGACACTCGGCGGGCGGTCCTTCGCCGACGGAGCAGGTTGCCTACGCGATGCGTGGGCGGAATATACATGGTTTCACCCGCGAAAAATGAAGAGTGATTGCATAAGCTTGGAACGGCGTGCCTCGAATGACGATTGCATTTGCAATCCTTCGGCTGCCGGAGCAGCCTCACTTCCCCTTTTATGAACAGCCTGATCTCGCATTTCCAAAACGGCGCATTGGTTGCCGTGATGGCGCACGGCATGGTTGGGATTTCGCTGATATGGGACAAAGTGCTGCTGAAGAATCCGGGGACACGAAACCTTTACAGCTACATCTTTTGGCTGGGCGCGATGAGCATATTCGCCGTGGTTCTGGTGTTCTTTGGGTACACGTCCATTTCGCTCGGCATGGTGGGAATCGCGTTTGCGGCCGGCGCATTGGACTTGGTTGGGAGCTACTTTTATTACGCCGCCCTGAAAATGGGCGAGGCCTCGGAAACCTTGGCGATCATGGGCGGTTTCGCGCCGATCGCAACGGCCGCTCTCTCATACGCGCTTTTATCAAAGCAGATGACGCACAGTCAGCTTTGGGGATTTTGCCTGATGACGACCGGCGGATTCGTGATGTTTTTTGCCGAAGATCTGGACTGGAAACGAATTCTACCGCCTGTGCTGATGGCGTCGGGGTCGTTTGGACTCGTGAATGTGCTGGAAAAACTTGTCTACAACCGGACGAACTTCGTGACTGGCTACGTTTGGTTCGCGCTGGGGACGTTCTGCGGATCAATGGCGCTGCTGATTCCGCCATCCTGGCGGCGGCAGATCTTCGCCGAATCGGAACACGCCAAGCCCAGCAGCCGCGCGGGATATTTCGCTAACCGCTTTATCAACGGGCTCGGATCGTTTCTCGTGTTCTATGCGATCAGTCTCACCCATCCTGCCGTGGTGAACGCGATCGGGGGCGTAAGGTACGCCGTCATCTTCCTGGGCGCCTATCTGCTGACCAAGTTCAAACCCTCATGGCTGAAGGAAAACTTCAGTGGGCGCGAGCTCATCACGAAATCGGTTGGGACCGGATTCGTGATCGCGGGCGTGATCGTGGTTGGCCTGGCGGGTGGCAAGAGCACGGCGGGTATATGGCTGAACCCGCTGCATTTGCTCAATGCGCACGCAGAGAGACTTCAGGCAGCTCTTGTGCAGACATGGCGTGCGATTGGACGCGTCGCTCTTCGCTTATGAGAAGCTGGTGAGGCGTCCAGGCTTAGGAGCAACATCCCTTTTCTTCTTCCGCGCGCCGCTGGGCGGCTGCGTAGGGGTCGGTCAGTATGTCGAGCCACTTCGCGTTGGGCGCCGATTCGGCCTCGTAGTTGTCGTGCCAGTTCCACCACTTGTATGGCGGTGTCTGCGGATAGCCCTCTGGCGAGTCCTCCCAAGTCTCCTGCCGACCGAGCGGCGTAATGTCGAGGAAGCTCCAGATGCTGCCCAGGGCCTCATCGCCGCGATTGTTGATGAAATATGTGCGATAGACGCGGTCGCCATCGTGGATGAACACGTTGTAACCGTGCCACTCGTCGACGCCGAAATCTTTGTCGAAGGAGTCCGTGATCGTGTACCACGGCATTTTCCAGCCCATTCGCACCTTCAGGCGCTCGATGTCCTTCTGCGACGCGCGCGATGCATACGCGAGCGTCGTGTCACGAGCATTCAGATGGGCAAGATGGCCGATCTGATCGGCGCCCATCGAGCACCCGCGGCAGGCGTGTTCCGGCCAACCGAAGACTCCAGGCTCGAAGAAAGCACGATAAAGGATCAACTGCCGGCGACCCTCAAACACATCGAGCAGGCTCGCCGTGCCTTTTGGCCCATCGAACTCGTACTTCTTTTCCACCAACGTCCAAGGCATTCGGCGGCGTTCGGCAGCGAGTGCGTCACGAGAACGCGTGAAGGCCTTCTCCTTCGCGAGCAACTCCTGTCGTGCAGTTTCCCATTCCTGCTGCGACACGATCGGGGGTGTCTTCATCGCCGCCATCGTCCTTCTCCTCTCGCCGGCTCTATCTTCATTCCTGTTTCGGATATCAGCCGCGTGCCCAAAGCTAATCCTATGCCACCGGCCGCAAAAGGGGAATGGAGTAGCAGCGGCATTGGGAAGTACCGTAGAATCGAGAAACGCACTTCATGTCGGGGCGTAGCGCAGCCTGGTAGCGCGCCTGCCTTGGGCGCGTAGCCACCGACTCCAACGCATCCAACAGCCACTTTGCTCTCTCTGTGTTTTCATCAACTTGGGGAATGTGCTTTTCGCTCGAAGTTAAACCCAAGGGATCGAAAAACATGGGATTTTGGCACACTTTTGACACAGGGAGTCCACCTGCTTTCCCTGACGCGCAAGAATCAGTTCAGTCATCCTGGCCCGTATTCAGGTAGGTCCGCAAGCCGCTATCGATTTTTCTTGAAGTAGTTGTCGATCGCCAGCGCCCAGGACCGCCCAAAACGAGCGCGGCAAGGCAGGCAACGTAGAGCAGGCTAAGCTCATATTCTCGTGACTGAAACTGCACCGACTGAACGTTGCTCGCTCCTGTCAGCACGTTCACAGATGACGGAATGTAAGCACCAACGCTCCATGCTTCTGGGTCAAATGTGGCTGGAAACAGTCATTTTTCAAGCAGATGGAAGAGCACACACATGGGCACCAAAAGTGCCTTCAGGAAACTGGCAACAGCGCAGGGAGGTCCTTTGAAAATGGCCACAGCGAGCATGCCGGTTCCCGCACCATCACCTGACCGGAAACCAGAACTGGACCATGTTGCCCCGCGCCCGAACGCTTCCGCTCCGCCAAGCGCACCCGAACCGAAACCAGAGCCCGCCCAGTTGGCAGCGGGCTCGATCCCTAGGTTTCGGAAGTACGCAGCACCTGCGGTCGCGGTGCTGCTTTCGGCTGCGATCTTTGCCACGATCAGTTGGAACTCGAATGCCTGGGAGGGGGGTAGAACTGACCAGACGACGGATGACGCCTATGTCCACGGCGACATCACTCCGCTGAGCACGAAGGTGGCAGGCATCGTTCGCGATGTGGACGTGGCCGAC
>Ga0335074_10002335_pt1 | contig 25828 bp, 22 predicted proteins | sample Lox_Sample_23_FD_206715 | JGI IMG/M metagenome (GOLD analysis project Ga0335074, IMG submission 206715) | Soil microbial communities from Loxahatchee National Wildlife Refuge, Florida, United States - Lox_Sample_2.3 | ecosystem: Environmental > Terrestrial > Soil > Wetlands | place: USA... | reverse complement strand
CAATCGATGCGGCGTTGACGTTTGGAATTGTGTGGCTGGATGCGTGCCGTTCCCACCTTGTTTCAGAAAACCCGACCAGCGCAAGCCAGCCGAGCTCCTGGGTCGAGGGCTTACACTTGTTTGTTCCCGCCGGTTCTTCCGCGCTCCTGCGCGAGCGCATGGCGAATCTAAACCGGAACGCGGCCAAGTGGAACTTGTTTGAATTCGACGAGCGCGACGATTCCATCACAGAAATCGACTGCTCCGATCGCGGCAACGTGGCCACACGGCTCGTACACGCCCCCAATGAGACGGCCACATTAGAGAGGTTTGCTGATTCGATTCAACGTATCCAGCGAGTTCTGCCCAATTGCGAAATCGCAGTCCTCTCGGCTGCCGAGATTTCCTACCGCTGGCGCGGCTTGGAATTTGCTCGCGCGCGCATAGGAGCCGAAGCCGCCACCTTCCGCGCGAAGCAGGAAATTGTCTTTGGAGTTGGTCCCGAGGAGCGCGTTCTCGAAGATCGCAACTGGGATTTCTTCGTGCAGCTAGTCACCGCGTTGCGCAACGCGCGCCACATTTATGGACCCAAGCAGCATCCGCTGTTTCGCATGCAGTCAGAGCGCTGGCTGGAGTCGCTGGTGGTAGGCGATGTGAGTCTGATCGACCAGCGCCTGGAAGCGCGCGAGTTGTATTCGCAAATGCCGGCGTTCTCCGCCGCTGATCGCGCCATCCTCGACCTCCTGACAACTACGCACGCCGGACGCCTGGCGGTGGTCGAACTCAAGGCCGACGAAGACATTCACCTGCCGCTGCAAGGCCTGGATTACTGGTCGCGTGTCGACTGGCATCATGCTCGGGGGGAATTTCAAAACTATGGATACTTCGCCGGACGCGAGCTATCCGCTGAGCCACCGCTGCTGTTTCTGGTCGCGCCCGCGTTGCACGTGCATCCCGCAACCGACACCCTCCTGCGCTACATCTCGCCCCAAATCGAATGGGAACTTGTGGGGATTGATGAACGCTGGCGCGAGGATGTGAAGGTCGTCTTTCGAAAAAGAGCCGAGAAACGGATTTCGCCTAGAGACCCAGAGGGACGGAGAACCGCCCACTCAGAACTGCGAATCGAGAAGCTGGCGTAACTCGACCTATAGATTCCGATATGGGTCACAATCGGCCGCCCCGACGAACCGTTCTCCGTGTGTCACCCCGGCCTCTCTGTGGCTGAAAGCTAGTCTTTCCACGCGCCCAGCAATCGCCGCAGATCCACTAACTGGGCAACGTGATACGCATTGTGATCGGCCACGAGCAGAGCCTCGCGTAATATGCTTTGTCCATCGCCCCACGGAATTCGGACGAATAAATCGACATTCTTATCCGAGACGAGGTCCTGCATCGCCTGTAATTCTGCTTGAAATTGCGCGACGCTTTCTCCCCAGGCATGCTCATCGGGCGGAGCATCTTTTTTCGGCCAGTATCCCTCCGGCCATTTGGGGGAAACGTGCTTGGAATTGCGGCTGAATTCGAGGATGTCCCATTGCGCGATGCGCAGATGTTCCAGAAGCATCCACGGAGAGTGCGGCAGACCGGCCTTCGCCCCGCGCAACTTGGCCGGAAAATCGTCGATCACGTCGTCGAACTTGGCGTGAGCGCCTCCGCCGTTGAGCAGATCGACCAGATGTTCACGCAGGGCCCGGTCCCGATCAAAGTGGTCTTCGTGCATGGCTTTCGCTTGCTCGTACTCCGCTCTCGAAACCTGGCGATCCCGGCCGCTTAGGCAGCCAGTTCTCCTGGTTCTATCTTATCGACGTAGCACCAGACCCAGGTTTCTCCCGGTTCGATCGAGCGAATCAATGGATGCTGCGTATGATGAAAATGTTTGGTTGCATGTTTGTTTTTCGAAGAATCACAGCATCCCACGTGGCCGCATATAAGGCACATGCGCAGGTGCACCCACTGATCGCCCATTTTTACGCACTCTTCGCAGACGTGCGTCTTGGTTTCGCGGACCTTGATCTGATCGAGGTGCGAACATTCTTGCGGCATAAACCCTCCTGTAGATTAACGCTTGCGAGTCAAGTTACCCCCGTGACCTGCACGAAAGGGAATAATCGCACAATTCACAGCCTGTATTCGCGGAAAATAGTCGCGGAGGTCTTTCTCCGTGTTCTCATATATGTTGCGGCTTGATTATTTGTCCTGTGTACTCACAGTTGCTTCTACGATCTTAGTCGGACGAAGGCGCTGGCAAGGTTGGGTGCTCTGTGCGGCCAACAGTGTGCTGATGTGCGTGATTGGGCTTCGCACGGAACAATCCGGATTGATTCCAGCAAATTTATTTTGCATGGTCGTCAGCGCCATGAATCTGCGCGCGTGGCGGAGATCCAGAGCCGCGTAGCATCACTGCCACTCCGACACCGTTTCGCGGAATTTCTTTGCGCCCTTCGCGGTCCAAAGCTTTTGGGGCGTGAATTCATTCTGCGATGAGCAAATTTTCCGCAAATGGCCAGTCATCATCGATCCACTGACTTTCGCAGTGAAAGCCAGCTCCAGTGGCCATTCGGCAAACTTCTTCCCGAGAATACTTGTGGCTGCTTTCTGTCCAGATGGTTTCTCCTTCTCTGAACTCGATGGAGATTCCTGCCGCCGGGATGCTCACTTTCTGCCGCCGCTTGGATTGCAGGTGCATCTCGATGCTGCGGGCCCAGTAGTTCATTTTCGCTACATGCGCGAACTGCGCCAGGTCGAAATTCGCTTCAAGTTCGCGATTGATCCGCGCCAGCAGATTGAGATTGAACGCCGCCGTCACTCCGAGCTGGTCGTCATACGCGCGCAGCAATTGTGCAGCGGGCTTTTCCAGATCCGTGCCGAGCAATAAACAATCGCCGAGCATAAGGACCTCGCGCACACTGGCCAGGAATTTCACTCCGCAAGGCCGATCGAAGTTGCCGATCGTGCTGCCAAGGAAAAGGACGAGCAGATGCTGCCCGGGCTCGCGCGAGAGCGCGATCTCGCGCAGGCCGTCGAGGTATTCGCGTTCGAATCCCACAATACTGACCGAATCAATGTCTCCCAATTCGCGCTCGCACATGCGTAGAGCCGAGCGCGAAATCTCGATCGGATAATACAAAGTACGCTGCCTCCGGCTGAGAGCTTCCAGAATCCAGCGGGTTTTCTTTCCACTGCCGCTGCCCAGTTCCGCCACCGCTACCGGGCCCTCCACGCGGTCGACAATCTCATCGGAGTGGCGCCGCAGCAGACGCTCGTCCGCGCGCGTAAGACCGTATTCCGGAAGATGGCAGATAACCTCGAACAGCGCCGAGCCGACTTCGTCGTAGAGATATTTCGACGGCAATTCCTTTTGTCCGCGCAAGGTCATTCCGGCGCGGACATCGGCGGCGAATTCGCTGCTCGTCTTGCTGGCAATCGCGGGCAGGGGCATCTTCACTCCTCCGTCATTGGCTTACACAGCGAAACCCGGCATACACGTACTGGTAATGGTTTTGAAACCAATTGCGAAATGTCGGACGCAGCATGCACGCGGCGGTGTGCGCCGATCCGCCTTTCATGACGAAGTGCTTTCCATCGAAAAAATTGGCCGAGTATCCGGGATAAAACGAAAACGGCTCGAACCCAGGAAACGGAGCGAATGCGGTCGACGTCCACTCCCATCCATTGCCCAGCATGCCTTCGACACCAAACGGACTCGCGTTAAGCGGGAACGCATTTACCGGAGCTGGGTCCCAGCGGTGAAAATCAAAATTCCCCAGACCGGAATCAGGCTCGGCATGGCCCCACGGATAACGCCGCGCGCTGCCGTCTGGAGTGCCATAGGCCGCACGATGCCACTGCTCTTCGGTCGGCAACGCCTTGCCCGCCCAGCGCGCATATGCGCTCGCTTCCGCATGGCTGGCGTAAACCGGCCACGCCAGCGGCAGCGGGACTTCCTGGAACATCCCGCGAAAAAGCCAGTCAGCGCCTGCGCTCTTCCAGAACACCGGATGCGAAATGCCGTGCGTATTTTTCCAGAGCCAGGCGTCATCGCTCCAGAATTCGCGCGTTTCATATCCGCCCGCACGAATGAAATCCAGGTACTGGCCGTTCGTGATTTTGTATGCATCAATTTCGAAGGAGGGAACGTGCGCGGTGTGAACTTCAAACTCATTATCCCAGCCGAATTCGTCGCTGTCGCGGGAGAGCCCCAGCGTTGCCTCGCCGGCCGGGATTGTACACATTCGATGTGTGAATGGCCTGCTCGAGAAGGCGGGCTCGGCTGGCTGCGCCAGCTTGTGATCGTGCCGCAGCTGATGAAACATGTAAGCCAGCGTCTCCAGATGCATCAGCCGATGTTCGATGGCGACGTTGAGCAGAGTGGAGAGAGAAAATTCGCCACCAACCGTACCGGAGTCGATGAATTCACTGGCTAGCCTGTCATCGAGCGCTGAGCGCATTCGATCGGCGTAGTCGTGAACGCTCTTTAACGCCGGCCAATCGGATGGCTGATCATTCGGCAATCCTCCGCCCACGGGATCGATCCCAAACGCAAACAGGCGATCGAATTCAGGATGAAAGCTTCGCAAGCCGAGAGCTCCGCCTAGGAGGTTCCAATCAAACGCTTCCAGATGGCCGATATAGAAAACAATGCGATGCCGCTCCGGGATCGGCCTCTCATACAAAAAATCTTCCCGCACGATGCGAAACAGCGCATCACTACGAACACGTGCGTCGGCCAGGCGGAGAAGCAGGTCGTGGGCGACAGCAGTCTGCGTGGTAAGCACTCGAGCCTCCAATGTGGTCGAGTTGACCGAACGAAGGGACCGATTGGAAAAGCTTGTACTTCAGAAGTCCGAGAGTACAAAAAGACCCGGCCCGGCAGGGTCGGATTCCCCACGTGACGCTTAGATGAACGAGTCGCAAATAAAGTCGCAGGTAAAAGTCAGAAGCCGCCTCCCGGAGTCTACAGGCTGCCCAGGCTCTTGCGCGCGGCATCGTCTTGATAATCGACCTTCTTACCTGTCCTGGCTTCCAAAGTCACGATGGTCGGTCGTACCACCGATTTCCCCAATTCAAATACGGCTGCGTGCTGTTGGGCATGTTCGTCTTTCCATCCGATCGTCAGGAAATGCTTTTTCTTTCTTGTAAAAAGACGAAACGGATTGGCCGCCGTGGCGAACGTGAGGCGGCGAGCAGCATCCTGTCCGTATTCGAGATCATTGATCTGATCATAGGGAATGACGAGCTGCCCATTCTGGAATGCAAAAATGAATTCCCTTTCATTTCCTGTCGTGCAATAGCCCTCGCTGCCTGCGGGGATGTCGCTTTCTGTTCCGCCCTGATACGCCGCCTTGTCATTGGAAAGTCCGGCGACTGCGGCTAGTGCCATCGTGAGTAGCAGGGCGAAGTGCAGCGCAATGGATCGTTTCATGAAGCCTCTCCTTAAGAAAGGTTGTAGCAGGCGGTTGCACTATAGTTTCCTCGAAAACCGACCGTCCCCGCAAGTTGGCGAGGACCCAGCCGATGCCTGAGTTTGAATCTGTCCCGAGAGTGTTGGTCATCCTGAAGCCTCGCGTTCTTACTTGCGAGGCGAGAGCTCGCGCCGAGCGAACCCCGAGCAAGGGGAGTCGAATGGGGATCTCGCGCGGGTGGTTCTGCCCCTTAAGCGCGGGTACCACCCTGGCTCGCAACGCAGGTGTGATCAATCTTAGATTTTTCGAATCTCTTCAGCACGCTTGGCCAAATGCCATGCGAAGTTTCCCTCAGTTCCGCCGATAAGAAGAATATGCGTAACGTCTCTGCAGCCCAGGCTCCTGCCAAGGAACTCAAACCCCTACATTATGTAGCCCGGCAACCGATTCTTGATCGGGAGGAAAAGGTTTTCGGCTACGAATTGCTGTTCCGCGATGGCATGGAAAATACCTTTGCCGGTGATTGCGACGAGGCCTCGCGCGCCACGCTCGACCGCTCCCTGGTCATGGGCCTCGATGTTCTCTGCGACGGCCGGCGCGCCTTCATCAACTGCACCCGCGACACGCTGATCAAGGGACTGGTGACCCTGCTGCCTTCGGCATCCGCTGTGGTCGAGGTGTTGGAAACGGTTCCCGCCGATCCCGACGTCATCGCCGCTTGCCAAAGCCTCAAAGAAGGCGGCTACACCATCGCGCTCGATGACTTCGTCGCCGACGACAGCCGTGAAGCTCTGGCCGAAATGGCGGACATCATCAAAGTTGACATGAAGTTGACCACCAGCGTTCAGCGCGCCGATATCGTAAAGAAGTACGGCCCCCGGCGTCATCGCCTGCTCGCCGAAAAAATCGAAAACCGGTGCGAATTCACCCAGGCGCGCGATCAGGGCTTCGTCTATTTTCAGGGATTTTTCTTCCGCCGCCCGGAAAAACTCAGCACCCATGATCTGCCCGCAAATCGCTTGAACTATGTGCGCATGCTGCAGGAAGTCTCGCAGCCCGATCTGGACGTTCCTGCCATGGAGAGGCTCATCAAAGGCGAAGCTTCCGTATGTTACCGGCTGCTGCGCTATTTGAATTCGCCGCTGTTCGGATTGAAAAACGAAGTGCATTCGGTGCGCCACGCGCTTTCCATGCTGGGTGAACGTGAAGTACGCCGCTGGGTGCGACTCGTGGCCGCGGTCGGCGCAGGCCAGGAAAAGACCAGCGACCTCGTTCTCTCAGCGCTGGTCCGCGCGCGTTTTGGCGAGCTCTTGCAGCCAATCGTCCCACATGGCGATTCCGATCTGTTCCTCCTCGGGCTTCTCTCGATGCTCGATGCCATGCTCGAAATGCCCATGTCCGACGTGCTCGACCGTGTTCCCATCGATCACGAAACGAAGGCGGTTTTACTCGGCAAACCCAGCGCTCTGCGTCCGATCTATCAGTTGATGCTTGCCCATGAAAGCGGCGAATGGGAGGCCGCGGGAGAATTGAGCGCGCAATTTCAACTCGATTCCGACGAAGTCGCCAGCTATTACTGGCGCGCCCAGCAATGGGCCCGCGAAGTTTCGTCCGGCACGTAGTCGTGCCATCCGTACGTTAATTTTTCCCCTCCGCCAGATTTTTCTTGCGCCGATAGAATCGCCGAAACTTCGCCCGGTTTCCACACTTCGTCATATCACACCAACGCCGGCGATGATTCTTGCTGGTGTCGAGAAACAGCCATAAGCAGTTCGCCGCCGCGCACGGGCGCACCAGTCCTAGCTGATCGGATGCAAGCAAATCCGCCGCCGATCGCGCAATCGGCCACAAGGGCGCGTCAAAATTCAGTGCTTCTTCGAATTTCCACTCAAAGCGCTGTCCAACTTCCACTAGTTGCGCGTGCCGCGTTGCTTCCTGCATAAACTGATTGAGCTTGATCAATTCGCCCCGCGGCGCGGGCTTCTTGTTCACGTTCGCCCAAAAAACGGCGTACATGGCTTCGCGCATTTCGATCGCTGCCGCCAGCGTCGACTGCGCTTCCTCCAGCGATAGCTGGCTCCGCGTGAATAACCGGTCGACTTCCGACGTGCTGAGGATTCCGGTGTCTTCGGCAAAGCGCGCCAGGTCGAGGTACGTCTTCAGCAATTCTTTCGGTTCGCTGGTGAAGCGGTCGTCGAGCGTGTTGACAAAGTCCAGGCACAGCGCACCCGCGACCAGATCAAAGCGCGGCGGACGGCGCCTCTGAATTTTTTCCCCGCAGTAAGTCCCGGCCATATAGTCTTCGCTCTATTATCTAACTGCCAAAACGGTATTTACAAGTTAGCACGTCACGGCTACGATCTACCTAACTAGTAAAACAGTGTTAACAGGTTAGTTCAATGTACATCGAGACGCCGGTCCAGATTCTGGCTGCGATTCGCCGCAGTAAGGCCACCGACCGTAGCGCGCGGCAAAAGGAATTCGAAACCGAAAAGATGGTAAACATTGGAGGCAGACCAGTGATCGTGCCCGCGCAACCACAAACGAGTCCGGCCATGAGCAACCGGATGAAGATGCTGCTCGCCTTCACCGCGATTTACCTCATCTGGGGGTCGACGTATCTCGCCATCCGCTACGCGGTCCAGACCATTCCGCCCTTGATTGTCGTTGCCATCCGGCACACCATTGCGGGAGCAATTCTTCTCGCGTGGGCGTGGGCTCGCGGATTCCGCCCGCGGCGCGAGCATTGGATTTCAGGCCTCATCGTCGGCGCGCTTTTCTTTTTGGTTGGCCATGGCGCGCTGCATTGGGCGGAACAATACGTCGCCTCTGGCCTGGCGGCTCTGCTGATCGCGACCGAGCCGATGTTCATCTTCGTCCTCGCCTGGATGATGGGTCAGCAGCGCATCAGCCGCATCAGCGCGCTGGGCTTGGCGTTGGGCGTCGTTGGCGTGGGAATCCTGACATTTGCCGATCTTTCCGCAAAAGGGTCGACCCTGCTGGGAGTGGTTGCGGTTTTGGTGGGATCAATCGCATGGGCCGCGGGCGTGGTGATCTCGCCCAAGCTGAAGTTGCCGGCCGACGCGCTGCCACGAACCGCTGTTCCACTGGTTTGTGGCGCAGCGCTGGTCTGGGTTACCGCATTCGCGACCGGCGAGTTCCACCGCGTACACTGGGCGAGCATTTCGCTGCGGTCGATCGCAGGATTGGTTTATCTGATCGTCTTCGGATCGATCATCGCCTTCACCTCATATATGTGGCTGCTGCAGCGCTGCCCGCCCACGCTGGTCGCAACCCATACCTATGCGAATCCGGTTGTTGCCGTTGTGTTGGGATGGCTCTTGGCCTCGGAACCACTGACTCTGCGCGTGGTCCTCGCGTGCACGGCGATCCTGGGCGCAGTTATGCTCATTCGCCGCGGCGAACAGAATAGGAAGGTGGGCGAATCAGCGCAAACTCATCGCCCCGAAAGCGAAATATCGCGCCCTGCAGTGGAGCACGTGTCCTAATTTTTTCTGCTGGAATATTTCTGTTTGGGGTTGCCCGACTTCCCGCCGCTCTTGCGAGACTGGGATTCCCCGCATTCAGCGAATCATCCGACATTCCCTAAGTCCACCTTCAGCTCCCGCTAAGGAGACTACCTGACAACAGCCGTCCTGAGTGTGCGCATCTGGAGACTGTCGCCAATTTTCGGCGACGGCACACGTGCACAAAAAATCCCAACCGAGGTTCCCGCATGAAACGATTCGCAATTGCAGGCGCTATCTGTATGGCCTTACTGTTTGCGGCGATGATTCCCGCGCTCGCGCAAGACAACCAACAGGACAACCATAACAACGATGCTCGTCAACAAGAGCAGCACGACAAGGGACAGGCGCAGCCGGACAAGCAGGGACAAGACAAGCGGATGCAAGACAAGCAAGATGAGAACAAGCCGTATCAGCAAGACGCAAATCGGCCCCAGCAAAACCAGCACGAGCAGGCTGCTCAGAACGAGCAAGAGAATGGCCGCCGTATCGACCAAGCGCATTACAGCGAGCACTTCGGCCGCAATCATCACTTCGCCGTTCACCATGTGGAGCTCGTCGGCGGCCGAGACCGTTTCTCCTACGGTGGATACCAGTTCGAACTTATGCAGCCTTGGCCGGCCGGATGGTCCTACGACGACAACTGCTACATCGAAGATGTCGGCGGCCAGTATTACCTGTACGACTTAAACCACCCGGGCATCAGGATCGTCGTGATCGTGCTGTGAGTTGAAAGAATCGCGTTTAGCGCGCGGCGGTTGAACGCTGCTCGTGCTATCCGCGGGGAAAGCTAAACACCCACCCTGTCCCTGCAGAAAGACGCAGGAACAAGGGTGGGGCGTCTCGCTACAGTCTTACGCTGCACAATCTCGATTCGAAGAAAGCTTCGACTCTTTGCAAAATCTCAGACGCGGATTTCGATTCGTAGATTTCTTTGCGTAACGCGGCACCGCCCGGAACCCCGTGGGTGAACCACGACGCGAATTGCTTCATCTTCCCGACCGCATCCGGAAGCTCTTCTTCGATCAGCATCTGGAAATAGGTGCGGATCATCTGGTAGCGATCAGCTTCGGAAGGATGGTCATAAGGATGCGCGCCAAACGCGCGATTGTCGCCCTCCAACAAAACGCGAGGGCCTTGCGCCGCGCGCCCAGATCCCTCGTCGCCAACAGCGGGCTCCTCAGGATGACAATCGTTTGTCTCCATGCCCGCGCAATATTGCTGAATCTGGCGGAAGATCCACGGATTCGAGGGCGCCGTGCGGCCGATCATCACGGCGTCGCATCCGGTCTGCGTGACCATAGCGCAGGCGTCTTCGGGCGTCCGGATATCGCCATTGCCGATCACCGGAATCTTCACCGCATTTTTTACTGCGGCGATCCACTCCCAGCGCGCGTTTCCGCTGTATCCCTGCTCGCGCGTGCGCGCGTGTAGAGCGACCGCCGCCAGGCCGCACGATTCGGCCATGCGCGCCAGTTCGACGCAGACGATCTCTTCGCCGTTCCATCCCGCGCGAAATTTCACCGTGAACGGGATCTTCACTGCCGCGCGCACAGACTCAAAAATTTTGCCGATCGCGGGAAGATCGCGCAACAAACCCGAGCCGCCGTTGCACTTCACGACTTTCTTGGCAGGGCATCCGAGATTCAGGTCGACCAGATCGAAGCCGAGGCCCTCAACCATGCGCGCCGCCTCGGCAATCACCTGCGGATCGCTGCCAAAGAGCTGCGCTGAAATCGGATGCTCGTCGTCGTAGAAATGCAGATAGCGCTTCGCCTTCTGATCCTTCTTGCGCAGGACACCATCGGCCGAGGTGAACTCCGTCATGATCAGGCCGCATCCGCCGAGGTTGCGAATGAAGCGGCGGAAGACCGTGTCGGTGACGCCAGCCATCGGCGCGAGAACAGTCGCAGGAACGACGCGAAGGCCGCCGATCAAGACCTGGGATGGAACACCCCTGCGGCGTACGCCCTCGCGGGCAGAGTCCGCCCCGAGGCCGTCGAGGGGAGGGCCCGCGCCAGACGAGTTGTCCCAGAATTTCTTCACTGTCTTTGTGATTCCGGCTTACTTCCGGCACGAACAGAGATTCCGAGTGCGGGTCCAACCTCGTAATCAGAGCGCGCGTGATTTCAGCTCGCCGGTCGCGTCAGCTGCACGCGTGCAAACGGCGTGGCAGTACCCTTGTCGACATTGTCGATCTGCCACTCCCAGGTGTCGCTCGCAGGGTGGTAGAGAAAGTCGTTGGTTATAGAGATGCTTCCCTTATCGTCCTTGAAAACGAACGGGATCTCATTCTCCTTGGGCGTTGCCACTCCGATCGAAACTGGCGCCAGACCACCGTAGACATCAAGCCACGCGCACGCATACTGTTTCGGCGCTTCGTTCCAGCCAATAAGAACCAGGGCTTCGTAAGTCGGTTTCCCTCGGGCATTCTTCTCTCGAGAGACTTCATGAATCCGCAGATAGTGGTGATCAAGCACCCACTCGCCGTCGATGTCGTGTGTCACTTGCTGGTGCGCAATGGTTCCTTTGAGGACCCAGTGACCCGCAAGGTGGTCGAGCAGCGGCGAATTCAGCGGCGGTTGCTGGGCCCAGGCAAACGGGGACAACAACCCTACGAAGACGACAATCTTCTGGAGCATCGGGCACCTCAAGAAGGCGAGATCTTTACTTGCCTGAGCGTAACGCTGTTGAGTCTTAAAGGATACCTCAAGCAAAAGCCCCCGCTGTCGCGAGGGCTGAATTTTAGCTCGATCCACGCAAATCTGCGGCTTACTTCTTCGCCGTTTCGACCTTGGCGTACTTGCGGCGGAAGCGCTCCACGCGTCCGGCGGTATCAACCAGCTTCTGCTTGCCCGTGAAAAACGGATGGCAACTCGAGCAGATTTCTACCGAGATGTCGCCTTTGTGGGTCGAGCGGGTCATGAACGTGTTTCCGCAGGCACAGTGCACACGCACTTCGTGATATCCGGGATGAATGGCTGCCTTCATAGTGACTCCGAACCTCGTTCCAAAACATTAGATTCTACAGGATTGGCGCGCGATTCAGCAAACCGAGAGGGCCGGCTGGTGGACCCCGTTCTCATTCCCGACGAGCGACGAACCTGGGTCTCTGCCGCCATAACAGAACCTGTGTGCCTCATTTCGGGAGGAGTGAGAAACTCCGCAAAGAAGACGAGTTGGCCGGGTCGCTCGGTCGGAATTGCGGTCATTACTTACCCCGATTTTCCTTCCGATCAGTCTCTCAACTGCGCGTCGCAGTTCGCGATCTCCCTGGCGACGCGATCCGGCTCAGCTTTGTCGGATCGATCGAGAGGTCCCTTGCTCTTCGCCCGTGACCACGCATCCAGGCTTCGCTCGTACCACGCGCGGGCATTTCGCCAGCTTTCCCTGCGGAGAAACTTTGACAGGCCCCTGGACGAAGCTTGGCGTTCGTAAGCTTCCGCCACCGCAGAGCGCGAGTATGCCACATCGATGAGCTTGTAGAAATCACCAGAAGCGCTTCCCGCCGACAAAGTTTCGAAAATTTGATTGGCCCGACGAGTGGACTCCAATCCTTCGGCTATCTTGCCTTTCGCCGCCAGAGCGACCCCTCGGCTCATGTAGCAGTCGCCAAGATACCGCTTCGCGAGCATGTCCTTAGGATCTTCTGCAGTCAACTTCTGATAGCCCGCCAGGGCGATCTTATAATGCTTTAACGCCTCCCCAGGTTCACCTTTCTTGAACAGGTAGTAGCCAATCCAGTAATCGCCCTGCAGAACAAACTCTTCGAGGGTAGCGTTGTTAGGATCATTGGAGAGCAAGCCAGCGACAATGTCCCGCGCTTTGGTCTGAAGCTGAACGGCCTCCTCGAGATGTCCTTGCTCGAAAACGACACCGGACAAATAACCGTAGGAGCCGGCCAGCTTGGTCTGATTATCGACTCGCAGCTGCCGTGATCCGCTGCTGATCTTTTGGCGGATTTCTATCGATTTGCCAAAATACTCCGCCGCTTGCGCCAAGTCCCCGTTTTCGTCGAAAACACGACCGAGAAAAAAGCACACTCCGGCGTAATTCTCCTGCAGATCGAGCCTGTCCGGTTGGTCATTGGCGAGTTTCTCAGAGATGGGATAGGCCTGCTGCAGGACGTGCAGAGCGCCCTCGCGATCACCCATAGAAACCAGAGAATTCGAAAGGTCCATGTAAATATCAGCGAGGGCCGCCTCGTCATTGGCGCTGTTTGCCGAAGCCGCGATTGCCTGGCGAATCCGCAAAGCCTTGCGATAGCTCGCAATCGCTCCGCTGGTATCGCCGAGGTTGGCATAGTTTGGATTGCCCTGCACGTCCCCGACTCTCTCATACGCTGCCGCCAGTTCGCGCTGCAGTCCAGAATCGCCCGAAGACTCGCGTGCAAGACTGTCGAGGTACTTCAGGGCGCGATCCACCAGAAGCTTTCGCGCCGGCGTCGATCCGGGCAGATCGCGGATGCTGTCATGAATCTCAAACAGGAGAGAATTCGCCAGCGCCCTGACGTCGTTGAAGCGCTGCTCGGCGCGAATTTGTGCGAGGCGGGCGGTGTGTTCGGCGCGCAAAATGGAAACTACTCCGCCGACCGCAAGAATGCAGCAGAACGCAGTCGCGGCTACGCCCGTGCGGTGGCGCATCGCGAACTTGCGCGCACGATACATTCTGGTTCCGCGCCGCGCCCGCACCGGCCTGCCTTCCAGGTAGCGCCGGATATCATCGGCGAGTTCACCGGCAGTCGCATAGCGCTGCTCCGGTTCCTTGCGCAAAGCCTTCAGCAAAATCGCATCGAGATCGCCGCGCAACTGGCGCGTCAAGCGGATCGGTTCGCTTCGCCGCGCCGCTCCGATCTGTTCCGGGAGCACTCGCCCTTTGCCGCCTTTTGCATCCGGCTGCGCGACTATAGTGCTGGGACGTTTCGGCTCCTCTTCGCAAATCACGCGCGCAATTTCCAGAGGATTATTCGTGGTGATGCGATATGGGCGATGACCGGACAGCAACTCGTACAGCACAACTCCCAGCGAATACACGTCCGTCGCGGTAGTGACGGCTTCTCCTCGGATCTGCTCAGGGCAGGCGTACTCGGGTGTCATCATCCGCATGCCGGTCAGCGTGGCGGGCGCGCCTGCGGCTTGCGCGGCCGGATCGATGATTTTCGCGATGCCAAAATCGAGCAGGACAGGAATGCCATCCGCTTTAACCAGAATGTTGCCGGGTTTGATATCGCGGTGCACAATCAGCCGCTGATGCGCATATTGCACCGCCGCGGCAATCTGCAGAAAAAGCTTGAGGCGGTCCGCAATCGAGAGCTGATGTTGATCGCAGTAGTCATTGATCGGTTGCCCTTCGACCAACTCCATGACGAAATAGGGAATGCCGTCGTCCGTCGCGCCGCCGTCGAAAAGCCGCGCGATATTCGGGTGCTGGAGGTTTGCCAGAATCTGCCGCTCATTACGAAATTGCGCCAGGAAAAAGGCGGCATCCCGGTCCTGAAGCGAGTCACGCAAGAGTTTGAGAGCGACCTGCTGCTGGTAGGCTTCGTCGGACCGTACCGCGCGATAAACATCGCCCATGCCGCCCGCTCCCAGCTTGGCGATGATTTTGTATTGCCCGATGCGCGCACCGATCATCTTCTCGGCGGCGGTGGGCTGGCTGCTCAGATCGCTTGCCAGTTCTGCCGCAAGGATTTCGAGTGCCGGTTTTTCCAGAGCCGGTTCGGCGCGCTGCGAGTATTTCAGCAGGGATTCAACTTCACGACGGAGAGACTCATCGTTTCCGCAAGTCCGATCGAGCACGGCCGATCGTTGCGCGACCTCGCAAGCGATGGCTTCGTTGTAAATCTGCTCAATTCGTTGCCAGTGTTCAGCTTCCACTGCTTGTGTCTCGATCGAGTTCGCGCAACAACCAGGCGCGGGCCATGCCCCAGTCGCGCATCACCGTATCGGGGGAGACTTTCAGAACCTCGGCGGTCTCCTCAACCGTCAGTCCGCCGAAAAACCGCAATTCGACGACTTTGCCTTTGCGTCCGTCAATCTGCTCCAGACGGGAGAGAACTTCTTCCAGCGCGACAATATCAAAGGAAATCGTCGGCGACACGACCATTGCTTCGTCAAGGTTGACGGCCTGTGCGTCGCCGCCGCGTTTTTTGTATCCGCGAGATCGCGCGAAGTCGGTGAGAATGCGCCGCATAATCTGCGCACAAACCGCATAAAAATGAGCACGATCCTTCCACTCCAGATTGACCCGCACCAGGCGCACATAGACTTCATTAATCAGGGCAGTGGTCTGGAGAATGTGTCCCTGCTGCTCGCGAGCCATATAGTGCCGCGCGCGGCGATGGAGCTCGTCGTAAACCAGTGGCGTCAGTTGATCGAGGGCCTCGCGGTTTCCGTCCTGCCAGGAATGCAACAGTCGGGTGATTTCGGCGGCTTGACTCTCAGACATGGCCCAATGCAGGATTTGGGGCTCCCGCACGTGCGCAACAGGCTAGCACAGCTAGGACCGTCTGGCCAGAAGAACAGGCCAACAATGAAAGTGCCGGGCCGCAAAATCTTGCACAGCAAAATGAGCGGCAGATCGAACGACCGCTTTCAAAACTGATTTAAGAGGCGCGCTCGCTTATTTGGAAGGTCGCCTCGCGCCTATTGCGACGCCAAAAGTCGGCGTCGCGGCGCGGTGGCTCCCTCAGGTCCTTCGCTCGGCAAATGAAAAAACGCCTCGCTCAGGATGACAACACGAAAACCTCTACCCCAGCGGCTAAAGCCGCTTGCGTCTTTACGCCAGTTCCGGCACGGCTGAAGCCGTGCCCTTCCCAGTCCCCCCGGCTACTTCGGCTGGACAAGCTTTTAACTGCAGCCGCTAGTGCTGCCGCAGGACATGCAGCGGTAGCAGCTGCCGTTGCGGGTCATGATGCTGCCGCAAAAGCTGCACGTGGGAGCGTCTCCGAGATCGACGATATTGGAGAGGGCGTCGGCGGCGTGGACGGAACCAGCCGGCAGTCTTCTGTCCTCCGGGGGACGGCCGGGATGGTCGCCAACTGACGCAGAGGTTGTACCCGTACCATTGACCTCCGTTCCCTCCGACAGCGGGGCAGACCAAGACTTTGGCCGCAGGTTGTCGAACAGGAGTTGCTGCTGGCCGGTGAGGAAACGTATCTGGAGCCAGCGGAAGATGTAGTCCATGATGGACTTGGCGTAGCCGATATCGGGATTGCCGCTCCAACCGCTCGGCTCGAAGCGCGTGTGCGCGAACTTCTCGCACAGCAGCTTCAGGGGCACGCCATGCTGCAAGCCGATCGAAACCGCGCAGGAGAAGCTATCCATGAGCCCGCTGACGGTGGACCCTTCCTTCGCCATGGTAATGAAAATCTCACCCGGATCTCCGCTGGGATAGAGGCCCACAGTGAGGTACCCTTCGTGGTCTCCAACTTTGAATTTGTGCGTCACCGACATGCGCTCTTCCTGCAGCTTGTGGCGGACGGCGCGTGGAGGGGCGTTCAAATCTTCTTCTTCGACTTGGACAGCCGGGGCGGGTGTCCCTACATTGCCGGATTGCGCGGTCTTCGTTCCTGCGGCGCTCAGCGGTTGAGACTTTTTGCAGCCGTCGCGATAAATCGCAACTGCCTTCAATCCCAGCTTCCAGGCCTGGATGTAGGCTTCGCTGATGTCTTCGATCGTGGCGTTCTCCGGCAGATTGACGGTCTTCGAGATCGCTCCGGAGATGAACGGCTGCGCCGCAGCCATCATGCGGAGGTGTCCCATGTAGTGGATCGAGCGCGTGCCTTTGGCCGGTTTGAACGAGCAATCGAAGACAGCGAGGTGATCGTCTTTGACGTGCGGGGCGCCTTCGATCGTGCCGGTGGCGTCGATGTAGCTGACGATGGCATCGGTCTGTTCGTGCGTGTATCCGAGCTTGAAGAGCGCGGTGGGCACGGTGTTGTTAACGATCTTGATCATGCCGCCGCCGACCAGCTTTTTGTATTTCACCAGCGCGAGGTCGGGTTCGATGCCGGTGGTGTCGCAGTCCATCATGAAGCCGATCGTGCCGGTGGGCGCGAGGACGGTGACTTGCGAATTGCGGTAGCCGAATTTTTCGCCGTGCGCGAGAGCCTCGTCCCAGCATTGCTTGCTGGCTTCGTAGACCGCGGTTGGAACGTTGTTTTTGTTGATGCTGTTCACGCTGGCGCGGTGCATGCGGATGACGTCGAGAAACGGCTCGCGATTGATGTACCAGCCGGGGCAACCACCCCGCCGCGCAAGCGCGTCGGGGACCCCGGAGGCGTCTTCTTTCTTTCCAACCCGCTCTGCATCGTGCCCAAGATTGGTTTCGGACAGGCCTTTCCGCGTTGCTTCTGTGGCCGGCGTAAGGGGCTCGCATGATTCCGCGATCCGCGAAGATTGCAGATAGGCTTCGCCGCACATGATGGCCGTGACGCAGGCAGCGTAATCGCGGCCGGCATCGCTGTCATACGGCAGACCCGCCGCCATGAGCAACGCGCCTAGATTCGCGTAGCCCAAGCCTAGCGGGCGATAGTCATGCGAGTTACGCATGATCATTTCCGTCGGATATCCCGCGTTGTCGACGATGATTTCCTGCGCGGTGATCAGGATGTCGACCGCGTGGCGATAGGCCTCCACGTCGAATGTGCCATTGGGCGCGAACTTCAGCAGGTTGAGACTGGCCAGGTTGCAGGCCGAGTCGTCGAGGAACATGTATTCGCTGCAAGGATTCGATGCATTGATGCGGGCCGTGTTCTTCGAAGTATGCCAACGGTTGACTGTGGTGTCGTATTGCATGCCGGGATCGCCGCAGTGCCACGTAGCTTCGGAAATTTTGTGCAGCAGTTCTTTGGCTTCGTAGGTCTTCATCACTCGGCCGTCGATGACCGACTTCGTCGAGAAATCGGTGTCGCGCACAACGGCATACATGAAGTCGTCGGTCACGCGGACGGAGTTGTTGGCGTTCTGGAAGAAGATGGACGAATAGGCGTCGGAATCCGGATGCGAGCCGTCGTATCCCATGGCAACGAGCGCGTGGGCTTTGGCTTCTTCCTTCTGCTTACACAAAATGAATTCTTCGATGTCAGGATGATCGATGTTGAGAATGACCATCTTGGCGGCGCGTCGCGTCTTGCCGCCAGATTTGATTACCCCGGCGAAGGCGTCGAATCCTTTCATGAAGCTGAGCGGACCGCTGGCCGTGCCGCCGCCAGACAGGCCCTCGGTCGAGGAACGCAGCGAAGAAAGATTCGTGCCTGTGCCGGATCCCCACTTGAAGAGCATGCCTTCGGTCTTGGCGAGCGTAAGAATGGAATCGAGCGAATCTTTTACTGAATTGATGAAGCAGGCCGAGCACTGTGGCTTGGAGTATCCCGTGATGCCGAATTCGACCTGCTGCGTTTGCGAGTCCCAGTGCCAGTTGCGGCCGTCGGAGTTGGGTTCGATTCGATCGCATCCGACGTTGAACCATACGGGCGAGTTGAAGGCGGCGTACTGGCGAACGAGGATGTGTACGAGCTCATCGTGAAAAACTGCGCCGTCTTCGGCAGTCTTGAAATAGCCTTGGGCGAGTCCCCAGTCGCGAATCGTTTCCGCGACGCGGGTCACGAGCTGGCGGACTCCGGTCTCACGTTCGGGCGTCCCGAGGCGTCCATGCAGATATTTGGAGGCAACGATGTTGGTCGCGGTCATCGACCAGTCTTTGGGGACTTCGACATCTTTCTGCTCGAAGATCACATTGCCATGGGCGTCGGTGATCTGAGCGGTCCGCAGTTCCCACTCGACTTCGCCGTAGGGAGACACGCCCGGCTTGGTGAACAAGCGGCGAAAGGCCAGGCCTGGAGCTTTTTTCTTGGCCGGGGTCGATGGAGCGGCGGAGTTCGTCGTGGTTTGGGTTGCGGTCTTGGATTCGGGCATTGGGGTCTCCCTTAATTAGATTCTATGCGTGCTGCATCGATTCGGGCGTCCTGACGCGGCAGGACGGGGAATCGGGAATGCGAAACCAGTCTCTAGAGCACCGTTAAAGTGCCCTTCCCGAGGACTTTATGGTGATCGGTAGCGACCGTCGGCGGAACGTATTCGGTTGCGGGCGTCAATTCCAGCGAGGACGCGAAGTGCGACCCGATGCCGCTGGCTTTTTCGGCAGAGTCGCTCAGCCACTGCGAGAGCGAGTTGTGGATCTGACAGCGCTGGAAGCGGTCTTCGACGATCACAAAGCGGATGAAGTAGCGTCCGGAGTTCAGGGGACGGCGCAAGGGATTCTCTCTCGTCAGCATGCGATCGAGGACGAAGGCCATGTCGTCGTCCTCGAAGAAATGCGTGACCGCAAGCATGCGGCGTTGGAGATTTTCAGCGGCTGAAGCCGGGCCGTTTTGAAAAGTCATGCCTGGCACGGCTGCAGCCCTGCCCTGATAGGAACCGGAAGCGCTGGACGCCCCCAAATCAGCGATTTCTTCCGCCAATGCGAAAACCCCGGCTTTGCTTGGGACCTGCAGCAGGCTGTGAGGAGACTCGCAGCGGAACCAGCGCGACCAGCGCAGACGGCGATAGTCGACCGGACGGTCGAGACCATGGCGAACGAGTGATTCCGAGACAAGACGAGTCAGGCCTTCCATTTGCGGGCTCCTGCTTTTCAAGAACTTTTTGTCGCCGTAATGCAGATCGCGAGCAAAAAGATCGCGCTCGGGACAAAAACTCTCTGGTGTTTGCTGCCAAGGCAGCTTTGACTTTATAAACTTCTCGGCGCTCCGGGGGGAGGGTCGGAGAACGGTCACCGCACGTCCACTCCCGGCATTTGAATTCAGCTTCCTTATGCCGGAAGGCTAAGGTTGAAGTTACAGGCGCCAGATTTTTTCCATCCGTCGGGCACCCAATGTTTTTCAATTCGCGGTCGATCAAGTCACCTCTGGCTCGATCGGTGCCGTGGAAGTTTTCCCTTTTTGGAAAAAACCCGCCCCATTCCCGTGAAGCGAGATTTTCGTGCTTGGGATTGCAAAATTACTCCTGCTTATGGGGCCTGTCAAGAGGGAAACACCATATGTTGTACCGCCAGCAATGACGGCCTTGGTGCGGGATGGACGCCTTGTTTTCCACATGAACGAGAAGGAGACGAGCCCACAGACGCCCACGAGTTTCGCAGGCGCGGAAGGTAGGGGCAATCGCAAACCAATTCCAGCCTGTTAATCGGCTGTGGCAAACTCGAAAATCCTGTGCATAGTTGTGGGAAGCAAGATTGCGTTGGTGAGGGAAAGGCCTAACCCCAAAGCCCGAATCATCTGAGATTCTTTCGGGGCCCTGAAAGGCCGCTCTTCCATATCACTTCGGATCAGTCTGGGCTGGAGTAGCCAGCGTGTCGCTCCGTCCAAGAGCTTGCGCGTTCACGTGTACCTGTCTAGATTCCTGCGGGCTGCGATTCTTTAATCCGAAGGCGAGCTGCTGCGGGCCAGATAGTTGTATTCGCTGCCGCTCTCGTCGGCCAGCAAAACCCAGAGAGTGTAGATGCCGAGGGCCGTCCCAAATGGCGGATGAAACAGCGCCAGCACACTGAGGATGATCGCAGCGACCCGTGCCCAGGGCCGCCGCTGCATCAGGCCGACCCCAACACAGATTCCTGCAGCGGCCAGGAGCAGAAGAAATCCGGCGGCGATCGAAATCAATAATGGAAAAAAGCCGGGAAGGAAATCCTGACGGTGCAGGACGACATGAAGGCTGGTTCCAAAGGCAAGAACGACTGCGCCAGGAATCGCAAACAGAGCTCCCAATGCGATCCAAAGAATGCCCACAATGTGAAGATGGCGTTCGAGGCGCGATTGGGCGACGGCGCTGACCGGATCTCCGATGCGCTTGCCGCAATTGGGACAAGCGACGAAATCGGGCTGGAGTTGTGCTCCGCAGCGATTGCAGAACATGCGATCTCCTTACAACCACTCACTCGATGATACGAAATCGAGGGCGGCAAGTTCCTCAGAAAAATGGTTCTGGCCTGGTTTTGAATCACGGAGCCTGCAGCCGAAGCAGTGGCACCACTCCGGGCGCAACCGCTTTGGTGGCGTCCACTTTCAGCCGGGTGCGAGCGCAGCGAGGCGGATTGCGATCCTGCGTGGCGATCAACCGATCTTCGCGAGATCCCCGTTCGACTCCCTCTCGCGTTACTCGTGGTTCGCTCAGGACAAGCTCTCGGCCCGCTGACGAAAACGCGGGCATTCGGATGACGCAGCGGAAGACGAAATTCAGATTGACTCAGTACTGCAAAAACGACAGTTTTTTGGTGGCAGGCGCGCCTTCTGTTGCCTCCGGAGGTACGTGACCGTCGTAACCTTTGAGACAGGATGCGAATTGCACGAAAATCATTCGTAGACGATTCCGCTGAACTTGGGGAGATCGAGTGCGTCGTTGTCAAATAGCTTGTCTCGCTACATTTCTAGCGACCAGCGCTGCGCTGTGCACCGCGCGCGACCTGGCGGTCGTGTCGAACAAAGCGAACACGGTCAGCGGACTGGCGGCGGCGGAGTTGGTAAAGCTTTCGAAAGGCGACATGCCACGCTGGCCTGATGGCAGGCCGGTGACGTTCATCATGCGCCCGCCGTCGACACCCGAAATGAGGGTGTTGCTCGAGAAGGTTTACGAACTGCCGGCCCCGCAGGTGAGCGAGCTGATCTCAACAGCGAATCACGGGCGCGCGAATCATCCGGCAATCGTGATCGCCAATTCGGACGAAGATCTGGTGAACAAAGTCGCTTCGCTCCCCGGGGCGGTTGGTGTAGTCGATGTGTATGCCATTAACAGCAGTGTGACGGTAGTGAAGATTGCGGGCAAGCTGCCGCTGGAACCGGGGTATTTGCTCCACGGCAATTAAGTGCATTTACGGCTTTTAGAACGCGCGGGAAATTGATCGAGACGCCACGTTTTGCGTCTCTGAGACTGCATGGGACCTGAGAAGAAAGCCAAAGCCGCAGCGGCCAATGAAGGTGGTGATCCGTCCATTCGGCAAAACGGCGGAAAGACTGCCTATACGCGGCGGTTTCCGCGCTTCGCTCTGGATGTTCGCCTGCAGGTGCGGATGTTCCAGGACGGTGACTTTCAGACTTGCTGGGGAAGGTCGACCGAACTGGGGCAGGACGGCATTGGCGCTACGCTGACCGGCAATCTTCAAACCGGAGAGATCGTTACCCTGGAAATTCCGCTGCCATTGAGTACATATCCCATCAAAGTACGCGCGATCGTGCGGTACCGGCAGGGCTTGAAGTACGGATTTGAATTCCTCACCTTAAACGAAGCGCAGCGCGAAAATCTTCGCCGGGTTTGCGAGTATCTCGCGACCAAGGCGTAGAGACGCTGCTTCTTCTCTTTCCCCCACAATTCTCGCGATCGGACGGCATCCAACCGTAAAATAATCCAACAGCTCATGCGCGGACTCCTGTGTGTTGTCGCCCTTGTTGTTATCGCTGCCGCGCAAGCTGCGCCACCAACAATTATCGTTACGGATGAGAACGGCGACGTAGTTCGCTCCGCACAGGTTTTCCTCGAAGCGGCTTCCGGGGCGACAGCGCAGTGCCTGACCGACTTCAACGGGCGCTGCCAGTTCCCTTCGCTTCGCAGCGGAACTTATAAGCTGCGTGTAGAGAAAGAACGCTTCTATGCCCTAGAAGAACCGAGCGTCGAAATCGCTGCGGGTGCAACGATTGAGGTATCGATTTCACGGCAGCAGGAAGTCAAAGAAACTGTCGACGTGCACGAATCGCCACCACAGATTGACCCCGCGCAAGTTGCCGCGCAGGAAACGATCAGTGGGCTGGACGTGATTAACATCGTCTGTCCCGACACAAATGATTACCGCAACGTGCTGAATTTCATTCCTGGTGTGATCCAGGATCAGGGCGGACAGCCGCACATCGCCGGAGCAGAAACGTATCAGACGGTCACGTTGCTCGACGGCTTCAATGTGACCCAGCCCGCGAATGGTCAACTTCTGGCGCGCGTCAGCACCGACGCGTTCCGCTCAATTCAGGTCGAGCCCTCGCGCGAACCGGCGGAATACGGCAAAGGATCGGGCGGTGTGCTGAATCTGAATACGAATAATGGAGACGATCACTTTCGATTTTTTGGAACCGACTTCATCCCTTCTGTGCAGGACAAACACGGCTTGCGCTTCGACCAGTTCCTGCCACTGCTCACATATTCCGGTCCGATCGTGAAAAAGAAAATGTGGTTCTACAACGCGTTCGATGGCGAATACGACAATGTGATTTACACAGAACTGCCGGTCGGCCAGGACAACGATCATATTCTCCGCGTGGGCAATCTGTTCAAGATCTTGAGCAATGTCACCAACCGCGACATTGTAACTACTAGTTTTCTGGTCAACGATCTGCATGATCAATATTACGGTTTGTCTCCGCTGAGCCCGCAGACGGCGAATCCCAAGGACGCCGAATCGGCGTATGTGGCGAGCGCGAAGGAGCAGCATTATTTTCCGGGCAAGGAATTGCTGGAAGCGGGAATCGCCTTCGACCAGTACAATCTGCGCACCACGCCGTTTGGAACCAGTCCGTATTTCGTGAACTCCAATAACGTAGCCGGAGGGAATTACTATCTTTCCGCCCAGACGCATGCCGATCGCTTGCAAGGCATTGCGAATGTTTTCTTGCCGACGCACGAATGGCACGGCCGGCACGACTTCAAATTTGGAGTCGATCTGGATCGGATTTCCTACGATGCGCAGTTCGCGCGTTTACCGATTTCGTTTCTAAGCACGCCCACGAATTTAACTTCGCCGGACGAGTGTCTGACGCCTCCGTTTCCCTGCACTCGCTATTCGACCTTCGGCCCGGCGACACTACATCACGAATACAACGGGGAACTGAGCGGGTACCTGGAAGATCGCTGGGGGGTGACGAATCGGCTGCTGATTGAGCCGGGCGTGCGGGTCGACTGGGACGAAATCGTGCGGCACGCCGAGATCGCGCCGCGGCTGGCGGGAACGTATGTTCTCAACAATTCTGCTGACACCAAGATATCAGCAGGCATTGGAATGGTTTATGATGCGACACCGATCTATCTCGTGGCGCGGCCTTATGCGGGAACGCGGCAGGATTGCTTTTTCGGGATTGGGACGACGATGACTCCGAACTGTGGTTCGGGCGCTCCCGCGGCGTATGTGAATACGAGCTTTACGGCGAACCGAGGCACTCTCGAAATGCCGCGATTCGTGAATTGGAGCGTTGGGATCGAGAAGAAGCTCCCTTATTCGCTGTATATGAAGGCCGAGTTCGTGGAAAAGCGGGGCACCCGCGGATTCGCGTACAACACTCCGGACACGATCGCCGACGGAGCAATTGATTTCAATCTGCAGAACACGCGCGACGATCACTATGACGCGTTGCAGTTCACGCTGCGTCACAATTTCAAGGAAAACTACACCATCATGGGATCGTACGCGCGATCCAGCACGCGCTCGAACGAAGCACTGGATTTCAATGTCGATAATCCGATTCTCACAGGCCAGCAGCCGGGACCGTATCCGTGGGATGCGCCGAATCGGTTCCTTTCCTGGGGATATCTGCCCTTCTTCAAGCTGCCGATTCTGCATCAGACTGAGCTGGCCTATTCGATGGACGCGCGCAGCGGATTCCCGTTCAGCTTGTTTAACGATCAAGGGGAGCTCATCAGCAAGGTTGGAGAGTATCGTTATCCCGAATATTTCACCCTTAATCTGCAGCTGGAAAAACGATTCCACTTTATGGGCTATTATCTGGCGCTGCGGGGAGGCTTCGACAACATCACCGGCCGATGCGATCCATTCGTTGTGAACAGCGTGATCGACGCCAATCATCCAAATACGACCTTCGCCGCGTGTCTGGGCCGGGCCTTTACTTCACGCATCCGGCTGCTGGAACACAAATAGGTCGCCGCGCGATATATAATTAAATTCTCAAATCGACTGCATCAAAAAACCGCGTCCCGTCATCATTTCAAACTGGAGGACATGATATGGCCCACGAATTACCCCCTTTGCCCTATCCTTACGATGCATTGGAGCCGACCATCGACAAGCAAACCATGACGCTGCACCACGACATGCATCATGGCGCTTATGTGAAGAATCTGAACGCAGCCCTCGAGAAACATCCGAATCTTGCCGGCAAATCCGCGGATGATCTCATCCGCGACCTCAACGCGATTCCCGAAGACATTCGCGCCGCGGTTCGCAACAACGGCGGCGGGCACGTCAACCACAGCATGTACTGGAAGATCATGAAGCCGAAAGGCGGAGGCGATCCGACCGGCCCGATCGCTGACGCGATCCACAAAGCCTTTGGCAGCTTCAAAGATTTTCAGGCCAAGTTCAACGATGCCGGCGCCAAGCAGTTCGGCAGCGGGTGGGTTTGGCTGGCGGGAAAGCCGAATGGAGATGTCCAGATCGTCACCACGCCAAATCAGGACAATCCGGTCTCGCAGGGACTGTATCCGATTTTCGGCAATGACGTTTGGGAGCACGCCTACTATTTAAAATACAACAACCGTCGGCCGGAGTATTTGGCCGCATGGTGGAATGTCGTCAACTGGGACGAGATCAACAAACGCTTCGCGGCATTCAAGTCTGGGAAAGAAGCGCACGAACCGGCATTGGCGCACCGGTAAGGTTTCAGAGCGCTTTATCAAATCGAAGAATCAAAAAGGCCCTCGCTTTTGAGGGCCTTCTTTCTTTTGTTCTCGGCTAAAGCATGCCGCAGGCAGATGCCGTTCTGAATCTGCTGTGCAAGCACTGGGGACATTCTGGAGTTGTATACGGAAAAGACCGGATGTGCGAAATCGGCGTAGCCAAACGATGAGGAGCGCGGAGTTTTGATCATCGTTGCTGCCGTGTAGCGATCATTCACCGCGGTTATCGACGCAGGCCTTGTTTTCCTCAACTGCA
>Ga0335074_10002334_pt1 | contig 25831 bp, 19 predicted proteins | sample Lox_Sample_23_FD_206715 | JGI IMG/M metagenome (GOLD analysis project Ga0335074, IMG submission 206715) | Soil microbial communities from Loxahatchee National Wildlife Refuge, Florida, United States - Lox_Sample_2.3 | ecosystem: Environmental > Terrestrial > Soil > Wetlands | place: USA... | reverse complement strand
CCGAAGCGCGATCGCAGTGGAGACGAGAGCAGTCCCGGGCGCGTTGTTGCCGCGACAAACGTGAACGGCTTGATGTCCATCACATGCGTCCGTGCTGCTGGCCCCTGGCCAATGATGATGTCGAGCTTGTAATCCTCAAGCGCTGTGTAGAGTTTCTCTTCGAGCACCGGCTGCAAACGGTGAATCTCATCCAGAAATAGCACTTGCCTTTCCCGCACATTGGTCAGGATCGCCGTCAAATCGCCCTGGATCTGAAGTGCAGGCCCTGACGTCTGCTGGAATCCTACATTCAGCTCGTTGGCTATGATTGTCGCCAGCGTGGTCTTGCCCAATCCCGGCGGCCCGAACAGCAGCACGTGGTCCAGAGCATCGCCTCGCGACCGCGCGGCCTCCAGGGCAATCGCCAGTTGCTCCTTCGCCTTCTGCTGACCGATAAATTCGTGCAGGTGGCGCGGGCGCAGTTTGAGCTCAAACGAGCTTTCATCTTCGGCGCGAGTCGCGCTCACAAGCCGTTCGGGATCATCGTTGCGTGAAGGCATTTCAATCGGAGTCTACCGGGTGCAGTGACGGGAAGCAACGTAACGCGATTTCGGCTACAGTGATGGACGATGCTTCGATTGATCATCTCCATATCCCTCGCCTTCATCCTCTTACCTCACTCCTTCGGCCAGCAGGCGGCCGGCACCGCAATTTCAGATTCGCAGAAGGCGGAAATGGCCAGCAGCGTTCGGCAGGAGTTTCTGCACGCCTGGGATGGCTATCGCAAATATGCATGGGGACACGACGCGCTGATGCCTCTCACCCGTAAGCCGCACGACTGGTATCCGCATTCCCTGCTCATGACGCCTGTCGATGGACTCGACACCATGATCCTGATGGGCCTCAGGCCCCAGGCCCATGAGGCGCGCCGACTGATCGACACCAAACTCAATTTCGATCAGGACTTCTACGTCAAGGATTTCGAGATTACCATCCGTCTTCTGGGCGGACTTCTGTCGAGCTACGAACTCACCGGCGACAAACGGTTGCTCGACCTGGCCGATGACCTTGGCCGCCGGATGCTGCCGATGTTTAATTCACCCACCGGCATGCCCTACGAGTACGTCAACCTGCATACCGGTGCGGTGCGCGGCGCGATCAGCAACCCAGCCGAGATAGGAAGCCTGCTCATCGAATACGGAACCCTCGCAAGGCTCACCGGAAAGCAGGAATATTACGACAAAGCCAAGCGGGCCGTGGTCGAACTATACAAACGGCAGTCCAGAATTGGTCTGGTCGGATCCGGAATCAATGTTGAGACAGGCCAGTGGGTCGATCCAACCGCAGGCATCATGGGCGGTATCGACTCCTACTACGAATACCTACTGAAGGCAGCGATTCTGTTCAGAGACAAAGACTGCCAGCGCATGTGGGAGCATAGCGTCGCGGCAATCAACAAATATCTCGCCGATGAACGGCCCGACGGCCTCTGGTATGGACAGGCCGACATGAACACAGGGAAGCGGACAACAACCTACTATGGCGCCCTCGACGCCTTCTTTCCGGCTGTACTTGTTCTGTCAGGCGATGTGGATCGCGCAGCTCGATTGCAGCGTTCCAGTTACAGGATGTGGAACTTCGCCGGGGTAGAACCGGACTCATTCAACTACGTCAAAATGCAGATTGAGAACCCTGAGTACCCGCTCCGACCGGAGATCATCGAGTCTGCTTACTATCTTTATCACGCTACCCACGATCCGAAATATCTGGCGATGGGGCAGACCTTCCAGGATTCACTCACCAGATATTGCCGCACCGACGATGGCTTTGCCGCCTTGAAGGACGTTCGAACGAAGCAGAAGGAAGACGCCATGGAGAGCTTCTTCTTTGCTGAAACCTTGAAGTATCTCTATCTCATCTTTGCCCCGTCGACCACCGTCGATTTCGACTCGATCGTCTTCAACACCGAGGCTCATCCGATGAAGAGGAATATCGCAAATTTGTCCCGTTAACGACGGGAGAACGGATCACTGCGTCAGTAGCGGCAATGCCGCGACACACAAAGCTGCCTGCGCCACCAGCAGGCCCCCTATGATCCACAGGAACGGGCGGCGATATCGCGTTTCGAGTACATCGGCGAAGACTCCACCCACAAAGGCTAGTAGGAACGGAGCCGCCCACAGGGTTGGGGCGCTCGGCACTCCGGTGGTTACCAGCAGCATGAGCAAAACCGTCACAATCAACGGCGCCGTGTTGCCGAAGTAGCGTGATCGCCGCATCGCCAGATAGAGGCCGACTGTACCGGCAAATGCAATGGTCAAGCCTGCATTTGGCAGAGTAATGAAAAACGCCCGCGCCCCCTCGAACGAAAAGCCGATCTTCGCCGCCTCGCTGCGAAAGACGTAGCTGAAAGCGTCCGGCCTGAAAGCATACGACGCAAAGAGGATAAGCATCGCGCCCAGCACCCATACAATCAGGAGCGTCGGAAGATATGCCCGCTTGCCCTCGGCAAGATACGCCATGAAGCAGATTGCCAGCAGCAGCGCCAGCACAAAAGCCGACACATGAGCCGCCGCTGTGAATCCCAGAATCACTGTGAGCAGGACAATGCGCAGACGCCATTTCTTACGTGGGCCCTGCATCGCGTGTGAGACTCCAATCGCCGTGTAAACCGCGGCGAACAGACCGAAGGCTGCCCATATCTCGTTGTTCGGATAGACTGCCGCTGCGATTACCGGAGGCGAAAAACAATAGAGAGCCAACGCGATGTATCCGCCGGTGTTGCCGTACAAGCGGCGCGTGACCCACCAGAGGCAACCTCCGAGCATGAGGGCGGCGAAGACAAAGGGTAAACGCAGAAGCAGGTTGATGTGGGCCACTTCGTGGCGCATCTCCCACGTAGAAGTCGTCGAGGCTTGGCCGGCAATGATGCGATCCAGCGTCAACGGCAGCCCGGCCGCACGATAGGCCAGCGTTCCGTCATGGATATTCCCGCAGGTTGTAAAGTATCCCGCTAGCGGAGACGGCTTTTCCCACATCTCCCGACCACAGCGCGCGTACTGATAGTCGCTCTCGGAGAGCGTCTTGCGCCCGATTACCCAGAGACACTGCGTCAGCAACGCAAGCAGCAGCAGCGCGGCCAGCTGTTGCGGACGGTCAAAGCGAAATTTGCGCAGGCGACGTTTTGTCGGGGGCATCGTTCAGGCAGGGCTGGTTCCGTGGTTCAAAAGGTAAGTGTAACCGGAGGCTCGGAGAGAGATATCGAAGGGTTTCAGATATGTTTGCCGGGGAGGATATAGGGCACCGGATTTGAAGGATTTTTGCGCCTTGTGAAGCTCGAATACGCCGGCCTGGCCCGGTTTTCGGCTATGTAAACCAAGCTTCCTCGCAAACCTCTGAATCCATTGGCCAAACCCCCATTGCCGACGACTAACTAAAGCAGTATCATATATTTAGGTCACACGGCAGGCCCCCCTGATCTCCGTTCTCGATGCGAATTCTGAGAATGGCTCCCATGGCTTGTGCGATGACCCAGACACCTTATGGCAGACGATCAGAATCCCCAGCTTCCCCTCGGCAACAACGGCAGTGATGGCAAGGGCGACCCCACAGGCGCCGCCAGCATTATCCCGATCAATATCGAAGAAGAGATGCGCCGATCGTATCTCGAGTACTCGATGTCGGTCATCATCGGGCGCGCGCTGCCGGACGTGCGCGACGGCTTCAAACCTGTGCACCGTCGCGTGCTCTACACCATGCACGAGATGGGGCTGCAATACAACAAGAAGTACACCAAGAGCGCAAAGATTGTTGGACAGGCGATGGGTGTTTTCCATCCGCATGGCGACGCGCCCATCTACGACACGCTGGTGCGCATGGCGCAGCCCTTCAGCCTCCGCTATCCCATGGTCGATGGCCAGGGTAATTTCGGCTCGGTCGATGGCGACCCGCCCGCTGCCATGCGATACACCGAAGCCCGCATGACACGCGTCGCCGGTGAAATGCTCGCCGACATTGATCAGGAGACCGTCGACTTCACGCCCAACTACGATGAGTCGACTCTCGAGCCGGTCTGCCTGCCCACGCGCGTGCCCAATCTGATCATCAACGGATCAAGCGGAATCGCAGTCGGCATGGCGACCAACGTTCCGCCGCACAACCTGACCGAAGTGGTGAATGCCGCGATCGAGATGGTGAACAATCCGCAGGCTGGACTGGCGGAGGTGCTGAAGCACGTGCAGGGACCGGATTTTCCGACCGGCGGCTTTATCTACGGACGCGGTGGCATCGCCGATGCTTACCGGACCGGCCGGGGACGCTTCCTGATGCGCGCCAGGGCAGCGGTCGAAAATCTGAACCAGGGCCGGCAGGCGATCATCGTCAGCGAGATTCCCTACCAGGTCAACAAAAACACGCTCATCAAGCGCATCGCCGAGTTGGTCAACAATAAGGTCATCGACGACATCTCCGACGTGCGCGACGAGAGCGACCGCGATGGCATGCGCATCGTCATCGAACTCAAGCGCGGAGCCGAAGCCCAGATCGTACTCAACCAGCTCTATAAGCACTCGCAGATGCAGGAGAGCTTCTCGATGATCTTCCTGGCCGTGGTGAACGGCCAGCCGCGCGAGTTGTCCCTGCCGCAGGCGATTCGCCACTTCATCGATCATCGCGTGGACGTAGTCCGGCGCCGCACCGCCTTCCTGCTGCGCAAAGCCCGCGAGCGCGAGCACATCCTGCTTGGCTACCAGATCGCTCTCGATCACCTCGACAACGTGATCAAAATCATTCGCGGGTCATCTTCGCGCGCAGACGCGCGGGAGAATCTCTTCCAGTTTTTCTCCGGCAGGACAATTACCGTGCGCGACCAGGCCCTGGCCGGAGTCAAGCTCGATCCCGCGAAGTATGCCATCGACCCGGCAACTCTCATCTCGGCGACACTTACGCTCAGCTACCGCCAGATCGATGCCATTCTCGAGCTGCAGCTTTATCGCCTGACGCAACTCTCCATCGACGAGCTTCTCAAAGAGCTTGCTCAGGTACGCGAGAACATCGCCGAGTACGAATCCATACTCGCCTCCGAGAAGAAGTTGCGGTCGGTGATCGTAAAGGAGCTCGAAGCCGTCCGCAAGGAATTCGGCGACAAGCGCCGCACGGAAATTCTCGACGAGACCGCCGAGTTGCAGCTCGAGGACCTCATCGCTGACGAGCAGGTCGCGGTCACCGTCTCGCATTCGGGCTATCTCAAGCGCACACCGATCTCCACCTACCGCCAACAGCGTCGTGGGGGCACCGGGCGCCTGGGCATGAAGACCCGCGACGAGGACTTCGTCTCGCAGCTCATCATCGATTCAACCCATGCCTACCTCCTCTGCTTTACAAATACCGGCCGCGTCTACTGGCTCAAGGTTTACGAAATTCCCGATGTAGGAGCGGCGGGCAAAGGCAAATCCATGGCCAGCCTGCTCAACCTGCAGCCGGGCGAAACTGTCCGTACCATTCTGCCGGTCCGCAATCTCGAGGAAGAGGGCAAGTACATCTTCTTCGCAACCCGCAACGGCACAGTCAAGAAGACCCCGCTGAAAGACTTCTCCAATGTGATGGCTCGCGGCATCATCGCCATCGGCATCGACACTGAAGACGAGCTGATCGGCGTGCGGATCACGGATGGCAACCAGATTGTCTTCCTTGCTACCCATTTGGGCATGGCGATCCGTTTCGGCGAAGAAGATGTCCGTTCGATGGGGCGTCCCGCTTACGGCGTGCGCGGAATCGATCTCGGAAAAAATGACTACGTCGTCGGCATCGCAATCACTCCCAAAGAACGGAAGAAGAATGGCGCAGGCACAGACTGCGCATGCCTGATTCTCTCCGTAACCGAGAATGGTTTCGGCAAACGGACAGATGTCGATGAATACCGGCTGCAGTCACGCGGAGGCAAGGGCGTAATCAACGTCAAGACCACCGCTCGCAACGGCAAGGTCAGTTCCATTCAACTTGTCGACGATACGTCAGAGTTAGTGGTTATCAGTCAGTACGGCAAGATCATTCGCATCGATACCAAGACCGTCCGCGCTGCGGGCCGTTCCACGCAGGGCGTCAAGCTTCTATACCTCGAAGAGGAAGACAAGGTCGCCGCTGCCGTCGTCATCCCTCCGGAGGAGGCAAAGGCAGAGCTGGAGAATGGCACGCTGTTGCAGTAGCGAACACCCAACCCCCGACCCCGGAAGGGGCGCTGATAATCGCGCCCTTTCTTTCTGTTTCGAATCTCGCGGTCCGGTGAATCCACCAGCCCACAATGCTGGGTCGGTAGGCAAACGCGATTTGACTCCCGATCAGCGGCCCGTTGCCTGCCAGGCGTCGTAGCCGCCGGTGAGGTCGGCAACATCGCGGAATCCGGATCGGCGCAGGATGCTGGTGGCAATGGCGCTCCGGTATCCCCCCTTACAGTGCACAACGAGTAGCTTCGATGGATCGAGCTCAGCAGTGCGCCCCTCAAGCTGGCCGAGCGGGATGCGAATCGAGTCCTTGATAGCCCCGCCTTCCACTTCACCCGGTTCGCGGACATCGAGGACCGCAATGTGGCCCTTTTCGCTTTCCAGCAACTCGGCGAACTCCTGCGCCGAGATTTGCGGGATGTAGTCGAGTTCGTAGCCTTCGTCGATCCAGCCCGCGATTCCGCCTTCAAGATAGGCGTCAACATGCTCGATCCCTACTCGGGCGAGGCGCAGCTGCGACTCTCGGATATGATCGGCCTCCTCGCCGACGAGAATGATGCGGTTGTCCAGACCCAGAATGCGCGCGGCCCAGGAGGCGTACTGTCCGGAGAGCCCGATATGTAGCGACCCCGGCACATGCGCTACAGCGAACTGCATTGCCGGGCGCGTGTCGAGCACGATAGCTCCCTCAGACTGAAGCCGCAAGACCTCGCGGGCCGGGATCGGCGCAGGCGGCGTCAGCTTGTCGAGCGCCGATGCGCCCTGGCGGTTCAGTTCCACATCGCGGCCGAAGTATTCGGGGCGGGGTGGCAGGCTGTCGGTGAGCAGGCTGACGAACTCCTCCGGCGAGCGCGCCTGAAGCGCGTAATTAAAGCGGCGCTCCTTACCGATAGTCGACGAGCGTTCGCTGCTCATCTGCCGCCCGCAGAGAGAACCTGCTCCATGCGCGGGAAAGATCTCGGTGTCGTCAGGAAGCTTCAGCAGCTTTTCGTGCAGGCTTTTGAAGAGCAGCGCGGCCAGTTCCTGCGGAGTGTGCTCAGCGGAAAGGTCCGGCCGGCCCACATCGCCCACAAAGAGCGTGTCTCCGGTGAAGACTGCCCGCGGCTGTGAAGGGTCAGCCAGATCTGTGAGCACGGCGCAGATGCTTTCCAGCGTATGCCCTGGAGTCTCGAGGAAATCAAAGCGGCAGTTGCCGAATTCCAGGCGATCGCCATCCTTGATCGGGGTATGCGGAAAGGTCGCACCCGACGCGGCTCCGATATAGATGCGCGCGCCCGTACGTTCGGCAAGCTCGTGGTGCCCGGAGACGAAATCGGCGTGCAGATGAGTTTCGATGATGTGCTCGATCTTCAGATCTTTTTCGGCGGCGAGCTTGATGTAAAGGTCGACATCGCGCTGAGGATCGATGACAGCCGCGACTCCTCCAGAGCTGACGAGGTAGGAAGCGTGCGCAAGGCAGCCGAGGAAGAATTGTTCGATAGATGCACGTTCTGTCTGCATGTGGGTTTGTCCGCTGCTTATATTATCTGCCAGCCTGATCGCTGGCCAATGCGCTTTAATGCAATCAGGAGCCTGCGTAGAGTTGAAACGCCGCCCAGTACAGCGGCTTCCTGTAGACGCCTTGGGAGTGAATCAGCGAGAGCTTGGCCGCCCGCAGAGCGGTCTCGGGATCATCTCCATCGTTAAGCCCTGTGTACAGCTTGTCCATGAGCAGCGGCGTGGAAGCGTCGTTGGCCTCCCATAGTGCGGCGATAACATTGTGGGCGCCGGCACGCAGAAAAGCCCAGGAGAGGCCGACCAGCCCTTCGCCGGCATAAGCGCGCTGACCGGACCCGTAGCAGGTTGAGATGGTAACCAGTTGTGCGTGCAGGCGATGGCGGATGATGTCGCGGGCGTAAAGCTTGAAGTGGTCAGGATGCGGAGGCTCCGCCGAGAGCACGACAGCTGAATCGAGAGGACTCAGCCGGCTGGCCGTGCCGTGGGCCACAAAATCGATGTAGGCAAATTCATCGGGTTTGCTGGCCGCGTATGCAGCGGGCACTGCTTGCGCCTGCGTCAACACCGTCCGGCGATCCGGTGGGAAATGCCCGGCGATGTCCCCGATTTCGGCTGGCGCATTGGGAAGGCGCTCAAATTCTGGACTCGCAGAAATAGGATCCCCAATCAGCAGCAGTTTTTTTGTTCTTGGTCCTGTCGAGCTGCCATCAAGGCGAGAGAGCAGGCGAATGGAATTTGCATTCGTAACAGTCACGTTCTCAATCCAGTAGTGCGGGCCAGCGGATCCAGGTGCCAGCAGTGTTTCAAAATTTAGCCCGTTCAGACTGCCATCAGGGACGATGAAGACGCGAGAGTCTGGTGGAATCATGCCCGCGGCGGGCGCGATGAGAATGTCGTAGAGCGACCGCCCGTCGTCGTTGGCTTCGCGCAGCGGGTCGTTCGATCTTAGAATCGCCTTCTGGTAACGCTGGACGCGCTCCTCGATCTCCGACTTCTTCGTAAGCGGAAAGATGCGAGTGCTGTTCTGCGTGACCGCCCAGAGAAACGATCGCTCCGGACTCAGAGAGTAAAACAGGATGACCCCATGCAGCCTGCGCGCCACCGCCTGCGGATCGAAAGAGGGCGGCCTGGTGGCATCGAATGACGCTTGGGCCGGGGCCTTGGCGGTTCCCAGACCCTCGGCCAGCGTTCGTGCCCGCCCCAGATCCAGCAGCTGCAAGGCCTGCGTTGGTTTCTGCGACTCGATCAGGAAGTCCGCATAATCCTGGTAGAGCGAATCTCCGTTGGCAAAGAACGGCAGCTTCAATTCCTCATCTTTGACCGAGGAGCGCTGGGTTTCGAAGGTCTGGATGGACTTTCGATACCATGCCTCCGCCTTTTGCAGTTGATGCTGCCGCGTATAGAAATCGCCAATTGAATTTTCGATCCCCCATTGCAGCGATGGCGCATCCGCCGACTCTTGGTGGACGTGCATCAGCATCCGCTCCGCATCGGGAGCGTTGGTCTGCGCGGCGAGAAGCGCCTGCAGGAACAGGGGATCGAGCTCGACCGATTTGTCCTGCAGCAGTTGTGCAGCCTTGAGAGCCTCGTCAGTTTCGAGTCGTGCCGAATCGAACTGTCCCTGTTGGAAGAACAGCAGTGCGATGGAGGAGCGAGTGTCGGCAATCAATTCCCCGCTGTTGATGGCCTGGGCGGCCGCGAGCGCTCTCGTGTAATAGTCCTCCGCCCCTTTGATGTCGCCAAGCTGATAGAGTGACAATCCGGCGTTATTCAGCCAGTTGATCTGGGAAACGGGAGCGCCGAGGTGTCTGGCCTGCTCTTCGGCCTGCTCAAAATTCGCCAGCGCCTTTTCAAAATCGCCCAGTTTGTAATATGCCCACCCGATATTGCCCAGATCCGACTCAAGAAGTACGCGCGCCTGGATGGAGCGTGCAATCTGCAGAGAAGAATTCGACCAGTTCAGAGATTCATCAAAGTGTTCGGCCTGCAGTGCCAGCCAGCCGAGATTGAGCAGGTCACTCGCCTCGAGGAATTTATCGTTCTGTTGTCGCGCGATTTCCAGGCTTGCTCGAAAGGAATCGGCCGCCTTCGCCAGCTGCTGCCGGCGCACTTCGAGGATGCCCTCGACCTGAACCACCTCGCCTTCCAAAGGTGAGTGAGTGGATTCGGAAAGCTGTCGGGCTTCCTTGAGTTCGCGATCTGCCAACTGCGGCTGCCCAAGGTGAACGTCGGCCAGGCTGCAGAGCATTTTTCTCTTGATGGCCACGTCACCCGCGACAGGATAAGTGGCACTGGCGTCGGTCAGCAGCAGGAGTGAATCCCGGCTGCGGCCCTCCAGGCCGAGAATCTCTGCATCGAGGAGCCGGAATTCCGTGGCCCGCTTCGGGTCATGCCCCGAATACCGCTTCAGCTCCTCTTCGGCCCGGCTTTGGGCAACAGCCAGGTTTCCGTGAACTATTTCTGCGCGGATATTCCGAATAACGGCTTCTGGATCTGCCGGCGCCGGCGCTGAAGAGGAGGAGCGGCATCCTGACAAAACACAGATGGGGAGAATCCATGCAGCGACGACGATTATGGCGGATACGACACGCCGTTCGACCTTGCCGTAGCCGCGCTCGCCATGCCCTGCGTCTTGCACCCCAGCTCGGCGCGAACCATTGTGAGCTGAATCGATTGCGGCAGAATCATGGTTTCCGCCAGGAAGAACCTGCCAATGTCCGGGACCTCCAGGAAGTGGCCGAAGGACTGGGCCGGAGCCGCAGTCTCCACCTTGTCGACCAGCGAGCAGATCGCGTAGCCATCGTTTCCGGGGGTTTGCTTCGCGGCCAGCCATCCGTACCTGTCAATCGCCCACCGGGGCGCACCCGAAGTATCGCGCAACGCGGCGGACTGGGCCTTGGCGACACCCCAGAGTTCCTGCCACTCGATTTCGGGCGTAAAGGATTCGTCCTCATTGTAAGCATCTCCGCCGCGATGGTGGACTGGCAGCAGCGTCGAATTCAGGGTCGGCTCCACATCTTTGCCCAGAAAGCGCAGTTTGTGGAAGTGAGAGCCGGCAAAAGAGACCTTCGGCGGACCGCCGTCTGCCGGATGCTCGACAAAAAGACGAGCCACCGCCCGCTCCAGCGACAGCACCCCCAGAACCTCCAGGCCTTCGATCACGGCTGTAACACGCGCCGTCCACGGACCGTTCGTCTTCGTGGGCCGGCCGGTGACATGTGTGTACGTCGAACGGCAGGTAATGATCTCTTCAAATTTGTAGTCGTGCAAACGCGTCGAAGCATAACCGCCGGCCGAGGGCAGCGAGACCGAAGCCTGCGACGGTATGAATCGAAACGGATTCTCGATATAGCCGCCGAGCGAATTGGCATCGGCGTGAAAGTAGAACACCGTCTTCACATCTGTCTGCATGAGCTGCCTTCCTGATGCGGTGAGGTTATTTCAGACTGTTTAAAGTAAAGCGATAATGCGCGAGGTCGACTCCGTTTCCGCCCCCCGCGTTCCCCTGCACGACCAGGGTGTAGAGGCCCGCCGCCCGTTCCCCGGCGGGTACGCCAATGGACACTGTGTCCTTGGCGGCTTCGGCGGAAACCTCGACGCGCCAGGCAAGTGACCCGGAAGGAGAATACAGCAGGCATGTGTAGCTCGAAAAGCGATCCTGCGTCGGGACATCCACGAGCACCAGGAACGGCTGACCATTCTGGGCGGCGATCGATGGCCCCGCAGCGTCGCCGCGGCTGTTGCCGCCCACCAGCGACACCGTGGGCAGAATCTCCGGCGCGCGCATCCCGGCCAGTGCATTCCGGAAATGCGGAAAGGTGACGACGTTCTGATAAGCAATGACAAGCAGGCAGGCCGCAAGCGCCGGGACCACAAACGCGGGTGTCCAGAGCCACGAAAACCACGGCTTCTTTACCCGAGCCGCAGCGGGTCTCTCGATGGGAAAGCTCTTCAGCTCTTCCTTTGCCGTATCCAGAAACACAGCAGTGGCGCGGAGGTCGGCGGCGCACTCCTGGCAATCGAAATAATGCTCTTCAAACTCATCACGTAAATCGGGGGGAAGCTCTTCCAGCAGATACTTTTCTACCAGAGAGAGCCGGGCAGCTTCTTCATGGTTCATATTTTTGGCCTCTCATCTCTAATAGTGCTGGCGCGGACAAAACGTGACATCACTCCTGTTAGCTCACCCGCTTCTCGCCTAAATGATTGAGGTAGAAGGCTTTAAATGACTGTTTAGCGCGATGGACAAGCACCCGCAGATACGCCCGGCTTATCCCGTATTCAGCGCACACCTCGTCCTTGTCGCGTTCGTCGAGCAGCACCGAGCGCAGCAGGCTGCGGTCGCGCGGCGATAGCTCCCGCAGAATCTGCTGAACAACGCGCGCGTTCTCCCTGGCCTCGACCTGCGAAAGCGCGTCTGGCTCGCGGCTGACGAAGGCGGTCTCGGACTCCTCCTCGATCGTCGATTCGGTCTTGTGCCGGGAGCGGTAATGTTCGAGTAGTACGTGGTTGCACACCGAATTGACGTAGGCGCCGAGCCGGTCAGCCTGGCGTAGTCCCTTGCCGCCGCGAAGTTGGGAAAGAACGCGCACGAAGGTCTCCTGCCGGACATCTTCAATGGCTTCCCTGGAGTTCAGCCGCGAGCGGAGCTTCAACTGAATAAGCTCGCTGAAGTAGCTGACAAAGTGCTCCTCGGTCCCCGCGTCCGCCGCTATGAGCTTCTCAAGGTACGACGCATCGAACGCTATGAATTGCAAGCCCCGTCCCTCCGAAGCGAGTGAGCATGCGCCCAAGTTTACACCGCTCGGCGGAAGTTGCTGCAAAGGAGCCGCTGAAAGGGAACGCCTGGGCGTACGCGATCGCTGGTCCGGCTGGATCGCGGTTAGCCTGCAACGGGCGGAACCGGCCGGAATCTTCTTCAGCCTGCCCGAAGCTTCATTCGAAGCCCTGTTTGAAGGCATAGAGAGCCTAGTCATACCTTTCAAGAAATTCCACCACCCGCTCGGTCAGGGTTGTGCGGAAAAAGTAATCCAGGGCATGATTGGCGCTGCCCGAATGACTCCAATTGAGGTTGCTGAGATCCATACTCTGGCGGCCTGTGTCAAAGATCGTGTCTTCTTTCTCGTCGCAACTCATTCCACTTGTCTGCATTTTGCGTCCTCGAATTCCGGGCTGTGGGGAACTGCAGGTTCAGCAAGAACATTAGCCTCCGCGAGGTCGTCGTCGTAACTCGCGGAGGCGATGCCGTGGATTTCTCGGGGGAAAAACCCGGCAACGCTGGGATAGTGGTCGGGATGGAAAGACTGTTACAAAGAAATTGCAGCGGCCGCTTTTCTGCGGACGCTAGCGGCGATCCTGTCCTTGTCTTGAACCGGACCTAAGGCGGGACGGCCGGGCGGTGGAACCGGAGCTCCGCCGCAGGTACCAGTCAGAGTTGGGATTCTTGTCTGGCCTCAGCGCAATCTAAAACCCCTGGCTAGCTAAACGGCAGATTCCGCAAGCGCGGTCGGCTGGCTTTGGCTCTTGGCCTGCTCTTCCTCGACCTGCGAAATGGCTTCTTCAAGGATATCCAGTGCGATACACGCCTCATGCTGGTTGACGATGAGCGGAGGTGCCAGGCGGATCGCCGTCTCGCCGCAGCCCAGAATCAGCAGGCCGCGCTCGAAGGCGAGATCCACGATACGGTCGCGCCACGCGCCGGCCACTTCGCGAGACTGCTGATCCTTGACGATCTCGACGCCAATCATCAGGCCGCGTCCGCGCACCTCGCCGACGATACCGAAGCGTTGCGGCCAGCTCCGCAGGCGGTCAAACATGAACTCGCCCATCTTTGCCGCGTTGGCGATGCCGTCGCGCTCCAGGATGTCCATGGTGGCCAGCGCCGCGGCAATACAAACAGGATTCCCGCCAAAAGTGGACGCGTGCGACCCCGGCTTCCAGTCCATGATTTCCGCGCGCGTCATGCAAATGCCGAGCGGCATGCCTGAAGCGATCCCCTTGGCGATGCAGACGATGTCCGGCTCGACGCCGGTATGCTCGATGGCCCACCACTTGCCCGTGCGTCCCGCGCCCGACTGCACTTCATCGGCGACCAGCAGGATGCCGTACTTGTCGCAGATGCGCCGCAATTCCTGCATGAAGATGGGCGGAGCAACCACGTATCCGCCCTCACCCTGGATCGGTTCGATAAAAATGGCCGCGACCTCTTCGGGAGGCAGTGTCGTCTTGAACAGCTTCTCTTCGATGTAGCGCGCGCAGCCCAGCGCGAAGGCTTCTTCTTCCTGCGGGCCGCCGCTACAGCCGCGATAGGCATACGGATAGCGGACGTGCGTCACTCCCGGCACGAGCGGCGCGAAGCGGCGGCGCTGCTGTGGCTTCGAGGCTGTCAGCGAGAGAGCACCCATGGTGCGTCCGTGAAATGCTCCGAAGAATGCGATCACATTCTGCCGGCCCGTGTGGTAGCGCGCGATCTTCAACGCGCATTCCACTGCCTCGGCTCCGGAATTGCCGTAATAGAACCGATGTGGACCAGGCATCGGCGCGATAGCCGATAGGCGCTCGGACATGGTCACCAGCGACTCGTAATAGAAGTCGGTGCCGGAGATGTGGATCAGCTCCGCCGCCTGATCCTGGATAGCTTTCACCACTTCGGGATGGCAGTGTCCGGTCGAGGTAACGGCGATCCCCGCGGCAAAATCAAGGAATTCATTCCCGTCCACGTCTTCCACGCGCATCCCGCGGCCGCGCTTCGCCACCATCGGATACGACCGCGTATAACTGGGTGAAATGAGGCGATCATCATCCGCGACCACTCGCTGTGCTTTCGGACCTGGCAGCGTGGTCACCAGTTTCGGTCCATGCTGGGCGTAGAGTTCAGATTTCGTCGTCATCGTTCTCTCCTTGAGGGCCGGCGGTTGACCGGCTGGCTGGGGCCTGAATCTTCGTCGTTGTTGGGACGGGGGCTTCGTGTGAGAGAGGATCTTGTTTTCCGTCGGCGCGAAGCGCGTATCCCGGGACGGGAAGTCCCTAATCGCTGCCGAAGAGGCTAGGTCGCGTGCGGGTAGGAAGCACGCGGAGATGCTGGCGAGGGGCGATGGCACGTGCGAATGCCCGGTTCCAGCGCTTGCGGCTGGAATCGTGATGCGAATTGGTCGCGCTGGCTCGCATAAGTGCTCGTTGGGCTGAGCATACCACGCTGGATGAACGACCGGCGATATGCTTCTGCGGCATGCAGTGGGTTAATCTGAACCGCCCAGGGTCATAGTTCCCGAGATCCCCGTTTTCAACGAACAACGACAGCGAGTAAGGAATCAGCAGTCAAAATCGGAGATGGATCGCAGGAGGTTCGGATAGTGCATGCCAAACTCCGCCAACGCTTCCTCATCGGTTCTGTAAGTGCCGGTTGTATTCAGATCGGCAATCTCGGCCATCTTGCCAACGCTCGAATCGAAGCGGAAGAGTTTTACATTGAAATGGTGCGGGTCCACATGGCCTTCTGACCCCCAGATGAAGTTCCACACTGCAAAACCATAGCCCCGGTGGTCCCCAAGGTCTCCCACGTACATGCCCCCTTCAGCATTGGTGAATGCCTGCTTTGGCAGCCAAGATCGAAGTTGGCCTTTGTGAGCACCTATCAGCGTTCCCTGATATTCACAGTCTGATCCGCCCCCGTACATAGCGGCGGCAAAAACCGCCTTCGAGCCCAACGCTGGACCATCGACGATCAGATATCGCAGGACAGGGTTTTCTCTACCATCACGGTTTTCCAACGGATTGATCCGAAAAACGCTATTGTCAGTTCCAATGCGAGTCGTGAAGAGTACCTGCCCGTTGTTGGTGGTGAAAGTGATGGTTGGAAAACCATTCAAGGGGCGGGTGGTTCGGATGGAGACAGAGCCAACTTGCGGAAAATTTATAACCTGAGGCTGTTGTCTCGAAGACGCCTCAGCGTCCCGTTCTGTGATTGCGGTCGGGATCGAGTCATAAGCGAGTACAGCGGATCCCACAGTGAGTGCGGCTGCTAGGTACCACCGATTCATCGCGTGTTTTCCTTGTAGGTTCTTGATAGTCAACCTTCTCGTTTTCGGCATTCTGAGCGTATCACCGGCTCTCCGGAAGCGATCATGCTTAGTGCATGAAAAGTCAGCTTATGGGTAACTTCGCACTGTTTGATCAAACTGACCCACTACTCTGAGGCAGACGGGAGGCTGACAGTGCAGCGACAGATCATGCAGCGTCGGGCGAGGCGATATACCGGAGACCGGTCATGCTGGGCAGAAAACAGTAGGCGCTCCCACGAGTGATCACGAATCGCTCGAAGCCACTAACCTTGACGGAACTGGTCGTGGAAGTCGGGATGGTGAAGACGCTGGATGAGGCACTGTTGGCGCCAATCAAAGGGTCCACGCCGGAGATCATCCCGCCAACAAAGTTATCTGTGTTCATCCATTGCGACATGAGGAACTGAAACTGATTGGCGAAGTCGGCGTTGATGAAGTAGCCGACCAGCCCCCGCTCGATGCCGTCATCGGGCTGCTGAGGATTGAACGGAGGACCATAGGGAACGTTGCGGCGCATGATCCTCGCCTGCTGGGTAAAGAAGCCGGCAACAATTTCGTCCCGTGGATTGCCGCGGCGTATGTGAGCGCCGATGGGGCACGCGACGCCCTTGGGATCTGGCGCAGATTGGCCCGGCGCGGTGCCGTTGTAAAGAAACATGTTCAGGCGATCGGACGGAACAGGGCATGGAGCCGTGGGGCAAAGGGCAAGTGGCTGACCGCTCCGCCAGCGTCCTAGAAATTTGGCCGCGAGCTGGTCGGGTGTGAGGTTGATTGCGGGCGCGGCCGTCTCAAGGAAATTTTCAAACCCGGCAACCTCCTGCTTGAGGATGCGAAAGGCCCCGAAGCTGCCGTTGCGTCCCAGTGGGGTGTCAGCCACGCCCGGAGAGTATTTGTTGGCAAAACTATTCTCATAGCCAAGAAGGAAGTCCCCTGCAGGCGAACTCCCATCCTTGTTTGCGCCCAGGCCAGGATAGGGCCGCGCGGGTTTGGGACCGCCATCAATCCACGGCTGAGAGATACCGTCTCGATAACCGAAATGAACGTATCCGTCGGGAAGAGCCTGGCCATCGTGGCGATGGGTGAGACGGAATGAGTCTGAAATCGCGGCGAGTAATTCGGAGGTGCGTGATTCCAACTCGTGAGCGGTGTGCGCGAAGAGCGAAAAGATGGCGTGCACCTCAGACGCAACGCCCATGTGGCCTTCCCAATTTGCTGGCGCGCTCTCATCCACGTCGTAGATCGCGCTGGCGTTGCCGATGGCTCCGCTCGCAAATTCAGGCGCGAAACCGGCGAGAAGGGTCGAGGACACGCCCAGAGCGGACAATCCTTCGTAAGTGAACCCCAGGTTCAGCGTGTAATCCGGCTTGACGTGCCAGGGAGCGGCAGTGGTGACGGCCAGTTTTTCCGGATTGATTGCAGCGGGTATTGGCGCAGCCAGATCGGCAATCAAAGCTCTGGCGCGAACCGGGTCGGCAACGGCGACAATGAAGTGCCGCACGCGGGTGAACGAACCGTAGCCGCGCAGAATGATTCCCTGGATATCGTCCAACTGGATCGTACTCACATCCGCCTCGGGGTTATTGGGGCGGCGCGCATCCGTTGCCCCATATCTGCACGACGGTGCAGTTGGGGTAGGCCGAATAGAGACCTGTCGGCAGGTTGTATTTGCTTACGAAGGCCTCGAAAGCAGCGACGTTTTGTTGCACGGGGAGTGGAGGAGCCGGGTCGACACAGGAGAGAAGCAGGTTGAACACGTCTCCCAGGATGTTGGTGAATGCCTGGATGTATGCGCTGAAGTCGCCGTCGTAAGCGGTGATCACAAACAGATACTGAGTGCCTGGAATCATCAGAAACCGGGCAAAGTGAACGGTGCCCACCTTGGTCAGTGCGGCATTAATGGCAGCCTGATTCTGGGTGAGATATTCGACGATGGTCCCATTTTTGCCGGGCTGGATAGTCAGCATCAGATTGAGCGGACTCTGAACGGCGGTGGCTATAGGAGCGGGGGCGGCTGACATGATGGTTCTCCTTCGGCCTTCAAATTTTGTGGCTTTTGTTATGCGGCGCCGAGGATACCATGCGCGCTGCACCTCCGGCGATATCTAGTGGCCTGTCGCAAGGAAAACGTTAGTAGCGAAAGGACACCGCAAGGGCAATCCTTATGACGGTTCCATGCAAGGGCGCGGATTCTGGCGCTCAAGGGCGGTAACGAACTCTCTGCGACAGGCCACTAGTCGGCAGCACGCGGTCAGCCCCAGGCGGCCTCGCTCGGACGAGGCAATCTCACCCGCCGCCTTTCACCAGTCTCTTGGCGTAGTTTTTGTCGTTTCCAGCTAAAATAGAAATAGAGCTAGAGATAAAAGCCCAGCCGCGAATGCAGCTGGGCTTTTCAATTTCCAGCAGGTAGAGCGTCGACAGAATTCGCCGGTCATTGCGTGTAAGCCATTTATTACTATAAGTGCTTTACTGTGAGACGGTTACAGCTAAAGTATCTGGAATGAACGACTTCAAAACCACAATGGGTAAACCCTGCCGAATGAACGAGTTCAAAACTACAGAAAACTGAGGGGGAGGGGGTACCCCAAGTCATGATGAGATCAGCTCAAAGCGGTCCACATCCACCAGTCCAAAGTCGGTGATCTTCAGGTGGGGAATCACGGGTAGAGGCAGGAACGCCAAATGCAGGAAAGGCTCGGGAAGCGTGCATCCCATCGACTGGACTGCCGAGCGCAGAGAATAAAGATCCCGCCGCACCGTCTCGAACGGTTCCAGGCTCATGAGTCCCGCGAATGGCAAAGCCAGTTCGGCGAGAACACGGCCGCCCTGCACGGCAACAAACCCTCCCCCGAGTTCTCGCAGGCGGTTGACGGCCACAGCCATGTCATCGTCGTTGGCGCCGACCACGCAGATGTTGTGGCTATCGTGACCGACCGAAGAAGCAAGCGCGCCTCGGCGGAAGCCGAACCCCTTGACGAATCCCCGGCCGACATTGCCATTGCGTCCGTGACGTTCGAGCACGCAGATCTTGAGCAGATCATGCTCCGGATCGGCCTGCCGCTGCCCGTTTTGGTACAGAAGACTGGCCTGCACATGCTCGGTGAGAATCTTGCCCGGAATGATCCCGATAACCGGCGTCGCCGGGCCCGAAGCCGGCACGGCAAACGTCTCCGCCGTGACCGGCTGGAGACGGATGGTATTCCCACCCGGCGGCTCCGGGAATGCGCGCTCCGCGAAGCTCTCAGGTGTAACCCTCCGTCCCTGGCGGAAGACCGAGTGGATCGCACAGGTCTCGAGGTCATCGAGCAGAAGGAAATCCGCAAGGAAGCCGGGAGCAATCAGTCCCCGGTCAGTAAGCCCAAAGCCGCGCGCAGCCGACCAACTCGCTGCCCGGTAAACGGCGGCAACCGGGGCACCCAGGGCAATCGGCCGCCGAACCAGAAAATCGAGATGTCCTTCTTCGTGGATGTCCAGAGGATTGCGATCGTCCGTGCAGAGGCCGAGAAAGGGCGACGAGAACTCGCTGATCAGTGGGACGAGCGCGGAAAGATCCTTCGAAACCGATCCCTCGCGGATAAGCACCTGCATCCCCTTGGCAAGCTTCTCCCGTCCTTCGGCGAGGTTCGTTGTCTCGTGGCAGTTGCGAATGCCGCACGAGAGATAGGCATTCAGAGAGCGGCCCGAGAGCAGCGGAGCGTGCCCGTCAATGTGCTGGCCGTGAAAAGCAGCCAGCTTCTCCATGCATTCCGGATCCTTGTTCAGGACGCCGGGCACGTTCATGAACTCGGCCAGCCCAATCACCTTGCAATGATCGCGATGCGGAACGAGGTCCGCTGCCGTAAGGCGCGCTCCCGAAGTCTCAAGTGCAGTCGCCGGAACGCACGAAGAAAGCTGCACCCGCAGATCCATAGTGGTGGCATCGGCGCTGTCCAGAAAGTACTCCAGCCCCACGAGGCCGAGCACATTGCATATCTCGTGAGGATCGCAGACAGCCGTCGTCACTCCGTGCGGCAGCACGCAGCGGTCGAATTCGCCCGGAGTGACCAGTGTGCTCTCGCAATGAACGTGGCTATCGATGAATCCGGGAACTGCGACACGTCCCTGTGCGTCGATCTCCTCGCGCCCATGGTAACTGTCCAGCGTGCCGACGATGGTATTTCCGCACACGGCGATGTCGCCTGATTGAAGCTCTCCGTTTACGAGATTCAGGACCCGAGCATTGCGCACAACCATGTCGGCGGGCTGCCGCCCAAGGGCCTGATCGATCCGTTGCTCCAGAACCTCTCTCATGACGAAATCACCTGGCGGACTAGTTTGGATTCCGTATTATAGAGCCGCTTCCTCTGCCGGCTGCATTGACCGAAGCATCCGCCGGATATCATCCGGCTGCTTGCCTTGCACGCGCAGGGCGCGGATCGAGAGAGCATCATGACGTTTGGCCAGACGCTGCCCAGTTGCGTCGGTGATCAGAGGGCAGTGGTACCACTCGGGCGGCTTGGCCCCTAGCGCACGGTACAGAAGGATCTGGCGAGCGGTCGACCGAAGCAGGTCGGCTCCGCGGACAACTTCGGTGATGCGCATCGCAATGTCGTCGACTACGCAGGCGAGTTGGTACGAGGGGACATCATCCCGGCGCCAGACAAGGAAGTCCCCGAAATCCGTGCCAGTTGTGAAGCGCTGGCGCCGGAAATGGTGATCGGCGAATTCCACCTCCTCGCCATCCGGGACGCGGAAGCGCCAGTTGGTTCCAGCCGGATTGGCATATTCTCTGCGAGCTTCTCCGACGACCGGCCGGCATGTTCCGGGGTAAAGCGGGCCTTCATCGTCGTTGTCCTGCGGTGCACTGACGGCAGGTGCCAGGTCTTTACGGGAGCAGCGGCACGGATAGACAAATCCGGCGTCAAGCAGTGTGCGCCACGCGCCGAGATAGTGTGGGCGGCGTTCGCTCTGGGAATATGGGCCGTAGGGACCGCCGACATCCGGCCCTTCCTGCCAGTGGATGCCGAGCCATGCGAGGTCTTCGAGCATCGCATCGTAGAACTCGGATCGGGACCGCTGAATGTCGAGATTCTCGTTGCGCAGCACCAGCGTGCCGCCCGACGCGCGCGCGCGTTCGTCGGTTGTGAGGAACGTACTGGCGTGGCCCAGGTGAAGCAGCCCCGTAGGCGACGGCGCAAGGCGGCCGCGATACGAGTCGGGTACTCCTCTAAGCGAGTCCACTGCTTCCATTATCGAGCGTTATTCACGACTCCGAGGCGGCTGAAGGCCATCAGAACAAATCCGGAATGCTGGTAAATGCGATGCGCGTCGGCGCCGCTGCCTTGGCCAGGAGCATGCTCGCCGGCATCAGGGTATCAAGGCCGTACTTGCGGTTCAGAGCGTCCATAGTGATCGAAAGACTGGTTCGGCGCGATTCGCTCTCCAGCCCGGAGAAAAGGCTGAGCGTGTGCAGATGATCGGGAACAAGGTTTCCGAGCCCTACACCGACGTAGACGGGCTTCTGATGAAGTGCACCCGACGGCCGCATAGACCACAATTTCACCAGGGCCTCGACCAACGTCTGGCTATCCTGGCATTCAATTACCGCTACACCGTGCGACCACGCCGCCTGCGGGATGCCCGAGTTGTGCCGCTTGCTTGCCTCTTCTTTTGGGACGACAAATTTGATCGATAGCGAAACGTGCGTAGTCCACAAACGGGCGGTACGCAATCGCATTGCTGCCTTGTGCAGCAGCTTGTGAGCGACAGCATAGCAGCCCTCCGAACTACGCAGTTCAGGAGGCAGAACGTGGCTTTGACTGATCGACGTCTGGTGTTCGAGTTCCGGGTCGTTAAAGTCTTCTCCGCGAAGCCAGTGCCACAGTTTGTCACCGCCGATGCCGCCCCAAGTTTCATTCATCTGTTCACGCGAAAGGGCCAGCAATTGTGGCATAGTTCGGATTCCACGTTCGTTCAGGTGCTGCTCCATGCGTGCGCCTACTCCTGGCAGATCTCGTAGCTTCAGGCCGCTCAGAGCCGGCCCGAGAATATCCGGCGTCAAAGCTACGAGGCCATCGGGCTTTTCCATATCGGAGGCGATCTTCGCCAGATATCGGTTCGGGGCCAGGCCAACAGAGCAGCGCAAGGTTGATCCGACGTGTTCGCGTATCGATGCCTTGATGCGCCGGCCGAGATCCAGTGCTGCCATCAGTGGCTGCTCGCGGCCGATGAGGCTGGCCGCCATCTCGTCGATTGACATTACAACCGAAACGGGAATGCAGCGCTCGACAGCCTCGACGATGCGATGGTGATAGTCGACATAGAGCTCGTGTCGGGCTTCGACGAGCTCAATGCCGGGGCAGAGGTTTTTCGCCTCGCCCACCTGGGTGCCCGTCCGCACGCCGAATGCTTTGGCCTCATAACTGGCGGCAATCGCACAGGTACTGTCCGCCATGACCGGAACGACGGCGACGGGGCGGTCACGGAGTTCAGGTCGAAGCTCCTGTTCGATGGAGGCAAAATAGGAGTTCAGGTCGAGGAACAGCCAGCGGATATGTGGTTCGGGGCGTGACTCAACGGGCTGACCGCGCACAACTAAGCTTCGCCCTTCATTCGCTCATTTTCAAGCGCTTTGCTTGCTATAAATGCGCTAAGTCGGCGATTCGGACAGAAAGGGGAACTTCCGCTTTCGTGTGAGTAAAACCTTCTTCCCCGGAAGTGGGGGAAGTGAGATGATGTCGTTAAACCTGAGTGCCCCGATGCGGGAAACCTTATTTAGGTTTCAGCATTCTTAGGAACCGGAGCTGCTTATGTGGTTCACCAAGATGCACGATGTGCTGTACCACCTGTCCCGCCTGAGCGACTACCTGCCCGCGATTTTGGTGACCATCGGCGTGGGCGTGCTCATCGGGTGTGCGGTCAGCTGCGTTTGCACTCCGTGCGAGGAAAAGGACGATTTGTTTCATCGGGAAGTGTATTGATTCCTGGCGCGAAGTGTCACGACGAGTGGATTAAGTTTCTCTCATGCGTTGAGATCTAGTGATATTTTGTTTTTCGCTTTGGTCGCGCAATCCTACCTCACTTTACTGCTTCCGACGATCACGACTTTCATCCATCTATAATCCGACACGATGGACAATCGCGGGTTGAATGAACTGGCGCGTCGCGAGTGCCTGGCATTAGAAGGCGGCGGTGCAGAACGGCGGGCACGACAGCATGAGCAGGGCAAACTCTCAGCCCGCGAGCGCATTGATCTCCTACTCGATGAAGGAACCTTTGAGGAAACCGATAAATTTGTAACCCACCGATGCACTGACTTCGGGATGGCGGAGAAGCGCATCCCGGGGGACGGCTTTGTCACCGGCTACGGGAAGGTGGAAGGGCGAATTGTCTTCGTGTTTGCTCAGGACTTCACGGTCTTCGGTGGTTCACTATCCGAGTCAAACGCCGCGAAGATTGTCAAATTGATGGACCTGGCAATGCGCGTCGGCGCTCCCATGGTCGGCCTGAACGATTCCGGCGGCGCGCGAATCCAGGAAGGAGTAGTTTCGCTTGCCGGTTACGCCGATATTTTTCTGCGCAATACACTAGCCAGCGGAGTCATTCCGCAAATCTCCGCAATTCTGGGACCCTGCGCAGGGGGGGCAGTCTATTCCCCTGCGATCACCGATTTCACCCTTATGGTGGACAAGACCTCGTATATGTTTGTCACCGGCCCAGACGTGATTAAGACGGTGACCCATGAGGAGGTGACGAAGGAAAAACTCGGCGGGGCGACGACGCACAACGAGATCTCAGGTGTGGCGCATTTTATGGCGCATAACGACCGCGAGTGCATCGCCATGATAAGAGAGTTGTTGAGCTTCATTCCTTCGAATAATCTCGATGATCCGCCGCGGCGAGCCTGTTCCGATCCTGCGGAGCGCGCCGATCACGAACTCGACACGATTGTTCCCGCAGAATCGAGCCAGCCTTATGACATCAAGGCGGTCATCGAGCGGTTGGTGGATAACGGTTACTTCTTCGAGGTGCACGAGCATTTTGCCCGCAATATCGTTATCGGATTTGCGCGAATGAACGGGCGGTCAATCGGCATAGTGGCGAATCAGCCGGCCTTTCTGGCCGGTGTCCTTGATATCGACGCCAGCGTCAAGGCAGCGCGCTTCGTGCGATTTTGTGATGCCTTCAATATCCCACTGATTACTCTCGAAGACGTTCCCGGATTTCTGCCCGGCGTGCAGCAGGAATACGGGGGAATCATACGGCATGGCGCGAAACTGCTCTTCGCTTTCGCTGAAGCGACAGTGCCGAAACTTACTGTCATCACTCGAAAGGCGTATGGGGGAGCGTACTGCGTCATGAGTTCCAAGCACATCCGCACCGATGTGAATCTTGCCTGGCCGACCGCGGAGATCGCCGTGATGGGACCGGAGGGTGCGGTGAATATCGTTTACGGGCGCGAGCTGGATCAGGCACTACAGGAGGCCGAGGGAAAAGAGGGAATGCTGAACGATGAGCGGAGAGCAGAACTGCTTGCGGCTATCCGCTCGGAAAAGGTCCACGAGTTTCGCGAGCAGTTCGCTAATCCGTATGTTGCTGCAGAGCGCGGATACATCGACGCAGTGATTCAACCCCACGACACGCGGCGGCGGCTGATCGTCGCCCTCGAAATGCTCGATGGCAAGCGCGACAAGAATCCACCCAAGAAGCATGGAAATATCCCACTATGATTGGCCTGATCAGTACTGCAAACGCTGAGCACTACACGTGGGGTGGTATCTGCGATGCCTGGCATCTGCTGCGCGCTGAGGATCTCAGCGTGATCGAGGAGCGCATGCCGCAAGGCTCGGAGGAGCATCGCCATTTTCACCTTCGGGCGCGCCAGTTCTTCTATGTACTTGATGGCGAGCTGACGATTGAAGTCGACGGCCATCTAAAACTGATAAGGCCACGCCAGGGACTGGAGATACTCCCCGGCCAGCCTCATCAGGCACTCAATCGATCCAATGGTGACGTTCGCTTTCTTGTAATATCGCAACCTCCAAGCCATGGAGATCGGCAGCCCGTGTAACGTCTGGCGATGATGAACGATTGTTCCAGCACTGAGATACCTGTAACGAAAAGGTCACGGACGCCACTAGTGATCGGGCGAGAGCGGAGTCTGCATAGAATGCCCGCACGGCATCGGGTCAAATCGCGGGGTGCTCCGCCAACTGGTGTACTTTGGTGAGTGGTACGAAACCGTCCTCAATGCTGTCATGCGAAAATGCGGAAACCGGGCGCGAATTTTAGCGATAACTTGCCAGCGACCAGACCGCATCTGAAAATCGAACGAGGTAAAAAAAACGATGTCCAATCCATCTGGTAAACACGTGCCCCTGCCCGGTACCGAACACAAAGCACCCGCGAATGCAACCGACCTCGGCAGGACATCGTCACAGCAGGTCATCAGCATATCTGTTATCGTCCGGCGAAAGAGCCCTCTTCATCTGAAGGACCTTGGGGGACGACATCTTTCCCGCGAGGAGTTTAACGAGACTTACGCTGCCGATCCAGCGGACTTCAACCGACTGCGCAAATTCGCGCACGACCATGGCCTGTCGGTCGATGAAAACGCCTCCAGCCTGCCGCGCCGGACGATGGTTATGCGAGGAACGGCCAGCGCGATCGAGAGGGCTTTTGGGGTCGAGCTGCATGACTACGAACGCGACGGGCATAAATTCCACGGCTTCACCGGTACAATCTCGATGCCAGCAGAGCAAGCCGGTATCGTCGAGACGGTCATGGGTCTGGATTGCCGTCCCGTTGCCAAGCCACATCATCGGATCCGCGACAAGAAAAAGAAAGCGAAGCCAGACCCCAGCTACAGCCCGGTACAGGTCGCTGGATTTTATAGCTTCCCCATCGGCGTCGACGGAAGCGGGCAGACGATCGGCATAATCGAACTGGGTGGTGGCTACAACGCCAGCGATATTCAGACCTATTTCTCCGGTCTCGGTCTGACCCCGCCGAATGTAGTTTCGGTGTCGGTCGATGGGGCTGTGAATTCGCCCAGCAATCCCAACAGCGCGGACGGTGAGGTTGCGCTTGATATCGAGGTGG
>Ga0335074_10002333_pt1 | contig 25843 bp, 21 predicted proteins | sample Lox_Sample_23_FD_206715 | JGI IMG/M metagenome (GOLD analysis project Ga0335074, IMG submission 206715) | Soil microbial communities from Loxahatchee National Wildlife Refuge, Florida, United States - Lox_Sample_2.3 | ecosystem: Environmental > Terrestrial > Soil > Wetlands | place: USA... | reverse complement strand
GACTGAGCCGGTCGTGCTGCTCATCGACGAGGTGGACCGGCTGGACATGGAAGCCGAGGCGCTGCTGCTCGAAGTGCTGTCGGAGTACCAGGTCTCCATCCCCGAGCTCGGCACCGTGACGGCGCGGCATATCCCGCAGGTGTTCCTGACCTCCAACAACACCCGCGATCTGTCTGAGGCACTGAAGCGCAGGTGTCTTTACCTGCACCTCGGCTACCCGAGCGTGGAGCGCGAAGCCGAGATCGTTCAGCTGCACGTTCCCGAACTAAACGTTCACCTGGCGGCTGAGATCGCCCGGCTCGTCGCCATGCTGCGGTCAGCCGACCTGAAGAAGCCGCCGTCCATCTCCGAGACCGTCGACTGGGCACGCACGCTGCTGGCCCTCGGCGCGGCTGAGCTGACTGACGACGTCACCAGGCAGACCCTGTCGGTGCTGCTGAAGTACGAGCGCGACATCACGGTGGCGCTGGCCGAGCTGTCGCTGGCCTGACATGATGCCGGGCGCGGAGACTCCGCGGTCGCCGTCGACGCTGATCGGCCTGGTCGACGACCTCCGCATGGCTGGCATCAGCGTCTCGGTCGGCGAGCACCTCGACGCCGCGCGCGCACTGGCCAGCATGCCGCTGTCGGACCTCGAGACGGTGCGGTCGAGCCTGCAATGTGCCCTGGTCAAAAGGAGCGAGCAGCTCGCCGCGTTCAACTTGCTTTTCGATCTCCATTTTGCGGAAACGGGGCCGCCAGGCCCCCCGCCGCTCGCCGAGCTGACGAGCGAGGAGCTGGCCACGGCCCTGCAAGCGGCGCTCAGCTCGCCGGACGCGGCCGCGCTCCGGCAGCTTGCGGACGAGTACGTCCGGCGGTTCGGCGGGCTCGAGCCGGGGGCGCCGGTGGCCGGGGTGTTCGCCATGATCGCGGCGAGCGACGCGGCGAACCTCGACGGCATCAGGGCTGAACTGCTCGCCGCTGCCGGTGCCGGTGCCGGCATCGGTGGCGACGGTGCGGGTGCTGGGGGCGGGGGAGGCGGGGGTGAGGGCTGGCGGGGCGGCTCGGCGTCCGCCGCGATCAGGCAGCGGCTTCGCGAGGCCGACGCCGACCGTGCCGTGGAGCGCGCCAGGGCTGAACTGCTGGCGGCGATCAGGCGGGCGCTGGTCGCCGACCGCGGCGCCAGGGCCGTCAGCAAGACGATGCGCGTCCGGCTGGCGGAGGACGTGGAGATAGCCAGCGCATCGGCGGCAGAACTTGCGGCGATGAGCGCCTCGATCGGTCCGCTGGCGCACCAGCTGAGCAAGATCCTGGCGCAGCAGGAGTTCCGCAAGCGGCGGCTGTCGGTGCGGCGCACGCTGCATCTGGCCATGGGCACGGGGGGAGTGCCGTTCCGGATCGCGACCGAGCCGGCCCCGCCGCCGAAACCGGAGATCGTCGTCCTCTGCGACGTGTCCGGGTCGGTGGCCACGTTCTCCCGGTTCACCCTCAACCTGCTGATCGCCCTGGACAGCAGGCTGTCGCGGCTGCGCGCGTTCTCGTTCGTCGACGGGCTGTCGGAGATCACCGAGCTGGTCAGCGAGGCCCGCTCAGCCGGCCGCCAGCTCACTCAGGCCGAGGCTGCGCGGGGCGCGGTGCGCTGGACCGGCAGCTCCGACTACGGTCACGTGCTGCGGGATTTCGCCAGCGACTACGCCCGGCAGTTCGGCCGCCGGACCGTCGTCATGATCGTGGGCGACGCGCGGACGAACTATCTTGATCCGGCGGCGTCAGCGCTGGCCAGGGTCAGCGAGCGCGTCGGCAAGCTGTACTGGCTGAACCCGGAGCCGCGCCGCTACTGGAATCAGGGCGACTCGGTGATGGCCACGTACGAGCCGTTCTGCTCCCAGGTGCGTGAGTGCAGCACGCTCCGGCAGATCGCGGACTTCGTCAAGTCGCTCGCGGTCCGGTAGGCGGATCGCGCAACACCGACAAACCTGGAACTGACAGCAGGACGGTCCAGCCCGCGCAGGCGACCGCAAGGGCGATCCAGGGTACGTCGGCGCCGACGCTGAAGAGCCAGGTGAACAGTGCTGGCGCGACGGCGCGGCTCAGCGCCCACGACAGCTGGTAGGTGCCCAGGTACCGGCCGCGCAGCTGCGGCGGAGCGAGCGCCACGACAAGGTCGTTGACGACAGGTCCCTGGATCATCTCGGCCACCGTGAACACCACGACGGCCAGGGTCACGCTCGCAATCGCGGCTGCGCCGGGCAGTCCGGTAGCAAGCCAGAACAGCGTGAACGAGACAGCCCAGACGGCTCCGCTGAGCTGAAGCACTCTGATCGGACCGAGACCGCCGAGAGCAGCTGACAGCGGCGTCTGCCCGACGGCGGAGGCGATCGTGTTGACCGCGAAGAGCGCTCCGGCCAGCCAGACCGGCTGGTGCAGGGCCCGGAGGACGAACACCGAGAGCAGGACCTCGAGCGAGATCGAGCAGAGCACGAACAGTACGTTCGTCGCTGTCAGCAGCATGAACGGCCGGTCGGTGAGCGCGGCGCGGTAGCCCCGCTGTGCTGCCCCGGGGCGGTCCCGGCTGGTGTTGTCGCGGCTGCTGTCGTCGCGGCTGCTGTCGTCCCGGCTGCTGTCGTCCCGGCTGCTGTGGTCCCGGCCGGGCTGCTCCGGCGAGCTGGAACCGCCGCTGCCGGTTTTGGCACTGGCCGGACTGTTACTGGCAGGGTTGACCTTGGGTGGCTCGTCACTGGCTCGCTGGTCGCTGAGCCGGAGCTGCAGTCGGCGCGACCAGAACAGCACCAGCGCTGCGGCGGCGAGGTAACTGACCGCGTTGACCGCGGCCAGCGCGCGGTAGCCCGCGTCGCTGCCGACGCTGATCGCTACGGCGCCGAGCAGGCCGCCCAGCCCGAAGCCCGCGTTGCGGAGCGCGCGCTGCAGCGCGAACCAGCGGGCCCGCTCCTCGCCGCTGAACGCGTCGCCGATCAGGCCGAGGTTCGCGGTCCAGTAGAAGCGCCCGCCCAGCCCCGCCAGCAGTGCGAACAGCACGAGCTGCCAGGCGTTGCCGACCACGAGATAGCCGGCGAATGCGAGGCCAGAGAGCAGATTCCCGGCCACGACGACTCCGCTCGAGCCGAAGCGGTCGACCAGCACGCCCGCCAGCAGAACGGACGGAAGCGCGAGCAGTCCGGCGACGGAGAGGCAGGCTCCGATCGCCGACAGCGACAAGCTGGTGGTGTGCAGGAAGTAGACGATCGCGAACGGCACGAAGAGGCCATCGCCAAGGCTGTCAACGACCAGTGCGGCGACGAGCGACCGCTGGCCTGACGTCCGCGGCAGTCCTAGCCGCTGCAGCAGCCCGCCGTCCTGACCTGACCCCATCGGAGGGAGAGCCTAGCGGCGTCTGGCATCGTGGGCTCATGGCGACTGAGTCGACGCACCGCAGCCTCACCATCGAGCGAATCGGGCCCGGACGGTTCGCCGCCGTCAACTCGCGAGGTGGCCGGATCGTGTTCGGAACCGGCAACGACGAGGAGTTCACCCCGACCGAACTGCTGCTGATCGCCATCGGCGGCTGCACCGCGATCGACATCGACATCCTGACCTCGCGGCGGTCCGAGCCCGACTCCTTCGAGATCGCCGTCGATGCGGACAAGGTCCGCGACGAGGGCGGCAACCATCTGACCAACGTCGAGATTGCCTACCGTGTCAGGTTCCCGGCGGGCGAGGACGGCGACAAGGCCAGGGCGATCCTGCCGGATGCCGTCCGGCAGTCGCATGACCGCCTGTGCACGGTCGGCCGTACGGTCGAGCTGCCTACGCCGATCGCCACCCGGATCGAATGACCCAGCCCTAGGCCGGCCTGATCGACTGCGGGAACGAGAACAAGTTCGTCGGGTCGTAGCTGGCCTTGATCGTGGTCAGGCGCGAATAGTTGCCGCCGTAGTAGGCCGTCTCCCAGTCTGTGAGGTCAGGGTCGATGTAGTTCTGGTACGCCTGACCGTTGGCATGCGGGTGCATCGAGTTGTAGTACGACCGCAGCCAGGCGTGCTGATTGGCGACGCCGCCGCTCGTTCCCGGAGAGGTCCACACGGTCGAGTACTGGGCCACGTAGAGCGCGTCGCGGTGGCAGAACGCGGTGTGGCCGGGCTTGAGGTTGTTCATCGCGCCGCCGCAGGCATCTAGGGCGATGGTGCCAGCGCCGCCGGAGGTGCCCGCGATGCTGGGGATCTTCTCGATGCCGGACAGCATGGTGTTGATGCCCGATGCGTCGAGCGGTCGGTGGAAGAAGTCGGATTTGGCGTAAGACGGCACCCGCGTGAGCTGGCCGCCGGGACCGGTGTGGCAGGCATCGACAGGCGAGCAGCCCGCCTCGTAGAGCATCACGTTCAGGAACGACTGCTCCTGCGAGTTCGCGTACGACGGGTTCGAACCCACGCTGTGGTACAAGTCGCCGAGCAGGCCCGACAGCCCGGCGTCAGTGCCGACGTAGGTACCGCCGACGCTGATAGCCGGCGAGCCGCTGCTGAACGGAGCCGAGGCGTGGAGGTTCGACCACAGGGCGTCGGGCGCGTGCGGTGCCCATGCCTGCCAGGCACTCATGACTTTGTCGGCCTTCGACCACGGCCACTCGAGGAAGAACCGCCAGAGGCTGCGCAGCGGCTGGGTGCGGAATGTGAACGACGCCGCGACGCCGAAGTTGCCGCCCCCGCCGCCCTGGCAGGCCCAGAGCAGGCCGCTGTCGTGACCAGAGTCGCAGGTCACCACGCTGCCATCGGCAAGTACAAGCTGCGCTGATTCCAGGTGATCGCTGGTGACGCCGTGCAGCCGGGATATCACTCCGATGCCGCCGCCGAGCGCGAGGCCGGCGATCCCGACGGTCGGACAGGAGCCGCCCGGCACGGCCTGACCGATCGAGGCCAGGTTCGAGTAGAAGTGAATGAGGTCAAGGCCGCTTCCGACCGTGACAGTGCCCTTGCCGGCCGTGAACGAGTTCATGGCTGATACGTCGATGACAAGGCCGCCGGTCACGCTGCACCAGCCAGCGTAGCTGTGACCGCCGGAACGCACCCGGACTGGCAGCCCGTAACGTCGCACGAAGGCGAGGCAGGCTGCGACGTCTGCGGCGGTCCGGCAGTAGGCCAGCCCGGCAGGCTCGAGCGAGTCGAACCGCGGTTCAAACAGCTGCTTGGCCGTGCTGTAGCCCTTCTCGCCAGGGCGGTAGAGCTTGTGCGTGGAGATCGTGTTCTTCAGCGCGGTCCAGTCAGCGCTGCTCGGCTTGGATGCGGCCGAGGTCAGCAAGATAGGACCGGGGAACACCGCGTCGCCCGGCACGCGGGCGGCCGCCGCCGGCGGCCTGGTGCCGCCGAGCGCGCGCGTCGCCAGCACCGCCACGGCGGCAGCCACGCCTGCTGTGCCGGCGCCGGCCAGGAAGTCGCGCCTCGACGCCGGCCGGCCCGGCTGCGGTGCCTTGGTGCTCTGGCCGGATGCGGTCTGATCCTGTGCGGTCTGATCCTGCGCGGTCTGATCCTGCGCGGTCTGATCCTGCGCGGTCTGATCCTGCGCGCTCTGCTCAGCTGCGCTCGGTGAGCTCTCGTTGTCGTTCTCGGCCATCGGTGCCTCCCGGCTCTGAGAGTCCGCGCTGCGGTCACTGGTTGCATCGCATTTCGCGGGCCCGCTTGGATATCGCGCGCAGCGGCCGGAAGGTTGCACAGCGTTTGTTGCGCGCGCGTGCCGGGCGGGCTAGGTCAGGAGTGCAGCAGGCCGAGCGGGCTCGGCGCACCGAACTCGACCTGGAGGACATTCACGCCGTGAGCCAGCTGGACGACCTGAATGGTCATCGGCCGGTACGGCGGTACCTGCCGGCGCAGCGCCGCGACCAGCTCCCGCAGGTAGGCGGCGCCGCGGAGGTGCGAGGCCCGATCGGTCTCCGCCAGATCCGCGGTACGCAGCGGAACTCCAGGGCTGCTCCCCGGCCCTGAGGTGCGGAAACTGACAATATCGACCGGCTCCGACCCGGCGATGAAGGCGAGCGTCGTCAGCAACCGCTGGTCGACCTGCCCAGTCCGCAGCGCAACCCGCGCGGCCGGACTCGCCGTGATCTGCTTGTTTGCCAGCAGCTGCCGCCCGGAGGCTGTCCGCGCCTGGAGGTCGGCTCTGAGCGATGCCTGGAATGCCGCCACTCCGTCCGGAGCGATGACACGGATGTCGATTCTGCTGGCGCCGCTGCCGAAGCTCGCGATCACCTGCGGCGCAAAGACGTCGGCGAGCTTGCTGCCGAACTGGCTGCGTACGCTCGCCGTTGCGATGATCAGCTGCGAGCCGTACGGGTCGGGTGCGGTCGGCGCCAGCACGTTGAGATTGCCAGCCGGGAACCCGTGCTGCGCGAGATCGTTGCAGGTCGCCTGGTCGCAGGCGATGGCGATGTCGTGGCCGACCTGGGCGGTGACCCAGTCGACCGCCGCTGTGCGCACGGCGGTCTCGCGAGTGACCGGGTTGCCGGCCGGCCGGCCGCCGGTCTTCGTAGCGGCGCCGTGGGAGACCACCACGAGGGTCAGCACTGCGGCCCCTGCGAGCACGAGCACGGCGAGAAGGACCCCCGCCAGCTGCCAGCGCCTGGCCGGCCGGATGGCGCGCTGCCGTACTGGCGCGGCCGGTGCCGCCGACGCCTGAGCTGCTCGTGCCGGCGCTAACCCTGGCTCCGGCGCCGTCCGAGGAGGCACCGCCGTGCCGTCCGGTACGGATATCCCGTCCGGCGCAGTCGGTTCCTTGTCCCCGGCCGTTCTGTCGGCAGCCGCCCGCTCCGGCGCAGGCCAGGTCGGTTCGGTGACGCGCGCGAGAACCGGGGTGCCTGGTCGCGGTCCCGGACCCTGGTTAGACGGCGGACCGGCAGGGGCCGCCGCACCGGGGAACGGGAATGGCCTGGCCCTCAGTAGCTTCGCCGCCGAGGATGCAAGGTCGGCAGGCGGAGTGCCGGCGGCCGTTGGCTCCTGGATGCCGCTTGCACCACGCGTGCGGCGGGGGAGTTCGCTGTCGGCCTGGGCCGGCATCTGCGTGGCGGCTGCGTCTCGCGACCATCGGGGAAGCTCGCCATGGCCGCCGGGCGGCACCGGGACGGCGCTGGTCTCTGTACCCTGCACGGGATACGCGCCGTTGGCCTGGCCTCGGCCCGCCCTTGCGCCGATGACGCTTGCCTGCACCGGAAGTTCGCCACCTGCCTGCGGCTGGGTGGCATCGTCAGTCGGCCGGAGTGCGCGCGGCGGGAGATACCCGCGCCTGACCTCACCGGGTGTGCGCCCGTGGCTGCCAGGTACGCGCCGGGGCAGCTCGTCAGCCGGTTCCTGCGGCAAACGGCTTGCTTCTCCCATGCGACGGCACCACCCCATGGGTTCGACGTCCGATTGCTGGACACCAGCGCATCACAGCGTTACCTGCTGTTCAACCGGAATGGCGTAGTCCGTCGGAATGGTTTCTGCTGGCCACGGCACAGAACTAGGTCTGTGCCAGAGCAGTTGCGTACTCCTCGAACCGCCGCAGGCTGGTTTCGAAGCCAGCTTGTCCCTCCGGAGTGGCATACACGGCGGGCACATTTGTCTGGTGCGTGATGACCTCGGTCCGCCCGTCACCCAGATCGGCGAACGTGATCGTCGTGACCATCCCGCCCTGGACCTCGGGCTCGGTCCACACCAGGCGTGCCGGTCGCTCCACCGCGACATAGATCGCACGCATCGTGTACTGACTGCCGTCCGCGATATTCACCATGACGGTCTCGAACACGCCGCCGGGTCGGAGGTCGACCGTAATGCCGTCGAGCGGAGTCGTCGTGCCGTCCGGCCCCCAGAACCGGGTGAGGTGCTCCGGCTGCGTCATGCAGTCGAAGAGCAGCTCCCGGCTCGCGCGGTGAATCCGCCGGTAGGTGAACTCGCCGGGCTGCGTCATGGTGCTGCATCTCCCGTCTGCGCCGGTCCGGTCTCGGCCTGCCCCGTGTTGGCCTGTCCCGTGTTGGCCTGCACTGTGTTGGCCTGCACTGTGTTGGCCTGCACTGCGTTGGCCTGCACTGTGTTGGCCTGCACTGCGTTGGCCTGCACTGCGTTGGCCCGCACTGTGTCGACCTGCACTGTGTCGACCTGGAGCTCCGCCAGGTGCCGGTCGAGCTGGTCGTAGCGCTCCTGCCACATCTGGCGGTGCCGGTCGACCCACTCGGTCACGACCCCGAACCCTGCGGGCTCGATCCGGCACGGCCGGGCCTGCGCTGCCCGTGAGCGTGAGATCAGCCCGGCACGCTCGAGCACCTTCACGTGCTTCGAGATGGCCTGCTGGGTGAGTGCGAACGGCTCAGCGAGCTGGTTCACGGTTGCCTCCCCGGCCGACAGCCGGGTCAGCATCGCCCGCCGGGTCGGATCAGCCAGCGCCGCGAACCTGAGGCTCAGTTCGTCATCGGCCGTGACCGTCATCGGCCCGCCAGCGACCACGCACGCGCGACACCCTCGCCGCCGAAACGCTCGCGCGGAATGCGGCGGCCGGCCAGCAGCGGCAGCAGGTCGCGGCTGCTGCCGGCCAGTTCCGTCCCCGTGCCTGCCGACCAGTCCAGGTCGGTGGCAACGACCCGGATTCCGTCCAGCGGGAAGCCGAAGATAGTCGCCTTGCCCACGGCTGCCTGCTCGGCGGCGTCCTGGACTTCGGCTGCGTCGATCTCGGCCTGGTCCAGGGCGAGCGGCGTCGTCAGCATGCCGAGGACGGCCGTCATGGCCTGCTCCGGGATCGCATAGGACAGGCCCGCCGGCCAGCCGATGTCGAGGCCGTGGATGACGTCGTGGGAGAGCGCGCCGGCCAGGCCGCCACCGGGCGGACTCCACGGATTGCCGGCGTTGTCCCGCAGCACCGCCACGAGCTCGGCGGGCGGCAGCTTGCTGTCGGCCTCCGCTCTCTCGTCGGAGAACCTGGTGAAGTCCCCGCCGCAGCGCTGAATGCCGGAGATGTACTCCTGCTCGGTGATCCGGAACGGCATTGTCTGATGCGCGAGCACATGCGCCGGCGTCCAGCCCTCGCACAGCGACGCCCCCCGCCACTGCTCGGTGCTGAGCCCGTCCAGCGCGGCGGCAAAGGCCCGCCGGTGTGCTGCGATGAGATCCATCACGGTGCGCCTCCACAACTCAAGAGTTGTACAACCGGAGAGTTTAAGGCGATGTCGCTGAGCGCGTCAACCAGAGCTAGCCGGACCCGGAGGAGCTACGGCGCCAGCCCGTGAATGCCGTTTTAGTGTGGCTATGACCTCACTAAAACGGCATCCACGACGCCCTCGACCGGCCGAACAGCCCCGCAGCGTTAGCGGGCGACTGACACCTCGACCTTGACCGAGCCGCCGTCGCCGACCGGCTGAGCCGCCGCGTCGACTGCGTCCGCTGCCACGACCGACAGGTCCACCGCGAGCGTCTCACCGGCCACGAAGTCCGCGTGCGTGCGAACGGCCTCAGCCGCCGCGCCGTCCGCGCCGACGGTCAGCCGGATCCGGTCCGACACGGCCAGCCCCGCGTCACGCCTGGCCTGCTGGACGATCCGTACCACATCGCGCGCGGTTCCCTCTGCCGCGAGCTCGGCTGTGACCGTCGTGTCCAGTTCCACCAGGCCGGTGTTGCCCGGCAGCGCCGACGTCGACTCCGGGTGAACGGCTGTCAGCCGAACCTCGTACTCGCCGGCCTGAAGCTCGACTCCCGCCGCGGTGACGGAGTCGCCTGACTGGACCACGTTCCCGGCCTTGACGGCCCGGATGACCTCCTGCACCTTGGCGCCTACCCGTGGCCCGAGCGCCCTCGGGTTAACGGTCAGCTCGAACCGGCCGAGGCTGGCCGGGTCGGGCGTCAGCGTGACCTCCTTGACGTTGACCTCGTCCCGGATCAGGCCGGCGTACGGCTCGAGCGCGGCCGCGTCCGGATGCGCGACGGTGAGGCGGGCGAGTGGCAGCCGGACCCGCAGCCCGCGCGCCTTCCGCAGGCCGAGCGCGGTGCTGCAGACCGAGCGAACCAGGTCCATAGCGTCCGCGAGCGAGGAGTCGGCTGGCCAGTCGCCGAGCGCCGGCCAGTCGGCCAGGTGCACGCTTTCCGCGCCGGTCAGCCCGCGCCAGATCGCCTCCGTGGTCAGCGGAAGCAGCGGGGCAGCGGCCCGGCTGGTTGCCTCCAGCACCGTCCACAGCGTGTCCAGCGCGTCCCGGTCGCCGGCCCAGAACCGGTCCCGCGACCGCCGGATGTACCAGTTGGTCAGCACCTCGAGGTGGTCGCGCAGCTGCTGGCACGCCGCGCCGACGTTGTAGACGTCGAGCAGCTCCTCCATCTGCGTCACCGCGGTGCGGGTCTTCGCCAGGATGTAGCGGTCGAGCACGTGCTCGCTGGCCGTGCTGGCCCGTGCCTCGTACGACTCCGCATTCGCGTAGAGCGCGAAGAAATAGTACGAGTTCCATAGCGGCAGGATCGCCTGCCTGACGGCATCCCTGACGGCGGGCTCGGACACCGCGATGTCACCGCCGCGCAGGATCGGGCTGGCCATCAGCAGCCAGCGCATGGCGTCCGAGCCGAAGCTGTCGAACACCTCGTTCACGTCCGGGTAGTTGCGCAGGCTCTTAGACATCTTCTGGCCATCGCTGCCGAGCACGATGCCGTGGCAGACGCAGACCCGGAAGGCCGGCCGGTCGAACAGGGCGGTGGCCAGCACGTGCAGCGTGTAGAACCAGCCGCGGGTCTGCGGCGTGTACTCCACGATGAAGTCGGCGGGGTAGTGCGACTCGAACCAGTCCGCGTTCTCGAACGGGTAGTGCACCTCCGCGAACGGCATCGACCCGGACTCGAACCAGCAGTCCAGCACCTCGGGCACGCGGCGCATCATCGACTTCCCGGTCGGGTCGTCCGGGTTCGGCCGGGTGAGCTCGTCGATGGCCGGCCGGTGCAGGTCATCCGGCCGGACGCCGAAGTCCCGCTCTAGCTCGTCCAGCGACCCGTACACATCCGTCCGCGGGTAGTCCGGGTTGTCGCTCTGCCAGGCCGGGATGGGGGAGCCCCAGAACCGGTTGCGGCTGATCGACCAGTCCCGTGCGTTCTCCAGCCACTTGCCGAACTGACCGTCCTTCACGTGCGCGGGCACCCAGGTGATCTGCTGGTTCAGGTCGACCATGCGGTCCTTGAACTTCGTCACCTCGACGAACCAGCTGGAGACCGCCTTGTAGATGAGCGGGTTCCGGCAGCGCCAGCAGTGCGGGTAGGAGTGCGTGTACATCTCCCGGCGGACCAGGCTGCCCTGCTCGCGCAGCTTGGCCGTGAGGCCGGCGTTGGCGTCGAAAACGTGCTGCCCCTCGAAGTCGGGCACCACGCTGGTGAAGCGAGCGTGCTCGTCCACGGTCAGCACGGTCGGGATGCCGGCTGCGTTGCAGGCGGCGGCGTCCGCCTCGCCGTAGGCAGGCGCCATATGCACGGCGCCGGTGCCGTCCTCGGTGGTGACCTCGTCGGACAGGATGACGCGGAAGGCGTTCTGCGTGCCGAACTTCTCCCGGTCGGCCAGGTACGGCAGCAGCGGCTCGTAGCTGCGGCCAGCAAGCTGGGCGCCGGTGAGCTCTCCCACCACGGCCGCGCCCTCAAGCTCCCGCTCGTACGCGGCCTGCCGGTCGCGCGCCAGGACGTAGCGCTCGCCGTCCTTCTCCAGCACGGTGTAGCTGATGTCCGGGCCGACCGCGACTGCCTCGTTCGAGGGGAGCGTCCACGGCGTGGTGGTCCAGGCCAGCAGCCAGGCCCCGGCTGCCGGGTCGTCCGGGTTGGCCGGGTCGTCGGCCAGCCTGAAGCGCACGGTGACCGACGGGTCCTGCCGGTCGCGGTAGGTGTCCTCGTCCATCCGCAGCTCGTGGTTGGACAGCGGGGTCTCGCACCGCCAGCAGTACGGCAGCACCTTGAAGCCCTGGTAGACCAGGCCCTTGTCCCATAGCTGCTTGAACGCCCACATGACGCTCTCCATGTAGGACAGGTCGAGCGTCTTGTAGTCGTGGTCGAAGTCGACCCAGCGGGCCTGCCGGGTGACGTAGTCGCGCCATTCCCTCGTGTAGCGCAGCACGGACTCGCGGCAGGCGTCGTTGAACGGGCCGATGCCCATCGCCAGGATGTCGGGCTTGCCGGAGATGCCGAGCAGCCGTTCCGCCTCGACCTCAGCAGGCAGGCCGTGGCAGTCCCAGCCGAACCGGCGCTCCACCCGCCGCCCTTGCATCGTCCGGAAGCGCGGAACCAGGTCCTTGACGTAGCCAGTGATCAGATGGCCGTAGTGCGGCAGCCCGTTCGCGAATGGCGGCCCATCGTAGAACACGAACTCGCTGTTCGCCGGCCGCTGCTCGACCGACTTGCGGAAGGTGTCGTTGCTAGCCCAGTAGGCGAGCACGCCCTCCTCAAGCTCGGGGAAGCTCGGCTGTGCCGGTACGCCGCCCCCGTCGCCTGCCTGGCCAGCCGCCTTCGCGGTCTCGGCTACCGGGTAAACAACACTGCGATAAACGCTCATCTGGCGGTACGTCCTCAAGCGCTGGTTTCTGCAGTCAGCGCGAGGACGACGCGCCCGCTCCCGCGCGGGCGTACCGCGGTACCACCTCGCTTGCCGCGGGGTCCGGATCGGCCGATCCGAGGCCAACTGGCCCGGAACGGCTGGCCCGGAATCTGAGAGACCCGCGACCGCTTGTTGGCCGGCTGTGACGGGCCGGACCCGCCCGGTTCTAGTCGGGCCTGAGCAGGCCCTTTCTTCCGGAAGCTCCCCGGTGATAGCCGGATCAGCGCTGGTGACATCAAGTTTAGCCGGTCGGGGCAACTGCCGCCGCTGAGTATTGCTGCCGCGACGCCTCGTGCCGATGGGCAAGGAAACGAGGCTGCCGCTGCCAGTACCGTCCGCCGCGGTCCGGCCTCACTGGTGCTCGGCTGATGTCAGCAGCGTGGCTGCCTCTGCGTGGGTGAGTGAGCGGCCGGCTGCCTGCGCGGCGGCCCACTCGTCAGCTGCGATTGCCGTACGTGCGGGCTCGAGGAACCGCCCGACGATAGCGGCATCAGGCTCCGGGATCGGGATGCCCGCCGAGTGCCGGAGCCCGTCCGCGGCGCCGAGGTAGCGAGCGGCCGAAAGACCGTTGCCCAGTGCCGCCGCGATGCAGGCGGCGGACTCGAGCGCTATGGCCAGCCCGCCGGGCTCGCCGGAGCTGACCACATAGTCGAAGCTCCGGGAGAGGACGTCCCAGGCCTGATCAGCGTGCCCGGCGCTGAGCGTGGCTATCGCCAGCGAATCCTGCGCGTTGGCCAGCCCCACCGGGTCGCCTTCGGTCTGCAGGAGCTCCACCGCCTCCTGGAGCACTTGGATGGCCCGCTCCACATTGCCTGCCTCGACCTCGAGGCTGCCGAGGTTGGAGAGGCGAACCGAGACTCGCGGCCCGCTGCGGAGCTCGCGGGCAATGGCGAGGCTCTCCTCGAAGAGCGATCTTGCGGTATCCAGGCTGCCGCGGTGACGGTGAGCGATGGCAAGGGTGTTGAGCTCCCGTGCTTCCCCTGCCCTGTCCCCGAGTTCGCGCCAGATTTTCAGGCTCCGCTCAAGCTGCAGGATCGCGGCCTCCAGCTCGCCCTGCTGCCGCAGCAGCAGGGCGAGCTTGTGCGCGAGCCTGGCCAGCGGCGCCCCGGCCTGGTCCGGAGTCATCGCGACCGCGCGTTCAAGCCACCGGCGGCCTTCTCCAGCGTGGCCGTGCTGGTACCAGAACTGGCCCAGCGCATTGGCCAGACGCACCCCGGTTGCGGTGCGGTCGGCGTCGGCGGCCGGATCTGCCGCCGGGCCGTCTTGCCGGGTGTCCAGTGCCCAGGCCAGGGCAGCGCGCAGGTTGTCGTGCTCGGCGCTCAGGCGGCTCAGTGCCGCGACGTGGCGGGGGCCGCGGAGCTGACCGCCGGCCGCCTCGGCGAAGTCCGCGTAATAGCTCGCGTGGCGGCGTCGCGCGTCGGCGCAGTCGCCCGTCCGCTGGAGCAGTTCAAGCGCATAGTGGCGGATCGTCTCGAGCATGCGAATGCGGGGCTCGCCGTCTGCGCCGTCTGTCACGGTGATCAGGCTGACGTCGAGCAGCCCCGACGCGAGCTGCAGCGCATCAGGCGGGTCCGGCCCGGAAGCGGCGACAGCGGCTAGCGCGTCGAGGTCGCAGCCTCCGGCGAACACTGCCATCCGTCGGAATGCGGCCGCCAGGTCGCCGCCGAGTAGCTCGTAGCTCCAGGAGAGGGTGTTGCGCAGGGTCTGCTGACGGGACGGCCGCCCAACGTCGGCGGCGGCCATGTCCAGGCTGTCGGCCAGGCGGGCTCGCAGCGCCTGTGGTGTGAGCAGCTTGAGCCTGGAGGCGGCCACCTCGATTGCCAGCGGCAGTCCGTCCAGGCGACGGCAGATCTCTGTCACGTCGGCGGCGTTGGCAGCCGTGACGGTGAAGCCTGGCCGGACCAGCGCAGCCTGCTGGGTGAACAGCTGCACCGCTCCGCCTCCCCCGACTCCTGCCGCTGCCGGTCGGCTAGTGAGATCCAGCGGCCGGACCAGCTGCTCGTGCTCGCCCGGCACGTGCAGCGGCCGCCGCGATGTCGCGAGTACGACGAGCCGCGGCGCGGCGGCCAGCATCCGGCTGATGACATCGCCCGCCTCGTACAACTGCTCGAGGTTGTCCAGGACCAGCAGCGCCTGCCGCGAGCGCAGGCTCTGTGTCACCAGCTCCGCTGCCGATCCGGTGCCGCTAATGCCGACCTCGTCGGCCGTGGCCTTCCACATGACCTCGGCGTCGCGGACGGCCGCGAGGGCGACGAAGTAGACGCCGTGCTCGAAGGCCCGGTCCAGCGATCCAGCGGCGGCCAGCGCCAGGCGTGTCTTGCCGACACCGCCCGTGCCGGTGAGTGTCACCAGGCGTACGCCAGGTTCGGTCAGCGTGCCGCGCAGGCGCTGCAGGTCGCTGTCCCGGCCGACCAGTGCGGTCAGTGCGGGCGGCAGGCTGCTCCTCGCGCCGAGGCTCTTCAGCGGTGGAAATCGCTGCTCCAGATCCGGCGTGGTCAGCTGGTAGATGCGTTCGGGAGCGTCGATGTCCTTGAGCCGGTGCCAGCCGAGATCGAGCAGTCCCGTGCCAGCTGGCAGCTGCGGCTCAGCGAGGAGCCGGGTCGGCTCCGAGAGCACGACCTGACCGCCGTGGGCGGCCGCGGCGATCCGCGCCGCGCGGTGCACGTCCATGCCGACGTAGCCGTCCTCGTGCGGGGCTGGCTCGCCCGAATGCAGGCCCATTCGCACGCGCACCCGGCAACCGTCCGGCCATGGGTAGCCGGCCAGCGCCCGCTGTGCCGCCAGGCAGCACTCCAGCGCGGCGCTCGCCGACTCGAAGACGACGTAGAAGCTGTCGCCTTCGGTCCCCATCTCCATGCCGCCGCAGGCTGAGATCGCGGCCCGCATGAGGACCCGCTGCGCAGACAGCGCCCCCGCGTAACGCTCGCCCGCTCGGCTCAGCAACGCTGTCGAGCCTTCGATGTCGCTGAACAGGAGAGTCACGGTCCCCGTCGGAAGCTCCCGCATTCTTCAATTATTGCGGCGTGACCTGCAGATCGGGATTGTTTAGCCGGTCGGGCGCAGCTGCCTGGCTTGGGCCGGACGCGCTGCTCAGGCGGACTGGCCCCCGGACTGCCGGAGCGGCTACGCGCTCCCGCCTGTCAGCGTCTGTGTCATCCCGCCGCGCTCTGCTTCGTACGCGGCGCCGACTCGCTTGGGCACGCACATGCGCCAGGCGTCGAGGATGAGTTCGGCCATCTCCTCCCGGTCGATCGCGCTAAGCCGGACCTCGACCCAGTGGTAGCGCAAGTCCGACTGGCGCGGCATCAGGAACTTCTCTGGCTCGGCGGCGACGAGCGCGGCGCGCTCCTCCTTGGGGAAGCCGAACCCCATGATCTGCTCGTCTCTGGAGAAGGCGAGGAAGACGATCCGCCCGACCCGGAACTTCACCCGGTCGTAAACCACGACCTCGTAAGCGCGCGGCAGCGCCCTCGCCACGGCGCGCGCATCCTCGATGGTGACCACAGGCTCAGCTTGTCGTAGCCCTCTGACAATTCGAGCGGGCGGTTATCCACTGGCAATCCGACCCCGGTGGTGGTTGTCCACAGGCCGGGCTAGTGCGTTTGTTCAATTGCCAACGCGAGTTGTTGGCCAGACAACATGCCAGCCAAGGAGATCATGGCCGCTATCCGCGCTGGTGGGCGAGCTGGTGGCCTAGCCGCGAACTCGTGGCGTGGGCCTGGGTCGCAGGCTGGTGGTATGGGCGCCGGCTGGCGACGCCAGTCGCTCGCACCTGCGCGGCCGCAATACGCTCGGAGGATGAGCACCACGCTGCCGCTGTTCCCGCTCGGGAGCGTGCTGTATCCGGGGCTGGTACTGCCGCTGCATATCTTCGAGGAGCGGTACCGGCAGCTTGTCGCGGACCTGCTGGACAGGCCAGAGCCGCGGCAGATCGGTGTGATCGCGATCCAGCATGGCCGGGAGACCGGCGTGGACGGCGTCTCCGCGCTCTACCAGACCGGCTGCACGGCCGTCGTGCGGCGGGTGGAGAAGCACGATGACGGCCGGTTCGATCTGGTCACCGTCGGCGATACCCGCTTCCGCCTGCTGTCGCTGGGCGAGCAGGCACCTTACTTCAGCGGCGAGGTCGAGCTTCTGCCGGACGACCTGGGTGACGACGCCGAGGCCGCCGCGGTCGTTCCCGCCGTGCAGCGGGCATTCCGCGAGTATCTGCACGTGCTGTCCGATCAGGGCGGCGCCAGGGTCAGCATCGCCGAGCTGCCGGACGAGCCGGTGCTGCTGTCCTACCTGGTGGCGGCTGCCGTGGTCGTCGACGTGCCGGTCAAGCAGCAGCTGCTGGAGGAGCCGAACGCGCTGCGGCGCCTGACGGCCGAGCGCGCACTGCTGGCGAAGGAGCGCAGGCTGCTGGAGTCGCTGACGGCCACTCCTGCGCCAGACCTGCGCTACTCGCCGTACAGCCAGAACTAGCAGTTCAGCTGGAACTAGCAGTTCAGCCAGAACTAGCAGCGTTCCCTGTGACCCTGCCCAACTGTGGGCGGCGGGTTACCCCCGTGCCACTGTCAGCGCCACTGCGGCCTCGCTGGTGAGCAGCTGGAACGTGAACGTCTCCTGCAGGTACAAGACGACGTCGGTGTCGGTGTGGGACTGATAGCCGATCGAGAGATCCTGCCCGAGGTGCAGGCTGAAGTCGCCGCCCCGGCCGGTCAGCACCACGGCACCATTGATGGCCGGGGCCCAGACCAGCTCGCCGTCGAGCACATTACGCAGGTGGCGGATGATCGGGTAACCGTGGTCGCTGGTCTCGCTGACCGCCGTGTACGCCTCGGCGGACAGCACCGCCGAGTACGGGCCGTCCACCCCGGCCGCGCGCAGCTGCTCGGCCGCCTGCGCGAACGCCATCGGATAGTCGGCGACATCGGCCGGCAGGATCACCGGCTGGTTGCTCGCGCCCGGCACGATGCCGCCGATGCCCGCCGCCGGATAGCCAGCGAAGATGGCCTGGTCCTCGGCGTGCGCTATCGTCCTGGCTGCATCCTTGGCCGGCTGCCAGTCTGAATCCTCCGAGCCGCGCAGCACGTCGTCGATCTGCTCACGGCTCAGCGTGAACGGTACCCGCAGTTCCACCAGCGGGAGGACGTCACGCTGGCGCGCCCGCACGCCTTCGGCGAGCGAGTCGATCTCGTGCAGGTGGCCGGTGCCGACGGCAGACACCGAGACGCCACCCGGACCGCTCACGTCCACAACCCGCCGTGCGGCGAGGTAGCGACGCAGCGTGCGTGCCGTCTCCTGCTCGATGTCGGCCCAGGCCTCGTCGGAGATGGGCGCAAGCTCGCGGTGCAGGTTGTTCATCTGGTTGCCTCTCGTCGCAGGCTGCCGATATTCAGCGAGCCGTCGCTCGCGATCCGTGCTGGTGCTGATCCCTGGCCGCCGGCCGCGTCCTGCTCGTCCGCATCGGCTGCGTCGGCAGCATCGCCGAGATCGGCGAAGCCGTCGAGCAGCGTCTGCGACGGCACGAAGAACAGCGAGCCGGTGACCGCCGTGCTGAAGTCGAGGATCCTGTCGTAGTTACCCGGCGGTGAGCCGACGAACATGTTCTCGAGCATCTGCTCGGTCGTGGCCGGCGAGCGCGCGTAGCCGATGAAGTAGGTGCCGAACTCGCTGCTGCCGACTCGGCCGAACGGCATGTTGTCCCGGACGATATCGATCTCCTCGCCGTCCACGACGATCGTGGTGAGTGCGTTGTGCGCGGACGTCGGCTTGACATCGTCCGCAAGCTCGACGTCGGACAGTTTAGTGCGGCCGATGATCTTTTCCTGGTCCTCGGTCGGCAGCCCGTTCCATGCGACGAGGTCGTGCAGGTACTTCTGCACGATCACGTAGCTGCCGCCCGAATAGTCCGGCTCTTCGGCGCCGATGATCGCAGCGCGGACGGCGGCCGGGCCAGTCGGGTTCTCGGTCCCGTCGACGAAGCCCAGCAGGTCCCGCTCATCGAAGTAGCTGAACCCGTGGACCTCATCTACCACAGTCGCAATGCCGTCGAGTCGGTTCATGATCTGGCCGGCCAGCTCGAAGCACAGGTCCATCCGTGTCGCCCGGATGTGGAAGAGCACGTCGCCCGGCGTGCTGACGGCGTGGCGCGGGCCGGCCTGGATCTCCCGGAACGGGTGCAGCCCGGCCGGGCGGGGCAGACCGGTCAGCCGGTCCCAGGCCGGCGCGCCGATCCCGGTCACGCAGGTGAGGTGGCCGGTCAGGTCGCGGAATCCGACCGCCCTGACGAGTGCGGAGATGTCTGCGCACAGGTCGCGCATCGAGTCCGCGCTGTTTTCGGCGGGGTTGATCACAACGACGAGGAAGATAGCGGCCTTCGTTAGCGGCGCGACGACGGCCTGCGGTTCGCCCGGCTCAGCCGGTGTTGCGGGTGGGGCAGGCTCAGCAACAACGGCGGACGCGTCAGTGCTCACGTCGCACATCTTCTCGCATGCGCGTCCGGCTTATCCCGCCGCCCGGACGGAATGGGGCCGGCGAGCGAGTGGTTGGTGCAAGGCAGGCACCACTGGGTGGCAGGCAACACAGCGGGAGGCCCGTGATGACGAGCACGACGCAGGCCAGCGGCGCGAGCCCGGTCGATTTCGCGACATTCGGGGACTACGGCGACTTTCGCCCCAAGAAGGCCGCGCCCGCGGCGGCGAAGCCGGGTGAGTTTGTCCGCGCGGCCTATCCCTTCCAGGGCCGGATCACTGCCGACGGCTCGAGCGGCTACCCAGCCGAGCCCGGCCGCTATCACCTCTACATCTCGTGGGCCTGCCCGTGGGCTAACCGCGCTGCCATCGTCCGCGACCTGCTCGGACTGCAAGACGTCATCTCGCTGTCTGCGGTCGACCCGGTGCGCGACGGCCGGGGCTGGGCGTTCCGGGAGGGCGACGGCTACGGCCTTGACCCGGTGAACGGGTTCGCCTTCCTGCGGGAGGCCTACGAGGCGACCGAGCCGGGGTATGACGGCCACATCTCGGTGCCGGTCCTGTGGGACAAGCAGACCGGGCGCATCGTCAGCAACAACTTCCCCGACATCACGCTCGACCTGGACACGCAGTTCGGCGCGCGGGCTGACCCGGCGTACGACCTGTACCCGCAGGCCCTGAGGCCACAGATCGACGAGCTGAACGACCTCGTCTACGCCACCGTCAACAACGGCGTCTACCGGTCCGGATTCGCCACGACCCAGGAGAGCTATCACGACGCGGTGACGCGCCTGTTCCGGACGCTGGACGAACTGGAGGAGCGGCTGAGCAGCCGGCGCTATCTATTCGGGGACGCGATCACCGAAGCCGACGTCCGGCTGTACGTGACCCTCGCCCGGTTCGATGCCGTCTACTACTCGCACTTCAAGTGCAACCTGCGCCGCATCACCGACTACCCGAACCTGTGGGGCTATGCGCGCGACCTGTACGCGCTCCCGGCGTTCGGCAGCAACACCAGGTTCGACCAGATCAAGCGGCACTACTACATGACGCATCCGCAGCTCAACCCGACCAGGATCGTGCCGGACGGTCCGCTGCTCCGGGCCGCGCCAGCCTGGCGGGCCGGGCTGACCGTGCGGGCTGAGCACGTGCTCTGGCGTCAGGTGCCCGAGCCTGTAGCGTGACAGACATGAACGCAGCCGGAATGAACCAGTACGCGGACGCAGCGCAGCTGGTCGAGCGGTCGGCAGCCGCCTTCGCCAACGGCATTCCTGCCGACCCGGCAGACGACGGCTTCTTCGGCCCGGCAAGCGTCGCCTGGCGGATCAGCGGCGACCTGGCGGCGCCGGTAGCGGGGCTGCGGGCGCTGATGATCCAGGCGCTGCACCCGCTCGCGATGGCCGGGGTTGATCAGCACAGCGACTGGCGCGCTGACCCTGTGGGCAGGCTGGCGGCGACGTCGGCCTACCTGGCGATCCTTACCTTCGGGGAACGGGGTGCAGCCGAGCGTGCCGCCGCGCGCGTCCGGCGGATCCATGAGCGGGTCACCGGCGTCGACACGCAGACCGGCCGTGCGTATGCCGCCAGTGACCCGGAGCTGCTCCTGTGGGTCCACGCGGCCCTTGTCGACTCGAACATCGCCGCACGCGAGGAATTCGGCACGCCGCTCTCGCCGGACGAGGCGGACCGTTACGTGGAGGAGATGGTGGTCGCCGCCGAGCTGGTCGGCGTTCCGGCTGAGCTGATTCCGGACAGCGCCGCCGCACTCGCCAGCTATCTTGCCTCAGTGCGGCCCGAGCTGATCTGCACGCCGGCCGCCGCCGAGTCCATGGCCTACCTGCTTGACCCGCCTGGCCTCGATGACGAACTAGCCGAGATCTGGTACGACATCCGCGAAGCCACGCTGATCTCGCTGCCCGCGTGGGCACGCGACCTCTACGGCTACCCCGCGCCGACGCTGACCGCCGCCCGGCGGCACGAAATACGGCAGGCGCTCGGCGTGCTGGACGCCGTCTACCTGGGCGAGCCGGGAGTGCTGGAGGCCAGGCAGCGCATCACCCTGCGGATGCGCGCCGCAGCACGCGCATGACGCAGGGGCGCAGTCCCCGCATGACGCGGGGGCGCAGTCTCTGCATGACGCGGGGGCGCAGTCCCCGCATGACGCGGGGGCGCGGCGCTGGCATGACGCAGAGTGGCCAGCAGCGGGCCCGCCCGTCCCGGCTGCTACTGGCAGCCGCTGCGTCGGCGGTGGCCGCCGTGCTTGGCCTCGCGCTGGTCCGCCGCCGGGTCGGGCAGCTACGGACCGGGGGGACGACCCCCCGAGCTCCCCGCAACTTGCGGTTCAGTCGGGGTCTGGCGACAGCCCAGCTTGTCCTCCGCGGCGGTCTCCGCTACGCAGGCAGCGCGCCGCGGCTGTTCGTCGCCGCCGGCGAGAACCGTGAGCGGCTGCGCACCGACCTGGCCATGCAGACCGCGGACGACGTGACCGCGACGCTCGGCACCATGAAGGGCGTCATGGTCAAGCTCGGCCAGATGGCCAGCTACGTAGACGAGGGCCTTGCCCCGTCAGTGCGGCGCACGCTCAGCCGCCTCCAGGACAGCGTGCCGCCGATGAGCCCGGAGCTTGCCGCCGGCGTCATCGAGGAGGAACTCGGGAGGCGGCCGGAGCGGCTGTTCGCCCGCTGGGACCCCGAGCCGATCGCGGCTGCGTCGATCGGCCAGGTGCACCGAGCGATCACGGCTGACGGGCTGGCCGTCGCGGTCAAGGTGCAGTACCCCGGCATTGCCGAGATGATGGCCGCGGACCTGGATAACGTCTCGCTCCTGCGCCGGATGCTCCGGGTCACCGCGCCCAGCCAGGATGTCGACGCGCTGATCGACGAGCTGCGGGAACGTGTGCTGGAGGAGCTCGACTATCGCCGCGAGGCGGCGAACCAGCAGCTTGTGCATGACTACTACGCCGGCCACCCGACCATCAGCGTGCCGCCGATCGTGCCCGAGCTCTCCGCCCGCCGCGTGGTCACCAGCGAGCTCGCCACCGGCGCGCGGTTCTCCGAGGTGCTCGGCTGGCCGCAGCATGAGCGGGACCTCGCCGGGGAGACGCTGTACCGGTTCGTCTTCCGCAGCCTGTACGAGATTCACGCCTTCAACGGCGACCCGCATCCGGGCAACTACCTGTTCCACGGCGACGGCAAGGTGACGTTCCTCGACTTCGGCATGGTCAAGCACTTCACCGACACCGACATCCTGCCGCTGATGGAGATGGCGCGGACGCTGTGCGTCGCGGGCGAGCCGGGCGAGTTCCGCGCTAGCCTCGAGGAGGCCGGGTTCCTGGTGCCAGGGGCGCCGCTCTCCGACGAGCAGATCGTCGATCATCTGGCCGTGTTCTACCAGCTTGTCCGGGCGAACGAGACGGTGACGGTGACCGGGGAGTACGCCTCATCCGTGGTACGGCGCTTCTTCGACGTGCGCAGCCCGGTCGCGCAGTGGGCCCGCATCCCGCGCTCGTACGTGATCTTGCAGCGGATCAACCTGGGCCTGTTCGCGCTGCTCGGCGAGTTGAAGGCAACCGCCAACTGGCGGGCAATCGCTGAAGAGATCTGGCCGTTCATGCTGGCGCCGCCGTCGACGCCGATGGGGGCGGCAGAGCTGCCATGGCTGGCCGCCGGGCCTGCGGCGCGCTCGCTGGCCCAGTCTTAGCTGGCCCAGTCTTAGCTGGCCCGGGTGCTAGCTGGCCCGGGTGCTAGCTGGCCCGGTGTTAGCTGGCGCAGTCTTTAGGCGGCGTCTCGTGCCGCCGCTGGCCCGCTCGCTCGTACGGCGGCTAGAGGGCGGGAGCTCGCCAGGACCGCCGCCTGTGCAAGGGGCGAATAGGATCAAGGCTCGAACTGTTATTCCGATGAAACTATGATATATCGCCCAAACCGGATGGATTGAATTGAGCGTAGCTCTGGCCGCGCTGGCATGTGTCCTGGCGGTCATCGCTCTGCCCGCCCTGATCGCCCGGGCCACCGGGGGACGTCCGCCGTTCGACCGGTCCAAGCTGGCTGCCCTGGCCCCGGCCGCCGCGGTGCCGGCAATCGCTGCGGTGGTGGTCGCGGTCACAGCCTCGTGGTGGCTGGCGCTGGTTCTCGCCGTCCCGGCCGTGATCCTGATTTCCTGGCAGCTTCCCACCGTCCGACCGCGCCGGGCGGCCCCGCACGCGGCGCCCGAGGCGCGGACGGCCGCTAGCGGTGCTGTCATGCTCCGCGTGCTTTCCCTCAATGCCAGGGGCGGTCGCGCCGACGCGCACGCCGTCGAGGCTGCCGTGCGTGACCACGATGTGGACGTACTCGCCATCCAGGAGCTGACTCCTGGCCTGGTCGGGCGGCTGGACAGGACCGATCTCGGCACGCTGCTGCCCTACCGGAACGCCGACCCCCGCCCCGGCTCGGCCGGAGCAGGCCTGTGGACCCGAGCCCCGGCGGTCACGCTGCCCTCGATCCAGGGTCTGCGTGCCGCCACGCCCCGCGTCTGCATCGAGCCGGTGCCGGGCAGCCAGGTCACTGTGACAGTGGTCCACCCGAAGGCGCCAGTGAACGGGCAGGAGGGCCACTGGGAGGCTGAGCTTGTGCTCATCCGCGCGGAGCTAGCCAAGGTCGGCGGCACCCAGGTCGTGGCGGGCGACTTCAACGCCAGCCGGGATCATCAGCCGTTTCGTGAGCTCCTCGCCTCCGGGTTCGTGGACGGCGCTGACGCCGCTCGCAGCCGCCCCTGGCCCGGCTACACCTGGCCGGTGCGCCGCACGATCCCGCCGATCATGCGGCTGGACCACGTCCTGGTCTCCCGGGAGCGGGCGACAGCCGTGCGCGAGGCGCGTATTGTCCGGATCCCCGGCACCGACCATCGTGCCGTGCTAGCCGTCATCGACCTGGACGGCGAGAGCGCGTAGGCCGTCAGGCACGTATTTAGCAGCGGCGACCGTACTCCTCCTAATACTGGCCCGCAGCCTCGGAAACCGGCTGCGCACATGGAGGAGACAGGCTGCTATGAAGCTCGGAACTCATGCCCGACGGCGCCTGGGCGTCGCCGTCGCCATCGCCTGCGTTGCGATTGGCATACCAGTTGGCGCGGTCGCGGCATCCGCACCGCACAGTGCCGCTGTGGCGCGGTGCAAGAACGCGAACACCGAGGCCTGGTTCGCGGACGCTCAGAACGGCACAGCGGGCGCGATCTTCTACCCGATCGAGTTCACGAACCTCGGCAGCACGAGCTGCACCTTGTACGGATACCCGGGTGTCTCGGCAGTCAACGGCAAGGGGAAGCAGCTCGGGCCTGCCGCCGGGCGACTGACGCTGGCCCACCACACGATCACGCTCAAGCCGGATCAGACCGTAAGCGCGATGCTCGGCATACTCCCGCCCGGCTTCAAGCCAGGCTGCAAGACGGCGACGGCAGCCGGGTTCAGGATCTACCCGCCAAACGAGACCGGCGGTCAGGTCGTGACGAACCTGTCGTTCCCGATCTGCACGAACCACGGCGGCAGCCTGACCATTTACCCGGTCACCAAGGGAATCGGCGTGCCCTAGTCAGTAGCGACCGCCGTTAGGGCGGCCGCCGTTCGTGGTTGGGGAGTTCGGGCGGTCCTGACCGCCCGAACTCCCCGATCATGCCCGGAGATCCTTGCCGTGGCCGGGCCGACACCCAGCGTTCGCTGAGCTGATGGTGAGGAAATTTAGAGCCGATAGGGGTGGAAAGTCGGTGTTCGGTATGCCACCGTCTCCATAACCCTCTTCGTTGCAGGCACGGCTCGGGCCGGGGAAGGCAGGTGGCCGGCTCGGTGACCGGGGCTCCTGCACAGGCACTCGCAGTCGCGTTCGCGATCATGGGAACGCTGTGTTACGCCGTCGCAGCGGTCACGCAGCAGACCAGCGCCGCGAAGCTTCCCTCGACGAAGGCATTCGACCCGGCTGTGCTGCTGCGGCTCGCCCGGACTCGGCGCTGGCTGCTCGGATTTGGCGCAGTGCTCTGCGCCTATGCTCTCCAGGTCGTCGCTCTGGACCTCGGCCGGCTAGTCGTGGTCGAGCCCGTGCTGCCGATCGGGCTGCTGTTCGCCCTGGTGCTCGCCGCCCGGGTGGAGGGCCGTCGGCTGCGCTCCGGTGAGTGGACAGCGGCTCTGGCCGCGGTCGCCGGGCTCGCCGTGTTCCTGGTGGTAGCCGAGCCGACCGGCGGATACCGCACTGCCGCGACCGGCCCGCTGGCTCTGGCAGTGGCCGGCGCGGTCGGGATTGCCGCGGTGTGCAGCCTGATCTCCGCCAGGGTGGCGGCGGCGCACCGGGCCCTGATCCTCGGCATCGGCGGCGGAATCGGGGCCGGCGTCACCGATGCGATGACGAAGACAGTGGCGGCGCTGGCGGGGTCCGAGCATTTCGGCGTCTTCGGCGACGTGCGGCTCTATCTGCTCGCCGTCGTCGGGCTCTGCACCTTTACGATGCAGCAGAATGCCTTCCGCGCGGCGGGCCTGTCAGCGTCGCTGCCGTCGTTCGCCGTGCTGGAGCCGATCACCGGTGCGATGCTAGGGCTAGCGCTCTACTCCGAGCGGCTCGACGGCGGCGGCTTGCGGATCGCGGTCGAGGTGATCGCCGTGCTCGCGGCGCTCTGGGGCATCGCGCGGCTGGCCAACTCGGTGATTGCGGAGCTAGCCCGCCTGGCCGCGGTCGCGACTCCGCCGGCTGACCCGGCCGCCTGAGCCCGCGCGCGGCAGTACTGCACTGGCCGGCCCTGCACTGGCCGGCCCTGCACCGGCCGGCCCTGCACTGGCCGGCCCTGCACTGGCCAGCCCGGCGCTCGCCGGCCCTGCACTGGCCAGCCCGGCGCTC